>Ga0268257_1000347_pt1 | contig 61486 bp, 35 predicted proteins | sample AgamicAtPrz_FD_200249 | JGI IMG/M metagenome (GOLD analysis project Ga0268257, IMG submission 200249) | Agave microbial communities from Guanajuato, Mexico - At.P.rz (v2) (version 3) | ecosystem: Host-associated > Plants > Phyllosphere > Phylloplane/Leaf | place: Guanajuato, Mexico | collected... | reverse complement strand
TGTCGTTCATTCCTCGTCGTCCTGAGCGGGATGAGGCGAAGCAGGCGGACCCGGTTATGGCTCAACAATGATGATAACGCGATGAAAACAAAACTTTCCTGGTTATGTGCAGTGGCAATGGGGATGAGTACGCTCCCCGCAACAATGGCTAACGCAGCGCCTGATAACGCCGCGGCCACGCCAGCTCCTACGGTGCCTGTGGTTGCGCAAGCGACCGAACCGGTTGTCACGGCGGCACCCGGGCAGACAGAAAACCTGGTGCCCAACCAGCCGACAGCGGGCAACACCTTGCCGGCAGATACGCAGGTTGTGGGGCAGGTGATGCCGGGCGTGCGGGGCGCTAACGCGCCGGTTGTCGCGGAGAATGCGCCGTCACGAGACGTGAAGCTCACCTTTGCGCAGATTGCGCCGCCTCCGGGCAGCATGGTGCTGCGCGGCGTTAACCCTGACGGCGGTATCGAGTTTGGCATGCGCAGCGATGAGGTTGTCTCTAACGCGGTGCTGAATCTCGAATATACCCCGTCGCCATCGCTGTTGCCGACGCAGTCTCAGCTGAAGGTCTACCTCAATGATGAGCTGATGGACGTTCTGCCGGTCACCAAAGAGCAGTTGGGCAAGAAAACCCTGGCGCAGGTGCCGATCAACCCGCTGTTTATCACCGACTTTAACCGTATCCGTCTGGAATTTGTGGGCCACTACCGTGACGTCTGCGAAAACCCGGCCAGCAACACGCTGTGGATGGATATCGGGCGTAACTCATCGCTGCAGATGACCTACCAGTCTCTGGCGCTGAAAAACGATCTCTCAGCGTTCCCGGTGCCGTTCTTCGATCCGCGCGATAACCGTCCGCTCACCCTGCCGATGGTCTTTGCCTCCTCTCCGGATGTGACGGAACAACGCGCGGCGACCATTGTGGCCTCCTGGTTCGGCTCCCGTTCCGGCTGGCGCGGGCAGAACTTCCCGGTCATGTACGACAAAATCCCTGACAGAAATGCCATCATCTTCGCCACCAATGCGAAGCGTCCTGCATTCCTGCGCGAGCACCCGGACGTCAAAGCCCCGACCATTGAGATGATTAGCCACCCGGACAACCCGTATGTGAAGCTGCTGGTGGTCTTTGGCCGTGACGAAAAAGACCTGGTGCAGGCGGCAAAAGCGATTGCGCAGGGGAATATCCTGTTCCGCGGCAGCAGCGTGGTGGTCGATGAGGTCAAGCCGCTGCTGGCACGTAAACCGTATGACGCACCAAACTGGGTGCGTACCGACCGGGCAGTGACCTTCGGTGAGCTGAAAACCTACGAAGAGCAGCTGCAGGCGACGGGGCTTGAGCCATCGCCTATCAGCCTGTCGCTGAACCTGCCGCCGGACCTGTATCTGCTGCGGACCAACGGCATTGATATCAACCTGAACTACCGTTACACCGCGCCGTCAACCAAAGACAGCTCGCGCATGGATATCAGCCTGAACAACCAGTTCCTGCAATCCTTTAGCCTGACCAGCACCCAGGACACTAACCGGCTGATGCTCCGTCTGCCGGTATTGCAGGGGCTGCTGGATGGTAAGACCGATGTCTCTATCCCGGCGCTGAAGCTCGGGGCGATAAACCAGTTGCGCTTTAATTTCCAGTACATGAACCCACTGCCTGGCGGTTCGGTGGACAACTGCATCACCTTCCAGCAGGTGCAGAACCACGTCGTGATTGGCGATGAGTCGACCATCGACTTCTCGAAGTACTATCACTTCCTCGCGATGCCGGATCTGCGGGCATTTGCCAATGCGGGCTTCCCGTTCAGCCGCATGGCGGACCTGTCTGAATCCATTGTTGTGATGCCAAAAGCGCCAAACGAAGAGCAGGTGACCACCCTGCTGGACACCATGGCGACCGTGGGCGCGCAAACGGGCCTGCCGGCGATTAACGTCACGTTGACTGACGATGGTGCGCAAATCCAGAACAAAGATGCAGACATCATGGTGATCGGGACCATCCCGGATAAGCTCAAAGATGAGAAGCGTGTCGATCTGCTGGTTCAGGCTGCTCAGTCCTGGGTTAACACGCCGCTGCGTCAGACCCAGTTCCCGAGCATCATGCCGGATATCAACGATCGTAAAGCCAGCGCGCAAACGGCGGTAACGTCTCAGGGCGCGATGGCGGCCGTGGTCGGTTTCCAGTCACCGTACAACGATCAGCGTAGCGTCATTGCCCTGCTGGCAGACAGCCCGCGCGGCTATGAACTGCTCAACAGCGCGATGAACGACAGCGGTAAACGTGCCGCCATGTTCGGTTCTGTCTCGGTGATCCGTGAGTCGGGCGTCAACAGCCTGCGCGTGGGCGATGTGTACTATGTGGGCCATCTGCCATGGTTCGAACGTCTGTGGTATGCGCTCTCTAACCATCCGGTTCTGCTGGCTATCCTGGCCGCCGTCAGCGTGGTGTTGCTGGCCTGGGTGCTGTGGCGTCTGCTGCGAATCATCAGCCGTCGTCGCCTGAATCCGGATCATGAGTAAGATGTGATGAAAGCCTTTCGCTGGTGTGTAGTCGGATTGATGCTGGCGGCGACGCCTCTTCGTGCCGCCTGCACCTGGCCTGCCTGGGAGCAGTTTAAACAGGATTACATCAGCGAGGGCGGGCGGGTCATTGACCCCAGTGACACGCGTAAAATCACCACCTCGGAAGGGCAAAGTTACGCGCTGTTCTTTGCCCTGGCCGCGAATGACCGTAAAGCGTTCGACCAGGTGCTGGCATGGACGCGGGATAATCTTGCCGGTGGGCATCTCGACGACACGCTCCCCGCCTGGCTATGGGGACAGAAAGACAAAGAGAACTGGGCGGTCATCGACACCAATTCCGCCTCGGATGCCGATGTCTGGATTGCCTGGTCACTGCTTGAAGCGGGCCGGTTATGGAAAGACGCCGACTACACCCGCACGGGTAAGGCGCTACTCAAACGCATTGCCCGCGAGGAAGTGGTGAAAGTACCCGGTCTCGGCCTGATGTTGCTCCCGGGTAAAGTGGGTTTTGCCGATGAAAACGCCTGGCGTTTTAACCCCAGCTATCTTCCGCCTCAGCTGGCGAGCTATTTCACGCGTTTTGGTGCCCCGTGGACTACCCTGCGTGAAACCAATCTGCGCTTGCTGCTGGAGAGTGCGCCAAAAGGCATTTCGCCGGACTGGGTGCAATACCAGAAAAACAAAGGCTGGCGGTTAAAGCAGGATCCGCCGCTGGTGGGAGGATACGATGCTATCCGCGTCTATCTTTGGGTGGGGATGATGAGCGATAACGATCCCCAGAAAGCCCGGCTACTGGCACGTTTCCAGCCGATGGCCGCCACGACAATAAAACAGGGTGTTCCGCCGGAGAAAGTGGATGTGGCGAGCGGGAAACGCACGGGCAATGGCCCGGTCGGCTTCTCTGCTGCCATGCTGCCTTTTTTACAGCAGCGTGACGCGCAGGCCGTTCAGCGTCAGCGTGTGGCTGACCATTTTCCCGGTAACAATGCCTATTACAGTTATGTACTGACTCTCTTTGGACAAGGATGGGATCAGCATCGTTTTCGCTTCACCACAAAAGGTGAATTAATACCGGATTGGGGCCAGGAATGCGCAAGTTCACAGTAAATCTACTCAGTTTATCGCTTGGCCTGGCGCTGATGCCGCTGGCTCAGGCCGTCAACTCCCCGCAGCAGCAACAGCTGCTGGAACAGGTGCGCCTGGGGGAATCGACGCAGCGTGAGGATTTGGTGCGTCAGTCGCTCTATCGTCTTGAGCTGATTGATCCCAACAACCCTGACGTTATTGCCGCGCGTTTCCGCTATCTGCTTCGTCAGGGCGATAATGCCGGTGCGCAAAAAGAGCTGGATCGACTGAAAGGGATCGCACCCGGTTCCAGTGCGTATCAGTCCTCACGTAATACCATGCTGCTTTCCACGCCGGATGGCCGCCAGCAGTTACAGCAGGCCCGCTTACTCGCCACGACGGGTCACACCCAGGAGGCGATTGCCGCCTATGACAAGCTGTTCGACGGCAACCCGCCGGGCGGCGATGTGGCGACGGAATACTGGAATGTGGTGGCGAAAGATCCTGCCCGCCGCAATGCGGCCATTAATCAGCTGAAGAAGATTAACAGCAGCAGTCCTGGCAATACGCAACTGCAGTCGACGCTGGCCCAGCTGCTGTTCCAGACCGGACGCCGTGATGAAGGGTTTGCGGTGCTGCAGGAGATGGCCAAATCCAGCAATGGCCGCAGCCAGGCGTCGGATATGTGGTATGAGCAGATCAAAGACCAGCCGGTCAGCAGCGCCAGCGTCTCTGCGCTGCAAAAATACCTGAGCGTATTCAGTGACGGCGAGAACGTAGCGGCAGCGCGTTCACAGCTTGAAGCGCAGCAGAAACAGCTCGCCGACCCCACCTTCCGTGCCAAAGCGCAAGGCCTGGCGGCGGTAAATGCCGGGCAGGGTGATAAGGCGGTGGCCGAGTTGCAAAAGGCGGTCAGCGCAAACCACGCTGACAGCGAAGCCGTTGGCGCGCTGGGTCAGGCTTATTCCCAGAAAGGCGACCGCGCTCGCGCGGTGGCACAGTTTGAAAAGGCGATCGCCCTCGATCCGCAGAGCGATAATCGCGGTAAATGGGACAGTTTGCTGAAGGTGAACCGCTACTGGCTGCTGATCCAGCAGGGGGATGCGGCGCTGAAAGCGAATAATCCGGCTCAGGCGGAACGCTACTATCAGCAGGCGCGCAATATCGACAATAGCGACAGTTATGCGGTGCTGGGGCTGGGTGATGCCGCAGCGGCGCGTAAAGATAACGAAGCGGCCGAGCGCTATTATCGCCAGGCGTTGCGTATGGACAGCGGTAACAGCAACGCGGTTCGCGGGCTGGCCAATATTTATCGTGCCCAGTCGCCAGAGAAAGCCTCGCAGTTTATCCAGTCGCTCTCCGCCAGCCAGCGTCGCAGCATCGATGATATTGAACGTAGCCTGACCAACGAACAGCTCTCCGCGCAGGCTGAGCAGCTGGAGAACCAGGGCAAATACGCTCAGGCCGCCGGGATTCAGCGCCGTCGTCTGGCGCTCTCCCCAGGCGACGTGTGGATCACCTATCGTCTGTCGCGCGATCTCTACAGCGCAGGCCAGCGCAGCCAGGCGGATACCCTGATGCGTCAGCTTGCCAGCCAGAAACCGACCGACCCGGACCAGGTGTATGCTAACGGGCTCTATCTTTCCGGAAACGATCAGGATCGCGCCGCGCTGGCCCATCTGGAGACGCTGCCGCGTAGCCAGTGGAACGGCAATATTCAGGAGCTCGCCGATCGTCTGCAAAGCAATCAGGTGCTTGAAACCGCCAACCGCCTGCGCGACAGCGGCAAAGAGCAGGAGGCGGAAAATCTTCTGCGTCAGCAACCTGCCTCCACCCGTATCGACTTAACCCTGGCGGACTGGGCGCAGCAGCGTGGCGATCTCAACGCGGCGAAAACGGCTTACAGCGGCGTGCTGCAGCGTGAGCCGCAAAACGAAGATGCGATCCTCGGTCTGACTGAAATCTACAGCGCGCAGGGCGACAAGGCCGCTGCACGCGCCGAGCTGGCGAAACTGCCTGCGGCGCAAAACGGTCAGCCGTTGTCGCTCAATATGCAGCGCCGCATCGCGATGGCGCAGGCGGGGCTGGGTGATTCTGCTGCCGCCGCGCAGACGTTTAACAAGATCATTCCGCAGGCTAAATCGCAGCCTGCGTCGATGGAAAACGCGCTGGTGCTGCGTGATGCGGCCCGTTTTCAGGCGCAAAACGGCCAGCCTCAGCAGGCGCTGGAGACCTATAAAGATGCGATGGTCTCCTCGGGTATCACCACCACCCGTCCGGCCGATAATGACAGCTTTACGCGCCTGACGCGTAACGATGAAAAAGATGACTGGCTGAAACGCGGCGTGCGTAGCGATGCCGGTGATTTATACCGCCAGCAGGATGTTAACGTCACGCTGCAGCACGATTACTGGGGCTCCAGCGGCACGGGCGGCTACTCCGATCTGAAAGCCCACACCACCATGCTGCAGGTGGATGCGCCGCTCTCTGATGGGCGGATGTTCTTCCGCAGCGATCTGGTCAATATGGATGCCGGTTCGTTTGCCACCAACAACGGCACCTACGATCCCAAATGGGGTACCTGTGCCGAAACGCCGTGCCGCGGCAACACCAGCCAGACGTCAAATGGCGCAAGCGTGGCCGTGGGCTGGCAGAATAAAACCTGGGCATGGGATATCGGCACCACGCCGATGGGCTTTGACGTCGTCGACGTGGTGGGCGGCGTCAGTTACAGCAGCGATCTCGGTCCTATCGGCTATACCGTTAACGCTCATCGTCGTCCGATCTCCAGCTCGCTGCTGGCCTTCGCCGGGCAAAAAGATACCAACACCGGCACCACCTGGGGCGGCGTGCGCGCCACCGGTGGTGGCGTGAGCATAAGCTATGACAAAGGTGAGGCGAACGGCATCTGGTCAAGCCTGAACGCGGAATCGCTGACGGGCAAAAATGTGGAAGATAACTGGCGCGTCCGCTGGATGACCGGTTACTACTACAAGCTCATTAATAAAAACAACGAGCGCCTGACGGTCGGCGTCTCCAATATGCTCTGGCACTACGACAAAGATCTGAGCGGCTATACCCTGGGTCAGGGGGGGTATTACAGTCCGCAGGAGTATGTCTCCTTCGCGCTGCCGGTGACCTGGCGTAAACGCACGGAGAACTGGTCCTGGGAGCTGGGCGGGTCTGTATCCTGGTCTCACTCTAAAACCAACGATGTGCTGCGCTATCCGATTCAGGGACTTATCCCTGTCGATGAGCCAGGCCGCTATACCGACAGAGGCGATATGGAAACCGGCAGCAGTTCTTCCGGCACCGGTTATACCGCGCGGGCCATTATCGAGCGCCGGGTGACGTCCAACTGGTTTGTTGGGCTGGGTGTGGACATTCAGGAAGCGAAAGACTATACCCCAAGCCATGCGCTGCTTTATGTTCGCTACTCCGCCGCAGGCTGGCAGGGCGATATGGACTTACCGCCGCAGCCGCTTATTCCGTATGCGGACTGGTAATCGGATTTAACTTAATCCATTTGTAAGTCTCTCTTAAAAGTGCAGCGATCGGGTATACTCAGGCGCGCCAGGTTTACACCCTGGTGCGCCCTGCGCTTCGAGTTCTGTGGAGAGTCATTTTGCGTGTCAGCCGTTCCTTAACGATCAAACAGATGGCGATGGTTTCTGCCGTCACAATGCTGTTTGTACTGCTATTTTGCGTAATTTTGCTGTTTCATTCCGTGCAGCAGAATCGCTATAACACGGCTACACAATTAGAAAGTATTGCCCGCTCGGTGCGTGGCCCGCTCTCTGCTTCGATTCTGAAAGGCGATATTCCCGAAGCGGAAACCATTTTAAAACGCATTCAGCCTGCGGGCGTCGTCAGCCGCGCAGACGTGGTGCTGCCTAACCAGTTCCAGGCGCTGCGGATGAGTTTTATCCCTGAACGTCCCGTCCCGATGATGGTGATGCGTCTGTTTGAGCTGCCGGTACAAATTTCGCTCCCCATCTACTCGCTTGAACGCCCTGCGAATCCGCAGCCGCTGGCTTATCTTGTCCTGCAGGCGGACTCGTATCGCATGTATAAGTTCGTCATGAGCTGGTTTATCACGTTAGTGACCACTTGCTTACTTATGACGCTGATCCTCAGCGTGGCGCTGACCTGGTGCATTAACCGGCTGATTGTTCATCCGCTGCGCCGTATCGCCCGGGAGCTAAACTCGCTTTCTCCCCAGGATCAGATGGGACATCAGCTTGAGCTACCGCGCCTTCATCATGACGATGAGATCGGCATGCTGGTGCGCAGCTACAACCTCAACCAGCAGCGCATTCAGCGTCAGCAGGATGAACTGAACAGTAGCGCCACCCGTTTCCCGGTGTCGGAGCTCCCCAATAAAGCGTTTCTGATGGCGATGCTGGAGCAGACCGTGGCCCGCCAGCAGACCACCGCGTTGATGGTCATCGCCTGTGAGACCCTGCAGGACACCGCTGGCGTGCTCAAGGAGAGCCAGCGTGAAATGCTGCTGCTGACGCTGGTGGAAAAGGTCAAATCTGTTCTTGCGCCGCGCATGGTGCTGACCCAGGTCAGCGGTTATGACCTGGTGGTGATTGCAAACGGCGTGAAAGAGCCGTGGCATGCCATCACACTAGGTCAGCAAGTACTCACTGTCATTAATGAGCGGCTGCCCATTCAGGGGATCCAGCTTCGCCCCAGCGCCAGTATTGGCATTGCGATGTTCTACGGCGATCTGACCGCAGAACAGCTTTATCGCCGCGCCTTCTCGGCGGCCTTTACCGCCCGCCGCAAAGGGAAAAACCAGATCCAGTTCTTCGACCCGGAACAGATGGAAAAGGCGCAGCAGCGTCTGACGGAAGAGAGCGACATTCTCACTGCGTTGGATAACCACCAGTTTGCCCTCTGGCTGCAACCGCAGGTCAACTTGCTGACGGGTGAAGTGAAAAGCGCGGAAGCGTTGCTGCGTGTGCAACAGCCGGATGGCTCCTGGGAGCTACCGGAAGGGTTGATCGACCGCATCGAATCCTGCGGCCTGATGGTCACCGTCGGCTACTGGGTGCTTGAGGAGTCCTGCCGCCAGCTCGCCGCCTGGCAGGAGCGTGGCGTGAACCTGCCGCTGTCGGTCAATCTCTCTGCCCTGCAGCTGATGCATCCGACCATGGTCTCGGAGATGCTGGAGCTCATCAATCGCTACCGGATCCAGCCGGATACGCTGATTCTGGAAGTAACGGAAAGCCGTCGTATTGACGACCCGAATGAGGCGGTCGCGATACTGAAACCGCTGCGCAACGCCGGTATCCGCATTGCGCTGGATGATTTTGGCATGGGCTATGCCGGGCTGCGTCAGCTCCAGCACATGAAAACGCTGCCGGTGGATGTCCTGAAAATCGACAAAGCGTTTGTGGAAGGGTTGCCGGAAGACAGCAGCATGGTGCAGGCCATTATCCAGATGGCGCGCAGCCTCAACCTGAATCTGATTGCCGAGGGCATCGAGACGGAAGCACAGCGCCGCTGGCTGGCTGACGCGGGTGTCGAGAAGGGCCAGGGCTTCCTGTTTGCCCGCGCCGTCCCGTCGGATGTCTTTGAACAGCGATACCTTTCAGGCGCTGGCAATAACGCAAAAGTGTAATTTTGTTGCTGGCTTGTGCGAGCCAGCTCAAAGTTCTTAACATTTGTGTTTCAAATTTGAACTGAGTTTATTTCTGTCCTGTTATGCGGGTGTTATTTTAGAGCCGCAGGTTAACCATAACCTTACAAAGCCTGTGGTTTTTCTTCCCAAGGACATTCTATGAAAACCTCACTCTTCAAAAGTCTTTACTTTCAGGTCCTGACAGCCATCGCAATCGGTATTTTACTGGGGCACTACTACCCTGAACTGGGCGCGCAAATGAAACCGCTTGGCGACGCGTTCGTTAAGCTCATTAAAATGGTTATCGCCCCGGTGATCTTCTGTACGGTAGTGACCGGTATCGCTGGCATGGAAAGCATGAAGGCGGTAGGGCGTACCGGTGCAGTGGCGCTTCTCTATTTCGAAGTGGTCAGTACCCTGGCTCTGATTATCGGTCTGATCATTGTTAACGTGGTGCAGCCTGGCGCAGGTATGAACGTCGACCCGTCGACGCTGGATGCCAAAGCGGTGGCGGTCTACGCCGAGCAGGCGAAAGATCAGGGCGTGGTCGCCTTCCTGCTGGATGTCATTCCCGGCAGCGTGATCGGTGCGTTTGCCAGCGGCAACATCCTGCAGGTGCTGCTGTTCGCCGTCATGTTTGGTTTTGCCCTGCATCGTCTGGGCAGCAAAGGCCAGCTGATCTTTAACGTTATTGAAAGCTTCTCGCAGGTCATCTTCGGCATCATCAACATGATCATGCGTCTGGCGCCGATTGGTGCCTTCGGGGCAATGGCGTTCACCATCGGGAAATACGGCGTCGGCACGCTGGTACAGCTCGGCCAGCTGATCATCTGCTTCTATATCACCTGTATTCTGTTTGTGGTGGTGGTGCTGGGTTCTATTGCCCGCGCGGCCGGTTTCAGCATCTTCAAATTTATCCGCTATATCCGTGAAGAGCTGCTGATTGTGCTGGGCACCTCCTCCTCTGAGTCGGCGCTGCCGCGTATGCTCGATAAGATGGAGAAGCTGGGCTGTCGTAAATCAGTGGTGGGGCTGGTGATCCCGACGGGTTACTCCTTTAACCTCGACGGCACCTCGATATACCTGACCATGGCGGCGGTGTTTATCGCGCAGGCGACCAACAGCCATATGGATATCTTCCATCAGATCACCCTGCTGGTGGTGCTGTTGCTCTCATCGAAAGGGGCGGCGGGCGTAACGGGCAGTGGCTTTATCGTGCTGGCGGCAACCATTTCCGCGGTAGGGCATCTGCCGGTGGCGGGTCTGGCGTTGATTCTCGGTATTGACCGCTTTATGTCTGAGGCGCGTGCGTTAACCAACCTGGTGGGTAACGGCGTGGCGACGGTTGTAGTGGCAAAATGGGTTAAAGAGCTGGATCACAAAAAGCTCGACGATACGCTGAATAATCGCTCTTCTGATAGTAAAAACCCGGGTTTATCCTCCTGATTTTCCGCTAAATACCCGCATTCCCTTGTCGGAATGCGGGCTCCTGCGCATAATAACTGTTCGTACCTGTCATAATTCGACAAGATTTTTTTTGGGTATATTGCACTTCTCACCGTGACGTTTTGCCGAACGCGCGGTCTAATCGACGTGTTTTCATCGTCATCTTTTAGAGTGAAGCGCGTCGCGAGACACTCTTTTTAACCAGGAATGTTGATCAGGGGTTCACATGCAGGGCACAAAAATTCGACTCTTAACCGGCGGTTTGCTGATGATGGCAGCAGCCAGTTATGTGCAGGCAGATGCGCTCCAGCCAGACCCGGCCTGGCAACAAGGGACCCTGGCGAATGGTTTTCAGTGGCAGGTGTTAGCCACACCGCAGCGTCCCAGCGATCGTATTGAAATCCGTCTGTCTGTGAATACCGGCTCCCTCACTGAAAGCACCCAGCAGACCGGCTTTAGCCATTTTATTCCCCGACTGGCGCTCACCCAGAGCGGCAGTTTACAGGCTGTTCAGGTGCGTTCGCTCTGGCAGCAGGGCATCGACCCGAAGCGTCCATTGCCGCCGGCCGTTGTGTCATATGACTACACCATGTTTAACCTGAGCCTGCCGAATAACCGCAACGATCTGCTTAAAGAAGCGCTTACGTATCTCTCCGATGCCACCGGCAATCTGGCGATTACGCCGGAAACCGTCAATTATGCGTTGCGCAACAGCGATATGGTCGCGACCTGGCCGACAGACACCAAAGAGGGCTGGTGGCGCTATCGCCTGAAAGGCTCAGCGCTGCTTGGACACGATCCGGCAGAGCCACTGAAACAGCCGGTGGATGCTGAGCAGGTAAAATCGTTCTATCAGAAATGGTACACCCCGGACGCGATGACGTTGATCGTGGTCGGGAATGTGGACAGCCGCGCGGTGGTAGAGCAGATCAACAAAGCCTTTGGCGAGCTGAAAGGCAAGCGTGAAACGCCAGCCCCCGTCCCGACGCTCTCTCCGCTGCGTACCGAGCCTGTCAGCATCACCACTGACGCCGTGCGTCAGGATCGACTCTCCATGATGTGGGATACCGCCTGGCAGCCTATCCGTGAATCCGCCGCGCTGTTGCGCTACTGGCGTGCCGATCTGACGCGTGAAGCGCTGTTCTGGCATGTTCAGCAGACCCTCAGTAAGAACGGTGTGAAGAATATTGCTCTGGGCTTTGACTGCCGTGTGCTGTTCCAGCGCGCGCAGTGCGCCATTAATATCGAATCGCCCGGCGATAAGCTGAATGCCAATCTGGGCGTGGTGGCGAAAGAGCTGGCAAAAGTGCGCAAAGAGGGGCTGTCAGAAGATGAGTTCAACGCGCTGGTGGCGCAGAAAAAACTCGAACTGCAGAAGCTGTTTGCCACCTATGCCCGCGCCGATACGGATATCCTGATCAGCCAGCGTATTCGCTCGTTGCAGAATCAGGTGGTGGACATCGCGCCGGAGCAGTACCAGAAGCTCCGTCAGGACTTCCTGAATGGGCTGACCGTCGATATGTTAAATCAGGATTTACGTCAGCAGCTGTCGCAGGATATGGGATTAGTCCTTCTGCAGCCGAAAGGCGAGCCGGAATACAACATGAAGGAGCTGCAGGCGACATGGGATTCAATCATGACCGCCGCGCCGCAACCAACCCAGGCGGCAACGTCTGATGATCTGCATCAGGACGCGACGGATATTCCGCAGGGGCAGTAATCCTAAAAAATTCCCTCTCCCGGTGGGAGAGGGTCAGGGTGAGGGCATCAGCCCGCACCCTATTTAAGCAGGCATCGCCTCACGCGGAATAATCGCCCCGCGATACTGGATCACCGTACTGGCTGTCAGGTGTCCGCGCTGTGCTGCCGCTTCAGGCGTTCCGCCCGTCAGACGCACTGCCAGATACCCCGCGCTGAAGGAATCTCCCGCTGCTGTAGTATCTACCACTTTGTCCTTCGCCAGTTTCACCGCCGGGACGTCAATCACCGCGTCACCTGCCACCGCCACCAGGCACGACGCCGCACCACGCTTAATCACCACTTCGCTCACGCCAGCAGCCTGGGTGCGCGCAATGACCTCATCAACGGGCTTCTCGCCCCAAAGAGCATCTTCATCGTCGAGCGTCAGGAACGCGATATCGGTGCACTGCAGCATCTGCTGATAAACCTGCTGCGTCTCTTCCCGGCTGGCCCACAGGCGCGGACGGTAGTTGTTATCAAAAATGACCTTGCCGCCATTGGCGCGGCATTCGCGCAGCAGCGACAGCAGTTTTTCACGGCTGGCCGGGCTTAAAATGGCGAGGCTAATCCCGCTCAGATAGAGATAATCAAACGTCGCCAGCGTTTCGCAAATGGCGGCTGCGTCGTCGCTCTCCAGCCAGTATTTGGCCGCGGCTTCGTTACGCCAGTAGTAGAAGTTGCGCTCGCCGGTATCATCGGTCTCAATGTAATACAAACCCGGCAGGCGGTTTTCCATGCGCTGAATCAGCGAGGTATCAATGTGTTCGCTCTGCCAGGCATCCAGCATTTGCTGGCTGAAACTGTCCGTACCCAGCGCGGTCACGTAGTTCACGGTGAGCGCCCCAGGCGGCACCTGGCGGGCAATATAAACGGAGGTGTTTAGGGTATCGCCACCAAAACCGCGGCTAACGTCCGCGCCTTTTTGTGACAGCTCAATCATGCATTCGCCAATGACGGCAATTTTTTTGGACATAATCATGAACCTGAACAGAGTAATTAAAGGTAGTGTGCGCTGTGTGAATTATGCGGTCAACTATATTAAAACGACGTTCCATTATTTTTTTTGAGCCAGCGCGGGTTCCTGTTAATTTCTGTCATCTTAATTTCATTTTCCCGGTGAATTGAACATAAAGTTCTCAATTGTTGCGCCGATAACCCAGTGACGAGTCCAGAAAGGCCATCCCAACAACAGGACATCTGAAATGAAGTCAGAGCAGGTTATCCAGCGGCTGAGCACTACGCCTGAGGCAAGTATTGAGAACTTGCAGGAGCATCGCTACTGGCTGCAATGTGAGCGTGCGTACACCTATCAGCCAATCTATCGTACCGACGGTCGACTGATGGCGATTGAAATTTTGACGGTCGTTACGCACCCCTCAAACCCTTCACAGCGTATCGCGCCGGACCGCTATTTCGCCGAAGTTGCCGTTCGCCAGCGTCTGGACGTGCTGGAAGAGCAGTTGCGTATGCTGGCAACGAAACAGGCTTTTTTCGAACAGCACGATATTCTGGCCTCGGTCAACGTGGATGGCCCAACCCTGCTGGCGCTGCGCCAGAATGCGAACCTGCAGGAGCTTATCGCCACCCTGCCGTGGATGCGCTTTGAACTGGTGGAGCATGTCCGCCTGCCGCAGGAATCTTCTTTTGCCTCGATGTGTGAATTTGGCCCCCTGTGGCTGGATGACTTTGGCACCGGCATGGCGAACTTCTCCGCCCTCAGCGAGGTGCGATACGACTACATCAAAGTGGCCCGCGATCTGTTCATTATGCTGCGCCAGACCCCGGAAGGGCGGAATCTGTTTACGCTGTTATTGCAGCTGATGAACCGCTACTGCAAAGGGGTCATTGTGGAAGGTGTGGAAACGCTGGAAGAGTGGCGCGATGTGCAAAACTCACCTGCTGCCGCCGCGCAAGGCTATTACCTCTCGCGTCCGGTTCCCATGGATACCCTCGACACCGTGATAACACACCTCTGAACCGCCCGTTTCCCTTTGTCTGGACTATAGTTTTACAGGACAGGTCATCAGGAAAAGGGGATCAAAATGACTAAAACAACCAGGGTAATCTCCTGGACAGCAGGGATTTTCTTGTTGTTGATCGTGGTCGCTATCATCGTTATTGCGACATTCGACTGGAACCGCCTTAAGCCGACCATCAACCAGAAAGTCTCAACCGAACTGAACCGCCCCTTCGCGATACGCGGTGATTTAGGCGTGGTGTGGGAACGTCAGAAGGAGGAGACCGGCTGGCGAAGCTGGATCCCGTGGCCGCACGTTCACGCCGACGACATCATTCTGGGTAACCCGCCGGATATTCCTGCCGTCACCATGGTGCATCTCCCGCGGGTTGAAGCCACACTGGCGCCGTTAGCGCTGCTTACGAAAACGGTCTATCTGCCGTGGATCAAGCTTCAGCAGCCCGATGCTCGCCTGATCCGCCTCTCGGAAAAAAACAACAACTGGACGTTTAACCTCACCAGCAGCGGCGAAAAAGATCCCAACGCCCAGCCCTCTTCGTGGTCATTCCGTCTCGATAACATTCTTTTCGATCGCGGGCGGATCGCCATCGACGATAAGGTTAGCAAGGCTGATGTGGAGATCCTGGTCGATCCGCTGGGCAAACCGCTGCCGTTTAGCGAAGTGACCGGCACTAAAGCGAAAGGGGATAACGCCAGCGCGGGCGATTACGTTTTTGGCCTGCGGGCTAGCGGACGCTACAACGGACAACCGTTAACCGGCACCGGTAAAATTGGCGGCATGCTGGCGCTGCGAAGCGCAGGCACCCCGTTCCCGGTGCAGGCGGACTTCCGCTCCGGCAACACGCGAGTCGCCTTTACCGGTACGGTCAACGACCCCATGAACATGGGCGGGGTTGATTTGCAGCTCAAGTTTGCCGGAGATTCGCTGGGCGAACTGTATGAACTCACCGGCGTGCTGCTGCCGGATACGCCGCCGTTTGAGACGGACGGGCATCTGGTGGCCAAAATCGATACGGAAAAATCGTCTGTCTTTGACTATCGGGATTTCAACGGCCGTATCGGCGACAGCGATATCCACGGTACGCTGACTTATACCACCGGCAAACCGCGCCCGAAACTGGAAGGGGATGTGGAGTCCCGCCAGCTCAGGCTTGCCGATCTGGGCCCTCTGATCGGCGTTGATTCCGGCAAAGGCACGAAGTCGAAAGAGGTGAAAAAAGACCTTCAGCCCGCAGGGAAAGTGCTGCCCTACGATCGCTTTGAAACCGACAAGTGGGATGTGATGGATGCGGATGTGCGCTTCAAGGGGCGTAAAATCGAGCATGGCAGCACGCTACCCATCAGCAATCTCTCAACCCATATTCTGCTTAAAAATGCCGACCTGCGTCTGCAGCCGCTGAAATTTGGTATGGCGGGCGGAACCATCTCCTCGAACATTCATCTGGAAGGCGATAAAAAGCCGATGCAGGGCCGGGCTGATATTCAGGCACGCAGGCTCAAACTGAAAGAGCTGATGCCCAACGTGGAGCTGATGCAGAAAACCCTCGGTGAAATGAACGGCGACGCGGACATTCGCGGGGTGGGGAACTCCGTGGCGGCGCTGCTCGGGAGCAGTAACGGCAACCTCAAGCTGCTGATGAACGACGGGCTGGTGAGCCGCAACCTGATGGAGATCCTGGGACTGAACGTCGGGAACTACATCATCGGGCAGATCTTTGGTGATGATGAGGTGCGGGTGAACTGCGCGGCGGCGAATCTGGATCTGGTCAACGGCGTGGCGCGGCCGCAGATTTTTGCCTTCGACACGGAAAATGCGGTGATCAACGTGACCGGGACCGCCAGCATGGCCTCTGAGCAGCTTGATTTAACCATCGACCCGGAAAGCAAGGGGATCCGTATTATCACCCTGCGTTCGCCACTTTACGTGCGTGGCACCTTCAAAAATCCTCAGGCGGGGGTAAAACCCGGGCCGCTGATTGCGCGCGGTGCGGTGGCGGCAGCGCTCGCGACGCTGGTCACGCCAGCTGCGGCGCTGCTGGCGCTGATTTCGCCATCAGAAGGGGAAGCCAATCAGTGCCGGAACATTTTGTCGCAGATGAAGAAGTAGCTCCCTTTCTCCCTCTCCCTGTGGGAGAGGGCCGGGGTGAGGGCATCAGGCCGCAGTGAATTACAGAGCCTGATGCTTAGTCTCGTGCGTCAGCAGCAGCGCAATCAGCGTCAGTGCCGCCATGGCCGCCAGATACACGCCCACGTAGAACAGGCCATAATTTGCCTGCAGCCAGGTGGCGATGTATGGCGCAACGGAGGCACCCAGAATAGACGAGACGTTATAGGAGAACGACGCGCCGGTATAACGCACTTCCGTCGGGAACAGCTCTGGCAGCAGCGCGCCCATCGGACCGAAGGTTAACCCCATCAGGCTCAGGCCAATCAGCAGATACGCCATCACCAGCGCCGGGCTACCCGAACCGAGCAGCGGCGGGAAGACAAACAGGGCGAACAGAATGATAAGCGTCGTGATGGTAATCATGCTGGAGCGACGGCCAAATTTATCCGCCAGCAGGCCGGCAATCGGCACCATGACGCCAAACCCAATCACCGCCATCATCAGCATCCACAGCACTTCATTACGCGGCAGGCCCAGCCCAACCGGCGCGGCAGCGGTGCTGTACGTCATGGAGTAGACGGTCATGATATAGAACAGCGTATAGGTAGCCAGCATGATAAAGGTGCCCAGCACGGTCACGCGGACATGTTTGGTCAGCAGCGTGCCCAGCGGTACTTTTACCTGTTTTTTCGCCGCCGCCACTTTCGCGAACACCGGGGTTTCGTGCAGAGAAACGCGAACATACAGGCCAATCAGCACCAGTACGGCAGAGAAGACGAACGGAATACGCCAGCCCCAGCTCATGAACTGTTCATCCGTCAGCAGCCAGGAGAGCAGCAGGAAGGTGCCGTTCGCAAAGAAGAAGCCAATCGGTGCGCCAAGCTGTGGGAAGGAACCATACAGCGCACGCTTACGCGCCGGGGCGTTCTCGGTCGCCAGCAGCGCCGCGCCGCCCCATTCGCCGCCCAGACCCAGACCCTGGCCAAAACGTGCCAGCGCCAGCAGCACCGGTGCCAGAATGCCAATACTCTCGTAGGTAGGCAGCAGGCCGATGGCGACGGTGGAAATGCCCATCGTCAGCAACGAGGCCACCAGCGTCACTTTACGCCCGATGCGATCGCCAAAATGACCAAACAGCGCCGAGCCAATCGGACGTGCGACGAAGGCGATAGCAAAGGTTGCCAGAGACTGCAGTGTGGCCGCCGTCGGGTCGCCCTGCGGGAAGAAGATATGCGGGAAGACAATAACCGCTGCGGTGGCGTAAATGTAAAAGTCGAAGAACTCGATGGCGGTACCAATCAGCGAGGCGACGACGACTTTATTGCGTGAGTTGACCGGAACGTTTTCGCTCCCGGAATCGAGTGTTGTGGCGGTTGCTTGCATAATATTTTCTTATTTTTTGTCGAACGAAAGGCCATATTACGCACAGCAAAAGCGACATTTCAATCTGTAACAAAACGGCGAACCGGTGATAAAAGCAACAAAAAGCGGATAATGTTCAGCCCAGCTAAAACACTTCTATGAAATGCTTCACAATTTTTAAATATTAGTGGATAAAACTGGTTTTCAGTTAAATAAAAGTTACGGACTGGATATATATGCTGAAATGATGAATCGGGCTGAAACTTTCAGCCCGAAAGGGGGGTTAGCGGTGTGTTTTCCCCGGCATGCGCGTGTCGCCTTTGTATTCGGCGGTGGCGATCCACGCCGCACAGAACAGGGTCAGGCGGGCGAAGAAGTAGAAGAACGCCATCAGCCCCAGAACCGAGCCAAACGCGGCGCCAGAAGGGGATTTCACCAGCGACGGCAGGGTATACGTCATCACGATTTTAATCACCTCAAAGCCTATCGCCGCGAGCAGTGTTCCGCGGATCAGCGCTTTCTTGCGCGGGCGATGACGCGGCAAGCGCCAGAAGATCCAGAAGAACAGCAGGTAGTTGGCGAAAATGGAGATCGCCAGCCCGATGCCGCGCCACGCAGGCTTGAGCCAGTCGATGTAATCAAGATAGAGCGCGGAGATAATCATTTGCTGCGCGGAACCGGCGACCGAGGTGATGGAGAGCGTGACGACCAGCGCCACCAGCAGACCAATCAGCGAAACAAAATCGCGGAAATACTTAACCCAAATTTTCTCCTGATCCTGAGGCTTACGCTCCCATACCTCGCGCGACTGGGCGCGAATGGCCTCGCGCAGGTTACCCATCCAGTTCACGCCGGAATAGAGCGCAATCAGCAAACCGACAATACCCACCGTGGTGCGCTGCTGCACGGCAGTATTGATGGTGCTTTTTAGCGTGGTGGCGAGGGTCGGGTCACTGACGTTATTCAGGATCTTATTGAAAATATCCTGCAGCAGCGTCGGATGAGACGCGAGCACAAAACCGGCTGCCGCGAACGAGACCATCAGGATCGGGATCATCGACAAAAAGGAAAAATAGGTAATCGCTGCACCAAACTGATTCCCCATCCGGTCGTTGAAACGTTCCGCGGCGCGTATCAGGTGCGCAATCACGGGGATCTGCTGAATTTTCTCCGCCAGCGTGGTGACCGTCCCCAGCGCTTTGCTGGCTTTGCCGGGTGTGCCGGGCTCTTCGGGCCCGGTTTCCATCTTCTTGATGGGATCATAATCTAATTGTTGAGTGGGTCGTTGCGGGTTATTTTCCGGCGTCACGCGTTTTTTCCTTTTCGTTTGGCTGGATGTCATTGAATTATAGCTTGCGACTAATCCACGTAAGCTTTTGTGATTTCCGTAAGCCACTCCATAAACAGGTGCACCCGGCGGGAGAGGTTACGGCGGTGGGGGTAGATCAGGGAAACCGGCATGGGTTCCGCCCGGTACTGCGGCAGCACTTCAATCAGCTTTTTCGTGCGTAGAGAGTCACGTACGCCCACGCGGGGAACCTGAATAATACCCAGCCCGGCGATACAGGCGGCATGGTAGGTCTCTGTACTGTTGACCGTCAAGACCCCGCCCGTTTTAACCCACTGGGTCGCGCTGCCGTTATAAAACTCAAAGCCCTGCGGGCGCGAACCCAGCATCGCGGCGTAGTGGATCACCGCGTGTGAGGCCAGGTCGTCGAGCGTTTCCGGATAACCAAACCGCGTCAGATAATCCGGACTGGCACAGTTAATCACCGAAAGCTTGCCCAGCGGACGGGCGATAAGCCCTGAATCCTTCAACGTGCCGACGCGCACCACGCAGTCAAACCCTTCGCGGATCACATCCACCAGACGATCGCTGCTGCTGAGCTCCAGCTCAATACCCGGATACTGCTGCAGAAACGCAGGCAGTTTTGGGATGACTAAATTTCGTGCAACGCCCACCGGCATATCGACGCGTAGCCGCCCGCTGATGCTGGAGGGATCGTGCTGGAACATGCCGTCCAGTTCATCGAGGTTCGACAGCAGATCTTTTGCCCGTTCGTAATAGACCATGCCGTCCTGGGTGAGGCTGACGCGGCGCGTGGTGCGGTGCAACAGCTGGGTGCCCAGCCGGTTTTCCAGCGCCTGAATCTGGCGCGAAACGCTGCCTCTCGGCAGGGTCAGCGTCTCCGCTGCCCGGGAAAAACTCTCCAGTTCCGCGACACGAACAAACAGCTGCATTGCGTGAATTTTATCCATCGGTATCGCTCATTGTTGTTGAGAATGAAACAGTGAAGCGCGCTAGCCTGTCTTTATTGATCTTCTATCAGCTAATAAGCTCTTTCTCAATCTCCCTGATAACCGAAATGAGGTTTCTTATGACTGAACGTATCGCATTAGTGACCGGTGGCAGCCGTGGTCTGGGTAAAAACGCGGCTCTGAAGCTGGCAGCAGCGGGAACAGGAATCATCCTGACTTATCATCACAATCAGCAGGATGCGCTGGATGTGGTGCGTGAAATTCAGGAAAAAGGCGTTAACGCGGCGGCATTACAGCTCAACGTCGGTGATATCACAGGTTTTGAGCGTTTTGCCCAACAGCTGCAGGAAACCCTGAGAACTGTCTGGCAGCGTGATACCTTTGATTATTTATTGAACAATGCCGGAACGGGTTTATACGCCCCCTATACCGGGACGACAGAAGCGCAGTTCGATGAGGTAATGAATGTTCATTTCAAAGGGCCATTTTTCCTGACCCAGCGCCTGCTGCCTTTGCTGAATGATGGCGGACGGATCCTCAACGTCTCCAGCGGACTGGCCCGTTTTACTCAGCCAGGCTCCGCGACCTACGCGGCAATGAAGGGGGCGATGGAAGTGCTGACCCGCTATCAGGCCAAAGAGCTGGGGGCGCGCGGGATCTCCGTCAATATCATCGCGCCGGGGGCAATTGAAACCGATTTTGGCGGCGGACGGGTACGCGATGACGCGCAGCTTAATCAGATGCTGGCGTCGCAAACGGCGCTGGGACGGGTTGGCCTGCCGGATGATATTGGTGATGCCATCGCGGCGCTGCTCAGCGATAAACTGGGCTGGATGAATGCGCAACGTATTGAAGTATCTGGTGGGATGTTCCTGTAATGCATCTTCCTGAGGGGACGGAACCCCTTAAGGAAATCCTTAAGCAGAGTGTGTCCGGATACGGGCAGATATAAACATCGGCGGTGAATTTGTAACGTCTCCATTCATTGAGTTTTTTCTCAAATAACGCCTCTATACAATCCCCCCTCGCGATTCTCAGAGGGAGAAAAACGATGCGAGTAATCATGTTTGACAGGCAGTCGATATTTATTCATGGAGCGATAAACAGTCTGCGGAAGGTAATGCCGGAAATAAATATGACAGGGACCCGTCAGGCAGATGAATTACGGGCGCAGTTGTCCGCGTCACCGTCCGCTATCGTCATGATTGACGGAGAGTTAATTCATCACGAGGGCATCACATTTCTGGAAGACATTATCACGCGTTTCCCTGCGATACGTGTGGTGATGGTACTGGCGAAAAAAGAGCCCCGATGGGCGAAACAGCTGTTGCAGTGCAACGTAATGGCAATTGTTCCCCGCAACGCGTCTGCGGAGCGGTTTTGCGCGGTGCTGGATTCGGTCTCCAGAGGGATGGTCTGTTTTCCCGGCGAGTGGCTGACGCAGCAGGCGTCTCACCAGGCGTTGTTATCCTTAAGCGAGCGCCAGCGTGAAGTGCTGAAGTTACTCGCCGCCGGGGAGTCGAATAAAGAAATTGGCCGCACGCTGAATATCAGTGCGGCAACGGTGAAGGCCCATCTGGAGTTGCTCTTCCGGCGGCTTGATGTAAAAAATCGCACGCAGGCCGCGATGTGCTATACCCGGCTCACCGCCTGAGCGATGGCATTTATCGGGCAAGGTGTGTGACTAAAACTGAACATCAACAACACCAGCGCATCATGCTGGTGTTGTGTTAATGGCTGAGTAATATTTTCCTGAATTAACATCTCATAGATCTGAATATCGTTATCTAACAAGCGCTCTGCTTCAGCAACGGTAATAAGGCGATGGAATTTCTCCCATTGCTGAATGACATGACCATATCCAATGACCCCTGTACCGCGCTCGTCACGATATTTTTCCAGGGACAGTCCTTGCTGTTTTTTAATTAATTCAACGGCAGCAGAAGATAGCTTTAACATGGTATTTTCCTCTTTCAGACATCACTGTAGAGGAAATGCGCCACGAGACATATCCGCCAAATGGCCGTTGCTCAACCGTTATTTTCCAGATAGTCGCGCTGCAATAAACCAAACAGCCAGTCATTATGCCAGTGGCCGCCAAGGTAATAGCTCTCACGCAGCTCACCCTCCAGCCGGAAGCGGGCTTTTTCCAGCAGACGCCGGGAGGCGATATTCCCGGCCGTGACGGTGGCGGTGAGGCGGCGGATCCCCCCCTGGTGGAAGGCATAATCACAGAGTGCCTGCAGGGATTCATAGCCGTAACCTTTCCCCTGAGCCGCGGGGGCGAAAAGGAAACCGACTTCGGCGCAATCCGCTTCGTGGTGTTGGTAGCCGGTCACCCCCAGCGGAGTCTGGCTGGCGTTATCGCGAACCACGAGGCAGAGCCAGTGCGCGCTGCCGGGTGTCCACGGCGTCAGCCGGGAATCAAAGGCGTCACGAATGTCCGCCACAGTGCGATCCTGCGCGACAAAACGCATCACATCCGGGTCTTGCTGTAGCGCCAGGAAAAAGGGCCAGTCATCTTCCTGTAACGGTGAGCAGGTAAGACGCGATGTTGTTAACTGAGGCATTCAGATTCTCCTGAAACAATGTCAATGATTTTGGTGCTGTCACTTTATTTCAACAGAAAGTCAGGTATGGTTAACCTCGTATAAATAAAAAGAAAAACGGCCGTTCCGGGCCCCTTTTGGATGTCTTCGTGGTCTTTTAAGGAAAACAATGACGCTCAGCACATCACACCATATCCGCGAACAGTTTGAACACTGTCTGGCGGTCATTCGTCAGGCCTCAGTGGAAATATTGCTTCTCCTGAATGTACATGTTTCTGAGGGAAAAGATCCACGCTGGTTCCTGGAGCAGCTGGACAGCGCGCGTTTAGGCCTGGGCGGGTGGGGCGCCGTGGCGAAGAAGCTCAACCTGAACGATGCTGAGATGTCGGAATTTACCCTGCAACTGCGCCTGCTGCAGCAGCGCGTTCCTCAGTACGAAAGCGGGCAGGATGTCAGTGAAAATCAGCTGATTGCGGCGATGCGGTTTGTCACTGCGCTGGAGCATCTCCGTCTGCAACAACCTCTCCTGACATACAGTACCGAACTGGCGCCCGGCAGTGAGCTTCAACAGCAGCAGGCACACAAGCAGGTGCGTGCGATTGAGCTGATGATTAAAGGGCTTATTCAGCAGGCGTGGCCCGATCAGGTGCGGCTGAATAACCATCTTAAGACCCTGTTTAACGCGGACCGCGTGCGGCGCTGGCTGAAGCTGGGTGACATCAACGACGTGCTGAGCGGAATGATGTTCAGCGAGCTGGCCCAGATGCTGGTGGATAAAAAAGAGTACAGCCGCTATTACGCGTCGCTGTTCAGCGATGCGTCCATGCTGACGCTGCTGGTAGAACCGCGCAAAACGCTGCAAACCTTCCTTGATGATATCCGCCAAATCCGCAACAACCTTACCGTCCAGAAAGCATTAACCTCGGCGCAAATCCAGCTGCTGGATAACTACTACACCCAGATCACCCGTCCCGTTCAGCGTGCGTTTGAAGAGGGGCGCACTCGCGTCAACCCGGCCGGGTTAATGGCGGTGGATGCCAGCGAGCTGCATGCTTTCTGGGAGAAAGCGCAGAAAATGGATCGGGTCACCGGCGGGGATCTGTTTGAAGTGCGTGACACGATTGAAAAACCGACCCAGCGCGCGCCGCGCACGCCTGAACAACGCGAGCAGCTCATCTCCGGCGTGTTATGGGGCGCAGTGGGCGTGATGGTCATTGCGATTGTCGCGGGAGGGTTCTGGCTGGTGACCAGCAGTTCGCCAGCAGAGACTGCTGTGGCCGCCAGCGAAACGCCTGCACCGCAGGAGATGCGGGAAACGCCCTCCTCGCGGGAGACGCTGACGCGCATGGGCATCACCTGGGACGAGAATAATTTCCGCTCGGCCATCAACCGCAACGACACCCGTATCGCGCAGCTCTTTTTACAGGGCGGAATGGACTGGAAGCTCTCATGGACCGAAGAGGCGATGTCATCCAACCATGACGACGTGCTGGAGCTAATGTTGCGCTACCGGCAAAACATGGTGGAAGAGAAGCCGTGCCGGCGGTTTATTAATACGCTCACCCACGCCATGGCGAATGGCGAATCGCTGACCGCCGTACGTAAACAGTACCTGAAAGCCTTTTGCACCGTCCCTGCCGTGGTGAAACGCCAGCAGCACGATTTGGATATGGCGACGCGCCGCGCCGAGTCACAGCCGAATGCCAGCACGAAAAAATGGCAGGCTATTCAGTCTGCCATTTATGAGGTGATCCGCTGATCGTATCTCCCTCTCCCCGTGGGAGAGGGCCGGGGTGAGGGCACCAGACCGCACCCCACTCAAGGCTCCCCATACAACCCAATCAATCGCCGCACCACGCCATTCGTCCAGCCAAAGCCATCCTGCAATGGATACTCACCGCCGCCCCCTTCGCGTGGAGTACTGCTGGCGATGTGATACTTCTCAATCAGCTTATGGTGAGTCTTATAAAAATGATTCACCGTGTGCAGCCAGCTCCAGGCGATCTCATCGCCCAGCGAGTCGTTGCCGTACTGCTTGAAGCCCTGAATGGCCATCCACTGCAGCGGCGCCCAGCCGTTGGGTTTATCCCACTGTTCGCCGGTTTCGTACTCGGTCGCCAGGATACCGCCTGGGGTGAGCAGACGTGATTTAACCGCATCAGACAAGCGTTCTGCCTGCTCATGGGTCGCCATTCCGACATAGAGGGGCACGATGCTCGCCGCAGAGAACAGCGCCATGACTTCGCGTCGCCAGTCGTAATCCCGGTAGCAGCCATTCTCTTCATCCCACAAGTAGCGGTTTACCGCCGCCCGGCGATCGCTGGCTTTCTGGCGGAACAGGTCTGCCGTCTCTTTATCCCCTTTCGACGCCGAGATATTGGCGATAGCGCTTTCCAGCTTGAACAGGAAGGCGTTCAGGTCGATGGGGATAAACTGCGTGGTGCGAATGCTGGCCAGTCGGCCCGGTTCGCGCAGCCAGCGGGAGGAGTAATCCCAGCCGGAGGCCGCCCCCGCGCGCAGATCGCGATACACCTCATTGGGGGGGCGACCGGAATGGCGGGCCGTCTCCACATCCTCAATCCACGATTCGTCGCGCGGGGTGTCACGGTCGTCCCAGTAGCGGTTCAGCAATGAACCATCCGGCATACGCACCGCGCTGCGATAGGCCTGATTAAGCAGCAGCGACTCCGCGCCGTCCATCCAGAAGGCGTGCTCCATTTTGAGGTGCTCAAGGTAGCGTTTCGCGCCGCGCACCCCGTCCTCTTCAAACAGCTCCACCATCAGGGCAAACACCGGCGGCTGGGAGCGGCTAAGGTAGTAGGTACGGTTGCCGTTCGGGATATGGCCGTAACGCTCGATAAGCCAGGCGAAGTTATCCGCCATACACTTCAGCAGGTCGTTACGACCACTCTCGGCCAGCCCCAGCATCGAGAAGTAGGAATCCCAGTAGTAGGTCTCGCTGAATCGCCCGCCGGGGACGATATAGGCCTGCGGCAGCGCCAGCAGGGAGGACCAGGGAATATGGTCCTGCGGCTCGCGCGTCAGCACCGGCCACAGGCTGTCGATATGCTCTTTAAGCGTCAGCCCCGGGTCGGAAACATACTCCGTGCTATAAGTCTCGGGCAGCCAGAAGTGATTCTCGACGAACTGGCGCAGGTCGAAATCCCGGTGGCGTCTTACCTTGCGATAGCGGATCAGAATATCCAGCGGATCCATCTTCGGTGCGCAGTCGGGAAAGGTTTTGCTGTCCGCAAACAGCCTTGTTGACTGCACATGTTCGAACAGCTCAAGGTAACGGTCAGCGGGCGTCAGGGCGTCGGAGGCGGGCAGTCCCTCGATCATTTCGGGCTCCGGCTCCGCCTCAATCATCTCATCCAGTTTCAACTCGCAGGGATCGGTCTCGTAGCGCAGCTCTTCTTCGATCCCGAACGCGATGTTCTCGGTAGCCTGTATCTTCTGGTTGAACATGGTGATAAGGACCTCCGGTTGTGTGTTCAAAAGACAGGTTTTTCCGGGCGTCCTATAAGCGTAGACACTCGCTTCGGTAGATGGGGAGGAATATGTGCGGTAGATCACTCTTTTCAGAGCATTCGTTTTGCAACGAATGATGTCATCAGGCCCGGACATGCCGTCGTCCGGGCGTCTTGCGGCGTTCAGTACAGATAATTCCGTTTTGCCAGATCCACCAGTTCCGCCAGGCGGGTCATATTGAATTTTGCCATGATGCGCTGCTTATACGCGCTGACCTTCTTGTTATTCATATTGAGCATCGAGGCGATAATCTGGTTGCTGTAGCCCGCGGAAATATAGCGCAAAATACAGATATCAATATGCGATAGCGATAATAACAGCGATGCATCCCGGGGATACCGGGCATGGTGTTGCCATAGCTCCGAGCCATAGCAATATCCCCCGGAGAGAATCTTGTCGATGGTGATAATAATTTTATCCAGTGAGCTGTTTTTATTTAAATAACCAGCCGCACCGGCCCGTCGGCTCAACTGAATATGAAAGTCGCTGGAGGACGAAGAAAAAATGAGAACCTGAATATCAGGGTAGGCTTTTCTTATTTGCACCAGTTGAGAGAAAACGTCGGGACTCTGTTGCAAATGTTCCATAATAATCAGGTCAGCATTTAACATCGGCAACGCGCTGTGCATTGCCTCAATCGTGAGGAATTGTGCCGCCGTCTGATAACCGTGTTCTGCTAATAACCCCTGGATGCCTGTCCGGAGTAATGAACTGGCATCCATGAGAATGACTTTTTTATCTGACATTCCTGATTGTCCTGATTGGGTGACAAAAATCTCATTTTCCATCCGCGCTAAAAAAAGTTGGCTAAGACTTGTCTTTATCTTCGCCATTATTTTCTGTTGTCCAAATACCGCCAGATGACGGTGCCTCTGCCCCCTTTTATCCGCCCTCGGGACATATAAGACCGGTTTGCGACAGGTCTTATTAAGCCAAAACTTGCCAGCCGGGAAGATAGCGTCAGCCAGGGAATGTATCCCGTATGGAAGTGCGTCTGGCGCGTTGCGCAGACACAGATCGATTATTTACACGAGAATTTAAACATGACTCTCAAGCCAGTAAATATTGCAGTCGTAGATAAAGATACGATTGTCAAAGCTGACGTTCTGCGCAGTGAAAAGGTTGGCAGTGCTGTCAAAATTAAGGCCATCCCGAATGCAAAATACATTCTTGCTGAAGGGGAAAATGGCGTCGCGCCAGAAAACATTACGCTGAAACGCGTAGGCAAAGACCTGTTCGTCATGCTGGAAGGCACTGATGAGGATCAGCCACAGCTGATCATTGAAGACTATTTCGATAACCCAGGTGAGCTGGTGGGTAAAGGCGAAGACGGTCAGTGGCACGAGTACATCGCCACCGACGGTGACGACGACCACAAAGCCGCGTTCCTGCTGGACGGCGAATCCTCCGCCCAGGCGCTGGGTGCGGGTGCCATTGCGGGTCTCGACGGTCTGGCCGTTGCGGGCACCGCGTTCTCTCCTGCTCTGCTGGCGCTGGGTGCGTTAGCCGGGATTGGTGCGCTGGTAGGTCTGGGCGCCATTATTCGTCATAACCGTGACGATGGCGGTGACAAAAAAGGCACCGTTGCGCCTGTTACTACCCCTGTGCTGACCGACGTGCACGACGACTACGGCACCAAAACCGGCTCGATCCCGCAAAACGGCGTGACCGATGACGCGACACCAACGTTTAGCGGTACAGGCCGACCGGGCGACATTGTTGAACTCTGGGAAAATAACAAAAAGCTGGGTGAAGCTCGCGTGGGTGCCGATGGCAAATGGACCTGGACGCCGGAAACCCCGCTGGCGCACGGCGACCACAGCATTGTGCTGATCGGTAAAGGCCCGGATGGCCGCACCAGCGCGCCGAGCGACTCTTTTGATTTCACCGTCGATCTGGAAGCCCCTGTTAAGCCGATTATTGGAGAAGTGGAAGACGATGTTGGTGCGAAAACAGGCCCAATCCACAACGGTGATGCGACCGACGATAAACAGCCGGTCTTCCGCGGTGAAGGTGCTACGCCTGGCGATACCGTGCGCCTGATCGTTGACGACGAAGTGGTCGGCACGGCGATCGTCGGTGAAGATGGCAAATGGGAAGTGACGCCTGAGAAACCGCTTCCGGAAGGCAGCCATACCGGTAAGGTGATCATCACCGATCCGGCCGGAAACGACAGCGAACCGTCTGATGACTTCAAATTTATCGTTACGCCAGAAAAACCGGTCATCGGCGAAGTAGAAGATGATGCCGGTACCGTTGTGGGGCCAATCCAGAACGGCGGTGCGACTGACGACACGCAGCCGACGTTCCGCGGTGAAAACGGCACGCCTGGCGATACCGTCAGACTGATCGTGGACGATGAACTGGTGGGGACGGCGATCGTCGGTGACGACGGTAAGTGGGAAGTGACCCCTGAGAAACCGTTGCCGGAAGGCAGCCACACCGGGAAAGTGATCATTACCGATCCGGAAGGCAACGCCAGCGAACCGTCTGATGATTTCGAATTTATCGTTGACCTGCAAGGTCCTGACAAGCCGGTCATTGGTGACGTTGAAGACGACCAGGGGCCGGTTGTGGGGCCAATTCACGATGGTGACACCACCGACGACACCCAGCCGGTATTCAGTGGTGACAACGGTACGCCAGGCGACACCGTACGTCTGATTATTGACGATGAAGTCGTCGGTACTGCGATCGTCGGCGATGACGGCAAGTGGGAAGTGACACCTGAGAAACCGCTGCCGGAAGGCGAACATGAAGCGGTTGTGGTGATCACCGATCCGGTGGGTAACGACAGCGATCCGTCCGATCCGATTGGTTTCATCGTAGACACCACGCCGCCGGTAAAACCGACGATCGATAGTGTGTTTGATGATGCGGGTCTGAAAACGGGCAACCTGGCCAACGGTGATATCACCGATGACAGCACCCCGACCTTTACCGGTACCGCTGAGAAAAACAGCGTAGTGCACATCATTGTTAACGGTAAGGAAGTGGATTCCGTTACCGCTGACCCGACAGGCAACTGGACCTGGACGCCATCTCCGGCGCTGACGAACGGGCACTACGATGTGAAAGTGGTTGCCGAAGACAAAGCGGGTCTGCGTTCTGAACCGTCTGACGCGTTCGCGTTTGATTTGGTGGCAGGCGGCATTCCTCCGGCACCGGCAATCACGGACGTAATCGATGATGTCGATGCCCATGTCGGCACCGTACAGCAGGGGGGCATCACCAACGATGACAAACCGACCATCACCGGTACGGGTCAGGACGGGACGACTGTTTATCTGTATGACGGCACTAACCCGACACCTGTCGGTAGCGCTGTGGTGACAGGTGGCACCTGGACCATTGATTTCGACACTGCACTTTCGCAGGGTGAGCACCGCTTCCGCGCGGTGGCGGAAAACGCCGTGGGCAACCGCAGCCCGGAAACCGGGGAGTGGGTGATTATTGTGGACTCCGTTAAACCGCTGGCACCTACGGACATTGAACTGTGGGACGACTTCGGCACGCCGGGCATTATTGCGGATAACGGTACCACCGACGATAACACCCCAACCTACCGTGGTAAGGGTGACGCGAACGGTACCGCGATCATCGATCTGGGTAATGGCACTACCGTGCGCGTGCCGGTAGATGGCAGCGGTAACTGGAGCTACACCCCGGCACCGGCTCTGGCGGACGGTGACTACACCTGGAAAGTCGCGATTGAAGATAAAGCGGGTAACGTTGGACCAGAGTCTGCGCCGATCCACTTCACCGTGGACACCAGCCACAACGGTGTGTCTATCAGCCACGTGGAAGACGATGAAGGGGCACTGAAGGGCAATCTGGCCAGTGGCAGCCATACCGATGACACGACTCCCACCGTTGTGGGCCGCGCGACGCCTGGTGCCGAAGTGAAAGTGTATCTGGACGGCAAGTTTGTCGACAGCGTGATCGCTGACCCGGTGACCGGTGCGTGGAAATATACCTTCAACCCGGCGCTGACCGCTGACGGAACGTACCAGATCACTGCCAGTGAAAATACCGGCACCGGTGATAGCGCACAGACGGCGCCGTTTGAGCTGACGCTGGATACCCGCGTACCGGTTGGCTCATTCGATAGCGTATCGGATGACGTCGGTCTGGTGCAGGGTGAACTGGCTAACCCGGCGGTGACCGACGACACCACGCCAACCCTGCACGGGACCGGTGTCGAGGGTGATGTCGTGTTTATTTATGACGGTGACACGCTGATCGACTCCGTGACCGTAGGGCCGGGCAACACCTGGAACTTTACGCTGCCTGCACAGAACAACGGCACAGAACTGGCTCTGAAGACGGTATTCCAGAGCCCGACCGGTGTGAAAAGCGCCCCGTCCGCGGAGTGGAAAATCACCATTGATACCGACGCGCCAACCAGCAGCGCGGTGGTGGATGCGATGACCCAGGACTCCGGCGTCAGTGGCAGCGACTTTATTACTAACAGTGGTAAAGCCGGTAGCCTGGTCAGCGGTCATCTCTCAGCTCCGCTGGAAGCAGGCGGGAAAGTACTGGTCTCCACTGACGGCGGGAACACCTGGCTTGAAGCGATGGTCGACGGCGACAAATGGGCGTTTGTTGACGGACAGGGACACAGTGCTGACTGGACTGTCCTGACGCGTGTGGTCGATATCGCCGGGAACTACACCGAATCCTCGCAGAAAGTGGTGCTGGATCAGGTGGCACCGGATGCACCGACCGACGTGGTGCGCAGTGGCAACGACGTGACGGTGACGCTGCCGGGCAGCGGGATTGTCGAGGGCGACACCGTGCTGGTGAAAAGTGGCGACGTTACCGTCACCCATACGCTGACGGCTGCCGACATTGCTAACGGTAACGTGACCCTGACCATGCCTGCGGGCGGCTACACCGATATTCCGGTGGGCGCGGCGATTGTTGACGCGGCGGGTAACAGCTCCAGCTACCGCACCAGCGCGTTCACCAGTACCAACAGCTTCGAAGACGATACGGAGTTCGCGGACATTAACGCGGGGGCGTGGGTGCATGGGATGCGTTTCTCCCACACACCAGATACCGGCACGGCGGATTATGAGTTCGACAAACAGGTCATTGGCACGGGCAGCACCAACAGCCTGTATCTGTACAGCACGTCCACAGATACCGGAATGGCAGCCAGCATGTTTGTTGACTTCCAGTATGGCGCCAAAACGATTGATTTCGTTTTCAACCCGCGCTTTGCCGGCCCCTCGACGGTGGTGACGTTCTACGACGTCAACGGCAATGAGATTGGTTCGCAGTCGGTGAGCGCTTTCCTCCCTAACCGTAACGTCCCGGTGTCGTTTACCAGCCCGGATGATACACCGGTTTACCGGATGGAGATCCATCACGAGGAACTGGCGACCAGCTCCGGGTTTGGTTTCAGCATCGATAACCTGGTGGTGAGCGGAACGGCGAAAACCGTCACCCCGGGTGAATTCCTGGCGGATAACCAGGGCGATATCTGGTATGGGGACGCAGCGGACAACCTGTATCAGGTTGCGGACGTGGCCAGCCTGACCGGTGCGGTGATTCAGGGTGGAGAAGGCACTGACACGCTGAAGCTGCTGGGGGCAGATCAGCACCTCGACCTGAGCGCGCTGACCCACCCTGTCCAGTCAGTGGAAGTGTTCGACATTACGGGAACAGGCAATAACACCCTGACGCTGAGTGCGGGGGATGTGCTGGAAAACGCCACGCAGAACCTGTTCCACGACAACGACTTCAACCAAATGATGGTGAAGGGCGACGCGGGTGACACGGTGAATCTGAGCGACCTGCTGCCGAACGGTATGGACCCGGGTAACTGGACCGATGGCGGGACGGTGAATGTTGGGGGAGTGGAGTATCAGTCTTATCAGATGGATAGCCTGAATACCGAGATCCTCGTTCAGATGGGAGTGACGGTCACGCTACAGAACCATTAATTGATGCCAGGAAAGTGAGGCTCCTGTACCGGAGCCTCCAGAACGTTTTAGACCAAAACATAAACAGAATTCATTTGGAAAATTGTATGAAAAAGACCATTACTTCTAACAACAATACCGAAAATATCGCCGCAATGGCGACATTGCCACCGCTGCCGACAGACGTTTTACTGTGGAATGACTACCAGTTCCCGCGTGAAATTCACAACGGCGATCCGAGCGAAGATAACACCCCAACCTTTAGCGGTAAGGGTGAGGCGGGCATGACGGCGGTGATCGACCTCGGTGGCGGTCAGAGCGTTCGCGTACCGGTCAGTTCAGAAGGTATCTGGAGCTGGACGCCTGCGCCTGCGCTGGCGGACGGGTCTTATACCTGGTCAGTCGCTCTGGAAGACAATCAGGGCAACCGCGGTCCGTCTACCCCGCCAATCAGCTTCACCATCGATACGGTAGGTAATGCGGTGTCCATCAGCCACGCTGAAGATAACACCGGTACGCTGACCAACCCGCTGGCAAGCGGCAGCAGCACGGATGACGTTAACCCGGTTATCGTAGGGACGGCGACGCCGGGCTCCCTGGTGACCCTGTATGTGGACGGTAACCCGGTTGGCTCGATGACCGCTGATCCGGTCACCGGCGAGTGGGCGATTGAGATCAACCCTGCGCTGGAATCGGGTAAAACCTACGAAATCACCGCGGGCGAGTATAGTGGCCCGGGCGAAATCCCTGCGCCAACGCGTCCGTTCCTGCTGACCGTTGATACCGTTGTGCCGACCGGCACCTTCGATCGTATTGAAGACAACGAAGGCCGTTATCAGGGCGACGTGGCGAACCCGGGCGTGACCGATGACACCACCCCAACCTTGCACGGTACCGGCCGTCCTGGGGATATCGTGTTCATCCGCAACGGCAGCGACATTATTGGTTCCACCACCGTAGGTGCTGACAAGAGTTGGGAATACACCCTGCCTGAGCAGACGAACGGCACTGCGCTGGACGTCAGCGTCGTATTCCGTGGCCCGACCGGGGTGGAAAGCGCACCGACTGCACCGTGGAAGCTGGTGATCGATACTGAAGCGCCAAACAAACCGATTATTGGCGACGTTGAGGACGATCAGGGTCCGGTTGTCGGTCCTATTCACAATGGTGACACAACGGATGACACGCAGCCGGTATTCAGCGGCGAAGGCGCCGTGCCTGGCGATACCGTTGAACTGATTGTTGACGACGAAGTCGTGGGGACCGCGATTGTCGGTGACGACGGTAAATGGGAAGTGACCCCGGAGAAACCGCTGCCGGAAGGCGAACATGAAGCGGTAGTCGTGATCACCGATCCTGCGGGCAACGCCAGCGAGCCGTCCGATCCGATCGACTTTATCGTCGACACGCTGCCGCCGGCAAAACCGACGATCGATACCGTTTATGATGACGCAGGTCAGCAGACCGGCAATATCGCTAACGGTGGTATTACGGATGACAGCACCCCAGACTTTACCGGTACGGCCGAGAAGGGCAGCCTGGTGTTTATCATTGTGAACGGGAAAACCGTTGACTCTGTGACCGCTGACGCCTCAACCGGGATCTGGACCTGGACGCCAGCACTGGGCATGGCCAACGGCCATTACGATGTCACCGTTGTGGCGCAGGACAAAGCGGGGCTGCGTTCCGAGCCATCTGACGCGTTCTCGTTTGACCTGCTGGCGGGCGGTATTCCGACGGCTCCGGCCATTACTGACGTGATCGACGACGTTGACGCGCACGTGGGTACGGTACAAAACGGCGGCATCACGAACGACGCACGCCCGACCATTACCGGTACCGCACAGGATGGCACCACGGTCTATCTGTTCGATGGCACTAACCCGGATCCGATCGGCAGTGCCGTGGTAACAGCTGGCCGCTGGACCATTGACTTTGATTCTGATCTGCCGCAGGGCGAGCACCGCTTCCGTGCCGTGGCCGAAGACAGAACCGGTAACCGCGGTCCGGAAACCGGCGAGTGGGTGATTACTGTCGATTCCGTTGATCCGCTGGCACCTACGGACATTGAGCTGTGGGACGACTTCGGCACGCCGGGTCTGATCGCCAATGACGATACCACCGATGACAACACCCCAACCTACCGTGGTAAGGGTGAAGCGAACGGTACCGCGATTATCGATCTGGGTAACGGTACTACCGTGCGCGTACCGGTAGACGAGAAAGGTAACTGGAGCTACACCCCGGCACCTGCGCTGGCGGATGGCGACTATACCTGGAAAGTCTCTATCGAAGACAAAGCCGGTAACGTGGGTCCTGAGTCTGCGCCGATCCACTTTATCGTGGATACCAGCCGTAACGGTGTTTCCATCAGCCACGTTGTGGACGATCAGGGCGACTTCGTTGGCAATCTGGGCAGCGGTAGCCACACTGACGACACGACCCCAACCGTGGTGGGCCGTGCGACGGCGGGTGCCCTGGTGAACGTGTACGTTGATGGCAAATACATCGACAGCGTGCGCGCTGACGATGTAACCGGTGCATGGCAATACACCATCAGCCCGGCGCTGACGGCGGATGCAACCTATAAGATCACCGCCAGCGAAGACGCAGGCGCAGGTGAGAGTGCACAAACCGCACCGTTCGAATTGACGCTGGATACTCGTGTGCCGACAGGTTCTCTGGATCGCGTCGCGGATGACGTGGGTCTGGTTCAGGGCGATCTGGCGAACCCGGGCGTGACCGATGACACCACGCCAACCCTGTACGGTAAAGGTGTGGCAGGTGATGTGGTGTTTATCTACGACGGTACCCGACTGCTTGACTCGGTCACCGTAGGGCCAGCAAATACCTGGAACTATACGCTGCCACAGCAGAACAACGGGACTGAGCTGTCCCTGACGGCAGTATTCCAGAGCCCGACTGGCGTGAAGAGCGCACCAACGGCAGCGTGGAACCTGACCATCGATACCGAAGCGCCAAACGCGCCGGCTATCACGGGTATGTATGACGATGCAGGCACCCTGATCGCTGACGGCGGTCGTTCACGCGACACCACGCCAGAACTGCGTGGTACCGCTGAGAAAAACAGCCTGGTGAAAATCTATGGCCCGGACAGCAAAGAGCCGATTGCTTCCGTGTATGCCGATGCAAACGGTAACTGGACGTGGACCTCGCCGGTGCTGTCGGATGCGAAGTACGACTTCTATGTGAAGGCACAGGACAAGGCGGGTAACGTGTCGGGTGAATCCAACCATTACGGTCTGGAAGTCGACACACAAGCGGCCACGCCGGTTATTCTGGGCGCGTACGATAACGTGGAAGGCGGTATCTACAATGGACTGGTACCGAACGGTGGGCTGAGCAATGACGCCAGTATGGAACTGCGCGGTACCGCGGAAGCAAACAGCATCATCTATATCTACAACGCCTATAACGACGGCGTGCTGGATACAGTGAAAGCCGATGAAAACGGTAACTGGAGCTGGTCGCATTCGGTCGGTGATACGGCTGCGGGTCGTCCGCATATGTTCTACACCATTGCCAAAGATGATTTGGGCAACGTTTCCGGCAAATCGGCGACCTACTCACTGAATGTGGATACGGTCAATAACGCGCCGGTCATTACCGGTGTATATGACAATGTTTCCGGTGGTGTGTACAACGGTCTGGTGGGTAACGGTGGCGTAACGAACGACAAGACCCCAGAACTGCGTGGTACTGCCGAAGCTGGAAGCGTGGTGTATGTCTTCAATGCCGAGTTGAACACAGTGGTTGGTTCCGCAACGGCGATGGCTGACGGTACATGGTCTTACCAGATATCTACCGGTTATAACCGGAAGTTGAATTACACAGCTTACTCGATCGATCCGGCAGGAAACCGTTCGGCGAACTCTACCAACTTCGCCTTTACCGTGGATACGGTCAATAACGCGCCGGTCATTACCGGTGTATATGACAATGTTTCCGGTGGTGTGTACAACGGTCTGGTGGGTAACGGTGGCGTAACGAACGACAAGACCCCAGAACTGCGTGGTACTGCCGAAGCTGGAAGCGTGGTGTATGTCTTCAATGCCGAGTTGAACACAGTGGTTGGTTCCGCAACGGCGATGGCTGACGGTACATGGTCTTACCAGATATCTACCGGTTATAACCGGAAGTTGAATTACACAGCTTACTCGATCGATCCGGCAGGAAACCGTTCGGCGAACTCTACCAACTTCGCCTTTACCGTGGATACCGTGGTGGCCGCACCGAACGTAACGGTTATCTCTGATAACGTAGCGGGCGGTAAAGTCGGTAACCTGGTTGACGGAGATCGTACTAACGACAACCGTCCGACCATCACCGGTAACGGTGCAGAAGCGGGTGCGAAGATTGAGATCGTACTGGCGCTGGGTAACCAGGGATGGACGAGCGGTACAAACCTCGTTTACACCACCACGGCCAAAGCCGATGGTACCTGGAGCCTTGAAATTCCGAAGGCGCTGCAGAATGGAACATGGTATTTCCGTGCCAATCAGACCGACCTGGCGGGCAATAAGAGTGCCCTGGGTAACCAGCACTATGTTGTGGTTGATACGGTTAACGCCGCGCCGACCATTACCAGCGTGATGGATAACGTCGGGAATGAAACCGGCAATGTTGCCAACCTGGGTAAAACGGATGACAGCACGCCAACGTTGAACGGTACGGCGGAGGCAGGCAGTACGGTCTATATCGCCGTGAATGGTGGCACCTACTCGACCACCGCCTCGGCGACGGGTAGCTGGAGCTTTACACCGTCTGCACTGCCGCTGGGTAACCATACCTTTAACATCTTCTCGATTGATCAGGCGGGTAACAGGAGTGCGGGTGTTTCCCGTAGCCTGACGGTAATCTCGCCGAAAACAAGTGGCTTTGAGGACTTTAATGCGCTGACCCCACAAAGCTATGGGAAGGGGCTGGTTACACTGGCGAGTGGTCTGAAATTTACGTTAAGCGATAACTATTATCCGGGTTACGGTGGTGCAATTTATCAGTGGGGTGTAGGGAATAGCCGTAAACTGGCACTGACCGGTGATATCACCATGCATTTTGATGGTGTGAATGCGGTAAGCATGAAGCTTTCCGGTGCAAACGACTCAATTCAATCAAGTGTCGTGAAATCCACCTTCATTGTCTACGATACTGCAGGCAAGGTGATTTCATCCGGGTATCTGCCTTCTGGGGAAGCGACCTTCTCCGCCACCGCACCAGCGGGACGCGAGATTGGCAATATTGTCTTCCATATGGGGCGTGGGGCCAGCAGTGGTCTGTCGGGCGGTGGTAATACCATCAACACCGATCAGTACATGATTGATGATGTTCGCTGGACGGTTAATACCACCCGCACTGCCTCCAGAAGCATGATGATGAGCACGGAAGAGCAGCATGACGACAACACCCATGCCGTCAGCACGCTGAACGGTCACGAGATCAAGCTGGATAACCTCCAGGACAAAACGATTGATCTGACCAACAGCAAGCAGGACAAGCTGAATATCAGTCTGAACGACGTGCTGACCCACGCGGAGAAAGACATGTTTATCGCCGACGGCAATAAACAGCTCATGGTACAGGGGAATAAAGGCGATGTGCTTAACCTGAGCGATCTGCTGCCAGACAACAGCGATCCGGGCAACTGGACCAATGCAGGTAACGTCAAGGTCTCCGGTGTGGAATACCAGGTGTACCACATGGAAAACCATGACGTGGAACTGCTGGTGCAAACTGGCGTCACCGTCAACGTGAATAATCACTAACTAAAACTTTTCCAGGCCCCCGGGAGGGGGCCTGTGGAGGATTTATGACTTTTTTCAAGACCTCTTTATTCGCGGCGCTGTTTACTACCTCCGCATTTGTTATCCACCCGGCGCTGGCGGCGGAGAATTTTGGTAAGACGTATCAGCCTGTCACTCCCGTCGGCCAGACGCAGACGCAGGTGGTTTACTACCGTGACGCCAGCAACACCGCAGGTGGCGCGGCGCATATTTATGTCGATAACGAATTCCACGACGCCCTGCTGCCAGGCGGCTATACCGTTTTCTGTCTGGCGCCGGGCAAGCACAATCTGGGCGCGTACCAGAATGATGCGCCGCAGTATCGCGGCAAAGAACAGGGCTACAACGTCGAGATGAGCGGCGGCCAGACCTACTTCGTGCGCGTCAGCTCAACCATGAATGCGGTGCCGGAAGCCCGTACGCGCGAGCAGGCGGAAAAGGATCTCGCTGGTCTGCGTGAGCAGACACACGTGCTGTCCCGTGCCTCAAGTGTAGAGGCCTGTAAGAACCTTGCGCCACAGTATAAAGATTACACCCTCTCGGGCGATGTGATGTTCCGCTTCGGTAAGGGAAATGAGAAGGGCGTTTCCGCTCAGGGTCGCCAGGCCGTAAAAGATCTGGTGGCGACGATCAAACGTGAAAACGTTGAACTGAAGCAGATCCAGGTGATCGGCCACACGGATGCCATTGGCAGCGATCGCAGCAACTATGCCCTTGGCCTGAAGCGCGCGCAGACTGTCCGCACCATGCTGGCTGAGAACGGCCTTCCGGCACGCCTGATGACGGCGACCAGCGTGGGCAGCAATGAACCTGTAGTCAATGACTGTGACGCCTCGAACAAGAGCGCGTTGATCTCCTGTCTGTCGCCTAACCGCCGTGTTGTGGTACGCGTAAGCGGCGATCAGAACGTGACTGCTCCTGCGCAGAAATAATCGCTAAACCCTGCCTTCCCGTAACGGGAGGGCACCATCTTTTCCCCCTGTTTCCTCTCTAAAACCTGATTCGTGACAAAAAATAAGCAGTTCCATTGAGACAGGTCTCATTAAGGCAAGACCATTCCGCGTGACAGAATATTCCTAATTCATCTCAAAAAGTCATTTTATCTTTTTGATTTAACTGTCTTTTAACAACCAGGAACACGCGAAATATGGAATCCTCAATGGCCAAAACCCAGGAGGAACAGCTGCACACTATCGCCCGTGATACCCGACTTAATGACGACACTCTGCTCAGAAGCATTGCCTGGCTGTCCGATCATTATGGTCTGGGTAAGAGCGACGATGTCTTGCTGGCTGGTCTGCCTGTTGAACAAACTCTCACACCCTCTTTAGCGCTTGATGCGCTCAAAAACGCCGGTATCACCGGGGGGCTCATCAAGCGTAACAGCGCTGAACTTCCCGAGCAGGTTTTCCCCATGATTCTGCTGCGCAAAGGTGCGGGCGGCATGGTGCTGCTTGCGCGCGAGCGTCGTAAAAATGCCGACGATAAATGGGATCTGTTTTACTCCCTGATCATGCCGGAAGTGGGCGACGAGCCGGTTGAGCTGAACCATGAGGCGCTGAGCGAACTGTATGTCGGTTATGCCATTGCGGCGAAACCAACAGCGCGCATTGACAGCCGGGTCAGCGATATCGCGCCGCCGCAACCAAAAGGTCACTGGCTGTTCAGTACCCTGTGGCGCTATCGCAGCTACTACCGCAGCGCCGCGCTGGCGTCGGTGCTGGTGAACGTGCTCGCGCTGGCCACGGTATTCTTTACCATGAACGTGTATGACCGCGTTATCCCTAACCAGGCCTTTACCACGCTCTGGTCGCTGGCAATTGGCGTACTGGTGGCGATGGTCTTTGAAGCCATCACCCGTACGGTGCGTGCGCATCTGCTCGATACCGCCGGAAAGAAAGCGGATTTGATTGTCGGCAGCGTTCTGTTTCGTCAGTCGCTGGCGGTCAAAATGGAGCATAAACCGGCCTCGTCCGGCTCGTTTGCCAACCAGCTGCGCGAGTTTGAATCCGTGCGTGACTTCGTCTCTTCCGCCACCCTTGCGACCATTGCCGATCTGCCGTTCGTGCTGCTGTTTATCGGCATTATTTTTGCCATCGGCGGTTCGCTGGCCATTATTCCGCTGCTGATGTTGCCGATGATCCTGATTGTCAGCCTGCTGATCCAGTGGCCGCTTGCGAAGGTGATGAAAGCCAGCCTGCAGGAGGCCTCGTTAAAGCAGGGCGTACTGATTGAATCCATTGAGGGCATGGAAACCCTGAAATCGGTCGGCGGTGAGTCCTGGATGCAGAGCCGCTGGCAGAAATTCAGCGCCATGCAATCTTCCAGCGCGGCGGCGTCAAAACATTACTCGACGCTGGCAATGAACTCGGTGAGTTTTCTGCAGCAGTTGCAGACGGTGATGCTGATTGTCACCGGCGTATACCTGATCGATGCCGGTAACCTGACCCAGGGTGCGCTGATCGGGACCGTGATGCTGGCCGGTCGCGTGACCGCGCCATTAAGCCAGGTGATTGGTTTAGCCGTGCGTTATCAGCAGGCGAAAGCCGCCCTGAACTCGCTGAACAGACTGATGGAACACCCGACCGATCGCAGCAGCGACATTGATTACATCAAACAGCCTGAGCTGAATGGCGATATTGAGCTGAAAGGCGTGACCTTCTCCTATCCGGCACCGCCGATGCAGCCGAACCCGGAGATCCTCAAAGGGGTCAACCTGACGATCAAACCGGGCGAGCGCGTGGCGATTGTCGGCAAAATCGGCAGCGGTAAATCGACCCTGCTACGCATCATTGCGCGTCTCTATACCCCGGTGAAAGGGCAGCTCTTCAGCAGTGGTCTGGATGTGAACCAGATTGAGCCCTCCGACTGGCGTAACAACGTGGGCTTTGTCGGCCAGGAAGCGCGTCTGTTTTACGGCACCCTGCGTGAAAACATCATGATTGGCCGTCAGAACGCCTCCTCCGATGAATTCCTGCACGTGCTGCGTCTCACGGGGCTGGATCAGATTGCCGCGCGTCATCCGCGCGGGATCCACATGCCGGTGGGCGAGCAGGGGAACAGTCTCTCCGGTGGGCAGCGTCAGCTGGTGTCACTGGCCCGTACGCTGCTGGCGAGACCGAATCTGTTGCTGCTGGATGAACCGACCAGTGCGATGGACTCCCAGACGGAAGCCCTGTTCTTACAACACCTGAAAGTCGCGACCGCCGGGCACACGCTGGTGGTGGTGACCCATCGCCCGTCGCTGCTGGCGCTGGTGGATCGCATGGTGATTATTGATGACGGCAAAATTGTGGCCGATGGTCCTAAACAGCAGGTGTTGGCCGCACTGAACGGCACACCGGCAAACGACAGTGCCCCTGCAAAAGCCGCTACTGGAAAACAGCCCGTGGAGGCCAGCGCATGAAATTCTTAAAGCGTAACAATAACAAGGCATTGTCCGCGCGTGATGCCGCCTGGATGAGCGATATCCAGGAAGCGCTATTCTCGCAGACCACGCCAAAGTCACGCCTGGTGTTATGGCTGATTCTGCTGGTGTTCGCCGGGTTTTTAACCTGGGCGCATTTCGCCAAAGTGGAAGAGATCACCAAAGGCGACGCGAAAATCGTCTCGAAAAGCCGCGAGCAAATTATCCAGAGCCTGGAGGGCGGTATTCTCGAAGAGCTGCACGTCCGTGAGGGCGACATTGTCGAGCCGGGGCAGGTACTGCTGAAAATCGACCCGACCCGCGCCCAGTCCAGCTATCAGGAGACGTTGCGTAAAGTGGTGGCGCTGGAAGCAACCGTTAACCGCCTGCGTGCAGAGGCCTACGGCCTGCCGCTGACCTTTAGCGACCGGGTGAAACAGTACCCTTCCGAAGTGGACCTGGAAACCCGCGCCTATAACAGCCGCAAACAGGCGCTGGAGGAGGGCGTGGCTTCGCTCGAGAAAAGCTACCGCCTGGCGCAAAACGAAATTGCCATGTCTGAGCCGCTGGCCGCGCGCGGCCTGCTCTCGGAAGTGGAGCTGCTGCGTATGCGTCGTCAGGCGAATGACCTGCAATCGCAGATTGTCGAGCGCCGCAACCGCTATCAGGCGGATGCCAACGCCGAGCTGATACGCCAGGAGCTGGATCTGGTGCAGGCTGAAGAGAGCCTGACAGGGCGTGCCGACGTGGTGAGCCGAACCACCATCACCGCGCTGGTAAAAGGCACCGTGAAAAACGTGCGTGTCACCACCATCGGCGGCGTTATCCAGCCAGGTGAACACATTATGGAAATCGTGCCGCTGGAAGACCAGCTGCTGGTGGAAGGGAAAATCAAACCGTCAGACGTCGCTTTCCTGCATGCGGGATTACCGGCGATGGTGAAGATCACCGCCTACGATTTCGGCATCTACGGTGGCCTGAAAGGGCACGTGTCTCTGGTCAGCCCGGACACGCTGAAGGATGACGCCAAAGCCGCCGCCGGTCGCCCTGACGACACCTACTACCGGGTGATGGTCCTGACCGACAGCAGCACGCTGACGGCGGGCGGTAAATCCCTGCCGATTATTCCCGGCATGATTGCCACGGTTGAAATCCGCACCGGTGAAAAAACCATTCTCGATTACCTGTTGAAACCTATCTTCAAAGCGAAGGAAGCGTTCCGCGAGCGTTAATATGAAAAGTAACTCTATTTTTATGCAGCGCCGTCTGGCGGCGCTGTTGACGGCCGCGGCTTGCCTGGCATCGGCTAAAAGTGCAGCAAATAGTGACGGCTTATTAGCCTTTGCGCCTGTAGACCCTGTGGTAAAATCTCGCATGGTGATGGCCTCCACACCGCCCGCACCCGCTGCGCCGTTAGTGGAGCATGCGCCGGTGACACACGTGGCCGCCGCGCCGAAACGTGATATTACGGCCCACGCACCCAGCGAAAGGGAAATTCGCGCCCTGTTTAATGATGCGGTGAATACCGCGCTGAGTATCAGCCCCGAAGTGCGTGGCGCGAATTATAATACTGAAGCGGCAGAAGCGAATGTTGACGAAGCGAAAGGTCAGCGCTGGCCGCAAATTGATGTCGGTACCCGTTCCAAAAGTTATCAGTTTGGTGGTGGTGAGCGTCGCTACAGCGACAGCCGACCGGCGGTCACCGTGAATATGGCGACCACACTGCTCGATTTTGGCCGCACCAGTAACACCATTAAAAGCCGTGAAGCCCTGCATGACGCGGCGAAAAATAACGTCGATGCCCAGGCGGAAGATATCGCCTGGCAGGTCAGCAGCGCGCTCGTCGAACTGAGCAAGCAGCGCCAGATTATCAGTCTGAGCCAAAAGTATGTGGCGCGGATGAACGAGCTGGTTGAGATGCTGGACGGGATTGTGAAGGTTGATCAGGGCCGTCGCAGCGAGCTGACTCAGGCCCGGGGGCGGCTGCTCCAGGCGCAATCGTCGCTGGACACGGCCGTCTCACGTGCGCGAGATACTGAAATTACCCTTAACCGCCTGCTGGGGGACAAAAAAGTGCCCCTGCCTGCGGCGACGACCTGGAACCTGAAACCGGGTGAACTGACGACACAGCTTTCAGCCATCGACACGCATCCGACGATTCGCCAGGCTCAGGCGGAGACCGCGTCGGCGCTGGCGGATGCGGATGCCGCGCGCTCTGCCTCTTACCCGACGGTGACCTGGAACGTGGGCAAAAGCACCGGGCGCGACGAGCTCGGACGTGAACAGTCCTGGGAGACGGGCGTGAACGTGAGCTGGCCGATTTTTCGCGGCGGTTCTCAGCGAGCCGCTGAACTCTCTGCCGCGCGTCGTGCGGACGCCAGCAGAGAAACCATTGAAAAACAGTTACGCGATCTGGATAACCGCGTACGGGCGGCCGATCAGGATGCCCGCAGCATGCTGGAGCGTGCTGAGTTGTACCATGACTTAGCGTTTGAATCCGATCGCATTCGCCATGATTTCTTCGATCAGTGGTACCACCTTGGCAGACGAACCCTGCTGGATGTGCTGAGTGCAGAAAGTGATTATTACGGTAACCAGGTTGCGGAAGCGACCAACCGCTTTGACGCTTACGCTGCTATTTTTCGTAGTTATGCCAGTGCGGGAACATTATTGCAGTGGCTGAGAAAGCCCTAATCAGCCATTTTTATAATGAACCACACAGCAGGCACAGAAAGAGAGTGCAGATGAATCACTATTCAGGAAAGAAAATTTATATCGCCTTACTCGACGATCATCCGATTGTCCGCAAAGGGCTGGAGATTATTTTCAGCCAGGAGCCGGATTTCGAACTGAAGGGCAGTTTTGCCAGCCGTATCGACCTGATTAATTTTTTACGTACCAACCGGATTGATGTGCTGATCCTCGACTATTTACTCGGGGATGAAGACATCGACGGATTACCGATGATTAAGCAGCTGATGAGCAATTTTCCCTGGCTGAAAATTTTGATCTCATCGACGCTGGAAAATACCGCCATTGTCCGTATGGCCCTGAAGGCCGGTGTGCGCGGGCATATCGGTAAAAGTCGTGATGCCTCGGAAGTGGTGGAGGCGGTGCGCCGCGTGGCGGCAGGGCATATCTGCCTTTCCGAAAGCATGGAGAAGGAGTTTTATCTTATCTCCGAGCCGTCTGCACCCGGTGACGGTGAAGATGAGCAGCATGTGATTGACGGTATTGGCCGGCTGGATCAGCTCTCTGCGCGGGAGCTGGAGGTGTTACGCCTTTTCCTTTCCGGTATGTCGGTGCTGCAAATTTCTGAGAAGTTCAGCCGGAGCCGTAAAACGGTTAGCGGCCAGAAGAAATCCGCAATGAAAAAGCTGGGCGTGAAGACCGACCCGGAGCTGTTCCTCTGGCACGACCAACTGCTGTGAGTGTTGCCCGGCGGCGCTACGCTTGCACGGGCCTACAATAAATCGTGCAATTAATTGATATTATTGTCGATTGTAGGCCGGGTCAGCGCAGCGCCACCCGGCAAGAAGTACTGTTACGCAGCGCCGTCGCCAGGTCGCTAATCGAGCACGGCTTAAACAGACAATCGTTCATTCCCGCCTGTACACACCGTTCCTTAATCTCATGCATCGCATTGGCGGTAAAACCAATAATCCATGTCGGTGCCCGACCCTGCTCATGCTCAGCGTTACGCATCATTCCCGTTAGCTGATAACCGTTGATGCCCGGCATATTGCAGTCGGTGATCACCACATCAAACGCGGTGTCGGTCCAGATTTTAAGTGCCTCATTGCCACCGGAAGCCAGATGCGCGTGCTGCCCCAGCCAGGCAAGCTGTTTGGCCAACAGGATCCGGTTTGCGGGATTGTCATCCACCACCAGCACGTTAAGCGCCGGTAACGTTTCCTCTTCCTCATCACGCCGGGCAGGCGGCGTAACGGCACGGGCGACTTTAGGCAGGGAGAAGGTGGCCCTGACGGTGGTGCCAACATGCTTTTCGCTGGCCAGCGTGAGCGTGCCATTCATGCTTTCACAGATGGTTCGGCTGATATATAACCCAAGGCCGGTGCCCGCCCGACGATTGTCCGCCTGGCTGAACGGCTTAAAGAGCGCGGCCTGCTGGCTGGCATCAATACCCACACCGCTGTCCTGCACCTCGATAACAAACAGAACGTTATCGGTGCCGGGCTCCTCGCGTTGCGATAAAGTCAGGGTCACGCTGCCGCGGTCGGTAAATTTAATAGCGTTGCTCAGCAGGTTGGAGAGCACCTGCTTAATACGCAGCGGGTCGGCGTAGACCTCGTACAGCGCCTCCGTCGGGAAGACTTTATTCAACTGGATATTCTTTTCAATCGCCACCCCCTGGAACACCCGCATCATGTTGTCGATGAGTTTGCCAAACTGCACGGGTTCCGGGTTGAAATCGAGATGCCCGCCCTCGATACGGGAGATATCCAGGATATCGCCAATCAACCCCACCAGGCCCTCTGCCGAGTCGTAGGCGACTTCCAGCGCCTGAAGATCGTGCTCGCCCTTGCGCCCTTTTTTCAGGACGATGTCCAGCATGCCGATAATGGCGTTCATCGGGGTGCGGATCTCATGGCTCATGGTTGACAGGAACACCGATTTTGCCCGGTTAGAGTCTTCGGCGCGATCTTTCGCCTCGCTCAGCTCCGCCAGCAACGACTCACGTTCGGTAAGCATCTCGCGCAGCTGGGTGAGTTGCTCGTTCAGTTGCCTGCGCAGCGCTGCTTTGCGCACAATCTGTCGACGTAAATAGAGCGCCCATCCCAGCGCTAACAGCACCAGAACGGCGCTGAAGACACCCGTGGCAATCAGCACTTCGCGATAGCGATACCAGAAGCTGTCGACCACCACCAGCTCGTTGGGCCGCCAGCGGTTTGCCAGATTTTCCATCTCAATGGGTGAGATACTCAGCAGGATTTTATCCAGAATGCTCTGCAGCTCAGGGCTTGCCAGGCCTACGCCAAAGGAGATCCAGGCGGGGGAGTCGCCAACAATCGAAACCACCTTCAGCTTATCCTGAAAGTTGGTATAGATCTGATAATCCGTCATCACCAGAATGCCGATTGCCGCGTCGGCATCGCCGTTGGTGATGCTGGCGAGCAGCTGCGATTCATTGCCCACGTGGACAATCTTAATCTCCGGGTAACGCTCGCGCACCTGTTGTTCCACGCCGATGTTTTTCACCAGCGCCAGGCGTTTGCCGCGCAGGTCGGCCAGCGTGTTAATGTCGTTACGTGAGGTGGATGTCGCAAGGGCAAACGCGCTGCGTAAGTAGGGCCGCGTGAAGAGGAGCTGACCCTTGCGCGCCTCGCTCGGCGTCACTGACGCGAGCATGTCAGCCTGCCCGTGGTTGACCTGGGCTATCAAATCATCGGTGGTATTGCCGGTCTCAAAGCTAAAGCGCAAGCCGGTGCGCAGCGACACCACGGAGAAGAGATCCGCCACCACCCCGCGCAGCACCCCCTTGTTGTCGATAAAGGAGACCGGCGCGGCATTATCCTGGCTGTAGATCAGCACGTTCACCACCGGATGGTGGGCGATCCACGCTTTCTCCTGGTCGGTAAAGACCAGCGACTTGGTTCCCTGCGCAATATCGACCCGATCGGGCTGCCAGCGGCGATAGAGATCCAGCTTTTCCTCTTCGGGTACCGCGCGGATGGTGGCGTTAATCAACTGGTTGAGCTGCGGGTTATTCTGGCTCAGGGCGAATCCCACTTCACGGTTGGGCAGCCGCGAGAAGCGCTCGATATGAATATTGTTTAAATAGTTTCGGCTCAGCGAATAGCTGTTTCCCAGATAGGCGCGTGAATGCCCAAAGGCCACGGCGCTCAGCGCTTCCTGATAGTTGTCAAACAGGCGAAAGCGCGCGTTGGGATAGGCCGCTTTCACCTGTGCCAGAGGCAGGTAGTCCCGGACCATCGCGACGTCGGTATTCGCCAGATCGTCGGCGAGAGGCTGGGTGTCCCGGTCGTTCGCCCCCAGCACCGGTTTATCGCTGGCATAGGGCGTTGAGAAGACAAAGGCGTCGTTGGCGTCAAAGGCGGAGACCGAGGGGATAAGATCGATATCACCGCGCGCCAGCGCCTGCCACAGCTCTTCCTGCGAGTCGTACCTTTTAACCTGCACCGGCAGATTAAGCTGCCAGGACACCAGGCCGAGATAGTCGGCGCTCAGCCCCTCATATTCATGGCGCATATTGCGCATACCGAAAGGGGGCACGTCATAGCGTGTGATGCCCACCGTCAAATGTTGTACATGCTTTAGCAGCGTTGCCTGCTCTTCGGTAAGCGGCAGACGATTCATGCTCTCAATCGGGGTGCGCATCAGAATCTTATATTCTTCGCTGTGTGCCGCGGGCATCACGAATAAAAATAAAACCAGAAGCAAAAAACGGCAAAGGTAGTGGCGCATAACTTTTATAACGCTCCTGAGAATAAGATACTGATATTCTGATTAAACGGTAAATGTATTGTTATAAGACAAGGCTTGGTTATTATTCTGGTAGTCGTTAATAACGAAAAGCGCAATGTCAGGTCAGGAACAGTATTATTTCTACGCGATCCTCTCAATACTAATATAAGCCCGCATTTCTGCCTGCTTCTTGCTCCTTAAATGTTACGCCATTACGGATTGCCGGGCACATCAAGACCGGTCTTGTCGCTAACGTGACCGGCGACCGGGAAAATAATACGCACGTTTATTAAATTATTGAGCCTGGACGATGCGCCGATCCTTTCATCCTCATTCCTCTGCTGCAAAACACGAAGCAATGCGTCAGACATTTACTGCGCTGGCGGAACAGTACCGTCATGCAATGGCCGTGGCGGACTATGCAACGGCGTCCCGCTGCTGCGAAAAAGCGCTGGCTGTTCTGCCGCATAATATGTCGGTGCAGAGCGATTACGCCCTGAGCCTGATGCGTGAGGGGAAACATGACAAGGCGTATAAGGTCTATCGCAAAATTTATCAGTCGCCGCGCCGTCATGAAGCGTCAGAAACCTGGCTCGATGGCCTGGCGGAATTGTGCGGTCATATGGGCAAAACGGATGAAATGCGCGCCTGTGGTCTGGAGTCATTAACCCTCTCTGACCGGCGTTTTCGTCAGGGTACCGTCTGGCCACTGCCCCAGACGCCTCCGCCACCTTTCCGGGCAGATTGCCCGGAAAAGAACATCATCGCGTTCAGTTTGTACGGCGATCAGCCGCGCTACTGCGAAACCTTAATTAAAAACATTGAGGCCGCCGCAGCGCTGTTTCCGGCCTGGCGCTGTCGCGTGTATCTGGATGACTCCGTGCCGCAGCACGTCTGGCAGCGGCTGACGCAGGCGGGGGCCGCGCTGGTGGATATGAGCCAGGAAAAGCACATCTACCCAACGCTGTGGCGTTTTCTGGTGATGGATGACCCGCAGGTCGAGCGTTTTTTAGTGCGTGACGCGGACTCCCTGCTCTCTGAACGGGAGCAGGTTTGCGTGGAAGCCTGGCTGCGCTCGCCGTTTTATTTCCACCATATGCGCGACTACTTCACCCATACCGAACTGTTGCTGGCCGGGATGTGGGGCGGCTGTGGCGGCACGATCCCGAACGTGGAAGGCATGATGCGTCAGTTTGTGGCGAACTACCGGGGGAGCGCCCGTTTCACCGACCAGTATTTCCTCAAGGTGGCGCTCTGGCCCACGGTGCGGCAGAGCATTCTGAATCATGATGAGATCTTCGCGTTTCACCATGCTCAACCCTGGCCTGCACATCCGCCTGTTCGCTGGCAGACTGAGCACTTCCACGTGGGCAGCAACGCCGGGTTTACCGTACTGGCGGGGCCGAGCGAGAAAGCCGGCGGTGAAAAGCAGGCTGTCGCATTACGCATTAAGGGAGAGCGCTATCGCTATACGGCGGTGGTGCGTGATGGACAATGGCGATTGCCCATCCCATTCTTCCTCGCCGACGGTTTTCGCGCAGGCGAGGTGCAGGTTGAGGTTATCCGGGATAATGGCGTCTGAGCCGGGCAACGCGCCCGGCACGGTGTGGTTAGAAAAGGTACTTCAGGCCGACGGTGGTCATGACGTTCCAGTTTTCAATACCACTGCTATTGTCTGCACGCTGTGTTTCGCCGGTGCTGTAATCATAGGCGGACAAGCTGCCTTTTTTGTTGGTGGTGCGGTTCCAGGTTCCCTCAATGTACACTTTGGCATTGGGCGTCACGTAATAACCGGCATTCCCGGCAATTGAGTAATAGTTCTGGTTTTTAACCTTCGATCTGAAGGTGGTATCGGTCAGATAATGTTCATCATTATCTGACGAGCGTACCCACCCGCTGTATTTAAAGCTGCCACCAAATTCAAAACGTTCGTAACGGTAATGACCGACAAGGCCAATGTACGGCATTTTGTAACGCTGTTTGTAACCGATGACGGTCACCCCGGCCGGAAAATCACCGATGTCAGGTAATCCCGTATCCTCATCGGTATAGTGGTAAGAACCACCGGAGGCCTTAAAGCTATAGCGGCTCTCCTGATAACCGGCCATCACCCCGACCCGATAAGCGGGGTCGTTTAGCAGCCATCCCTTGATATTTACATCAAATTCGTTTGCGTAGTTCAGGCGGGTGTCAGGGTGTTTACTCTGATCGGTCCAGGCATCCTGATCGAGGTCCTGCCAGTCCGTATCATCCATATAACCGCCGCGGCTGGCGAGGGTAGTCCAGCCTGAAGCGCCGAGCGATACCCATGGCAGAAGATCCCAGTCAATGGAGCCTTTAATTATGGCCGCATTATTGTATTTCCAGTTGAGCTGGCTGTTTTTATGGCCGCCGGAGTCCGGCTCGTAAACCCGTTCTTTTGTCTTGCCGCTCAGGCTGCCCAGACCTATTTCACTGCTGACTTTTTCCGGGGTAAACAGAGCCTCTCCGGAATCTGCGAGGGCAGAAAAGGAAATGGGTGTTGCAAGAGTCAGAGCCAGAATTGAACGCCTCATCATAAATCCTTCAATTATGTTGTGGGTTTACCTTTGGATGACGATTACGCGAGCTGCGTGACCTGCACCCCTGTCTGTACCAGCAGCTCTGTTTCCGTCCCCGGATGGTGATAAACCTCATACTGCACGCCGTCCAGGGTGACGGAGCCTCTCGCTTTCATCCACTCTCCTGGGTCGGCATCTGCCGGTAACAGGTCGGAAAGATTGAACTGCTCCTCCGGTGTTCCTTTGATCAGCAGTTGCTTACTGCTGTGGTCAGGAAAAAGGTTCTCCTCTCCCTGGATCAGAATATCTCCGGGCGTGATCTCCACCAGCGCCGGAAATTGACCGTTAATTGCCTCATCCGTTCTGGCGTCAGCGTTATTATTGCTGCGGTCATCTATCATTTTACTCATCACGGATTAACCTGTTTATATATAGCAAATCCCGGGCATTTTTACCGGGGGAAAACAGACTCGCAACAAGTCCGGTCTTATATTCGGGCCCGGGCGTTAATTTTTTAAAAACAAGACCGACCTTAGTCCGGGCTGACCCGCCTATTGCTAAAATTCCCGCACATTATGACGGGTATCCAGACAATGCAGAACGACGCGCGGTTGCTAAAATTAAGGCTGCACCCGTCTGCCTATTTCCAGCTCTCATCTTTCAGGGAACGACTCAAACGATGCGTTTTATCACTGCCCGGTTAATTAGCCTTTTTTTGCTGCTTTGCAGTATCGGGCAGATTCAGGCCCAGGAACTGACCCTGCAGCGCCGCGTACAGGTCAATGCGCCGCATGTCCAGTTCAGCGATGATGTTCAGCAATGGCTGAATAACAATCAGACGCTTCATGTGGGCGTCTGGGGGCAGCCGCATCCGCCTCTCAGCGAAGGGATGGGGCACGGGATTTTCAACGGGATTGCGGCTGATTATCTGGCGCTGCTGGAAGATAGCCTGAAGATCAACGTTAAACTCCACTATTACAGCCAGAGTCGTGATGCGTTCCAGGCGCTGCGTCGCCATGAAATTCAGATGGTGGCGATGTGGAACCCGGAGCTGTGGCCAAACCCCGATCTGGTGACCACACCGCCATGGCTGCTGGATAAGGCAGTCTTAATGACCCCCCGCGAGCGGGCCGACGACGCGCCCGAAGAGAGCCCAAAAACGTTAGGTCTGATGGCTGATACCAACGCCAGTCCGGCCCTGCGGCGTTACTATCCCGGCAGCACGCTCCGCTTCCAGTCCTGGTATCCTTCGGCCGTCAGCGCGCTGGCGTTTAAGCAGATAGACGCGCTGTGGATTAACCGGGCCAGCGCGGAGTACCTCACCCAGTATCATCAGGCTCAGGGGCTACGCTGGCGTTACAGTCCGGCGCTGCCCAATCTGAACATGAGCTTTGGTGTGGATCGCCAGTTGCCGCAGCTGGCGGAAGCCATCGACACGGTGTTTAAACATATCCCGTTAGCCAGCCGTTTGCGTATCACCACCAGTTGGGGGCTTAACCGGAGCTTCGTGATCACCACCAATCCGCTGGCGCTGGATCAGGAGGAAGAGAACTGGCTGCGGGAGCACAGTCAGATTCAGGTGATCCTGGACAGCCGCCAGCGTCCGCTGTCGTTTCTGGAGGAGGGATCGCCAGCGGGTCTGGTGGTTGACCTGCTCAACCAGTTCAGCGAGCAGTATGATATTCACTTCACAATATTGACCGCTAATAGCGACGCCGAACTTAACGCGCTAAAGCGGGACAACCCGGATGCACTGGTGCTCAGACAACTGGCTGAGGTATCGCAAAAAACAGCCGCCGCCACAGCGATGACCCCGCCGTTACTTACTACACCCGCCGTGGTGGTGATGGATCAGGAGATCAAACGACCGGACGATTTTTCCCAGCTAAAGGGCGAAAAGCTGGCAATTATGGCCGACGACCCGCTGCTACCATGGCTGGAAACCTGGTATCCCACAATCAAACTGGTGTCGTTGACGGATATGGACGATGCGCTCGCACGGCTGAAAAAAGGCGATGTGCGCGGGGTAATTGCGCCGCAGTTTATCGCCAACTATCTGGTGACGCGCCACCATCCCACCCGTTTTCATCTGGCAGTGACGGTACCCGTGCCTCCCATTGATGTGGTTATTGCCGCGCAGACCGACACCAGTCAGCCGATTAATATCCTCAATAAAGCGCTGGCGGATATGCAACCGCAGGGATTGATGCAGCTGGCGGGAGACTGGCGACAAGCGGCCATCGACAATAGCGAAACCTGGGCCCAAAGTTCATTACTCAATTCCCTGGTGTGGGGCGTGTTGCTTCTGCTGGTGGTGACCGGGTGCTGGCTGTGGATACAGTATCTGCGCGCCGCGCTGCGCCGTGGCAACGTCCTGCAGCACCAGCTTACCGAGCAGTTACGTTTTACCCAGGCGCTGATCGACGCCTCGCCCGTGGCGCTCTACGTTCGCGATCGCAACGGCCATCTGCTGCGCTACAACCAGGCCTGGGCGGATGCCATCGGTCAGCCGGGCGATGCCTTCCAGGGGCAGCCAGTAACGGCGATCGACATTGCTGAACCCACGGTGCTGGCGAACCTGGACGCAAAATACCAGCAGGCGCTGCAGGATGGTCAACCGCAGAACTGGTCTGACAGCTTTACGATCAACGATCAGACACGCTACCTGCAGGGCTGGGTGGTGCCGTGGCACGACAGTCAGGGGGAGATTGGCGGTCTGATTGGCGGCTGGCTGGATGTCACTGAGAAAGAGCAACTGATTGCTCAGCTCTCGGAGACCAAAAGTAATCTGGAGCAGGCGATAGGCAGCAAAAACGCGTTTATGCAGACGATGGGGCATGAAGTGCGTACGCCCCTCAGCGTGATCACCGGCCTGCTGGAGATGGAGCTTCAGGCGCTGGATGCGCGGCATGAGCATAATGAAAACCTGAATCTGATTTGGGAATCTTCCCTCAATCTGCTTTCGCTTATCGGCGATATGTTCGATGTCTTCCGCGCTGATAACCCGCAGCTGAACGGAACGACGCGCAACACGCATCTGCCGCAGTTAATCCACAGTACCGTGGCGCTTTACCGGCAACAGGCAGAAGCGAAAGGCATCACCCTGAATGTACTGATCGAGCTTTCTACCGAGCGCTTTACCACCGATCCGCTGCTGATTATTCGTATTCTCTCCAGTCTGCTGCGTAACGCTATTAAGCATGCGAATTGCCAGGAGATTGACGTTGAGGTGTACGAGGGCAGCAGAGATCCAGATGCCACGGCCATTCCGCTGGTCATCGAGGTATGCGATCAGGGCGAGGGCATAGATGGGGAGATGCTGGAGGAGATTGCCGGACGTGCGCATCACGTGACGCTGAAATCAGAGTGGACCGACACCGGATTCAGTTTACCGGCCTGTCTGTATATGGCGCAGGCCGCGGGTGCGCAGGTGCGTATCGACAGTGAACCGCATGAGGGCTGCGTGGTGAGCCTTCACTTTAACGCCGTGCCAGCGGCCAGCAAAGTATTGACCCCTGCGCCGGTCGAACAGATGCGCAGCCTGCATATTCTTGGCGTGGACGACTATCCGCCAGCACGCCGGGCGCTGCAGCAGCGGCTGGAGTCCTGGGGACACCGGGTGTCGCTGGCGACACAGGGGGCGGAGGCGCTGTCGATGTGGCAGCAACATCCTGACCGCTACGATGTGATTATCACCGACTGTACCATGCCGGAGATGGACGGCTATGAGCTGGCACAGCAGATCCGCCATACCGAGCAGCTTTCCGGCCTGCCGCCTGTGCCGATCTTTGGCCTGACGGCGATCAGCGGTGCCGAAGCGGCAGAGCGCTGTATCGCTGCCGGTATGAATGAATATCTGGAAAAACCGCTGACGGCGGAGAAACTGCAGACGCTGCTGGATCGTTATTTTGCCGTCGGCAGCGCAAAACCTGATCTTGTAAGTGATGCTACGCGGGCGCTGCAGGCCGAAATGGTGGAGGTTAACCGCCAGGATGCCAGCCAGCTGACGCAGTGGCTCGCACAGAAAAATCGCGATAAGGTGGGGCGTATGGCGCACCGTATCAACGGCGGCGCGCGCATGATGAACATGACAGCGTTGCAGCAAGCCTGTGAAGCCCTGGAAACAGCCTGTCACGACGAACGAACCTGGCAGGAGATTGAGATCCTCGTCGGGCGCGTGCTGGAAGAGATGACCCGGTTTAATCAGCAGTTGTCCTCAGACGAAGAGGTAAGATGAACGTGCTCCCCTGTGCACAAAAACAGATCCAGACCGCCTGCGCCCTTATCGAAAGCATTCTCGGGCGCGAGCTGATGGCGATTCATTTATACGGTTCGGCGATGGACGGTGGTCTGAAACCGCTGAGCGATATTGATCTGCTGGTCACGGTGCGTTCGCCGCTGCGGGATGAACAACGGCATACCTTAATGCAGAAGCTGCTGGCCATTTCGGCCTGGCCCGGGACGTCGGAAATTTATCGGGCGCTGGAGGTGACGGTGGTTGTCTGGTCGCAGATTGTGCCATGGCAATTTCCGCCCATGCGGGAACTGCAGTTTGGGGAGTGGCTACGGGACGAGATTGCAAACGGCGAATACGAACCGGCGCAGCCCGACCCCGATCTGGCGATTTTACTGACCAAAGCGCGTCAGAACAGCCTCCCCCTGAGGGGAGAAGCGGCCAGCACGCTGTTTGATGCAGTTCCTGAACGCGATCTGCAGCATACGTTTCGCCAGACCCTCGCGCTGTGGAACAGGGCCGACGATCTGGAGGGTGACGAGAGGCATATACTCCTGACGCTGGCACGTATCGGGTATAGCGTTGAAACCGGTCAGATCGCCTCCAAAGACGAGGCGGCGGCCTGGCTGCTGCCGCAACTGCCTGAAGCCCATGCGAAACTGCTGGCGGAGGCGCGTGCAGAGTATCTCGGGTTGGTCACCGTGGATTGGGCAGAAAAAATGCCTCAGATTGAGGCATTTGTCCGCGACGTCAAAAAAACGATCCAGGAAAAAATGGCGTAACGCCGTCCGGCATTATCGCATCGTCACAAACTCTTCCGCCGCCGTCGGGTGGATCGCCACGGTGTTGTCGAAGTCTTTCTTCGTCGCGCCCATCTTCAGCGCCACCGCGAAGCCCTGCAGGATCTCATCCATGCCAAAGCCAATGCCGTGGATACCGACAATCTTCTCGTCCGGGCCGACGCAGACCAGCTTCATGCGGCACGGCTGACGGTGCGAGGTGACGGCGGTATACATCGCGGTAAACGCCGATTTATACACTTTCACCTGGTCGTCGCCATACTGCTCGCGCGCCTGCGGCTCGGTTAAACCGACGGTGCCGATTGGCGGGTGGCTGAAGACCACGGTCGGAATGTTGCTGTAATCCAGATGCTCGTCCGGCTTGTTGTTGAACAGGCGCTCGGAAAGGCGACGGCCTGCCGCAACGGCTACTGGGGTCAGTTCAACCGCGCCGGTGTTATCCCCGACGGCGTAAATGCCCGGGACGCTGGTGTTCTGGAATTTATCGACGACGATATAGCCTTTTTCGTCGGTTTTCACGCCGGTCACGCCGAGGTTGAAGTTATCGTTCGCCGGTTCACGGCCAATCGCCCAGATCAGGCAATCGACGGTCTGGCTGCGGCCATCTTCCAGCTCCAGGGTCAGGCTGCCGTCTGCATTTTTAATCACCGCTTTTGGCACGGCATTGGTATGCAGGGTTGGACCTTCGGTGTTCATCACTTCCACTAAGGTGTCGACGATCAACGGGTCAAAGCTGCGCAGCGGAGCGTGTTTACGCACGAACAGGTGCGCTTCAGCGCCCAGACCGTTAATCACGCCAGCCAGCTCGACCGCGATATAGCCCGCGCCCACCACGGCAACGCGCTCAGGCAGGGCAGGCAGCTCGAAGAACCCGTCGGAGTCGATGCCGTATTGGGCACCCGGAATGTTCGGGTGGCTCGGACGGCCGCCGGTGGCGATCAGGATATGATCGGCAGTGATCGTCTCCCCGTTCACTTCGATCGTTTTGGCATCGACGAAGCGGGCAAAACCGTGGATCACGTCAACGTTGTTCTTACCCAGCACGTTGTCGTACGAGGTGTGAATGCGGTCGATGTAGGCGGTACGGCTGGCGATCAGCTTCTCCCAGTCGAAGTGGTTGATCGTGGTGTCAAAGCCGTAATCCGGGCCATACATATGGATGGCTTCACGGATTTGCGCCGCATGCCACATCACCTTTTTCGGTACACAACCCACGTTGACGCAGGTGCCGCCCAGCGCTTTGGCTTCAATCAGCGCACACTTCTGGCCATACATGGCCGCACGGTTGATGGAGGCGATGCCGCCGCTACCGCCGCCGATTGCGATGTAGTCATAATGCTTAGTCATAGCTTTTATCCTTAATCGTGAATTGCCGCGATTGTATACCTGAAATCAATAGTTTCCACCGATGGCTGCGATTACTCTGGCACGATCCAGCTGACGGTGGCGTGACCTGTCCCGGCAGGTACCAGGGTTTTATGCAGCCACGGCAGAACGTTGTTCATCTGCGCTTCGAGCTTCCATGGCGGGTTAATGACAATCATGCCGGAGGCGGTCATGCCGCGCTGGTCGCTGTCCGGACGGACGGCCAGCTCAATCTGCAGGATTTTGCGGATGCCGGTCGCTTCCAGATCTTTGATCATGCGCTTGATCTGCGCGCGCAGAACCACCGGGTACCACAGGGCGTAGGTGCCGGTCGCAAAACGTTTGTAACCTTCGTTAATGCCGGTCACCACCGCCTGATAGTCGGTTTTGATTTCGTATGGCGGGTCGATCAGCACCAGGCCGCGACGGGAGACCGGCGGCAGCTTGGCTTTCAGCTGCAGGTAGCCATCGGCTTTGTCCACGCGGGCGCGGCTGTCTTTCTGGAACTCAGAACGCAGCAACGGGAAATCGCTTGGGTGCAGCTCGGTCAGCTGCAGGCTGTCCTGCTCACGCAGCAGCTGACGGGCAATCAATGGCGAGCCCGGGTAGTAACGCAGCTGGCCGTTGCGGTTGAAATGATTCACCACTCCAATGTACGGCTCCAGTTCGGCAGGCAGATCGTCCTGCTGCCAGATACGGGCGATCCCTTCCAGATATTCACCGGTACGCTCGGCGTGTTCGCCGCTCAGCTGATAGCGGCCCGCGCCCGCGTGGGTGTCCAGATAGAGAAACGGCTTCTCTTTCTCTTTGAGTGATTCGATGATCAGGCTCTGAACGGTGTGTTTGAGGACGTCGGCGTGGTTGCCTGCGTGAAAGCTGTGGCGATAACTGAGCATGGATGAATGTGTTCCGGGTAGTCAACGTAGGCCCGATAAGCGTAGCGCCATCGGGCAAAAATAGAGCGTATCGCCACAGTATACAGAAAAGTTTCCACGGCCGCGAAAGCGCAACGTCCGGCATTGAAATCCTCTACACTTAACCCCATTACTGAACCATATGCACAGCGCCGGATGCGCGCTTCATTCATCAAATTCAACAGGACAGCGTTTATGACCAATCCATTACTGACGCCTTTTTCGTTGCCACCGTTTTCTAAAATCCTCCCTGAGCATGTGGTTCCAGCCGTTACGCAAGCGCTGGACAACTGCCGCGCGGCGGTAGAAAGCGTGGTCGCGCAGGGCGGGCCGTACACCTGGGAAAATCTGTGTCAGCCGCTGGCCGAAGTGGATGACGTGCTGGGGCGTATCTTCTCCCCGGTAAGCCACCTCAACTCGGTAAAAAACAGCCCGGAGCTGCGTGAAGCCTACGAACAAACCCTGCCGCTGCTCTCTGAGTACAGCACCTGGGTCGGCCAGCATGAGGGGCTTTACAAGGCGTATCGCGATCTGCGCGACGGCGACCACTATGCCGAACTGAACACCGCGCAGAAAAAATCCGTCGATAACGCCCTGCGTGATTTTGAACTGTCCGGGATTGGCCTGCCAAAAGAGAAGCAGGTTCGCTATGGCGAAATCGCGGCGCGTCTGTCTGAGCTGGGTAACCAGTACAGCAACAACGTGCTCGACGCCACGATGGGCTGGACGAAGCTGATCACCGATGAAGCAGAGCTGGCGGGTATGCCGGAAAGCGCACTGGCGGCGGCAAAAGCCCAGGCCGAAGCGAAAGAGCAGGACGGTTTCCTGTTAACCCTGGATATCCCGAGCTATCTGCCGGTGATGACCTACTGCGACAACCAGGCATTGCGTGAAGAGATGTACCGCGCCTACAGCACCCGCGCCTCCGATCAGGGCCCGAATGCCGGGAAGTGGGATAACAGCCCGGTGATGGCGGAAATCCTCGCCCTGCGTCACGAGCTGGCACAGCTGCTGGGCTTTGACAGCTACGCGGATAAATCCCTCGCCACCAAAATGGCCGAGAACCCGCAGCAGGTGCTCGATTTCCTGACGGATCTGGCGAAACGCGCCCGTCCTCAGGGTGAAAAAGAGCTGGCCCAGCTGCGTGCCTTCGCCAAAGCGGAGTTCGGCGTGGATGAGCTGCAGCCGTGGGACATCGCGTATTACAGCGAAAAACAGAAGCAGCACCTCTACAGCATCAGCGACGAGCAGCTGCGCCCGTACTTCCCTGAAAACAAAGCCGTTAACGGCCTGTTCGAAGTGGTGAAACGCATCTACGGCATCACCGCCAAAGAGCGTACCGATATCGACGTCTGGCACCCGGACGTGCGCTTCTTCGAGCTGTATGACGAGAAAAACGAACTGCGCGGCAGCTTCTACCTCGACCTCTACGCCCGTGAGAACAAGCGCGGCGGGGCGTGGATGGATGACTGCGTCGGCCAGATGCGTAAAGCCGACGGTTCCCTGCAGAAGCCGGTCGCTTACCTGACCTGTAACTTCAACCGCCCGGTAAACGGCAAGCCTGCGCTGTTCACCCACGACGAAGTGATCACCCTGTTCCATGAGTTCGGTCACGGTCTGCACCATATGCTGACCCGCATCGAAACTGCAGGCGTGGCCGGTATCAGTGGTGTGCCGTGGGATGCGGTCGAGCTGCCAAGCCAGTTTATGGAAAACTGGTGCTGGGAGCCGGACGCGCTGGCGTTTATCTCCGGCCACTACGAGACCGGTGAACCGCTGCCGAAAGAACTGCTGGATAAAATGCTGGCGGCGAAGAACTACCAGGCGGCAATGTTTATTCTGCGCCAGCTGGAGTTCGGCCTGTTCGACTTCCGCCTGCACGCCGAGTTTAGCCCGGCGCAGGGGGCAAAAATCCTCGAAACCCTGGCCGAGATTAAAAAGCAGGTCGCGGTTATTCCTGGGCCAACCTGGGGTCGCTTCCCGCATGCCTTCAGCCACATCTTCGCGGGCGGCTACGCGGCGGGCTACTACAGCTACCTGTGGGCCGATGTCCTGGCGGCGGATGCCTTCTCTCGCTTCGAAGAGGAAGGGATCTTCAACCGTGAAACCGGTCAGTCGTTCCTCGATAACATCCTGACCCGCGGCGGTTCAGAAGAGCCGATGGAGCTGTTCAAACGCTTCCGTGGCCGCGAGCCGCAGCTGGATGCGATGCTGGAGCATTACGGGATCAAAGGCTGATTGCTACGTGAAGATCTGCTTAGTGGATGAAACAGGCGCCGGAGACGGCGCCTTATCTGTTCTGGCCGCCCGCTGGGGGCTGGAGCACGATGAAGAAAACCTGATGGCGCTGGTGATGACGCCAGAGCATCTCGAATTACGTAAGCGCGACGAACCGAAACTCGGCGGGATTTTTGTCGATTTTGTCGGGGGCGCGATGGCACACCGGCGCAAGTTTGGCGGCGGCCGCGGTGAAGCGGTGGCCAAAGCTGTTGGTATCAAAGGAAGCTATCTTCCGGACGTGGTGGATGCCACGGCAGGGCTGGGGCGTGATGCGTTTGTGCTGGCCTCGGTGGGCTGTCATGTGCGAATGCTGGAGCGCAATCCGGTGGTGGCCGCGTTGCTGGATGACGGCCTGACCCGTGGCTACGCGGACCCGGAAATCGGCCCGTGGTTGCAGGAACGTTTACAGCTGATCCACGCCTCCAGCCTGACGGCGTTGACCGATATCACCCCGCGCCCGCAGGTGGTCTATCTCGACCCGATGTTCCCGCATAAGCAGAAAAGCGCGCTGGTGAAAAAAGAGATGCGGGTGTTTCAGTCGCTGGTGGGGCCGGATCTGGATGCGGACGGCCTGCTGGAGCCTGCCCGTCAGCTCGCGACGAAGCGGGTGGTGGTGAAGCGCCCGGACTATGCGCCGCCGCTGGCGGACGTTGCGACGACCAACGCGGTGACCACCAAAGGGCACCGGTTTGATATTTATATCCCCTCACCCCAACCCCTCTCCCCATAGGGGCGAGGGGCTCGATCCTTCCCTCTCCCTGTGGGAGAGGGTTAGGGGGAGGGGAATTTAATGCACTTACTCGTCTTCTTCATCACGCAGTGGAACAATCAGCATATCCACGTGAACGGTGTTGATCAGCTGACGCGCTGAGGACATCAACTTGCTCCAGAAGTCCTGATGGTGACCGCAAACCACCAGATCCATATCGTATTTCTTGATCGCATCGACCAGCACCTGGCCCAGATCGCCGCTACCGCTTAAGGTTTCAGTGATCGGGTAACCCGCGTTGGTGGACAGTTCGCTCAGGGCGTGGTGAGTTTCTTCGGAGATGCGCTTCTGCATATCGCCGAGATTAACGTCGATCAGACCGGTGTAAAGGTCGGAGTAATTCACATCAACGTGAATCAGCGAAACTTTCGCGTTGTAAGGGCGTGCCATGGATACTGCTTTATCAACCAGCACTTTGCTCTCCGGAGAGAGGTCTACCGCGATGAGAATGTGTTTGTAAGCCATAGTGTTACTCCTTCCTTAAGTTATCGATGACTAAACAGAAAGCCGTCGTCTGATGCTTTCATTACGGCCCAGTTAAACAAAATTTTCAAGCTTTGGTGTTGATAACGATTAACCTTGTGGCAAAAAAATTAACGGATCTCCTACACTATTTAATGAGCCGTTCGGATATTAAAACGCGAACCGGATCGACTTTTGGTCATTCTTTCACTGAACTGTCTGTCAGGGCATTGGGGTGCGGTAGCTCAGAAGCCTTGCTTCGTGGGCGGACGCCGGGGAGGATGTATGATTAGCACCGTCGCATTGTTTTGGGCGTTATGCGTAGTTTGCATAGTGAATATGGCGCGCTACTTCTCATCGT
>Ga0268257_1000346_pt1 | contig 61582 bp, 61 predicted proteins | sample AgamicAtPrz_FD_200249 | JGI IMG/M metagenome (GOLD analysis project Ga0268257, IMG submission 200249) | Agave microbial communities from Guanajuato, Mexico - At.P.rz (v2) (version 3) | ecosystem: Host-associated > Plants > Phyllosphere > Phylloplane/Leaf | place: Guanajuato, Mexico | collected... | reverse complement strand
ACCCGGTAGCCCCAGGTTCGGTTATCCGCGCCCGTCCGGTCGGCGTGCTGAACATGACCGACGACGGCGGCGGCGACGCCAAGGTCATCGCTGTTCCTCACGACAAGCTGTCGCAGCTGTACGTCGATGTGAAGGAATACACCGACCTGCCAGCCCTGCTGATCCAGCAGATCGAGCACTTCTTTGCCAACTACAAAGATCTCGAGAAGGGCAAGTGGGTCAAGATCGAAGGCTGGGAAGGCGCTGACGCCGCCCGTGCCGCGATCACCAAATCGGTTGCCGCCTACAAGGGCTGATGCCGGTTGCATGAAGAACCCCGCCTCGGCGGGGTTTTTTTTGCCTGATGGATGGCTGGCCTTCGCCACCCGTTGTGAAGACGGCCTGTGGGTTGGCGGCCTGTGGGAGCGGCCTTGCGTCGCGATGGGGCGCGAAGCGGCCCCCAATACATCCCGCACGATTTACCTGAAAGACCGCGTTGCCTGATTTGCGGCCGCTGCGCGCCCGATCGCGACGCAAGGCCGCTCCCACAGACCGCACACAGACCATCCCCACAGAAATCGCGCCGCTGCTCAATGCGGTAATAAATCCTACACAGTCCTACTCCAACGCCCTACAAACAGGCGCTTTTCACACAAGCCCCATCAACATCCGGTTCATATCCTTGCTGGCACCCCGCCGCTACACTCGCCGCCATGAACACATCCGGCGACCGACTCAAAGCCCTCCTCCACGAATGTGGCCTGACCTCTTCCGATTTCGCCGCCCAGCGCAGCGTCACCCCCCAGCACGTCAACAACTGGCTCAAGCGCGGCGTGCCTTTGGCACGGCTGGACGAAATGGCCGACCTGTTCTGCGTGCATCGTCGCTGGTTGCGCACGGGCGAAGGCCCCAAACACCACAACCCGATCCTGCGCAGCTGCCCGCCAGGGCCGGCGCCCGCCAACCCGCGCACGCCGCTGTCGGCGCAAGGCGGCCGGGCACTGAAGGTGCCCTTTTACGAACTGCACAACGGCCTGCTGTCGCCCGTGGCGGGCAAGCACATGTGCCTGCCCGCAAAAGCCCTGAAAGGGTTGGGAGTGCATGCCGACAACGCCATCTGCCTGGCGATGCCCGCCAGCAACATGACACCGCTGATTCCGCTGCAGGCCACCCTGGCCATCGACCTGGGCATGACCCAGGTGTTCGAGGGCGAAACCTATGCCCTGCTGCACAACGGCGTGCTCAGGGTGAACAACCTCAGCCTCGGCCAGCACGGCACGCTGTACCTGCACAGCCATGATCGGCGCAACTATGCGGTCGAACGCTACACCACCGCCCAGCGCCAGACACAAGGGCTGGAGATTCTGGGCTGGGTGTTCCACTGGTCGCATTTCCGCCAGCAACGGCCCGACTGAAACAACCTGTGCCATTTTTTGCTGGGCATCCTGCGCGCGCCCTTGTATGCTACGCCGCATATTCAGCCCCGACCGGCGCGAGCCGCGGTCCAGAGGGCTCGGCGATATCCCACACGGGCATCTGCCATCTCTTTCAGGCCCTTGATGGCCACACAGTTAAGGCGATTGCGGCTTACCATAAATTAGTCGGAAGCGTCCCCGAGAAGCCGGCCACAAGCCGGCTTTTTATTTCTTCTCCCCTCGAAATATAGGTGGTCAGCCCTCACCTCCGGATCTGACCCACACCTAGACCCACACTGCTGCTTTGGGAAGAGAGTTCATTTTTTTCTAGGTTGGGTGCTGGGCCTTCTTGGCGCAAGGACCACGCTCAAAGCGTCCCGCTCGCGATTTCTTCTGCCCCCTGAAGGGGCGGCTCGCGACGGTCATGAGGGTTAGCAACTGAGTTCGTATCCTCCAGCCTTGCGTGTATGTAAGGCATCGCTTATGATCAGCTCATGCCAGTGACTAGGAGTATCTCCAGTCGGTTTGGAATACTGGCCTCTACAGGTGTCTAGTCTCCGTCTTACGTTTGTGTAGGTTTATGCTGAAAACAGCATATGCCTACACAGATAGTAAGGAGCAAAATTCATATTCTCCGTAGCTTCTCCCCCTCTTCCTTCCGCTTGCCCTCTCAGCAAAACGCAAAACACTCCAGATTCTACTCCTCGATCATGCCTTGCCACTTCAAAAGGCAAAGCGATCACCAGGATTAATTTAACGTTTCAGCCCCAGCATTGCTAATGCGGTCAAAAACTGCTCAAAGCGCCTGCCTGTGAAATTTCAAACATGTCGATAATCCACTTGGAATCGACTATCATAATCGTTTGACACGAATTTCAGAAACGAACTGTTGCTGATTTAAGCTGACGAATTGAGCAATTGAGCGATGAACAAAAGACCTTTAGACCAATTGTTTTTTGCAACATTTCGAGGAAATTTGGATTTCTCGGAGTTTGCAAGCCTGAATGTTAGCCAGGCGTATTCCAGGATAGAATTTGAAGGAAGAGCTGTATATAGCCCTGGCAAAACACTAAAACATTATTTGAGCTTTCTTAGTCGCGTACTGTTTGATCGTCTCCCCGTCGAAAAAGATGTCGTCTACTCATATCGAAAAGGAGTTAACGTTGTTAATGCTGTCGAAAAGCATGCTGACAACAAATTCTTTTTTCAGTCTGATATAGAAAATTTTTTTGGAAATATAACCAAAGAAATCATAAAGAAAACCATCTTATCCGCTATCGATCAGTGCCCCATCGCTGACATCGAGACTTGGCTAGAAAGAATATTGGACTTGGTAACAATTGAAGGGGCACTCCCACCAGGCTACCCAACTTCGCCAGCGATAAGCAATGCGTGCTTACTCAGTTTTGATAAACGGTTATTAGCTTGGTGCAACGAGCACTCACTAACCTACACTAGGTATGCTGACGACATAATCGTGTCCGGCACCAACGATACCTGGATGAGCTCGTTGAGCTCCAAGGTGACTGAGCTCCTAAATGAAGAACTCAACAACTCCATCAAACTAAATCCGCAAAAGACAAAACTAATTCGACCAGGCGAAAAAGTAAGAATTTTAGGCATTGCGATATTACCAAACGGCAAAGTATCTGTTGACGGCAAGTTAAAGAAACGAACAGAAACAGCAATGCATCTACTTCTGAAAGACAAGAAAATGTTTCAATCTTTTTTCAAAGAAGCAGACTTGGATAAGGCTCTAAAAAAATTCTCGGGACAGTTGAATTATATAAACACTGTAGACCCTAGCTTTCTAGACAAGTTGCGAAAAAAGTACGGGACAGCAACGGTAGATAAAATAATACATATCTCGGTGGCTTCGTGATGCAACTATCTATCGAAGTTAGCAATATCCAGCACATATCCAAGCTTCGCGTTGATCTCAACATTAATGAAAACGGCTTAACGTGCATTGTTGGCAAAAATGGCGTGGGCAAAACCACTCTTATTAAATCGATCAGAAACCTCAAAATTTCCGATACATTCTCAAAAATGGCGCAGGCTGGCGCCATTAAGCCTGAAAGCAAAATAAGCTATATGTGCAATGGAATTACGTATAATTTTGAGTACGACCACGAGCTTGAAGATCTAAACAGCAAAGATGTGTTCCCCCAAGAACTAAAGAAACAGATCGAGGTTGAACTACCCATACCATGGGGACAAAGATTCAATACATTCCAAAGCATCAGCTCTGCCGATAACGAGATAAGAACCGCTGTAATGCTTGAGGAATATCATATCCCTGAAGAGCTCATACAGTTACTGGCAGGCGTTTATGGAAATAATAAATTCTCAGAACTAAAGGAAGTCAGAGTAGGCAGGACATCTTTTTACATAATGCCGTTAAAAGATGATAGATATGTTAGAGAAGATCACCTGAGCTCTGGTGAATTCTTTTTAATATCACTCTATAGAAAAATAAAAGGCAACTCCAAACTAATAGTTATCGACGAAATTGACATATCCTTGGACGCTGCTGCTCAAAGCCGTTTGATTAAATGGCTCAGGGATTTTTGCAAAGCAGAAAACGTAAGCATCGTATTTACCACGCACTCAATGGCAATAATGCGAACCATGGAAGATGGTGAGCTTCACTATATGAGTTGCGAGGAAGACGCGATAACAACCAGGCCAGTTTCGTACAATTACGTCAAATCTGTATTGTTTGGCTTTTCTGGATGGGATCGCTACATCCTCACTGAAGATCCTGCGCTAGAAGGTTTTTTCAAATTCCTGATCACCACCCAAAAAATCCCAAGTTTCTACACCTATCAAATTATTCCTGTTGGCGGCGGGGACAACGTGGCTCAGCTGCGACAGAAAAATATAGGCGAAGGATTTTTTGGCCCTGAGAATAATGTCCTTGCTATCCTTGATGGGGATTATGAAGGCACTCGTAACGGCAGAAAAAACCAAACATATTGCATTCCATTTTTAAGCATCGAAAAAAAGATTTTTGAAGACTATCAAAACGGTCTCTTCACCCTGCCAGCTCCTCTAGCTGAGCAACTGCGCGGAGACAAACCTGACAAGAAGTTTATCAAGGCGATAAAGAGGGAATTCGGGATTTCCTACCAACACCTGTATTATTATTTAAATGATAAATACCCCGAAAAGACGAAAGAAATTTGCAAAGTGCTTCAGGATTTTTTGAATATGCCAGCTTGATATCAGCAAAGTTTCGCGCCAAGGCGAATGAAGCCCGCCCTTGATTCTCCACCAGCATGTATTTCAGAGGGTCAAGGGCACAATCGGAGGCCGCAGCCCGCGCAGCACAGCGAGCACAAGCCGGCTTTTTAATGCCCGCCATTCTCATCCTCTGAAACCTTCTGCAGCCTTCCCATGGCCAGGGAATCGCCGCTGCGTGAGCGAAAAAAATCTCATTCGCCATTTATCTGACACCACACTAACGCTCATCCGAAAATCGTCGGATAAATGACGTTTCGCGTGGAGCTTTCACCCTCCTGATCTAGGCTCAAGCCATATGGGAGGAGGTGTAGTCCATGCGCAAATTATTGATTGGCTCGTCGATCCTGGCTTGTCTCGTGGTGTTGGGCGGCTGGTTGAGTCGACCACAGCCGTTGCCGGTCAGGCTGCTGGAAGTTGAGCGGGGGCCGGTGGAGACGGTGGTGGCCAACACGCGCGCGGGTACGCTGAAGTCCTGTCGACGCTCGCACCTGTCCTTCAATGTCGGCGGCCAGGTTGCCGAGTTGCTGGTCAGCGAGGGCCAGCGGGTCCAGCCGGGTCAGGTGCTCATGCGCCTGCGGCAGGACGAGCAACAGGCCAGGCTGCAGGAAGCCGAGGCGCGGCTGGAGGCCCAGCGCAACACCCGCGAACAGCGCTGCCAGCAAGCTCTGCTGGACCGGCGCGACCTTGATCGCCTCGGCCAGTTGGCCGACCGCAAGCTGATTGCCGCCGACCGCCTCGATCAGGCGGCGACCAAGGCCAACCTGGCGAAACTGATGTGCAGTGCCAGTGCCGTGCTGATCCGCGAGGCCGACGCCAGCCTGCAGCTGCAGCGTTCACTGCTGGAACAGACAACCTTGCGTGCACCATTCGCCGGCATCGTCGCAGAAATCAACGGCGAACTCGGCGAGTTCGTCACCCCTTCGCCGCCAGGTATTCCCACGCCGCCGGCAGTCGACCTGATCGACGACAGCTGCCTGTATGTAGAAGCACCGATCGATGAGGTGGACGCTGCCCGGGTTCACCCGGGAACCGCCGTACGGATCAGCCTGGATGCCTTCCGTGGTCAGCATTTCACCGGCCGCGTCAGCCGCATCGCGCCCTATGTGCGCGAACTGGAGAAGCAGGCGCGCACCGTCGATGTCGAGGTGCGCTTCGACCAGCCGCCGGTAGACCTGGCCCTGCTCACCGGCTATAGCGCCGATGTCGAGATCCTCCTGGAGCAGCACGCGGGCGCCTTGCGCATTCCCACCGAGACCCTGCTGGAGGGGCAGCGCGTGCTGCGATATGACCCGAGCGCCCGGGTGTTGCGCGAGGTGCAGGTGCAAACCGGGCTGAGCAACTGGCGCTGGACCGAGGTGCTTGCAGGGCTGGACGAGGACGCACGCATAGTTGCCAGCCACGATCAGGAAGGGCTCAAGGATACGGTGGCGGTGATCCCGGTGGATGCCGCGGAGACCGAGAAATGATCCGCCTGCGCGGCGGCAGCCGCAGCTTCCAGTTGGGCGAACAGCAGGTGATGGGGCTGGATGGCCTGGACCTGGACATCGCCGCCGGTGACTACATGGCGGTGATGGGCCCGTCGGGCTCGGGCAAGTCGACCTTGCTGAACATCCTCGGCCTGCTCGACGCGCCGAGCGCCGGCGAATACTGGCTGCAGGGCGAGGCCACGGCGGCGCTGAGCGAGGCGCGCCGCGCCCAGTTGCGCAGCCGACTGATAGGTTTCGTGTTCCAGTCCTACCACCTGATCGCACGGCTGACGGTGCTGGAAAACATCGAGCTGCCGATGGTCCTCGCCGGCATTGGTGCGGCGCAACGGCGCAAGCGCAGCAGCCAATTGGTGGCACGCCTGGGGCTGGGCGAGCGCATTGCCCACCGCCCAGCCGAGCTGTCCGGTGGCCAGCGCCAGCGCGTGGCGATCGCCCGGGCGATGGTCATGCAACCGGCGCTGCTGTTGGCCGACGAACCCACCGGCAATCTCGATAGCCAGGCCGGCGCCGAGGTTTTCAGCCTGCTGGAGGAGCTCAACGGCGAGGGGCTGACCCTGATAGTGGTAACCCACGATGCCAACCTGGGCGCCCGTGCACAGCGCCAGCTGCACATGCGTGACGGGCGGATCCACAGTATTGCGCCGCAGTGGGCGCTGGCCTGATGCGCGCTGCCGATGCCCTGGGCTTCTGGCTAGGTGCCTTGCGCGGGCATCGCTCGCGCAGCCTGATGCTACTGCTGGCCATCGCTATCGGGGTGGTCGCGGTCAACCTGCTCACCGGTCTTGGCGCGGGCGCGCGGGCCTTCGTCCTGAACGAGTTCTCGCTGCTCGGGCGCGACATCCTCATCGTTTTCCCGGGGCGCAAGGAAACCACCGGGCGAATGCCGCCGCTCACCGGCCTGACACCACACGAGTTGACCTTGCAGGATGTCCAGGCCATCACCCGGTTGCCGGGCATCCGCCGGGTCGCGCCGCAGCAGGCCGGGCAGATGGAGGTGATAGTCGGCAACCGCAATCGTGAGGTGCTGACGCTGGGCACCACCCGGGACTTCTTCGCCATTCGCCAACTGGCGGTCGTACAAGGCCAGCCCCTGCCGACGCTGGACCCTGAGCAGGCCGAAGCCGTCTGCGTGATCGGCGGCAAACTCCGGCGCGAGCTGTTCGGGGCTCGCCCGGCCCTGGGTGAATGGTTGCGCGCCGGCGACCGGCGCTTCCGGGTGGTCGGCATTCTCGGTGAGCGGGGCGAATCGCTGGGGATGGATTTCGCCGAGATGTTGATCATCCCGGTGGCCAGCGCCCAGGCCTTGTTCAATAGCGAGGGGTTGTCGCGGGTGTTTGTCGAGGTGCATGGTCCGAGCTTTCTCGACCGTAGCAAGCAGCTGATACTCGCCGCGCTCAAGGAGCGCCACGAGGGTGAGGAGGACGTCACCCTGGTCAGCCAGGACAGCCTGCTCAGCGCCTTCGACCACATACTCGCGGTGCTGACCCTGGCGGTGGCTGGCATTGCCGCGATCAGCCTGCTGGTGGCAGGCATCCTGATCATGAACGTGACCTGGATTGCGGTGAGCCAGCGCAGCGCCGAGATCGGCCTGCTCAAAGCCATAGGCGTGACGGCGGCGCAGCTGCGCCTGCTGTTCCTCGGCGAGGCGGCGCTGCTGGCCCTGACAGGGGCACTGGCAGGGCTGCTGCTGGCCGAAACCTTGCTCTGGCTGGGGCGCCTGGCGTTCCATCTGCCGCTCTATGCCCCCTGGTGGGCGCGGGCTGGCGCAGTGCTGCTGGCACTCGGCACGGCGCTGCTGTTCGCCTGGCTGCCGGCCGCTCGGGCCTCGGCGCTGGAGCCGGTGGCGGCGCTACGCCCGCCGGGGGCGCACTGATGCGCTGGCAAGATGGTTTCCGGCTGACCAGCTCGGCGCTGACCTGCCGCCCGCTGCGCAGCCTGCTGACCCTGCTCGGGGTAGCGATCGGCATAGCTGCCGTGGCACTGCTCACGGCCATAGGCGAAGGCGTGCGCGGCTATGTGCTGGAGAACTTCTCGCAGTTTGGTACGCGGATCATCACCGTGCGCCCGGGCAAGACCCAGACCAGCGGCCTCGGCGGCCTGCTCGGCAGCGTGCGGCCACTGACCATCAGTGACACCGACGCCCTGCGGCGCTTGCCGCATGTCGAGGCGGCGGTGCCGATCATTCAGGGCAGCGGGAATATCCAGTTCGGTCAACTGAGCCGGCGCAGCGACATTCTCGGTGGCGGCCATCAGATGGCGCAGGCCTGGCGCATGCAACTGAGCCTGGGCGAGTTCCTGCCTCCGGCCCGCGACGGCCGTTCGCCGCCCTATGTGGTGCTCGGCCATCAGCTGCGTACCGAGCTGTTTGGGGCGCGCAACCCGCTGGGTGAGCTGATCCGCGTCGGCGGCGTGCGTTTCCGGGTAATCGGCGTGATGGCGGAGAAAGGCCAGTTGCTCGGTTTCAACCTCGACGATATCGCCTACATCCCGGTGGACTGGGCGGAAAGCCTGTTCAACCGCACCGGGGTGGTCAAAGCCCATGTGGTGTTTGGCGCAGGTACCACTTCCCGGGCATTGAGCCGGCAGATTCGCGAGGTGCTCGGCGAACGACACGGTGCGGAGGATTTCAGCCTGACCACCCAGGACGACATGCTGCGCAGCTTCAACCGCGTTCTCGGCACCCTGAGCCTGGCCATTGGTGCCTTGGGGGGCATTTCGCTGCTGGTCGGCGCCGTCGGCATTCTCACCATCATGACGACCACTGTGGGCGAGCGCACGGCAGAAATCGGCCTGTTGCGGGCGATTGGCGCCAGTCCGCGGCAGGTACTTGGGTTGTTTCTCGCTGAAGCGACGCTGCTGTCCCTGGCCGGTGGCCTGCTTGGCCTGCTGTTGATGGGCCTGCTGCTGGGGCTACTGCACCTGGCCATGCCGAGCCTGCCCTTGGCGCTGCAACCGCTGTTTCTGCTGCTGGCGCTGCTGCTGGCGGCGGTGCTCGGCACTCTCGCCGGCCTGGCTCCGGCCGTGCGGGCGGCCCGCTTGCATCCGGTGGCGGCGCTGCGCAGCGAGTAGCGGCCAGGCCAAAGAGCCGCTTGATGGGGCTGCTTTGCAGCCCTTCGCGGGCACGCCCGCTCCCACAGAATACATAACCCAAAGATTTCGCAGAGCCTTGTGGGAGCGGGTTTACCCGCGAACACCGGCAAAGCCGGTGCCATACACCGCGTCGCATTCTTCGCGGGTGAACCCGCTCCCACAGAGTGCGCGGCGCGCTTACTGAATTTGACCCACCGCAAGCTGACAGAAAAGTAATCTGAAGCTCAGCCAGCTGACAGCGCAGGTTCGCTAGCGTGAAGGAAGATTGTTGAGGGCTTCTCGACCCACGGGCTGGGGCGTTCAACCGCCTGAATACCAGCAACTTTTCGACTGACTGGACGCAACGGCATGCAAAGCAAAACCACCAGACGCTCCTTCGTCAAAGGCCTGGCCGCTACCGGACTGCTTGGCGGGCTGGGCATGTGGCGCGCGCCGGTCTGGGCCGTGACCAGCCCCGGCCAACCGAATGTGCTGAGCGGCACCGACTTCGACCTCTACATCGGTGAGCTGCCGGTCAACATTACCGGCACTGCACGTACAGCGATGGCCATCAACGGCTCCATTCCCGGGCCCATCCTGCGCTGGCGCGAAGGCGATACCGTCACGCTGCGTGTGCGCAACCGCTTGCAGCAGGACACCTCCATCCACTGGCACGGCATCATCCTGCCGGCGAACATGGACGGCGTGCCGGGCCTGAGCTTCCATGGCATCGCCCCAGACGGCATGTATGAGTACAAGTTCAAGGTCCAGCAGAACGGCACCTACTGGTACCACAGCCACTCCGGTTTCCAGGAGCAGGTCGGGGTGTATGGTGCCCTGGTCATCGACGCGCAAGAGCCTGAGCCGTTCAGCTATGACCGGGACTATGTGGTCATGCTCAGCGACTGGACGGATGAAGACCCTGCACGGGTGCTGTCCAAGCTCAAGAAGCAGTCTGACTACTACAACTACCACAAGCGCACGGTGGGTGATTTCGTCAACGATGTGGGCGAAATGGGATGGTCCGCCGCGGTAGCCGACCGCAAGATGTGGGCCGAGATGAAAATGAGCCCCACCGATCTCGCTGATGTGAGCGGTTACACCTACACCTACCTGATGAACGGCCAGGCCCCGGACGGTAACTGGACGGGCGTATTCAAGCCGGGCGAGAAAATCCGCCTGCGCTTCATCAATGGCTCGGCCATGACGTATTTCGATGTGCGAGTTCCCGGCCTGAAGATGACGGTTGTCGCGGCGGATGGGCAGCATGTCAAACCCGTTGCGGTCGACGAGTTCCGCATCGCCGTTGCCGAAACCTACGATGTCATCGTCGAGCCCGAAAGCGAGCAGGCTTACACCATCTTCGCTCAATCCATGGACCGTACCGGGTATTCCAGGGGCACCCTGGCTGTTCGCGAAGGCTTGCAAGCCGCTGTTCCAGCTGTCGATCCACGGCCGATCATTTCCATGAGCGATATGGGCATGGATCACGGCGACATGGCTGGCATGGATCACGGCAGCATGGCAGGCATGGACCACGGCAACATGGCTGGCATGGACCATGGCTACATGGCTGGTACCAGCGCGCCCATGCAGAGCCACCCAGACTCCGAGAGCAACAACCCGCTGGTCGACATGCAGACCATGACCCCGACACCAAAACTGGGCGATCCGGGCATCGGGCTGCGTGACAACGGCCGCCGCGTGCTGACCTATGCGGACCTGCGCAGCACCTTCCCGGACCCGGACGGCCGCGCGCCTGGTCGCACAATCGAGCTGCACCTTACCGGCCACATGGAAAAGTTCGCCTGGTCCTTCGACGGCATCAAGTTTTCCGATGCCGAGCCACTGCGCCTCAAGTATGGCGAGCGCCTGCGCATCACCCTGGTCAACGACACCATGATGACCCACCCCATCCACCTGCATGGCATGTGGAGCGACCTGGAGGATGAGAACGGCAACTTCATGGTGCGCAAACACACGATCGACATGCCGCCTGGCTCAAAACGAAGCTATCGCGTCACGGCAGATGCCCTGGGGCGTTGGGCCTATCACTGTCACCTGCTGTTCCACATGGAAATGGGCATGTTCCGCGAAGTCCGTGTGGACGAATGAACTGGAGATCCGAGATGAGCAAACCAATGAAACGAAGCGCGTTTTTCCTCTCTGCTGCAATGGCCGGCCTGTTTGCCGTATATGCCCCGCCGTCGTGGTCCGGCGACAACAACCAGCAGCCTGCCGATGGCGCAAAAGCCAAGGGTGCTCAAGGCACGGACCATGGTTCGATGAAGGGCATGGATCATGGCGCCATGAAGGGCATGGACCACGGTTCGATGAAGGGTATGGACCATGGCTCGATGCAAGGCATGGACCACGGCAAGATGATGGAATCCCATGGCAGCGACAAAGCCAAGGCAGGGAAAGATGCTCAATAGCCTGGCACGACCATCGCTGCTGGCATTGACCGTTTCGCTCGGCGTGCTGGGCGCTGCGCCCAGCTTCGCCGCTGAAGAAATGGACCATTCGATGATGGACCACGGCAAGATGGATCATGGCAGCATGCCGGGCATGGATCATGGAGCCATGAACCATGAAGCGATGGATCATTCGAAAATGAACCACGGCTCGACGGATACGCCGACGACCAGCCGTACCCCGATCCCGGTGCTGACCGATGCCGACCGCCAGGCAGCCTTCCCCCCGTTGGGCGGGCATCAGATGCACGACAGTGCTACCAACAGTTTCTTCCTGCTGGACCAGCTCGAGTACCAGGATGCCGATGAAGGCAGCACGCTGGCCTGGGATGCTTCTGGCTGGGTAGGCGGCGATATCAACCGGCTGTGGATCCGCTCCGAAGGTGAACGTACCAACGGTGTCACCGAGGATGCCGAATTGCAGCTGTTGTACGGCCGCTCGATCAGCCCATGGTGGGATGTGGTTGCCGGGGTGCGCCAGGACTTCAAGCCTGAATCCCCCCAGACCTGGGCGGCGTTCGGTATCCAGGGCATGGCGCTTTACGACTTCGAAGCCGAAGCCACCGCGTTCATTGGCGAGAACGGCCAGACTGCCGCGCGCCTGGAAGGCGACTACGACATTCTGCTGACCAATCGCCTGATCCTGCAGCCGACCGCTGAAGCCAATTTCTATGGCAAGAACGACCCTGTGCGCGGCGTCGGTTCCGGCCTGGCAAATACCGAAGTCGGGCTGCGCCTGCGCTATGAAATTGTCCGCCAGTTCGCCCCCTACATCGGCATCACCTGGAACCGCTCCTACGGCAAAACCGCCGATTTCATCCGCGACGAGGGTGGTGATGTGGATGAAGCGCGTTTCGTGGCCGGTATCCGCATGTGGTTTTGAGAACCAGACATGAAAAGAACAATAACAACGCTTGTTGCAGCAGGCGCGGTGGCCAGCGTGGCCGTGCTGGGTGCTGCGTACTCCGGCCTGGTCAACGTCGGGGCCGATGATCCCCATTTCCCCGCCGTGCATGCCTTTCTGGCCATGGCACGGGACCGCTCGATCGCAGTACGGGCCAGGGACATCGAGGTGCCGGACCTGAAAGATGAAACGCTGATTGGTACCGGCGCCGGTAACTACAACGCCATGTGCATCGGTTGTCACCTTGCCCCTGGCGTCGAGAAGACCGAGCTCAGCCAGGCTCTGTATCCATCACCCCCCAACCTGGCCAAAAGCGGGATTGGTGGCGACCCCGCTGCGGCGTTCTGGATCATCAAGCACGGCATCAAGGCCTCCGGCATGCCGGCCTGGGGCAAGAGCATGGGCGATGAATACATCTGGGGCATCGTCGCCTTCCTGGACCAGTTACCCCAGTTGAACGCCGAACAATACAAAACGATGGTCGCGGCCAGTGGCGGCCACCAGCATGGTGGTGGCGAAAGTGAAATGCACAATCATGAAGGCCAGCACCGCGGCAACGTGCCTGGCCATCATGGTGAGCAGGCCTCGGGCGCAAGCCAGCATGATGAGGGGCATTCAAAGGCCCATACTCATCGCGATGGCAAGCAGCACATGCATAAAGACTGAAGGCAGCTTCGCACTGCCTTCAGTTGTCACGCAGGGTACGCAGCACGCGATCCGCCAATGCCAGGCAACTGGTCAACCCCGGTGACTCGATGCCAAACAGGTTCACCAGCCCCGGCACTCCATGCTCGGCGGGCGTACTGATGACAAAGTCCGCCGCCGGGTCCAGCGGGCCGCTGATTTTCGGGCGGATGCCGCTGTAGGCCGGTTGCAGGCTGGCGTCGGGCAGGTCGGGCCAATAGCGCCGTACGGCGGCATAGAAGCTGTCGCCGCGCCGGGGGTCTACCGGGTAGTCGATATGTTCCACCCACTCCACATCCGGGCCGAAGCGCGCCTGGCCGCCCAGGTCGAGGGTCATGTGCACGCCCAGGCCGGCGTGTTCCGGTGCGGGGTACACCAGGTGCCGAAATGGCGCACGACCGCTCAGGCTGAAATAGCTGCCTTTGCATAGATAGGCCTGGGGCACATGGGCCGGGTCGAGGCCGGTGATGTGCCCAGCGACTTCAACTGCCGATAACCCGGCGCAGTTGACCAGCCGCTGGCAGGTCAGGCTCATCGGCTCGGCACCGCCCATGTTCAGGCTGAAACCGGCCTCGATCACCCGCGCGGCAAGCAGTGGGGTATGCAGTACCAAGGTGGCGCCCGCAGCCTCGGCGTCACCCAGCAGGGCGAGCATCAAACCGTGGGAGTCGATGATGCCGGTGGACGGCGACCACAGCGCGGCGACACATGACAGCGCCGGCTCCAACTCACGCGCCTGGTCGGCGTCGAGCCATTGCAGGTCATCGACACCATTGCGCCGGCCCTGCTCCAGCAGGCGCTGCAAGCCTTCGACCTGGGCCGCATCGGTGGCGACGATCAGTTTGCCGAGGCGCTGGTATTCAACGCCCCGACTGTCGCAATAGGCATACAGGCGTTGCTTGCCCTCGACACACAGCTGCGCCTTGAGGCTGCCATCGGGGTAATACAGGCCGGCGTGGATCACCTCGGAGTTGCGCGAGCTGACCCCGACGCCAATGCCCTCTCCTGCCTCCACCACCAGCACTTCATGGCCAGCCTGGGCCAAGGCGCGCGCCACCGCCAGGCCGACCACACCGGCCCCGACCACCACACACTCGATATCAACGCTCACCTGCACCTCGCTTGTCGAAAGGTTTGACTGGCCTGTATCACCCCAGGCGCCACTCTAATCAAGCACTTGGCCAGTGAATAATGAAGGGTTCTGATCGGGAGATCACCCCACGTTATCTCTCACCAGCCGCCGGACAGCGGGTTTCGCCGCGGCTCCCCGATAACGAATAGTCATCCCCGGATCAGCTCTTTTCATTATCGACGCACCGCACCGCCTGATTACTGTGGTTTGGTCTGCACTCAAACCAAGGACAGCCCATGTGCGATAACAAGTTCAACAACAATCACGCACCCAACATCAAAGCCCTGCTCGAAGGCCTACCCAGCAATTGGGGCAAATGGGGGCCGGACGATGAAGTCGGCGCCCTCAACTACCTGCAAAGCGCGCAGATCCTGCGCGGCATCGCCAGCGTGCGCCAAGGCAAGACCTTCACCCTGCAAGTGCAGATCGGCCACCCCAAGGGCGAACCCCTGTGGCCCGGTCGGCGCCCGTCGGTGAGGGCCAACGTGCTGGACAAGGGCCACTTCCTGGCTGGGAAGGCACACTTCGAAGGCCATGTGGAGTACGCCGACGATGTGATCTTCATGCACCTGCAGGGTTCTACCCAGTACGACGCCCTCGGCCATGTATGGCACGACGACAAACTGTGGAACGGCTATGACGCCATGAGCACCATCGGCGGCATGGACAAGGCCAGTATCCTGCCGATCGCCGAACGTGGCGTAGTCGGGCGCGCGGTACTGATCGACATGGCCCGCCACCGTGGCAAAAGCGTGCTGGACAAGGGCGAGACCTTCAACCATCTGGACTTGATGGCAGCTGCCGAGGCCCAGGGTGTTGCAATTGAAAAGCGCGACATCCTGATCATCCGTACCGGCTGGATCGGCTCGTTCTACGAGCGCGAGCCGGAGGAGTTCTACCAGGACTTCGCCGAACCGGGCCTGACCTTCAGCCGGGAGCTCGTGGAATGGTTCCACGAGATGGAAATCCCCAACCTGATCACCGACACCATGGCCAACGAGGTCGCGGTGGACCCGCAATCCGGGGTGTTGATCCCGCTGCACAACGCCCTGATGCGCAACCTCGGCGTGGCCTTCACCGAAGTGGTGATTCTTGATGAGCTGGCCAGGGATTGCGCGGAAGATGGGCAGTGGCAATTCCTGTACACCGCAGCGCCGTTGAAGATCGTCGGCGGCAGCGGTGCACCGGTGAATCCGATCGTGATCAAGTGACTGTGCGGGGCCGCCTCAATGCCCCATGCCCAGCTCGGCATCATCCATCAGCGCCTTGGCCATCGCACTCAGGTAGTGTGCAGCCCAGATCATCATCGGCTTCTCATCCATCAGGCCGGTGATGGTCAGTTCGCGGACATAGCCCATCAACTCCGAGGACTGCTCGCGGGCATCGCGGCAGGGGATGCCGGGCTCGATGCGAAACAGTGGGTGGGTGCCATGTTCGCCTTGGTAGAACGTGGTCTTGCCGACAGTGAAATGGGTGTCTTCTGTGGTCATTTTTGAATCCCCTGAAAGTTCTCGACTGCCTGGACGGGCCCTTTCGCGGGTGAACCCGCTCCCACAGGTACTGTGCAAGTCTTGAAGACTGTGGTGATCCTGTGGGAGCGGGTTTACCCGCGAAAGGGCCCGCCCAGACAACACATCACTCAAGCCTCAGTGCAAAGTCCTGGGCCCAGTGGGCAGCTGCACCTGAGCCTCGATGCGGAACAGTGGGTGGGTGCCATGTTCGCCTTGGTAGAACGTGGTCTTGCCGACAGTGAATTGGGTGTCTTCTGTGGTCATTTTTGAATCCCCTGAAAGTTCTCGACTGCCTGGACGGGCCCTTTCGCGGGTGAACCCGCTCCCACAGGTACTGTGCAAGTCTTGAAGACTGTGGTGATCCTGTGGGAGCGGGTTTACCCGCGAAAGGGCCCGCCCAGACAACACATCACTCAAGCCTCAGTGCAAAGTCCTGGGCCCAGTGGGCAGCTGCACCTGAATCAATGCCGTCTCCAGCAAAGCCCGCAGCGTCTCCAGTTCATGCATCGACGTCATCATCAAAACCGACGCCGGCGACTTGGGCTGCAGCAGCATGGCCTGATGCACAACGGTCGCAGCGCACAGCGCATAGTCCGTGGCCTGGATCAGGGTGTCTTCAAGGGAATGAATATCGTGGGGTGGATCGGGGACAATCTTAAGCATGGTGAGGTTCTCAATTGATTGGCCAGAACCGCCACTCATTACTTGCAGTGTGATGGGTGGCGGCCACGTACAGGTCTGCAAGACCGGTAGAGAACGAAACCGGCAGGTTCGAAAACCTCCCGTACGCAGCCACCATCAAGCGCGCGCAATGGCATGCCATTGGCTATTGGTGATCGGTAATCGTTCTCTGAGCGGGCTTGCAGGCCCGGTCGCTGATTTGGCAACGACTGGGCCACACTAGGCCGCCAGGAGCGCCACCGCAATGGCTCAAGGGCGCTAGGAAGCTATTTCAGAAATGGCCTACGCGCAACGGGAAAAATCTGATTATCAGAAGTCATACCGCGCCCCAACCATCATGCTCCGCGACGGCCCGTAGAAGTTGAACGTCGAGGTCGACCCCACCCGCGACAGGTAGTCCCGGTCGAACAGGTTGTTGATGTTGAAGGTGGCCGTCAGCTTCGAGGTAACCGGATAAGACAGCATTGCATCCACCGTCGCATAGCCTGGCGCGTCGATGCGCACACCGCCGTTCTCGGAATAGAAGTTGCTCATCGCCGAAATACCGCCACCAATGGCCAGGCCGTTCAGCGGCCCTTGGCTGATGGTGTACTTGCTCCACAGCGATGCCTGGTTGCGCGGCATGATGAAGAAAGTGGTTTCGGCATCGCCCTTGAGGGTTTCGGTTTCCATCCAGGTGTAGCCGGCCAGCACTTCCCAGTTCGGCGTCAGCTTGCCGCTCACTTCCACTTCGGCGCCTTTCACACGGGTCTTGCCGGATGCAACAGAGTCAGTGGTAGCCACACCGTCGGCGTCATACACGGTGGTCGCGCGGTTCTTGTCCGTCAGGCGGAACACCGAGAAGCGAGTATTCAGGTCGCCGCCGAAGTAGCTGCTCTTGAGACCGAACTCGTACTGCTCGCCCTCACGCGGCTTGAGCACCCGGCCATTGCTGTCGGTGTCGGACTGCGGCTTGAAAACCTGCGAATAGCTGGCGTACAGCGCATGGTTCTCGGTCAGGTCGTAGACCAGGCCGCCATACGGGGTGAAGTGGCCATCCACGCGCTTGCTGTCGTTGGTGGTGGCGCCGCTGCTGAGGGTAGTGGTGTAGAAATCACCGCGATACCAGCTGAAGCGGCCCCCGGCGATCAGCGCCAGACGCTCGACCGGGCGGAAGGTGACCTTGGAGTACAGGCCGTATTCCTCTTCCTGCATACCGGTCTCGGTGCTGTAGTTGGGCGATGGCTTGGCGAACTGCTTGGGCGAGTATGTGTTGACGTTGATGGCGCCCAGGTTGGTTGTGCCGTTGAGGTACTCGGTGTCGTAGTTCTTGTAGTCGCTGCCGACCACGAATTCGCTGACCTGGCCGAAGGTTTCGAACGGCTGGCTGTAGCTGGCGTCCAGCGAGTAGGTGTCCTGGGTGAAATCGCGGGCGCTGGCGCGCTCGGAGTTTGCGCCAGTGGTGGCGTTGGTCGCGGTGAAGGCGTACAGGTAATTGGTGTCGCGATGCGAGCCACGGGCTGCGACACGGCCATAGCCGCCGTTGTCGAAGCGGTGGGTCAGCTCGGCGACCAGGTCGGTGGTCTTGCCGTCGAAGTAATTCCAGTCAGCCCCCAGGAACTTCGAATGGCTGAAGTCGGGCACTTCGCCGGACAGCGTTGCCGGATAGCCATTGTGCGGGGTGATGTTCTTCACTTCATGAATCAGGCCGAACGACAGGGTGGTGGCGTCGTCCAGGTCGACGTCCAGCGCACCGTAGTAGCTGTTGCTGGTGTTGGCGTTGTAGTCGACCTCGCCATTGGTGTCGTCACGCGAGGCGATGAAGCGCCCGCGCACGCGGCCGGCATCATCCAGCGGCCCGCTCAGGTCGATTTCTTCGTGGTTGGTGTCCCAGGTGCCATAGCTGCCTTCGACATGCCCCTGGAACTCGGCGGTCGGGCGCTTGCGCACCATGTTGACGATGCCGCCCAGTTCGCTGGTGCTGCTGAACAGCCCGGCCGGGCCACGCATGATCTCGACACGGTCGAATGCCGCCAGTGACGGTACTGTACCGAAGATGCTGGCCATGGGCGCCGGCAGGCCGTCTATATTGAACTCGCTGTACTCGTAGCCACGGGCGTAGATCGACGAACGGCCACTGTCGTTGGTCAGGGTTCGCAGGCCGGCGGTGTACTTGGCCAGGTCATCGAGGTGCACGAACTGGCGGTCCTTGACGTAGTCCTGGGTGTAGACGGTGATCGATTGCGGGATGTCCTTGAGTGCTGCGGGGGTCTTGGTGCCCACGGTGGCGGCATCCACGCTGTAGCCGCCAGTTTCTTCCGACGGCAGCATGTCATACAGGCGGTTGCCTTCGATGGTCAATGCCGGCAGGTCAAGCGCGCTGTCCTCGGCAGACGCCTGAGTCGCTACCGTCTCGGCCAGTGCCGACAACGAAAACGGCGCCAACAGCCCCAGCACCAGCCAGCCCCGAACCCGTCGCGAGTCCCCCAAACTTTTGAAACTGCTCATGACACACCCTTTCCCCAAATGGTAGTAATTCGCAAACGAAACAAGTTGCTTTTTGCGAACGATACCGAAGGGAAATCGGGGGTGCAGCAGGATTAACCTTCTTAACACATCCAGGCGTTGCCCTCGCCCTGCCGGCAATGGGATGATTCGTAACTGATACGAATTCTCATTCAAGGCTCGCCGTGCCCACCTCACTCCTCCTAGCCGAAGACGACGCAAGCCTGCGTCAGGACCTGGAACGCCATTTCCTCAACCGGGGTTTCCGGGTGCACGCATGCGCCAACGGCGCCCAGGCCCTGGCTGCCATACAGCAATCACGGTTCGAACTGGTGCTGCTGGATATCATGCTGCCAGGCATCGACGGCCTCAGCCTGCTCGACGAATTGCGCCAGCAGCAGGCGGTGCCGGTCATGCTGATGTCGGCGTTGGGGGCCGAGCAGGATCGCATCAGTGGCTTTACCCGGGGCGCGGACGATTACCTGCCCAAGCCCTTCAGCCTGGCCGAGCTGGACGCCCGGGTCGATGCATTGCTGCGGCGTGTGGCGTTCGATCGTGGTACGGCGCTGCGTGCCGACGTCGGCGAGGTGATGCTCGACCAGGACCGCCAGGACGTTATCCACAACGGCAAGGCTGCCGGCCTCACCGCGTCCGAATTCCGCTTGCTGGCCACCCTGCGGGCCCACCCTTCCGAAGCCTTGAGCAAACCATTTCTCTACCAGACCGTGCTGCACCGGGCCTACACCCGCCTGGATCGCGGCCTGGATGTGCATGTGTGCAACCTGCGCCGCAAGCTGGCCGACATCGATGCCCAGCACCTGCAGATCCAGGCCGTACGCGGCCAGGGGTACATCCTGGTCGACACGGAAAAAGCCTGATGCGCCGTCATCCCCTGCTATGGAAACTGGCCGTACTGCAGGTTGGCTTCTGCCTGTTGCTGACCTGGCTGATCTGGACCTGGGGCCTGTCGGTGGAGCGCAGTACCTACTTCCTGTCCCAAGCCGACCAGGACTACCTGGCGCGCTTTGCACAGCAAGCCGAACAGGCATGGGAGCAAGGCGGCGCAGAGGGTGCCGAGGCCTGGCGCAGGCAACTGGAACAGGCCGAGGGCACTTGGGTGGCGCTGGTCGGGCCGCACCTGCAGAGCCTTGGCAGCACCCCACTGAGCGCTGAGGAAGCTAGCCACCTGACCTTCATGCGCAAGCTCGACTGGCCGATGAGCCGGCGCCTGCAGGATGAACTGCCCTACGTCAGCATCGAGTTCCCGCAACACCCCGAGCACGGTCGCCTGGTAATGCAACTGCCCGAACACCTGTTGCCTACCGGCCTGACCCCATGGACCCATGTAATCACCCATGGCGTTGCCCCCACGCTACTCGCCCTGCTGCTGGTTCTGGCGCTGTACCGCCACCTTGTGGTGCCACTGAACCGCCTGCGCGACCGCGCCGACGCCCTGCGTGCCGACGACCTCGACAGCCCGGCCCTGCCCCTGCAGGAGCGGCGCGATGAGCTTGGCGAACTGGCGCAGGCCTTCGAGCACATGGCCGGGCGCCTGCGCCAGAGCCTGGAGCAGCAGCGCCTGTTGCTGCGCACGCTGTCTCACGAACTGCGCACGCCGCTGGCGCGGCTGCGCATCGCCCATGACAGCGGCTTGCCGCCGGCCCAGTTGCGCGAGCGCCTGGACCGCGAGGTCGCCGACATGCAGAAGCTTCTGGAGGACACGCTGGACCTCGCCTGGATGGACACCGAACAGCCCAGCTTGCCGACCGAACCGGTATTGATGGTTTCGGTGTGGGAAGCCTTGTGCCAAGACATCTGCTTCGAAAGCGGCTGGGACCGCGCCCGCCTGCCCTGCTCGCTCGGCCCCGACTGCGTGGTGCAAGCCCACCTGGACAGCCTGGCCCAAGCCCTGGAAAACCTGATGCGCAATGCCATCCGCCACTCGCCGGCCGAGGGCCGGGTCAGCCTGGATGGCTGGTTGGAGGGCGACTGCTGGCACCTGCGCCTGAGTGACCAGGGGCCCGGGGTGCCGCACGCCGAGCTCGAACGCATCTTCAAGCCCTACCAGCGGCTGGCCGACAGCGGCGCGGGCTTCGGCCTGGGCCTGGCCATCGCCCGCCGCGCCATCGAACTGCAAGGCGGTCGCTTGTGGGCCAGCAACGGTCACCCAGGCCTGTGCCTGCACATGACTTTGCCGATGGCCCGGGACTGTTTAGAAAGTTAATGCGCTTTACGCTCAATCAGGACTGATTATCATCTTGGCGTTTCTGCCTTGCGCTCCCTGCAAAGCCCTGATGAGACACTTGATGAGCAAGATGACCCTGACGCTGGCTTTGGCACTGGCCCTTGCGGCCCCTGCTGCCCTGGCGCAGCCCGAGCATCAACAGAGGATGGATACCTCGCTGCTGCAGCGCCAGGACCTGGCCTACCGCTTCAGCCAGCTCGACCTGGACTCGGCCGATGGCCAGCGTCATTACCGCTTGTGGGTCGGCAAACCAGACCGCCCGGCGCCAGCGGCGGGTTACCCGGTGCTGTGGATGCTCGATGGCAACGCCGCGCTGGGGACGCTGGACAGCCTGCTGCTGGGCAAGCTTGCCGCCGGCCAGGCGCCATTGCTGGTGGCCGTGGGGTACCAGACCGATCAGCGGATCGAGCGGGTCGGGCGTACCTATGACTACACCCCGGCGTTGCCTGGTCAGGCTGAGCAACTGGACCCGTTGACCGGGCAACCGAGCGGTGGCGTGGACGAGTTCCTCGATCTGCTGAGCGAGCGCATGCGGCCGCTGGTGGCGGGTGTGGCACCGATCGACCTGCAGCGGCAGACGTTGTGGGGGCATTCCTACGGTGGGTTGGCCGTGCTGCATGCGCTGTTCACCCGGCCTGGGGCTTTCAGTGACTATGTGGCAGCCAGCCCTTCGCTGTGGTGGCATGACGGTGCGATCGTGCGTGAGGCGCAGGGGCTTGACCAGCGCCTGGGTAGCAGCCGGCCTCGATTGTTGCTGATGCGCGGGAGTGAGGAGCCGGCTAACCCGCGCATGCCGGTGCAAGGGGATGGAGAACGGGCGGCGCGGGAGATGGTGGCAGACCTGGCCAAGGTGCCGGGGTTGCAGGCACGGTTCGAGCGGATTGACGGGCTGGGGCATGGGCCGATGTTACCGGCCTCGCTGAAGCGGGTGATTGAAGGGATGTCTCGATAATCCTGCGCTGGCCCCTTCGCGGGTAAACCCGCTCCCACAAAGCCCCCACAGGCTTCACCTTCCAATGCCAACCTGTGCCCCACAGGTTCACTCGATCCCTGTGGGAGCGGGTTTACCCACGAAGAGGCCGGCACAGGCAGCCCCCCCGGTCAGCCCTTCACACACACCACCTGCCGCAAGGTGTGCACCACCTCCACCAATTCCTGCTGCGCGCGCATCACCGCATCGATGTCCTTGTAGGCCATGGGGATCTCGTCGATCACCTCCTTGTCCTTGCGGCATTCCACATGCGCCGTGGCCCGCCGCTGGTCTTCCACGGTGAAGCGGCTCTTGGCCTTGGTCCGGCTCATCACCCGGCCGGCACCATGGCTGCAGGAACAGAAAGATTCCTCGTTGCCTAGCCCTCGCACGATGAAGCTCTTGGCCCCCATCGAGCCGGGAATGATGCCCAACTGCCCTTTCTGCGCCGACACTGCCCCCTTGCGCGTCACCAGCACCTCTCGGCCAAAATGCTGCTCGCGCTGCACATAGTTATGGTGGCAGTTCACCGCTTCCAGGCTGGCCTCGAACGGTTTGCCCAGCGCCTTGCGAGCCGCACCGACCACCGCCAGCATCATCAGTTCGCGGTTCTGCCTGGCGTAATCCTGCGCCCACTCCACCGCTTCGACGTAGTCGGCGAAATGGCGGCTGCCTTCCTCGAAATACGCCAGGTCCTTGTCCGGCAGGTTGGCCAGGTGCTGGCGCATGTCGGCCTGGGCCAGTTCGATGAACAGGTTGCCGATGGCATTGCCCACGCCCCGGGAGCCGCTGTGCAGCATGAACCAGACGCGGTCGGCCTCGTCCAGGCACACCTCGATGAAGTGGTTGCCGCCGCCCAGCGTCCCCAGGTGATGGCGGTTATTGGTCTTCTCCAGCCGCGGGTACTTGTCGGTGATCGCCTTGAAGCGCCCGGCCAACTGCCCCCAGGCCTTGTCCGCCTTGGCTGGCACATCGGCCCAGGCGCCCTGGTCACGTTTGCCGAAGGTCTTGCCATGCGGCACGGCGTGCTCGATGGCATTGCGCAGGCCATGCAGGTTGTCCGGCAGGTCGCGGGCGTGCAGCGACGTGCGCGCGGCGATCATGCCGCAGCCGATATCCACACCCACCGCGGCGGGGATGATCGCGCCAACCGTGGGTATCACACTGCCGATGGTCGAGCCCTTGCCCAGGTGCACGTCCGGCATCACTGCCAGGTGCTTGAAGATGAACGGCATCCTGGCCGTGTTGAGCAGTTGCTTGCGGGCGTCGTCTTCCACCGGCACGCCGTCGGTCCACAACTTGACCGGCTTGCCGCCGGCGACCTGGAGAATGTCCATGGGGTTGTTCCTCGAATGCATAGCCGAATGATACCGCCAAAGGTCGTAGAGCCGTGGGTTGCCAGCGAGGTGGCAATGTGCTGTATGCTTGGCGGGTCTTCAGGGCGGGGTGAAAGTCCCCACCGGCGGTAAATCGAAAGATGAGCCCGCGAGCGCCCCGGCCATGCCGGGGGTCAGCAGATCTGGTGAGACTCCAGAGCCGACGGTCATAGTCCGGATGAAAGAAGGCGTCAGGCAGGGGCCATCCGGGCGCCCCTGCGCGCGCATTTTGTTCGCCCCGAGACGTTCATCGATTTTTCACGAGGAGCGTTTCATGTCCACCAAGCACCATCCGCAATTCCCCAATGTCAGCGCTGCCATCGCCGCCTTCCAGGCCGGGCGCCCTGTGCTGCTGCTCGACGACGACGACCGCGAGGACGAAGCGGACATCATCGCCGCCGCCGAGAACATCTCGCTGCAGACCATGGCCATGATGATTCGCGATTGCAGCGGCATCGTCTGCCTGTGCCTGGACGAGGCCACCGTCGACGAACTGCAACTGGCACCCATGGTGCAAAACAACCAGGCCCGCCATGGCACCGGCTTCACCGTCACCATCGAGGCGGCGGAAGGCATCACCACCGGGGTGTCCGCCCAGGACCGCATCACCACCATTGGCGCGGCACTGCGCTCCACCGCGGACCAGCGCCATATCGTCAGCCCGGGGCATGTGTTCCCGCTGCGCGCCCGCAATGGCGGGGTGCTGACCCGCCGTGGCCACACCGAAGGCTCGGTGGACCTGGCACGCCTGGCCGGGTTGCGCCCGGCGGCAGTGCTGTGCGAACTGATGAACCCCGATGGCACGATGGCCCGTGGCGAACAGGTGGCGGTGTATGCGCGGCAATACAATCTGCCGGTGCTGACCATCGAGGAACTGGCGCGGTACCGTGAGGCCATGCTGGAGCTGAAAGCAGAGCCAGCCTGATCCACCGCACGGGGCCGCTTTGCGGCCCATTCGCGGGTAAACCCGCTCCCACAGGGACCGCGCAGACTCGGAACCGGTGCAGTACCTGTGGGAGCGGGTTTACCCGCGAAGAGGCCGGCAAGTCCAACCTCAGGTTGCCGGAAGTTTGCTCCCCCCGCCCCGCTCTGCTAGTGTCGCGCCGTTCTGAATGCCACCGAGACAGTCGCCATGGCCCGCAAAAAAGCCTCCCTCGATTTCGAGCAATCCCTCGCAGACCTGCAAGCACTGGTCGAGCGCCTGGAGAACGGCGAGTTGTCGCTGGAAGAGTCGCTGGCCGCCTTCGAGCAAGGCATCGCCCTGACCCGCGATTGCCAGGGCGCCCTGGCCCAGGCCGAACAGAAGGTGCAGATCCTGCTGGAACGCGACGGCGAACTGGCAGCACAGCCCTTCGACGCGGAGCCGGAAGCATGATCGGCACCTACCAGGCCAGCTGCCAGGCGCGGGTCGACGCCGCCCTCGAACCGTTGTTCGTCGCCCCGACCAAGGAACTCGAACGCCTTTACGCCGCCATGCGCTACAGCGTGATGAACGGTGGCAAACGCGTTCGTCCGCTGCTGGCCTATGCAGCCTGCGAAGCCTTGGGCGCCCCGGCCGAACAGGCCAACGGCGCAGCCTGTGCGGTGGAACTGATCCACGCCTACTCGCTGGTGCATGACGACCTGCCGGCCATGGACGACGACGACCTGCGCCGCGGCCAGCCGACCACCCACAAAGCCTTCGATGAAGCCTGCGCGATCCTCGCCGGCGACGGTTTGCAGAGCCTGGCCTTCAGCGCCCTGCTCGACCCGCGCCTGAGCCCGCAGGCCGACAGCATTCGCCTGGCCATGGTCCAGGCCCTGGCCAAGGCTGCCGGCCCGGCAGGCATGGTCGGTGGCCAGGCCATCGACCTGGGCTCGGTTGGCCTGAAGCTGGACCAGCAGGCCCTGGAGTTCATGCACCGGCACAAGACCGGTGCGCTGATCGAAGCCAGCGTGCGCCTCGGCGCCCTGGCCAGCGCCCGCGCCGAACAGGCGCAACTGGATGCCCTGCAGACCTATGCACAGGCCATCGGCCTGGCGTTCCAGGTGCAGGACGACATCCTCGACGTGGAAAGCGACACCGCCACCCTGGGCAAACGCCAGGGGGCCGATATAGCCCGTGACAAACCGACCTACCCGGCACTGCTGGGCCTGGAAGCGGCCAAGGCCTATGCGATCGAACTGCGCGACCAGGCGCTGGTCGCACTGCAAGGGTTCGGCGAAAAGGCCGAACCGCTGCGGGCGTTGGCGCGTTACATCGTCGAACGCCGCAACTGATTTGACTGGGGCCGCTATGCGGCCCTTCGCGGGCACGCCCGCTCCTACAGGACAGCGCTGCACCTGTGGGAGCGGGCTTGCCCGCGAAGGGCTGCACAGCAGCCCCATGCGACACCCGTCTGAATGGGCAGTATTTCCTACAATGGGGTAAACTGCCGCGTCTTCACACACCTATAACGACTCGCCTGATGCCCACGACGTTTCAAGAGATCCCCCGCGAACGCCCGGTCACGCCGTTGCTCGACCGCGCTGACACGCCTGCCGGCCTGCGCCGGCTGGCCGAAGCCGACCTGGAGACCCTGGCCGACGAACTGCGCCAGGAACTGCTCTACACCGTGGGTCAGACCGGTGGGCATTTTGGTGCCGGCCTGGGTGTCATCGAGCTGACCATCGCCCTGCACTACGTCTTCGACACCCCCGACGACCGGCTGGTGTGGGACGTGGGCCACCAGGCCTACCCGCACAAGATCCTCACCGGGCGCCGTAACCGCATGCTCAGCCTGCGCCAGAAGGACGGCATCGCCGCCTTCCCGCGCCGCAGCGAGAGCGAGTACGACACCTTCGGCGTCGGCCACTCCAGCACCTCGATCAGCGCCGCACTGGGCATGGCCATTGCCGCCCGCCTGCAGAACAGCAACCGCAAGTCGATCGCGGTGATCGGCGACGGCGCGCTGACCGCCGGCATGGCCTTCGAGGCGTTGAACCACGCCCAGGAAGTCAACGCCGACATGCTGGTGATCCTCAACGACAACGACATGTCGATTTCGCGCAATGTCGGCGGCCTGTCCAACTACCTGGCCAAGATCCTCTCCAGCCGCACCTACGCGAGCATGCGCGAAGGCAGCAAGAAAGTGCTGTCGCGCCTGCCGGGCGCCTGGGAAATCGCCCGCCGCACCGAGGAGTACGCCAAAGGCATGCTGGTGCCGGGCACGCTGTTCGAAGAACTGGGCTGGAACTACATCGGCCCGATCGACGGCCACGACCTGCCGACCATGATCGCCACCCTGCGCAACATGCGTGACCTCAAGGGCCCGCAGTTCCTGCACGTGGTGACCAAGAAGGGCAAGGGCTTCGCCCCGGCCGAGATCGACCCGATCGGCTACCACGCCATCACCAAGCTGGAGCCGGCCGACAAACCCGCCGCACCGAAGAAAGCCAGCGGCCCGAAATACTCCGCAGTGTTCGGCCAGTGGCTGTGCGACATGGCTGCCGCCGACAACCGCCTGGTGGGCATTACCCCGGCGATGAAGGAAGGCTCTGACCTGGTCGACTTCAGCGAGCGCTACCCGGAGCGTTACTTCGACGTGGCGATCGCCGAGCAGCATGCCGTGACCCTGGCGGCCGGCATGGCCTGCGAGGGCAGCAAGCCGGTGGTGGCGATCTACTCTACCTTCCTGCAGCGCGCCTACGACCAGCTGATCCACGACGTGGCGGTACAGAACCTCGACGTGCTGTTCGCCATCGACCGCGCCGGCCTGGTCGGCGAAGACGGCCCGACCCATGCGGGCAGCTACGACCTGTCGTACCTGCGCTGCATCCCGGGCATGCTGGTGATGACCCCAAGCGACGAGAACGAGCTGCGCAAGATGCTCAGCACCGGCCACCTGTACAACGGCCCGGCGGCTGTGCGCTACCCGCGTGGCACCGGCCCGAACGCGCCGATCAGTGGTGACCTGGAACCGCTGGAAATCGGCAAGGGCGTGGTCCGTCGCCAGGGCGAAAAAGTCGCCTTGCTGGTGTTCGGCGTGCAACTGGCCGAGGCCATGCAGGTGGCTGAGCAGATCAACGCTACCGTGGTCGACATGCGCTTCGTCAAACCGCTGGACGAGGCACTGGTGCTGGAACTGGCCGCAAACCATGAGCTGCTGGTGACCATCGAAGAAAACGCCATCATGGGCGGTGCCGGTGCGGCTGTGGGTGAGTTCCTGGCTAGCCAGGCGATCGTGAAACCGCTGCTGCACCTGGGGTTGCCGGACATCTATGTCGAGCATGCCAAGCCTGCGCAGATGCTGGCTGAGTGTGGGCTTGATGCGGCCGGGATCGGGGCTTCGGTGAAGGCCCGCATGGCCAAGCTCGGGTTGTAATCCTGGGGCCGCTTTGCGGCCCTTTCGCGACACAAGGCCGCTCCCACAAAGGTCGTGCAAGCACCAAGCCTTGCGCAGTCCCTGTGGGAGCGGCCTTGCGTCGCGATCGAGGGCGCAGCCCTCGCAAAAGCTCACTTGGATACTGGCGCGTTAGCCTCGAGCAGCGCACACAAACGCGCCGTAGCTTCGATCATCTGCCCACTAGGCCGCTCCAGGCCTTTGTCTGGCACCACCAGTAAACGATCATCGGCAACCGCACGCAGTTGCGGCCAGGCCTTCCAACTCTCCAGCTGCGCCTCATCACCCGCCAGAATGACCTGCGGGTTGCGCAGCAGCACAGACTCCACATTTACCTGCGGCGCCGGCTGGGTGAGATCGGCGAAGACATTACGCGCGCCGCAAACGGCCAGGGCATCGCTGACCACCTGCCGGCCACCGAGCGTATACAGCGGTCGGTCCCAGACCTGGTAGAACACCTGCAGGGGCTCGTCCCGTCGATACTGCTGGCGCAGCTGCCGCAGCCGGTCACGCAGGGTTTGGGCATACCGATGGCCCTGTTCGGCACGGCCGATACGTTCGGCGATGGCTTCGATCTGCTCGATCAGCTGGTCGATGTCATGGGGTTCTGCGCTGTACGTTGCGATGCCCAGGCGCTTGAGCTGGCCACGTTGGGCCGGCGACACGCTGCCCGGCCACAGCAGCAACAGGTCGGGGCGAAGGCTGAGCAAGCGTTCGAGGTCCAACTGCCCCTGGCGCCCCACCGAGGGCAGCTCGCGCAGCGCCGCCGGCCGTTCGCCACCGTCGAGCACACCGACCAGCAGGTCATCGGCCTGCAGTTCGAGCATGATCTCGCTCATCGACGGGGCCAGGCTGACCACCCGCAGGGGTTCGGCGGCCAGTGCGGAGCAGGCGAACAGTGCCAGCAGGCCCGGCAGCAGGCGCATCAGCCGAGCTGGCGTGGAATGCGATAGAGGTACAGCACCACTGCGGTGGACAACGCCAGCAGGATCTGCGGCACCGCCTCGAGGCCGACCAGCACCGACAAGGCGGCGACCCAGGCCGGGAAGCAGGCATACAGCATGGCCAGGCGCCGCACCCGCGCCAGCTCGATCCAGGCGGCAGGCTCTTCGCCAGTGCCGAGCACCTTGGACGTGGCGATGAGGGCGCGCTTGTAGGCACCGAAGCGCGGCAGGCTGAGGAACATGGTCGCCGCGCCGGCAATGAACAGTGGCATGGCCAGCACCGAGGCCAGCCCATCACCGCCACCGAAGGCCCAGGCCATCACTGGCAGCGGCACCAGGCCCACCGCCAGGTACTGCCACCAGGCCAGCGCCAGGCGCCGCTTGACCTCGGCGCGGGTCACGCCTGAGGCACCTCGCCCTGGTGCTCGTTACCCAGCATGTGGCCCAGCTTGCCGGCCTTGGTTGCCAGGTAGTAGCGGTTGTGCGGGTTGTGCCCGGTGTGCAGCGGTACGCGCTCGGCGACGACGATGTTCATGTCGGTCAGGGCTTTGACCTTGCGCGGGTTGTTGGTCATCAGGCGCAGCGACTTCACGCCCAGGTGCTCCAGCATCGGCAGGCACATGGCGTAGTCGCGCTGGTCGGCGGCAAAGCCCAGGCGCTCGTTGGCCTCGACGGTATCGGCGCCACCATCCTGCAGCTCGTAGGCGCGAATCTTGTTCAGCAGGCCGATGCCACGGCCTTCCTGGCGCAGGTACAGCAGCACGCCACGGCCTTCACGGGCGATGGCCTGCAGCGCGGCTTCCAGCTGCGAGCCGCAGTCGCAGCGCTGGCTGAACAGGGCATCGCCGGTCAGGCACTCGGAGTGCAGGCGCCCCAGCACCGGCTGGCCGTCCGCGATGTCACCCAGGCTGAGCACCACGTGCTCACGGCCAGTGGCTTCGTCGAGGAAGCCATGCATGGTGAAGGTCGCGAAGGGAGTCGGGAGTTTAGAGGCGGCAACAAAGACGACGGGCACGTTGTGCTCCTGGAATAAGTTGAAAATTTCTCGTGGGCCGATTGTATCAGCAGGTTGAGGGATGTGGGCTGGCTGAATACCGTGGCTTAAGATCGAAAAGTTCGATGCTTATTAGGCCATCGATCAACCCTGCCCCCTACGCGGGCTTCTGTGGGAGCGGGTTCACCCGCGAAGAAGGTAACGCGGTGCCTGGCACCGGCTTCGCCGGTGTTCGCGGGTAAACCCGCTCCCACAGGGACCTCACAGGCCTTGGTGCTCTGCGCCTCAATGCGGTTTGCTATTCGGGCTGAACGGATACGGCTGTTGCCAGTGCTCGAAGATCGGCTTCAGCTCGCCACTGCGCACCAGCTCGGCCATGCGCTTGTCGAACAGGTCGCGCAGGGCCTTGGCCTGGTCGTTGCGGGCAAAGGCCAGGTATAGCGGCAGCTCGGCCACATGGGTGCGGCGGAAGCGCTCGGGTTGGGAGGTCTGGCCGAGCACGTAGTCGATCTCGGTCAGCGCATCGATGTAGTAGTCCACGCGGTCATGCTCGAGCATCGGCAAAATGCCTTCGCGGCGCTGGACTTCGCGAAAGTCATGCACATTGGGCAGGTAGCTGCCGAAGTCGTAGCCACGCACCCAGGCCAGGCGGTAATGGCCTATGGTCTGCTGGGTAGGCACAGGCTTGCTGACCAGCCCCAGGGCGTAGATGTGGTCCATGTCGAAATGCCAGCGCGGGTACAGGTTGTCGTCGTCCTCGTCCTTGTACGAGCCTACCCAGGCGTCAGCCTCGCCACGCTTGACCAGCCCGATCGCACGGCTGTAAGGCGCGCTCTGGGTCACCACCTTGACCCCGGCCGGCTCGAACACCTTGCGCAGCACGTCCCAGGCCACCCCGGTACCGTCGGCGTTGGTGTAGTCGAGCCACTCTTCGCTGACCAAATGGATCTGCTTCGGCACACCTTCGGCAGCCGCCGCCCACGGGGCAACGCTCAGCAGCATTGCCAGCAGCACCGTCCTCATGGCCATTCACACGCTCCCTGTATCAGGCAACCGCCCACACCAGAACCTGCATCCCCAGCCAGGCAAACACGCCGGCCAGGATATCGTCGAGCATGATCCCGACACCCCCATGCACATGGCGGTCAACCCAGCGGATCGGCCAAGGCTTGAGGATGTCGAAGAAGCGGAACATCAGGAACCCCGCCAGCAGCCACTGCCAGCCTTCCGGCACCAGCCAGAGGGTTATCCACATGCCGACGATCTCGTCCCAGACAATGCCTTCATGGTCGTGCACGCGCAGGTCATTGGCGACCTTGCCGCAGAGCCAGAAGCCGAACAGCATGCTCACGCCCAGCAACAGCCAGTAGCCCCAGTCCGGCAGCATCTGCCACAGCGGGATGAACGGTATGGCCACCAGCGAGCCCCAGGTGCCCGGCGCCTTGGGCAAGGTGCCGGAACCAAAACCGAAGGCGATGAAGTGCCACGGGTTGCGCCAGACCGAAGGCGGAACGAACTCCGCAGGCACCTGGTTGGGGTGATCGGTCACGGTGTCTCCCTAAAGTGTTGATAGCCGCGTTGCCGCGGGGTGATGTCCTGGCCCTGCTGATCGCGCAGGCTGACACCCTGCCCTTCGAGCACCCGCCCGATGACATGGAACGCAGCCAGGCCTTGTGCCTGCAGGGATGAAAGCTCGGCTGGCGGCAAGGTGAACGCCAGCACATAGTCGTCGCCACCGGTCAGCGCCGCCTGCACGGCGGCCTCGGCACCGAGGAACCCCTGCAGAGCGGCTGACACCGGTACCTGCTCCAGGTTCACCTCGAGCGCCACACGGGAGGCCTTGGCGATATGCCCGCAGTCGGCCAGCAAGCCGTCGGAAATATCCAGCGCCGAGGTGGCACGCCCGCGCAGCAGTTGTCCCAGGGCGAACTGTGGCGATGGCGACCAGTAATGGTCGAGCAACGGTTGCGCCAGCGCGGCATCAGCCTGGCGCTGACCCAGCACCAGCGGCAAGGCCCCTGCCGCGTTGCCCAACTCGCCACCAACGCACAGCAGGTCGCCCGGGCGAGCGCCGTCACGGCGCAACGCCTGCCCCGCCGGAACCCGGCCGAACACGGTCATGGTGATACTCAGCGGGCCACGGGTGGTATCGCCACCGATCAGGCTCAGCTGGCAGTGGCCGGCCATGCGGTTGAGGCCGCTGGCATAGGCTTGCAGCCAGTCGGCGCTGACCTCGGGCAAGGTCAGGGCGAGGGTAAAACCGATGGGGGTGGCGCCCATGGCAGCCAGATCGCTGGCCGCCACGGCCAGCGAGCGCTGGCCGAGCAACCAGGGGTCGCACACCGCCGGAAAATGCACCCCGGCAACCAGGGTGTCGGTGGACACCGCCAGTTGCTCGCCGGCGGGAAGACTCAGCAGGGCGCAGTCGTCACCGATGCCCAGGGCCACGCCTTCACCGCCTTGCGCACAGGGCGCGGCGGCGAAGTACTGGCTGATCAGCTCGAACTCACCCATGGTCCGCAAGCGCCAGGATCAGCGCTTGTTCGCCTTGACTTCTGCTTCGCGCAGGGCCGGGGCGAGCTTGTCCAGCACGCCGTTGACGAACTTGTGGCCGTCGGTGGCGCCGAAGACCTTGGCCAGTTCCACGCCTTCGTTGATCACTACGCGGTACGGCACGTCAACGCGCTTGATCAGTTCCCAGGTGGACAGGCGCAGCACGGCCAGCTCGACCGGGTCGAGCTCTTCCAGTGCGATGGTCATGCACGGCACCAACGCTTTGTCGATTTCGCCCTTGATTGCCGGGACCCCATGCAGGATCTCGCGGAAATAGGCACCGTCGACATCGGTGAAATCGTTATCGACCCGGAACTGCGCTTCGATCTCGTTAAGCGAATGCTGCGCCATGTGCCACTGGTACAGTGCCTGGGTCGCGAGCTTGCGGGCTTCGCGGCGCTTGGCGCTCTTCGATGGCTTGCCGGCATCCGCAGGTTTTGGATCGCGCGGGTTGAAACGATCGCTTTCGTCGCTAATCACTTGGCCTCCAACTGCGCCAGCAGGCTGACCATTTCCAGAGCGGACAGGGCAGCTTCAGCACCTTTGTTGCCGGCCTTGGTGCCGGAACGCTCGATGGCTTGTTCGATGGAGTCGACGGTCAGTACGCCGAAGGCCACCGGAACACCGAACTCCATGGACACCTGGGCCAGGCCCTTGGTGCATTCGCCCGCCACGTATTCGAAGTGCGGGGTACCACCACGGATCACGGCGCCCAGGGCGATGATCGCGTCGTAGGCGCCTTGCTGGGCGACCTTCTGTGCCACCAGCGGGATTTCGAATGCACCCGGGGCACGGATGATGGTGATGTCGCTTTCGCTGACACCGTGGCGTACCAGGGCATCAACGGCACCGCTTACCAGGCTTTCGACGACGAAGCTGTTGAAGCGGCCAACCACCAAAGCATAGCGACCTTTGGGGGCGATGAAGGTACCTTCGATGGTCTTCAGGGTCATTCCGATATTCTCATCTTCAAGAGCGAGGCCGCATACAAGCGGCCTCGACAGGGGTCTGGACTCGAGCAGAGGGCGTCATTGCCGCCTCAAGTCACTCGGAGGGCACGTATTCTACAACTTCCAGATCGAATCCGGATATCGCGTTGAACTTCATCGGCGAACTCATCAGGCGCATCTTGCGCACACCAAGGTCGCGCAGGATCTGCGAACCGGCACCCACGGTGCTGTAGGTGGTCGGTGCCTTGGTGGGTGCATCGCCCGCGCTTTCGCGGATGTGCGCCAGCAGCACGTCGCCGTCCAGCGGGTGGCCCAGCAGCAATACCACGCCGCTGCCGGCCTCGGCCACGGCGGCCATGGCGGCGCGCAGGCTCCAGCGGCCCGGTTGCTTGACCAGCAGCAGGTCGCGCAGCGGGTCCATGTTGTGCACGCGCACCAGGGTCGGCTCTTCGGCGCAGATCTTGCCCAGGGTCAGGGCCATGTGCACGTCGCCTTCCACCGCGTCGCGGTAGGTGACCAGGTTGAACTCGCCCAGCTCGCTCTCCACCGGTTGCTCGGAGACGCGCTGCACGGTGCGCTCGTGGATCATGCGGTAGTGGATCAGGTCGGCGATGGTGCCGATCTTCAGGCCGTGCTCGGCGGCGAACACTTCCAGTTCGGCGCGGCGCGACATGGTGCCGTCGTCGTTCATCACTTCGCAGATCACGCCGCTCGGCTCGAAACCGGCCATGCGCGCCAGGTCGCACGCGGCCTCGGTGTGGCCGGCACGGGCCAGGGTACCGCCAGGCTGGGCCATCAGCGGGAAGATGTGGCCAGGGCTGACGATGTCTTCGGCCTTGGCGTCCTTGGCAGCGGCCGCCTGCACGGTGCGTGCACGGTCAGCGGCGGAGATGCCGGTGGTGACACCTTCGGCGGCTTCGATCGACACGGTGAACTTGGTGCCGAAGCCCGAGCCGTTGCGCGGCGCCATCAGCGGCAGCTTCAGCGTTTCGCAACGCTCGCGGGTCATCGGCATGCAGATCAGGCCACGGGCGTGCTTGGCCATGAAGTTGATGTGCTCGGGCAGGCAGCACTCGGCTGCCATGATGATATCGCCTTCGTTTTCGCGGTCTTCGTCATCCATGAGGATGACCATTTTGCCCTGGCGGATGTCTTCGACCAGTTCTTCGATGCTGTTGAGCGCCACGCGGCACCCCCTTCTCAATCAGGATTTCAAGAAGCCGTTGGCGGCCAGGAAGCTTTCGGTAATGCCACTGCCCTTGCTCGGTTCGGCGGCCTTGTCACCCAGCAGCAGACGCTCCAGGTAACGGGCCAGCAGGTCGACCTCAAGGTTTACCCGACGCCCTGCACGGTAGTCGGCCATGATGGTTTCGGACAGGGTGTGCGGGACAATGGTCAGCTCGAACTCGGCGCCATTGACCTCGTTGACCGTCAGGCTGGTGCCGTCGACGGTGATCGAACCCTTGTGGGCGATGTACTTGGCCAGTTCCTTCGGTGCACGCACGCGGAACTGGATGGCGCGGGCGTTATCGCTGCGCGAGATGATTTCGCCGACCCCGTCGACGTGGCCGCTGACCAGGTGCCCGCCCAGCCGGGTGGTGGGGGTCAGGGCTTTTTCCAGGTTGACCTTGCTGCCGCTCTTGAGGTCGATGAAGGCGGTGCGCTTGAGGGTTTCGACGCTGACGTCGGCCCAGAAGCCGTCACCCGGCAGTTCGACGGCGGTCAGGCACACGCCGTTGACGGCGATGCTGTCGCCGAGCTTGACGTCACCCAGGTCGAGCTTGCCGGTTTCGACGTAGACGCGCACGTCGCCACCCTTGGGGGTCAGGCTGCGGATGGTGCCGATGGATTCGATGATGCCGGTGAACATGGGGTCTTCCTCAAAAACGGTTTGCGCGGGGCAAGCCTGGCATTATACGCCGGGCGCCGGCAGGGGGATGGCCGTGACCCGCCAGTCATCGCCCACTGCGCGCATTTCGGTAATTTTCAGCCGCGGCGCTTCGCTCATCTTGTCCAGTGGCCAGTCCAGCAGCGGGCGGGCCTGGGAACCGAGGAAAGTGCCGGCGACGAACAACTGATACTCGTCGATCAGGCCTTGCCGGGCGAAGGCGCCGACCAGGCCGGCACCGGCTTCCAGCAGGATTTCGTTGACGCCACGGGTTGCCAGGGCCTGCAGCAGCGCCGGCAGGCCTACCTGGCCATTGTCACCCGGCAGGCTGAGCAGTTCGTGGCCGGCAGCGGCATAGCGCGGGTCATCTGCGACAGCGCTCACCACCAGCACCGGGCCAGCCTGGAAGAACGGTGCATCCAGCGGCAGGCGCAGGCGGCCATCGACCAGCACGCGCAGCGGTGTGCGGCTGAGTGCCAGGGCGGTGGTTTCGGCATCCAGGCCCAGCTCGGCGCCGCGCACGGTCATCCGCGCGTTATCGGCCAACACGCTGGCGGCGCTGGTCAGCACCACGCTGGAGCGGGCGCGCAGGCGCTGCACCGCCGAGCGGGCGGCCGGGCCGGTGATCCACTGGCTTTCGCCACTGGCCATGGCGGTGCGGCCATCCAGGCTCATGGCCAGCTTGGCGCGAACGAACGGCAGGCCGTGCTCCATGCGTTTGAGGAAACCGGGGTTGAGTGCGCGGGCCTCGGCCTCGAGCACGCCGCTGGCCACTTCGATACCGGCCTCGGCCAAGCGCCGCAGGCCCTGCCCCGCCACTTGCGGGTTGGGGTCCTGCATGGCGGCTACCACCCGCGCTACCCCGGCCTTGACCAGCGCTTCGGCGCACGGCGGCGTGCGGCCATGGTGGCTGCACGGCTCGAGGGTGACATAGGCACAGGCGCCACGGGCACGCTCACCAGCCTGTCGCAGGGCATGCACTTCGGCATGTGGCTCGCCGGCGCGCACATGCCAGCCTTCGCCGACCACCTCGCCATCGCGCACGATCACGCAGCCTACGCGCGGGTTCGGGTGGGTGGTGTACAGGCCCTTGCGCGCCAGCTCCAGCGCGCGGGCCATGTAGTGGGCGTCGAGGATGGCAGCTTGGCTGGGCATGGTCACTCTTTAGCCGGCTCGCGAGCCAGGCGGTCGATTTCTTCGCGGAACTCGTCGAGGTCCTGGAAGCGGCGGTAAACCGAGGCAAAACGGATATAGGCCACTTCGTCGAGCTTGCGCAGCTCGGCCATGACCATTTCACCCACCACCAGCGATTTGACTTCACGCTCGCCGGTGGCACGCAGGCGGCTCTTGATATGCGCCAGCGCAGCTTCCAGGCGCTCGACGCTGACCGGGCGTTTTTCCAGTGCCCGCTGCATGCCGGCGCGCAGTTTTTCTTCGTCGAAGGGTTGGCGCGTGCCGTCCTGCTTGATCAGCCGGGGCAGCACCAGCTCGGCGGTTTCGAAGGTGGTGAAGCGCTCGCCGCAGGCGACGCATTCACGGCGGCGGCGCACCTGCTCGCCCTCGGCGACGAGGCGAGAGTCGATGACCTTGGTGTCGTTGGCACCGCAAAAGGGACAGTGCATGGTGGCAGGCAACAAAAAAAGGGAGGGCCATGGTAGCGCATCCCACTGGCAAGACAAGCCAAAGGGGTTAACATCCATGGGAAATCTGCCCGTGAAGGACTACCCCATGCACTACCGAGCGCTCGTCGTGCTGTGCTGCGCCGCCCTGCTCGCCGCCTGCGGCAGCGACAGGCCGAAGCCCGACACCCCTCCGGCACCCACGCCAGCCCGCACGGCCAAGCCGGCCGCAGTGCTGGGCCCGCTGCCGGCCTACCAGCGCGAGCTGAGCGGCACCTTGCTGGCAATCCCGGCCGGTGCCGACGTGGAGCTGGCCTTGCTGGTCATCGACGAACGCGACCGCCCACAACGCCTGCTGGCCAGCAGCAACCTGACTGGCACCGGCCAGGCCCTGCCCTACCAACTGCGCTTCAACCCCGAGGCCTTCCCCGCCGGTGCCCGGGTCGAGCTGCGCGGCCGCGCCAGCAGCTCTGGCCAGCTGATCATGCACCTGCCGCCGGTGCGCATTACCCAGGCCCAGACCCAGGCCATCGGCCCGCTGCGTTTCGAGAAGGCGCCGTAAGTGGCGCCAGTCTCCCTACAACAGCCCCTGCAACAGGCCCTCAGCGGCCTGATCGGCGAAGCGCGTCTTGTCGTCAGCGAGCTGCCTGGCTGCGACCTCAAGCTGTGGCTGATCGACGACCAGAACATGGACCGCGCCTTCAGCAGCGAAGAGACCCGGCGCATTCTTGAAGAACCGCCCTACTGGAGCTTCTGCTGGGCCAGCGGCCTGGCCATGGCCCGTTACCTGGCCGAGCACCCGGAATGGGTAGCCGGCAAGCGCGTGCTGGACTTTGGCGCCGGCTCCGGTATCGCCGGTATTGCCGCCGCCCGCGCCGGTGCGCTGGAAGTGGTGGCCTGCGACCTCGACCCGCTGGCACTCGATGCCTGCCGCGCAAATGCCGCGCTGAACGGGGTGGAGCTGGGTTACAGCAGCGATTTCTTCGCCGAAGACGACCGCTTCGATCTGATCCTGGTTGCCGACGTGCTGTACGACCGCGCCAACCTGCCGCTGCTGGATGCCTTCCTCGGCCGTGGGCGCCAGGCGCTGGTGGCCGACTCGCGGGTACGCGACTTCAGCCACCCGCTGTACCAGCAACTGGGCGTGCTGGAAGCGCTGACCCTGCCGGACCTGGCCGAGCCGCACGAATTCCGCCGGGTCAGCCTGTACCACGCCAGCCGCGACACCTTATAGTGGTGTTATCCACGAGTTTGCGAGAGTCGCGATGACCCAAGACACGCCTTACATTTTCGACGCTACCGATGCCACCTTCCAGCAACTGGTTATCGAGAACTCCTTCCACAAACCGGTGCTGGTGGACTTCTGGGCCGAGTGGTGCGCACCGTGCAAGGCACTGATGCCACTACTGGCGAAGATCGCCGAGGGTTACCAGGGCGAGCTGTTGCTGGCCAAGATCAACTGTGACGTGGAGCAACAGGTGGTTGCCCAGTTCGGCATCCGCAGCCTGCCGACCGTGGTGCTGTTCAAGGACGGCCAGCCGGTGGACGGCTTTGCCGGTGCACAGCCAGAATCGGCGATCCGCGCCATGCTCGAGCCACACGTGCAACTGCCCGCCGCACCCAGCGCATCGCCGCTGGAGCAGGCCAAGGGGCTGTTTGCCGAAAGCCGTTTTGCCGAGGCCGAAGCACAGTTGCAGGCACTGCTGGGTGAGGACAACAGCAATGCCGAGGCGCTGATCCTGTATGCCCGTTGCCTGGCCGAGCGCGGGGAGCTGGGTGAAGCCCAGGTGGTGCTGGATGCGGTCAAGACCGACGAGCACAAGGCCGCGCTGGCCGGCGCCAAGGCCCAGCTGACCTTCCTGCGCCAGGCTGCCAGCCTGCCGGAAGTGGCCGACCTGAAAAGCCGCCTGGCACAGAACCCGCAGGATGACGAGGCGGCCTATCAGCTGAGCATCCAGCAGCTGGCGCGCCAGCAGTATGAAGCGGCGCTGGAAGGGTTGCTGAAGCTGTTCCAGCGTAACCGTGGCTATGAGAACGGGCTGCCGCAGAAGGCGTTGCTGCAGGTGTTCGAGTTGCTGGGCGGTGATCACCCGCTGGTCGGCGTGTATCGTCGCAAGTTGTCGGCGGCGATGTTCTGACCTGTACCGGCCCTATCGCCGGCAAGCCAGCTCCCACCTCGACCGCATTGGTTTCAAGCCATGTGCAGTCCCTGTGGGAGCTGGCTTGCCGGCGATAGGGCCAGCACAGGCAACTTCACCCCACCCAGTGATACACCGGCGCGTCCACGCCACTTTCCACCTTAACTTCACTGCTATGCCGCAAGCGCACCAGCAGCCGTTTACCCGCCGCCGTACTCCCCGCCAGCCCTTCCAGCCGATCCAGCAATTCCGGCCCGTTCATCTGCCCTGCCAGGCGCAACACCTCACGTGCCGCAGTCCATTGCCCGTCATCCTGACGAGATGTCGCCACGGTTTCCGTTGCTGCACTCTGCGCCACCGCGGGCAATTCGATCTGCCGCCCCAGTTGCGCCCACTCTTCAGGCGCCAGCTCGATGGTCAGATCCACAGGCCAGTCACCAATCTGTCCACGAATTCTCATGCTGCATTCCCTGAACCCAAGTCAATGCCACCATCCTACCCCAACATGAAACCTGCGCCACGCAGGCTGGCAGCATGCGGAAAAGTTGTTATAACATAACCCAATCTTCCCGCCCGCTCCGGAGTCGTCCATGCGTCGCCTGTTGCTCGCCCTGCCCTTCGCCCTGCTGCCCCTGGCCGTGGCCCATGCCCACGATGATGACCATGATCACGACCACGCCCACGGCACCCTCGGCGCCCACGAGCATGGCGTGGCCAAGCTCAACGCCGTGCTCGATGGCAACACCCTGGAGCTGGAGCTGGACAGCCCGGCAATGAACCTGGTCGGCTTCGAACACGCCGCCAACAGCGACGCCGACAAGGCCAAGGTCGCGGCGGTGCGCCAGCAGCTGGAGCAGCCACTGAAGCTGTTCGGCCTGCCCGCTGCCGCTGGCTGCAAGGAAGACCAGCAGGAACTCGAAAGCCCGCTGTTCGGTGATGCCCCGAAAGCCGACGACGATGGGGACGAGCACGAGCACCAGCACCAGCACCAGCACCAGCACAGCGACATCGGCGCCCATTACCAACTGACCTGCGCCAACCCCGACAAACTGACGCAGTTGGACCTCGCTCCGCTGTTCAAGGCCTTCCCGGCCACCCAGAAGATCAACGTTCAACTGATCGGCCCCAATGGCCAGAAAGGCGTGGAAACCACACCGGCCAAGGCCGCGGTCGCGTTCTGAATGCGCCAGCCGTTGATCGAACTGCATGACCTGGTGTTCGCCTGGCCCGGCCAGCCGGCGCTGCTGGATATTCCGGCATTCCGCCTTGAGGCTGGCGAGGCCCTGTTTCTCAAGGGCCCCAGCGGCAGTGGCAAAACCACATTGCTGGGCCTGCTGGGCGGGGTGAACGTGCCGGGCCAGGGCCGCATCCAGCTGCTCGGCGAGGACCTCGGCAGCCTGGGCCAAGGCGCCCGTGACCGCTTCCGGGTCGACCACACCGGTTATATCTTCCAGCAGTTCAACCTGCTGCCGTTCCTCTCGGTACGCGAAAACGTCGAGCTGCCCTGCCGCTTCTCGCGCAGCCGCAAGGCCCGCGCCGAGCAGCGCCATGGCAGTGTCGACCAGGCAGCCAGCACCTTGCTGGCCCACCTGGGCCTGGACGACCCCGCCCTGCTCGCCCGCCGCGCCGACAGCCTGTCGATCGGCCAGCAGCAACGGGTCGCTGCCGCCCGCGCACTGATCGGCCAACCCGAACTGGTGATCGCCGACGAACCGACCTCGGCGCTGGATGCCGACACCCGCGAAGCGTTCATCCGCCTGTTGTTCGATGAATGCCGCGCCGCCGGTGCCAGCCTGCTGTTCGTCAGCCACGACCAGAGCCTGGCGCCGCTGTTCGACCGCCACCTGTCGCTGGCCGAACTCAACCGTGCCGCCAAGCCCCGGGAGGCCTGATGTACCTGCTCCGCCTTGCCCTGGCCAGCCTGGCCAACCGCCGCTTCACCGCATTCCTCACCGCCTTCGCCATCGCCCTGTCGGTGTGCCTGCTGCTGGCCGTTGAACGGGTCCGTACCGAAGCCCGGGCCAGTTTCGCCAGCACCATCAGCGGTACAGACCTGATCGTCGGCGCCCGCTCCGGCTCGGTGAACCTGCTGCTGTACTCGGTGTTCCGCATCGGCAACGCCACCAACAACATCCGTTGGGACAGTTATGAGCACTACGCCAAGGACCCGCGGGTGAAATGGGCCATCCCCATCTCGCTGGGCGACTCGCACCGTGGTTATCGGGTGATGGGCACTACCGGCGACTACTTCGGCCATTACCAGTACGGCCGCCGCCAGCACCTGGAATTGAGCCAGGGCCGCGCGTTTGCCGATGATCCGTTCGAGGTGGTGCTGGGTGCCGAAGTGGCCGAGGCGCTGCACTACAAGCTGGGCGACAAGCTGGTGCTGGCACATGGTGTCGCCGCGATCAGCCTGGTCAAGCACGATGACAAACCGTTCACCGTGGTCGGTGTGCTCAAGCGCACCGGTACGCCGGTCGACCGCACGCTGCATATCAGCCTGGGCGGCATGGAAGCCATCCACATCGACTGGCACAACGGTGTGCCGGCCCGTGGCGCCGGCCGTATCAGCGCCGAGCAGGCACGGACCATGGACCTGCAGCCTGCCGCCATCACTGCGTTCATGCTCGGCCTGAACAGCAAGATCGCGACATTCAGCCTGCAGCGGGAGATCAATGAATACCGCGGCGAGCCGTTGCTGGCGATCCTGCCCGGGGTAGCCCTGCAGGAGCTGTGGAGCCTGATGGGCACCGCGGAGCAGGCGTTGTTCGTGGTGTCGCTGTTCGTGGTGCTGACTGGCCTGATCGGCATGCTTACGGCGATTCTCACCAGCCTCAATGAACGCCGCAGGGAGATGGCGATATTGCGCTCGGTTGGCGCCAGGCCGTGGCATATCGCAGGGCTGCTGGTGCTGGAGGCACTGTCGCTGGCGGCGATCGGGATCGCTGCCGGGCTTGGCTTGCTGTATGCGGGAATCGCCCTGGCGCAGGGGTATGTGCAAGCCAACTATGGTTTGTATTTGCCGCTGGCCATGCCGAGCGCTCATGAATGGACGTTGCTGGCTATCATCCTGGGAGCTGCGCTGTTGATGGGCAGCGTGCCGGCGTGGCGGGCCTATCGGCAGTCGTTGGCCGATGGCTTGGCCATTCACCTCTGAGGGCGTGCAATGATCCAATACCTCACTGCCTTCTTCGCGGGTGAACCCGCTCCCACAAGGTCCACCACAAGCTTCAAAGCCTGTGCAGGACCTGTGGGAGCGGGTTCACCCGCGAAGAGGCCAGTACAGGCAGTACAACTACTCCTGGTCATGCTGCTTTCACTGGCATCGCCCACCTGGGCCTCGGAACCCCGCGAACTTGACTGGCCCGCCCTCATCCCCGAAGGCGCCCCGGTCATCCCGCCCCAACTCGCGCCGCTGCACGACATGTCGCAGCTCAGCAACGCCCTGTCCGCCGAGTCCGCCCCACCGGCGCGCCAGCAGGCACCCGACGCCCCGGTGGTAAAAAGCCTCGACGGCCAGCAGATCAAACTGCCCGGCTACATCGTGCCGCTGGAGGTGAGCGAAGAAGGCCGCACCACCGAATTCCTGCTGGTCCCCTACTACGGCGCGTGTATCCACGTGCCACCACCACCCTCGAACCAGATCGTGCACATCTTCAGTGAAATGGGCGTGCGCGTAGAAGACCTCTACCAGCCCTACTGGATCGAGGGGAAGCTGCAGGTTAGAGCCTCCAGCAGCGAACTGGCCGATGCCGGCTACCAGATGGAAGCCGAGAAAATATACGCTTATGAGCTGAGATGAGAACTGTTTCGAATTCGTGACGACGCTTCTTTGAGCTGGGTCAAACTTTCTGTTTAACGGCATCCGTACCATTGGACTACTCGATTACTCACGTCCTCTGGGAGCTTCCATGAACAAGTCCTTGCTCAGCGCCGCCCTCGCGGCCCTGGCGCTCGCTGCCCCTGTCGCCCACGCCCACCAGGCAGGCGATATCATCGTCCGCGCAGGTGCCATTACCACAGCTCCCAACGAAAGCAGCGGCGACCTGAAATTCGACGGCAACAAAGTCTCGGGCACCAAGGCGACTCTGGACAGCGACACCCAACTGGGCCTGACCTTCGCCTATATGCTCACCGACCACATCGGCCTCGAGCTGCTGGCTGCCACCCCGTTCAAGCACACCGTCGGCGTCAAAGGCCTGGGCGGCGGCCTGGACGGCAAGCTCGCCGACATCAAGCAGCTGCCACCGACCCTGTCGTTGCAGTACTACCCGATGGAACCGACTTCCAAGTTCCAGCCGTATGCCGGCGTCGGCATCAACTACACCCTGTTCTTCGATGAAGACCTCAGTAGTGCACGCAAGCAGCAGGGCTTCAGCAACCTGAAGCTGCAAGACTCGGTCGGCATCGCCGGCCAGCTGGGCATGGACTACATGATCACCGACAACTTGCTGGTCAACGCATCGGTCTGGTACGTCGACATCGACACCAAAGCCAGCGTCAACGGCCCGAGCGCACTGGGCTACAGCAAGACCAAGGTCGACGTCGATGTCGACCCGTGGGTGTACATGGTCGGCCTTGGCTACAAGTTCTGACCTGAACACTGCAGGGCGGCTTCGGCCGCCCTCGCGCGTTGCAGCCATAGCCAGTACCCCAGCGCCACCGCGCTGATGCCCATCCCAAGCCCACACACCGCTGCCCAACCCCAATGGGCATACACCCAGCTCGCCAGCACTGCCCCCACTCCACTGCCAAGCGAATAGCAGCACATGTAGGCGCCGATCAACCGGCTGGCCATTGCGCCACGCCCGGCCAGCAGCAGGCTCTGGTTGGTGACATGCACCGCCTGCACGGCAAAGTCCAGCATCAGCACACCCAACCCGAAGGCCATCAGTGAATGCCCGACGAAGGCCGTGGGCAGCCATGACAGCACCAGCAGAACCAGCGCCAGACCGGTGGTGCGCTCCCCCAGCCCCTGGTCGGCCAGGCGACCGGCGCGCGCTGCCGCCAATGTGCCGGCAACACCCGCCAGGCCGAACAGACCGACCTCGGTATGGCTCAGCGCCAGTGGCTCGGCACTCAGAGGCATGACCATGGCACTCCAGAGCACGCTGAACGCAGCGAAGATCAACACGCCGAACAGCCCGCGCTGACGCAGCAGCCGGTCGTGCCGGTACAGCCTGAACTGGGCAACGATCAGCGCCCGGTAGCCAGACCGCAGCGACACCGGTTGCCCCGCGGGCAGGCTGCGCCACAGCACCAGGGCCAGCAGCATCAACAGCCCTGCGGCAATCAGGTACACGCTGCGCCAGCCAGCCAGGTCGGCAAGCCCGCCCGAGACCAGCCGTGCCAGCAGAATGCCCAGCACTATGCCGCTGGTGACGGTGCCCACGGCCTGCCCTTGCTGGCCGGGGGCGGCAAGGCTCGCTGCATGCGCCACCATCACCTGCACCATGACCGCCATCAGCCCGGTGATGGCCAGGGCCAGCAGCAATAGCGCCCAGTTGGGTGCCATGCCTACCCCAACCAGCGCCAGGGCCGAGAACAGCAACTGCCCGAGCAACAGGCGCTTGCGGTCGATCAGGTCACCCAGCGGCACGATCAGCAACAACCCCAGTGCATAGCCCGCCTGGGTCGCGCCTACTACCCAACCGATCTGCTGCTGCGCCACGCCCAGGTCAGCGGCCATCGACTCGAGCAGAGGCTGGGCGAAATACACAGTCGCCACGGCCATGGCGCTGGTGATGGCCAGCAGCAGGGTTATCCAGCGTGTCAGTGTCAGTGCAGGGTTCATCGGGCTGGCCTCGTCAATCTGGTTTCGAATTGAAACCACATGCTGGCTATTTAGCAAATGTGGTTTTAATCTGCAACCAGATGATCAAGAAAGGCCCTGTCCATGCTCGATGAAAACAATACGCAATGCCCCGTCGCCAGGGCCCTGGAGGTGCTGGGAGACCGTTGGGCGCTGATGATCCTGCGCGACGCCTTCGATGGCCTGCGGCGCTTCAGTGAATTCCAGAAGAACCTGGGGCTGGCGAAGAACATCCTCGCCTCACGGCTGAAGTGGCTGGTGGAGAGCGGGCTGCTGACGCTGCAGCCGGCGTCGGATGGCAGTGCCTACAAGGAGTATGTGCTGACCGAGAAAGGGCGATCGGTATTCCCGGTGGTGGTTGGCTTGAGGCAGTGGGGGGAGCGATTTCTGTTCGAGGCGGGTGAGGTGCGTTCGGAGTTGGTGGATGGTGATACGGGGCAGGCGCTGGAAACGCTGCAGGTGCGGGCCCGGGACGGGCGGGTGCTGGCGGCAGGGGATTGCCTGCGAAAAGTGGTGCGGCATGAGTGATTCTGGGGCTGCTGCGCAGCCCATCGCCGGCAAGCCAGCTCCCACCTCGACCGCATTGACCTCAAGCCATGGGCTATCACTTGGGAGCTGCCTTGCCAGCGATAGGGCCAGTACAGGCAGCACAAGACAGTTGCTCTCACAGGGACCGCGTACTCGCTCTTGTGGGAGCTGGCTTGCCGGCGATAGGGGCGCAAAGCGCCCCCAAGCATTTCAGCCCTTGCCCAGAAGCCGCGACAAGCCCTCGACCATCGGCGTCGCCTGCGGAAACTCGAACCGCGCCAACAAGCGCTGGTTATCCGCCCGCGAATGGCGAATGTCACCCGAACGTGCCGCCACATAGCTGACCGCCGGCAAGCTACCCACCACCTTCTCAAGCGCTGCCAGCAACTGGTTGAGCGACGTGGCCTGGTTGAGGCCGATATTCACCGCCCCCTCCTCGACCTGCGGCTGCTCCAGCGCCTGCACCATCACCTGCACCAGGTCGCCCACGTAGAGAAAGTCCCGGGTCTGCTCGCCATCACCGAACACCGTAATCGGCAAACCCTTCACAGCGCGCTCGGAGAAAATGCTGATCACCCCGGAATACGGCGAGGACGGGTCCTGGCGCGGCCCGAAGATATTGAAGAAGCGGAACACCACCGGCTCCAGGCCATGCTGACGACGGTAGAAGTCCAGGTACTGCTCACTGGCCAGCTTGTCCACGGCATACGGGGTCAGCGGCGCCTTGGGGGTGTCTTCGGCAATCGACTCACCTTCACCATTGTTGCCATACACCGCCGCACTGGAGGCGAACAACACCCGGCGCAGTCCATGCACGCGCATGGCTTCGCACACGTTGAGGGTGCCGATGAAATTGCTCTGGTGGGTCCGCACCGGGTCCTCGACCGAGGCCTGTACCGAGGCCACCGCTGCCAGGTGCACCACGGCACTGCAGCCAGCCGCAACCTGCGTGACCAGACCGGCATCGGCAACATCGCCTTCAACCAGTTCCAGGCGTGGGTGGCCGACCTGCAGGTTGCCCCGCTGGCCTGTGGAAAAGTCGTCGAGAATGCGTACGGCGTAGCCTTTGTCCAACAACGCATCGCACAGGTGGGAGCCAATGAAGCCGGCACCGCCGGTGATCAGGATGGGGGCGTCAGCCATGGCGGTAGAACCGGTCCAGTAGAGGCGGCAGGCCGGCGCGCCAGGCGCGCGGCTTGATGCCGAAGGTATGAAGGATTTTCTTGCAGGCCAGTACCGCGTGCTGCGGCTCTTCGCTGGCATCCGGCCGTGCGGCATGGGCCTGCGGCGTCGGTGCCTGCACAGCCAGCTGGCGGTACTGGCCTGCTTCGGTAAGGATCGCCTGGCCCAGCGCCAGCGGCGTGGTCGCCTCGTTGCCGGCGTAATGGTAGGTGCCCCACAGCGGCGCACTGCAATCGAGTTGCTTGAGCACCGACAGGATCACCCGGGCGGCGTCGTCGACCGGCGTCGGGTTGCCACGCCGGTCATCGGCCAGCAGCAGTTCCTGTGGTTGCTCGGCGCGGGTCAGGAAGCGCCCCAGCGCCCCGTCGATGCTTTCGTCAAGTAGCCAACCAAAGCGCAACAGCACGTGCTGCGGGCAAGCCGCGCGCACGCTCTGCTCGATGCGCCACAGGGCCTGGCCACGCAGGCCCAGCGGTACCGGCTCGTCCTTTTCGCTGTAGGCCGTGGCCCGCGAACCATCGAACACGCGATAGCTGGAAGGCTGCACCAGGGTGATCTGGTGGTGCTGGCACAGTTCGGCCAAGCGCTCCACAGCCCGCTCCTGCTGGGCCAGGCGCTGCTCACTGACCGACTCGGCCTGGAACCAGTCGAAGTAATAGGCCAGGTTGACCAGGGCATCGGGACGATGATCGTCGAGCAGCTGGGTGAGGCTGGCCGGCGTCCAGCCGTTCTCGGGCGGGCGCGGCGCCAGGAATGCGATGTCCTCCTCGGCCCCAAGACGAATCAGCGCTTGCCCGAGGGCATTGCCACCACCCAACAGCATTAGGCGCATACGCATAGAGTCAGCAGATCCGGAGAGGTTGGTTGAAGGAAAGGGGCCATTTTGCGGTTTCCTGCCCGGGAAGTCCAACACCGGACCCGTTCGATGCCACAGGCGGTATTGATTCCAAAGTTCCACAGTTCAATACCACCATAGGCAGAAATCTCCTACGACATACCAGGAACGAGCTGACTTCCATGTCGCAGCACAACCGCATTGAATAGTTGACTCCCCCACTTGCCAGCCGGGGAGCTTCACAAAAACAAGTACAGGGAACGTTCAATGCCTCGTTCGGAAGTTGCATACCTGGATTTCAGCCCGGAGCAAAGCAAGGCCATAACCTTTGCAAGCCAGACGATTGCTGACTTGGGTGGCCCGGAGACCAGAGGAGTAGCACTTCAGGCTCGTATATTCGCCGATCAACTCGAGCAAGCCTTGAGTGAGGAACAGCGTGCACTGTTACAACGCTTCAGTGAAGGCCAGCTATCTGCCTTGATGTACAGGCAGATGCCTTGTGCCAACGAGCCAATACCAGAGTACCTGCCCGACATTTCCGCCCTGGCGCAAAACCCTCGCTGCCAATACCTTGCCTCCCGCAATCAACTGCTGCTGGAGCTCGTGCGCTACCGCAGTTTCGCCTTCGATATAGACAACGATGGTAAACAGGTTCGCCTGGTCGGCAACTTCAAGGGCGGTGGCCGCATCCCGCGGCTCGACGAAAATCCCTGCCTGGAAGTTGAAACCAGCTCGCATGCGGGCTTGCGCTTGGGGCCGCACACTGAAGCGCCCTACAACTGCTCGACAATTTCCACCAATGCCAACTCCCCTGCTCCCTCTGCACTGATTCTGACTGCGCGCTGGAACCCCGCCAATGAACCTACGAATGTCTTCCCGCTCCGGGAAATCATCGAACGCCTGGGTAGCCTGGACACACTTGCGCTGACTTCAACGTCCTTCGACTTCACCCGCAGTGACTGCTTCGCTCACGGACAAGGCAATGCAGGCAAAGCAGTTTCAATGCTGCAATTCGAGCCCAATGGTGGTTTCTCTGTTCGTTACAACAGCTATCGCTTCAGCCTGAATGAACGCGCCTGCAGCGCAGCGGCGCGCGCTTTCGACGCCTTTCAGAAAGCACTGGATAACGCTCGACCACTGGCGTTTGTCCTGCAGCCTGACAGCGCACTGTTGATCAACAACAGCCGAGCCTTGCACGGCCGCGACATGGTCCAGGACAACCGGCGGCTGCTCATCCGTCAATTCGGATACTCCCCCTTCGCAGTACCGTTGGTGCTCGCTGAAGACCCACTGCTCGTGCGTGGCTGATCACAGGAAAACACCCCATGATCGAATTCGACGTAACGCTTGTTCTGACACTCGCACTGGTGGCACTGATGGCCGGCTTTTTCGATGCCATCGCCGGTGGTGGTGGCCTGATCACACTGCCGGTGTTGTTCATTGCCGGTATCGAACCCTTGGCGGCAATTGCCACCAACAAGTTCCAGGCGGCTTCGGCTACGGTTTCGGCTACGTGCGCCTTTGCCCGCAAAGGCATGATCGACTGGAGACGAGGCAGTCCAATGGCTGTCATGTCATTTATCGGAGGGGCGTTGGGTGCCTTGTCGATAACTTACGTGCCCAAAAGCGTTCTGCAGGCGTGCGTCCCACCACTGCTGATTCTGATAGCCGCCTACTTTGCCTTCAGCCCAAAGCCGAATGAACAAGCGCGCAAGGCAAAGGTATCGACCAGCCTGTTCTGCGTGGCGGTTGCACCGATCATTGGCTTTTATGACGGTATCTTCGGCCCTGGTGTCGGCTCGTTCTTCATGCTGGCCTGCGTGATCCTCTTGGGCCAGCACTTGATACAAGCCGTGTGCACCAGCAAGCTTTTGAACGCTGCCTGTAACCTGGGCGCATTGTCCGTCTTTTCACTCAGCGGGGCGATCATCTGGCCACTGGCGCTGGCGATGGCGTTCGCGGCTTTTGTGGGGGCTCAATTGGGCGCACGCTGCGCAGTGCACTTTGGCCCACGGCTGATCAAGCCATTGCTGGTCTGTGTTTGCTGCATCATGGCAACCAAGTTGCTGCTCGACCCAGGCAACCCGATTGGCGAATGGTTACATCAACTTGTTCTCTGAAGAAAACATCACTCGATCTCGAACAGGCTGTTCCGCAACGGCCCCACGCTCAGGCGCTCACGCACATCGTCATCTATGCGGGGATCATCCGGCTGGTACAGTTTTACCTGCCGGTAGACATTTATGCGATTGATCTCCTCTCCCAGGTAGTCCCACACAACCCGGGTGCAGGCCGGGTTGCGCCGGTCTCCGCTGGATACGCCGGCCTTCAGGCCGTTGAGGCGGGTAATGCGGCTTTTGAAACTGGGGATGAGGATAGTCTGGCTCATTTCGTTGAACGTCAGCGACTCGTAATCGACCAGGAACATCCGGTCCTGCAACTGGAACGCCGCTCCCAGATAGCGGCAACGCACCTCGGCATGGGGGTTGGTGGCGCTGGAACGCTCCTGGCGTTCCTGGCGTTCGAAAAGGAACTGCCCGCGCTCCTCCCACAGGTGAACCAATGACACCAGGACCGTGCCCGGAACCGACATGCAGTTGGAATATTCCAGGTAGTAACCGCAATAGCGCGACAGGTTCCCCGCATGGGCGTGCAACGGACGGAACAGATCACTGATCGGGTCGCCAGGCTGCTCGGCCGGGGTCGACACGCGAGCACCGATCAGGCGGCTGAACTGCTCGGGTGGCAAATGCAATTCGTAATCTTCGACCCCGAAGAAATCGCCGATGCGCTTGAGGTTGTAGGCCGTCGGGCGGCTCTGCCCGCTCAGGTACTTGTTGAACTGCGCGCGGTTGATCGACAGCTGGCGGCAAACTTCGGAGATAGAGCGGTAGTGGCTGCAGGCCAGTTTGAGGTTGGTAGCGAAATGATCGCTCATGACTCGGGACTCAGGTGACGCGAATGGCGCAATTGTAGCATCAAGTTGCACCAAATCAGAGCAACCCGCGAAATTGTAACCGCTCTTGTCATAGCCAACCATGCGCCCCACGAATAGCGGTGCGCCTGCCGTCCGCTGATCTTTCCACACGAACAATAAGAATCGAGGTCATTTTCCAATGCTCGAAGTACTCAACGATTTCCTCTCGGGGAAACTTCTCATTGTGCTGATCGTAGGGCTGGGTAGCTACTTCACCATCCGTTCCCGGTTCGTCCAGTTCCGTCATTTTGGCCACATGTTCGGTGTGTTCAAAGAATCGCTGCGTGGCCAGGCAGGCCAGCTGAGCTCCTTCCAGGCCCTGATGCTGAGCCTGGCCGGCCGCGTGGGCGCCGGTAACATCGCTGGTGTCGGCATTGCCGTGACCCTGGGTGGACCAGGTGCGGTGTTCTGGATGTGGGTTACCGCACTGGTCGGCATGTCCAGCAGCTTCTTCGAATGCACCCTGGCCCAGGTCTACAAGCGCGCCGATGGCGACGGCCTGTACCGTGGTGGCCCGGCCTACTACATCCAGCACGGCCTGAAGCTGAAAAGCATGGCCATCGTGTTCTCGATCCTGCTGCTGGTCACCTATGGCTTTGCCTTCATCGGCCTGCAGTCGTACACCGTGACCCACTCGCTGCAGAACGCCTTTGCCTTCGACCCCAAGCACACCGGCATCGTCCTCGCCGTGCTGCTGGCCATCACCTTCATCGGCGGCATCAAGCGCATCGCTGCGGTGTCCGACCTGCTGGTACCGGTCAAGACCCTGGCCTACATCGGCGTGACCCTGTACGTGATCGGCACCCAGATCGAACACGTGCCAGCCATGCTGGAAACCATCTTCAAGAGCGCCTTCGGCCTCGACCCGGCATTCGGCGGCCTGCTCGGCAGCGCCATCGTCATGGGCGTGAAGCGTGGTGTGTTCGCCAACGAAGCGGGCCTGGGCAGTGCGCCGAACGTCGCCGCCGTGGCCGCCGTGAAACACCCTGGTGCCCAGGGCGTTGTCCAGGCCTTCAGCGTGTTCCTCGACACCTTCGTGATCTGCACCTGCACCGCGTTGCTGATCCTGTTGTCGGGCTTCTACACCCCGGGCTTCGAAGGTGACGGCATCGTCCTGACCCAGAACTCGCTGGCCGCCGTGGTCGGTGACTGGGGCCGCGTGTTCGTCAGCGTGGCGCTGTCGCTGTTCGTCTTCACCTGCATCCTCTACAACTACTACCTGGGCGAGAACAGCCTGCAGTTCCTCAGCCGCAACCGCGTGGTACTGATGGTGTTCCGTGGCCTGGTGCTGGCGCTGGTGGTATGGGGTTCGATGCAAGACCTGTCGACCGTGTTCGCCTTCGCCGACATCACCATGACCTGCCTGGCCTTCGTCAACCTGGTGGCCCTGGCCCTGCTGTTCAAGGTCGGCCTGCGGGTGATGCGCGACTACGACGACCAGCGCAAGGCGGGCGTCGACCAGCCAGTGTTCGACTCGGCCAAGTTCACCGACCTGGACCTGGACCGCAATGCCTGGCCTGCCAATCCGCAGGCGGAAACAGCCACTGACAAAGCAGTCGGCCAAGCTCAGACGCAGCGCTGATATCCTCTCCTGCCCAGCCGCCCCGTCCGCGGGCGGCTTTTCTTTCTCCGCTCATCGCTACGGATGCTTTCCATGCGTGCAGTAAAGAATCTTCTCGTTCTCTATACCGGTGGCACCATCGGCATGCTCGAAACACCGGAAGGCCTGGCGCCGGCTGGTGGTTTCGAAGCGCGGATGCGTGAACACTTCGCCCAGCTGGCCGATGCGCCCCAGGTGCAATGGACCCTGCAGGAACTGAACCCGCTGCTCGACAGCGCCAACATGCAACAGCACAACTGGCTGGCGATGCGCGATGCCATCGTCGCAGCGGTAGAGGTGGCTGGCCATGATGGCGTGCTGGTGCTGCATGGCACCGACAGCCTGGCCTACAGCGCCGCGGCATTGTCGTTCCTGCTGCTGGGTCTGCCGGTGCCGGTGCTGCTGACCGGCTCGATGCTGCCGGCGGGTAGCGCGGACAGCGACGCCTGGGACAACCTGTGCGGCGCACTGCGCCAGTTCGAACAGGGGCTGGAAGATGGCGTGCAACTGTACTTCCATGGGCAGCTGCTGCATGGCTGCCGGGCGTCGAAGCTGCGCAGCGAGGCGTTCGATGCCTTTGCCGCGCTGCCGCGCCATCGTGACAGTGAGCGCGCAACGGCGATCCCAGCCGAGCTTGGCTACAAGCACCCGCGCCAGCCGGTCAACCTGGCGGTAGTGCCGGTGTTCCCGGGCCTGCAGGCCGGGCACTTGCAGGCACTGCTGGGCAGCGGCGTGCAGGGGTTGCTGCTGGAGTGCTACGGCAGCGGTACCGGGCCGTCGGATGACCAGGCGTTGCTGGATGTGCTGAGCGCGGCACGCCAGCGGGGCGTGATGCTGGCGGCTATCAGCCAGTGCCCAGAGGGGGCGGTGGTGTTCGATACCTATGCGGCGGGTAACCGCTTGCGCGGGGCCGGGCTGGTCAGTGGCGGTGGCATGACCCGGGAGGCGGCGCTGGCCAAGATGGTTGCGTTGCTGGGGGCCGGGCTGGATGTCGACACGGCGGAGCGGTGGTTTGCCCTGGACCTGTGTGGGGAGCGGGCCTGATTGACTGGGGCCGCTTCGCGCCCCGTCGCGACACAAGGCCGCTCCTACAGGTACGGCGCAGTCCTGTGTAGGAGCGGCCTTGTGTCGCGATGGGCTGCAAAGCAGCCCCTGTACAAATGATTGGCGGAAGGCAGCGGGAGTCGAACCTGCCCGGGAACGGCTGCCGTCCCCAACCGGGTTTGAAGCCCGGCCGCGCCACCGGGCGCGATTGCCTTCCTTGAACTCAGTGCCTGGCCTGCTGCTGGGCCAGGGCGCTGTCGGCGCGAATGTGACGCTGATCGGCCACCCTCCGGGTCAAGCCGATGCGGTCGAAGTACTCCAGAATCTGCACACTGCGCTTGCGACCGATGCCCAACATATCGCGAAACGCGGCAACCTGCACTATCGGCGTTTCACTGGCCTGCCCCAGCAGCAGCTCTGCCATGCGCTGTAGCGTCGCCTCGGGGTAGAACAGGTCGCGCACCACCTGGTGCACCATGCCCAACCGGGCCAGCTTGCGCAGCAACAGGCGCACATCGGCTTCGGCACAATTTTCCTCGCTCGCCAGCGTCCTGACCCAGGGCGGATCGTATTGCCCCGCCAGCAACTTCGGTTGCAGATTTGCCCATAACGCACTGTCGGCTTCGCTCAGCTGCACCTTGTGATCGGGCAGGTGCAGCCAAGGCCCGCTGCTGGCAATGGCGCCGTCCTCGAGCAACTCATCCAGCAGGCTGACAAAAGCGGGCCGCTCCAGCGGCAAGGCCGCAAAGCGGCGCAGGCGGTCGCGGTCCGGGCCGAGCTGGTCGGGCTCCTGTTCATGGAACCGCGCCAGCTGCTCCAGCACCTGGCGCTTGAGCGCCTGCCACCGGGCACTGGCAAACAGCAGTTGGCCCTGCCGCGTGGCCACCACCAGCACGTCTTCCGGCAACTGCCAGGTTTCGCGCAGGCGATTGAACTGCCGCTCCAGACGCTGTGGGTCGATACCCCCTGGTGCGCTGGCGAGCAGTGCCGGCAAGGCCTGCTCCAGGCCCTCGGCATCACGCAGCACCTGCAATTGGCGCAGGCGCTCATCGCTGCGGCGCTGACGGCTTGGCGCGAACGGGTCGAGCACCTTGCCGCCCCCCAGGGTGCGTTGGGCACGCTGGTCGCGCAGTACCAGACGGTCGCCGTGTACCGCCTGCAGCGGCGCGTTGAGCAACAACTGGGCGAACATGCGCTGGCCCGCCGCCAGGGTTTCACCTTCGAGCAAGGCCACCCGGGCGGTTACGTCCTGGGTGCCGAGGTGCACGTGCACAGCGCAGAAATGTTCGAAGGTACGGGTCTCGCCCGGCAACAGGTTCAGCTCGATATCCACACGCACGCTGGGCGCATGCAGCCACTCGGGCACCAGCCAGTCACCCCGGCGCACCTGCTCCACCGCCAGCCGTTCGGCAGCGATGTTCAGTGCCACCCGCTGGCCCGCCTCGGCCACCAGCGCGGCCTGGTTCTGCGCATGCAGGCCACGCACCCGCACCGGTTTGCCGGCCTTGCCCAGCAACAAGGTGTCGCCGGCACTGACCCGCCCAGCCAGCGCCATGCCCGTGACCACAACACCCGCACCGGTAACGGCGAAGGCGCGGTCGACGGCCAGACGGAAACCGCCACGCACGCTGCGCTGGCGCACGCGCTGTTGCGCGGCCAGCAAGGCCTGGCGCAGGGCATCGATACCTTCGCCGGTCACACTCGACAACGGAAACTGCCGTGCACCAGCATACGGGCCCGGCGCCAGAAGCTCGCTGACCTGTGCCTGCACTTCGACCAGGCGGGCCGGCTCTACCCGGTCACATTTGCTGATCGCCACCAGGGCCTGGGGGATGCCCAGCAGCTCGATGATCGCCAGGTGCTCTCGGGTTTGTGGCATCACCCCGTCGTCGGCCGCCACCACCAACAGCACCAGGTCGATGCCGTGGGCGCCGGCCAGCATGTTGTGGATAAAGCGCTCATGGCCCGGTACATCGATGAAGCCGGTCAGCGCTGCCCCCTCGGTCAACGCCGCATAGCGGTAGCCAAGGTCGATGGTCATGCCACGGGCGCGCTCCTCCTGGCGATGGTCACCGGCCTGGCCGGTCAGGGCCTGGAGCAATGCGGTCTTGCCGTGGTCGATGTGGCCGGCGGTACCAACGATCACTGTACCGGCCCCAATTGCAGGGCGGGCAACTGCGCCAGCCACTGGGCTTCGTCATCCAGCTGGCGCAGGTCCAGCCACAGTGCGTCATCGGCGATACGGCCGAGCACCGGCACCGGCAAGTCACGCAAGGCCCGCTCCAGCACATGCAGGCTGCGCCCGCGCAGCTTCTTCGACACCTGCGGGCGCAGGCACAACGCCGCGCTCGGCAGGCGGGCCACCGGTTGGCTGCCACTGCCAATCATGCCCAACGCCAGCTCCACACTGACCGCCCATTGTTCGCCGAGGCGGGCCTTGAGGTCTGGCGCCAGGCGCTCGGCCTGGGACTGGATTTCTACCTGGCTGCGGGTCAGCAGGCGCAGACTGGGCAGGCGCTCGGCCAGGCGGTCGGGGTTGCGGTACAGCGCCAGCACCGCTTCGAGTGCGGCCAGGGTGATCTTGTCGACCCGCAGCGCGCGCTTGAGCGGGTTCTTCTTGATCCTGGCGATCAGCTCCTTGCGCCCGACGATGATTCCGGCTTGCGGCCCGCCCAGCAGTTTGTCGCCGCTGAAGGTGACGATATCGGCGCCGTCAGCCAAGGCCTGGCGCACGGTCGGCTCGGCGGGCAGGCCCCAGCGGGTAAGGTCAAGCAGGCTGCCGCTGCCAAGGTCTTCAAGCAACGGCAAGTCATGTTGGTGGGCGATGCGCGCCAGCTCGGCGGTGGGCACCTGGGTAGTGAAGCCCTGAATGCTGTAGTTGCTGCAATGCACCCGCATCAGCAGGCCGGTACGTGGGCTGATGGCGGCCTCGTAGTCACGGGCGTGGGTGCGGTTGGTGGTGCCGACTTCGTGCAGCTTCACGCCGGCGCGAGCCATGATGTCGGGGATGCGGAAGGCACCGCCGATCTCGATCAGTTCACCGCGGGAGATGATCCCCTCCTTGCGCGCGCCCAGGCTGTTGAGCGCCAGCAGCACGGCGGCGGCGTTGTTGTTGACCACGGTGACGGCTTCGGCGCCGGTCAGCTCGCGGATCAGGCCTTCGATCAGGTCGTCACGGTCGCCGCGCTTGCCGGTGGCCAGGTCGAATTCCAGGTTGAGCGGGTAGCGGGCGGCGGTCTGCATGGCCTCGATGGCCTCCTCTGGCAACAAGGCGCGGCCGAGGTTGGTGTGCAACACGGTGCCGGTGAGGTTGAACACACGGCGGACCTGGCTGCGTTGCTGGGTGGCCAGGCGTTCGCCGGTGCGGCCCAGCAGGACTTCAGCGGCCAGTTCGGCGGCACTGAGCTGGCCGGTGCGGGCGGGGTCGCGCAGGTCGTCGAGCAGTTGCCGCAGGGTGGCGAGGACCGCGTCGCGACCGTGGCGGTCGATCAGCGGGAGGCAGGCCGAGTGGCGCAAAAGGGTGTCGATGGAGGGCAGGCGTGGGGTGTCGCTGGCTAGGCTGGAGGACATGCGGTACTACCTTGGACTGATCCGTTGTCTGTACTGGCCTCTTCGCGGGTAAACCCGCTCCTACAGGGGCCGCGCAAGCCTCAGAAGCTGCGCGGGCCCTGTGGGAGCGGGTTTACCCGCGAAGAAGGCGACTCGGTCTTACAGTGTAGACACTCTCCATTACCCGGGTGCGAGCATCAGGTTCGGTGCCAACCGATGGAAGCCCTCCTCGTCCAGGCGAATGTCCAGTGCCAGGCTGGCCAGGTCATCGGCCAGCGGCTCGGCCGCCGCATCGTTTTCCAGGTAGTTCTGCTTCAGGTAGCTCTCGCACTCCGGGCAGCACTCTGCCCGTAGCGGCGCCTTGCCCGGCGCATGGCGGTCATCGTCAAGGCTGGTATAGCGCAGGTCCTTGCTCGACTCGCAGTACACGCATTTGACCCGCACCACATGCCATTCGCAGGCACACAGCGAACAAGCCAGGTAGCGCAGGCCATTGTGCTTGCCGCGGTTGCGCACCACCCCAGCCATCGCCGGCGAACCGCAGGCCGGGCACTGGGCCAGGCTGCCGGCGGGCTTGAGCTCTGGCGCGGGCAGCGCCAGCAACCAGCTGGACCAGGCCGCCTGCAAAGCCGCCCCAATGAACGGCACCAGCGCCGCGGGCACGGCATCGTACTGACCGGCGAGCAAGGCGATGCCCCAACCCTTGCGTTGATGGTCGTCACTGCTGCGCAGGGCTTGCAGCGCCTCCCCCAACGGACCGCTGGTGTCCGCGTCGAGGTGCTCAAGCAAGGCCTGCAACCAGGCCAGCCACGGCCCTTCCCGCACCAGGCTGTCCGCCGCCAGTGGCGGCAAACCATGACTTATGCACAGGCGCTGACGCTCCTCGGCCACCGGCATGCCAGCGGGCGGGTTATCCACAAGCTGCTGCTGGATACGGCACAAACGAGCCACCAGCTTCAGGTATTCGCCAAGGGCATTGCCCTCGGCCAGCTGCTCCAGGCGCTCGGCGCGCAGTTCGAACAGGTTGGCGGGGGGCAGGTGCAGAAACGGCGGCATCACTGCCGACGCTTCGATCTGCCCGGGTTCGAGTATCGTGCTCAAGCGCTCATCCTTCTTTTCGTCCGTGATTGCCCGGCGTCTTGTCACCGGTCACTTCGCGGTACCACAACTCATGGTGCTTGCGCGCCCAGGCGCGGCTGACCCAGCCATGCAGCATGGCGCCGATCGAGCCCTTGATCCAGATGCCGGCGTAGATGTGCACGATGATGCTGAGGATCAGCACGAATGCCGCCAGGGCGTGGAGCAAGGTGGCGAGGCGAATGGCGCCGATGTCGAAGTAATGACTGAACCAGGCACGCCAGATCACCACGCCGCTGATCAACAGCACCAGCATGCACAGCAACAGGGTCCAGAACAGCAGCTTCTGCCCGGCGTTGTACTTGCCGATCGGTGGCACGCCGTCCTCCCTGTTCAGCATGACCCGATCGATACGCCGCAGCCATAGCCGATCATTGGCAGTGATGAAGTTCGCGCGCCAGAAACGCAGCACCAGGCCGAGGAAGAACACGAACATCGCCACACCCAGGAACGGATGCAGAATGCGCGTCCACGGCCCACCGCCGAACAGGTGGCTGAGCCAGAACAGCGCCGGATGGAACAGCGCCAGCCCCGACAGGCCAGCCAGGATGAACAGGATCGCGACGACCCAGTGGTTGCTGCGCTCGTTGGCGTTGTAGCGCAGGATGGGTTTGTTGTCGTTCATGGTCGCTGCTCCCCTTGCCCGCCGGGCTTGGTCGGATCATAGACATGGACCGACGGGTCCACCTGATGCACGCTTTCATCCGCAGGTGCCGGGTGCTCGTCCTCCTCCACCCGCTGTGGCCCGACCCGCACATAGTGGAAGAACCCGGCCAGCACCGCCGCGCCCATGGCCAGCAGCGCCAGCGGCTTGGTGAAGCCCTTCCACAACCCCACCAGCGGGCTGATCACCGGCTGGTCCGGCAGGCCGGCGTACAGCTTCGGCGTGTCGGCATGGTGCAGCACATACATCACGTGGGTGCCGCCGACGCCGTCCGGGTCGTACAGCCCGGCCTTGTCGTAACCCCGCGACTTCAGGTCGACGATGCGCTCGGCGGCATGCACCTTCATCTCGTCCTTGGTGCCGAACACGATGGCCCCGGTCGGGCAGGTTTTCACGCAGGCCGGCTCCAGGCCCACGGTCACGCGGTCGGAACACAGGGTGCACTTGTACGCCTTGTGGTCCCTCTGCGAGATGCGCGGGATGTTGAACGGGCAACCGGTGATGCAGTAGCCGCAACCAATGCAGTGGTCCTGGTTGAAGTCGACGATGCCGTTGGCGTGCTTGATGATCGCCCCCGGGCTCGGGCAGGCCTTCAGGCAACCTGGCTCGGCGCAGTGCATGCAGCCGTCCTTGCGAATCAACCACTCCAGGTTGCCGTCGTCGCGCTCGTGCTCGGTGAAGCGCATCAGGGTCCAGGTCTCGGCGGTGAGGTCCTGGGGGTTGTCGTAGGTGCCGTGGTTGTGGCCGACCTCGTCACGCAGTTCGTTCCACTCCGAACACGCCACCTGGCAGGCCTTGCAGCCGATGCACTTGGTGGTGTCGATCAGCTTGGCGACTTCCTGCTGCTGGCGTACCGAAGGCGGTACGGTGGTGGTGGCCGAGCGGGCGATGATGTCTTGGCTGGCCATCAGAGTTTCTCCACTTTGACGAGGAACGACTTGGACTCTGGCGTCTGGGTATTGCCGTCACCCAGGAAAGGCACCAGGGTGTTGGTCAGGTAGCCATGCCGCGTAGCCCCGGTGAAGCCCCAGTGCAGCGGGATACCGATCTGGTGCACAGTCTGGTTGTTGACCTGGAGCGGGCGAATCCGCTTGGTCACCACTGCCACCGCCTCGATGTGCCCGCGCTTGCTCGACACCCGCACCCGGTCACCGGCCTTGATACCTTTCTCGTTGGCCAGCACCTCGCCGATTTCGACGAACTGCTCGGGCTGGGCAATGGCGTTGAGCCGACAATGCTTGCTCCAGAAGTGGAAGTGCTCGGTCAGCCGGTACGTGGTCGCCGCGTACGGGAACTCGTCGTGCTTGCCGAGGCTGTCCCACACCGAGTCGAAGACCCGCCCGGCCGGGTTGCTGGTGGCCTTCTTGTTCTGCGGGTGCAGCGGGTTGATGCCAATCGGCGTCTCGAACGGCTCGTAGTGCTCGGGGAACGGGCCTTCGGCCATCTTGTCGATGGCGAAGAAGCGCGCCACGCCTTCGGGGTTCATGATGAACGGGTTCATCCCCGCCTCGGGCGGCGAGTCGACCTTGAAGTCGGGCACGTCGGTGCCGGTCCAGGCCTTGCCGTTCCACCACACCAGGCGCTTCTTCTCCGGATCCCACGGCTTGCCTTGCGGGTCGCTGGAGGCACGGTTGTAGAGGATGCGGCGGTTGGCCGGCCAGGCCCAGGCCCAGTTCTGCACCTGGTGCATGCCGTACGGGTCGCTGTTGTCACGGCGAGCCATCTGGTTACCCTGCTCGGTCCAGCTGCCGGCGAAGATCCAGCAGCCGGACGCGGTGCTGCCGTCGTCCTTGAGCTGGCCAAAGCCCGCCAGTTGCTGGCCGGCCTTGAGCACTGCGCCAGTCGGGTCGGTGACGTCGGCCACCGCCCAGCCGTTCATTTCCTTGGCCAGTTCCTCCGGGGATGGCTCTTCAGGGACCTTGTATGGCCAGTTGATGTTCATCAGCGCATCAGGGTAGGCACCGCCCTCGGCCTGGTAGCGTTGGCGCAGGCGCAGGAACAGCTCGCTCATGATGTGAACGTCGGTGCGGGTCTCGCCCGGGCCGTCGGCGCCCTTCCAGTGCCACTGCAGCCAGCGGCTGCTGTTGACCAGCGAGCCGTCTTCCTCGGCGAAGCAGGTGGTGGGCAGGCGGATCACTTCGGTCTGGATGTTGGCCGTGTCTACATCATTGAACGGCCCGGCGTTGCGCCAGAACTCCGAGGTCTCGGTGGCCAGCGGGTCCATGATCACCAGCCACTTGAGCTTGCCAAGGGCCGCGGTGACGCGGTTCTTGTCCGGCAGCGCGGCTATCGGGTTGAAACCCTGGCACATGTAGCCGTTGACCTTGCCCTGGCCCATCATCTCGAACATGCGCAGCACGTCGTAGGCCGGCACATCGAGCTTGGGCAGCCAGTCGTAGCCCCAGTTGTTCTCCGCCGTGGCATTGGCGCCGTACCAGGCCTTCATCAGGCTGACATGGAACTTGCCGTAGTTCTGCCAGTACGACAGTTGGCCAGGGCGCAGTGGCTTGGAGGCGCGCTTGTCGATATAGGCGGCATAGTCCTGCTCGGCATCGCCGGCCAGGGTCAGGTAACCCGGCAACGAGTTGGACAGCAGGCCGAGGTCGGTCAGGCCCTGGATGTTGGAGTGCCCGCGCAAGGCGTTGACCCCGCCACCCGGCATGCCGACGTTACCCAGCAGCAACTGCACCATGGCCGCACTGCGGATGATCTGTGCGCCGATCGAGTGCTGTGTCCAGCCAAGCGCATAGAGGATCGTCATGGTCTTGCCCGGTACCGAGCAGGTAGCGATCTCTTCCCAGATCTTCAACATGGCGTCCTGCGGCATGCCACAGGTCATGCTCGCCAGTTCCGGGGTATAGCGGCTGTAGTGCTGCTTCATCAGCTGGAACACGCAGCGCGGATGCTGCAGGGTCGGGTCGACCTTGGCAAAACCGTCCTCACCCAGCTCGTAACCCCAGCCGGACTTGTCGGCATACACGCGCTTGGCCTCGTCGTAGCCGCTGAACAGGCCATCCTCGAAACCATAGTTCTCTTTGACGATGAACGACACGTCGGTGTAGTTGCGCACGTACTCGTGCTGGATCTTGTCGTTGCTCAGCAGGTAATTGATCAGCCCGCCCATGAAGGCGATGTCGGTACCGGTACGGA
>Ga0268257_1000345_pt1 | contig 61588 bp, 84 predicted proteins | sample AgamicAtPrz_FD_200249 | JGI IMG/M metagenome (GOLD analysis project Ga0268257, IMG submission 200249) | Agave microbial communities from Guanajuato, Mexico - At.P.rz (v2) (version 3) | ecosystem: Host-associated > Plants > Phyllosphere > Phylloplane/Leaf | place: Guanajuato, Mexico | collected... | reverse complement strand
ACCAGGTGATCCAACTGAGGAGAATGACATGGCGGTAACGCAAACAGCCCAGGCATGTGACCTGGTCATTTTCGGCGCGAAAGGCGATCTTGCACGCCGAAAATTGCTGCCTTCCCTGTATCAACTGGAGAAAGCGGGCCAAATTCATCCGGATACCCGTATTCTGGGTGTCGGGCGCGCCGACTGGGACAAGGACGCTTATACTAAAGTTGTCCGCGAGGCGCTCGAAACTTTCATGAAGGAAAAAATTGATGAAAGTTTGTGGGATACCCTGAGTGGACGTCTCGATTTCTGCAACCTGGACGTTAATGACGTCAGCGCGTTTACCCGCTTAGGCGCGATGCTGGATCAGAAAAACCGTGTCACGATTAACTATTTCGCCATGCCGCCAAGCACCTTCGGCGCCATCTGTAAAGGCCTGGGCGAAGCCAAACTGAACGCCAAACCGGCGCGCGTCGTGATGGAAAAGCCGCTGGGTACGTCGCTGGCAACCTCGCGTGAAATCAACGACCAGGTGGGCGAGTTCTTTGAAGAGTGCCAGGTCTACCGTATCGACCACTATCTCGGTAAAGAGACGGTACTGAACCTGCTGGCGCTGCGTTTCGCTAACTCCCTGTTTGTGAATAACTGGGACAACCGCACTATCGACCACGTGGAAATCACCGTGGCGGAAGAGGTGGGGATTGAAGGTCGCTGGGGCTACTTTGACCAGGCCGGTCAGATGCGCGACATGATCCAGAACCACCTGCTGCAAATTCTGTGCATGATTGCCATGTCTCCACCGTCTGACCTGACGGCTGACAGCATCCGTGACGCAAAAGTGAAAGTGCTGAAGTCATTGCGCCGCATCGATCGCTCCAACGTGCGTGAGAAGACCGTCCGCGGCCAGTACACCGCCGGGTTTGCGCAAGGCAAAAAAGTGCCGGGCTACCTGGAAGAAGAGGGCGCGAACAAGTCCAGCAACACCGAGACGTTCGTGGCGATCCGCGTGGATATCGACGACTGGCGCTGGGCGGGCGTTCCGTTCTACCTGCGCACCGGTAAACGTCTGCCGGCCAAATGTTCCGAAGTGGTTGTTTACTTCAAAAACCCGGAACTGAACCTGTTCAAAGAGTCCTGGCAGGAACTGCCGCAGAACAAGCTGACCATTCGACTGCAGCCGGACGAAGGGGTGGATATCCAGATCCTGAACAAAGTGCCGGGGCTGGATCATAAACACAACCTGCAGACCACCAAGCTGGATCTGAGCTACTCCGAAACCTTTAATCAGACGCACCTGGCCGATGCTTACGAGCGTCTGCTGCTGGAAACCATGCGCGGTATCCAGGCGCTGTTCGTGCGTCGCGACGAAGTGGAAGAGGCGTGGAAATGGGTCGACTCCATCACCGAAGCCTGGGCTGCCGATCAGGATGCGCCAAAACCGTATCAGGCGGGTACCTGGGGACCTGTCGCGTCGGTGGCAATGATCACCCGCGATGGCCGCTCCTGGAACGAGTTTGAGTAAGATAATCCTCTAGCTCGAAAGTGTTATTTTACCGGTAACATGATCTAACACAGCTAGTGGCACAATTTTCAACTTTTAAGCTCCGCGTGGATTCACCCGCGGAGCTTTTTTTATTACACTGCCGGAAGTGATTTTGCCCCTGAGCTCCGGACAGCAAGCGTTTCAGCGTTGTTAACAACTGCCAGCGACTTTGTAAACTCCCGAGCCGGACAGATAATTTAGAGGAGCTTTTATGAATCCGACATTGTTACGCGTAACACAGCGCATTATCGAGCGCTCGAAAGAGACCCGTTCGGCCTACCTCGCCCGGATTGAACAGGCAAAGAGCAGCACCGTCCACCGATCACAGCTGGCCTGCGGGAACCTGGCGCACGGCTTCGCCGCCTGCCAGCCTGATGATAAAGCGTCGCTGAAAAGCATGTTGCGTAACAATATCGCCATCATTACCTCCTATAACGATATGCTTTCCGCGCACCAGCCGTATGAGGTCTATCCCACTATCATCCGCAACGCGCTGCACAGCGTAAATGCGGTGGGCCAGGTGGCGGGCGGTGTACCTGCCATGTGCGACGGCGTGACGCAGGGGCAGGACGGCATGGAGCTGTCCCTGCTGAGCCGCGAAGTGATTGCGATGTCTGCCGCGGTGGGCCTGTCACACAACATGTTTGATGGCGCGCTGTACCTCGGCGTGTGCGACAAGATTGTCCCGGGCCTGGTGATGGCGGCGCTGTCGTTTGGGCATCTGCCTGCGATCTTCGTCCCGTCCGGCCCAATGGCGAGCGGTCTGCCGAACAAAGAAAAAGTGCGTATCCGCCAGCTGTACGCGGAAGGGAAAGCAGACCGTCAGGCGCTGCTGGAGGCGGAAGCCGCGTCCTATCATGCGCCGGGGACCTGTACGTTCTACGGTACGGCTAACACTAACCAGATGGTCGTGGAATTTATGGGGATGCAGCTTCCGGGCTCGTCCTTTATCCAGCCGGATGCGCCGCTGCGCAAGGCGCTGACCGAGGCCGCGGCCCGTCAGGTCACGCGTCTGACCGGCAACGGCAACGAATGGATGCCGATGGGCAAAATGGTTGACGAAAAAGTCATCGTCAACGGGATTGTTGCGCTGCTGGCAACCGGGGGCTCAACCAACCACACCATGCACCTGGTGGCCATGGCGCGTGCGGCGGGCATTCTGATTAACTGGGATGACTTCTCCGAGATCTCTTCCGTGGTGCCGCTGATGGCACGGCTGTACCCGAACGGTCCGGCGGATATTAACCACTTCCAGGCCGCAGGCGGTGTACCGCTGCTGATGCGCGAGCTGCTGAAAGGCGGGCTGCTGCATGAAGACGTGAATACCGTGGCGGGCTTTGGCCTTCAGCGCTACACCCAGGAGCCGTGGCTGAACAACGGCGAGCTGGACTGGCGTGAAGGGGCGAGCGCGTCTCTTGATGCGCAGGTGATTGCCACTATCGACAAACCGTTCTCTCCTCACGGCGGCACCAAAGTGCTGAGCGGCAACCTCGGTCGTGCGGTAATGAAGACCTCTGCCGTACCGGAAGAGAACCAGGTTATCGAAGCGCCGGCGGTGGTATTTGAAAGCCAGCATGACGTGTTACCCGCCTTTGACGCCGGTCTGCTCGATAAAGACTGCGTGGTGGTGGTGCGTCACCAGGGGCCTAAAGCCAACGGGATGCCAGAATTACATAAACTTATGCCACCACTTGGTGTATTATTGGACCGCCGTTTCAAAATTGCGCTAGTCACCGATGGACGCCTCTCCGGGGCATCCGGTAAAGTGCCTTCAGCCATCCACGTGACGCCGGAAGCCTACGACGGCGGTCTGCTGGCGAAAGTGCGCGACGGTGACATGATCCGCGTGAACGGCCAGACGGGCGAGTTAACCCTGCTGGTGGATGAAGCCGAGCTGGCGGCACGTCAGCCCCATATTCCTGACCTGAGCGCATCGCGCGTGGGGACCGGACGCGAAATGTTCAGCGCGCTGCGTGAGAAACTCTCCGGTGCGGAGCAGGGCGCAACCTGTATTACGTTTTAAGACGACTTGATTTTAACGATCTGGCGAGAGAAAACTCTGATGAAAAACTGGAAAACAAGTGCAGAAGCAATCCTGACCACTGGCCCTGTCGTGCCGGTTATCGTGGTAAACAAGCTGGAGCACGCTGTACCGATGGCGAAAGCGCTGGTTGCGGGTGGCGTTCGCGTTCTGGAAGTGACCCTGCGCACCGCCTGCGCGATGGATGCTATCCGCGCTATCGCGAAAGAAGTACCGGACGCCATCATCGGTGCGGGCACCGTTCTCAACGCGCAGCAGCTGGCGGAAGTGACCGAAGCGGGCGCGCAGTTCGCCATCAGCCCTGGCCTGACCGAGCCGCTGCTGAAAGCCGCCACGGAAGGTACTATTCCGCTGATCCCTGGCATCAGCACCGTCTCTGAACTGATGCTGGGCATGGACTACGGTCTGAAAGAGTTTAAATTCTTCCCAGCTGAAGCGAACGGCGGCACCAAAGCGCTGCAGGCGATTGCGGGTCCCTTCTCTCAGGTACGCTTCTGCCCGACGGGCGGTATCTCTCCTGCCAACTACCGTGACTACCTGGCGCTGAAAAGCGTGCTGTGCATCGGTGGTTCATGGCTGGTTCCGGCGGATGCGCTGGAAGCGGGCGACTGGGATCGCATCACCAAACTGGCTCGCGAAGCGGTTGAAGGCGCGAAGCAGTAAGCCATTCGCCATATGAAAAACGGGCCTTCTGGCCCGTTTTTTTATCCTGCAACCTTGACGCTCGCAGCGGCCGCTTTCGCTCTCGCCACGGCGTCGTCAACGTTATCCCCGGTGGCTAAGGCCACGCCAAGACGACGAGTTCCGTCGATCTCCGGCTTGCCGAACAAACGTACCTGCAATCCAGCGCCCACCGCCCCGTCGACGTTATCAAACGTGACGTTCTGGCTGGTTAACTGCGGCAGGATCACCGCCGAGGCGGCAGGGCCATACTGACGTACACCGCCGACGGGCAGGCCGAGGAACGCGCGCACGTGCAGGGCGAACTCGGAGAGATCCTGCGAAATCAGCGTGACCATGCCGGTGTCATGCGGGCGAGGGGAGACTTCGCTGAAAATCACCTCATCACCGCACACAAACAGCTCCACGCCGAACAGGCCATAGCCGCCCAGCGCCAGGACGGTTTTACGGGCGATCTCCTGAGCACGCTCCAGCGCCAGGGTGCTCATCTGCTGCGGCTGCCAGGATTCGCGGTAATCGCCATCCTCCTGACGGTGACCAATCGGGTCGCAGAAATGGACGCCGTCAACGGCGCTGACGGTCAGCAGGGTGATTTCGAAATCAAACTTCACGACGCCTTCGACGATCACGCGACCGGCCCCGGCACGGCCGCCCTGCTGGGCATAATCCCACGCGTTATCCAGGGTACCGCTGTCGCGAATAAAGCTCTGTCCTTTTCCGGAGGAGCTCATCACCGGCTTAACGATGCACGGGTAACCAATTTCCTCGACGGCCTGCAGGAACGCGGCCTTATCGCCAGCAAAACGGTAGCTCGAGGTGGGCAATCCCAGCTCTTCCGCCGCCAGGCGACGAATGCCTTCGCGGTTCATGGTCAGCTTTGCGGCTTTCGCACAGGGCACCACGCGCTGGCCTTCCTGCTCCAGGGCGATCAGCGTATCGGTGGCAATGGCCTCAATTTCCGGCACGACAAAATCGGGTTTTTCGCGCGTAATCAGCTCGCGAAGGGCATCGCCATCCAGCATGTTAATCACATAAGAACGATGGGCGACGTGCATGGCGGGTGCGTCGGCGTAACGGTCTACGGCAATGACTTCCACACTTAAACGCTGGCACTCAATGGCGACCTCTTTCCCCAGCTCGCCCGATCCCAACAGCATCACTCGCGTCGCCGCAGGTCGCAGCGCAGTTCCTAAACGAATCATAACAATCCCCCTGAAAAAGTTGCGCGCAGTATAAACGAAAACGTTTGCGTCTGTCTCGTGCACGGCTAAACGAGGGGACAGAAATTTGCGCATCTTTAGCCCGACCAGACATTTCCTGACGCCTGCTCGCTTACGCTGTGAAACATGTTCACCGTTAAGTGAGGGAAACCATGTCTGGCTGGTTAAATCAATTGCAATCCCTGTTAGGGCAGAAAACATCGTCTGGCGAGCGGGACCTCAGCAAACTGCTGGTACCCGGGGCGCTCGGCGGGCTGGCAGGCCTGCTGGTCGCGAATAAATCCTCACGCAAGCTGCTGGCAAAGTATGGTACAGGCGCGCTGCTGGCCGGCGGCGGCGCCATCGCGGGCACCGTGCTGTGGAATAAATACAAGGATAGAATACGGACCGCGCACAGCGATGAACCGCATTACGGCGAGCACACCTCGCCGCTGGATCTGCGTACCGAACGGCTCATTCTTGCGCTGGTTTTTGCCGCGAAAAGCGACGGGCATATTGACGATAAGGAACGAGCGGCGATCGAGCAGCAGCTGCGCGAAGCCGGCGTTGAAGAGAAGGGAAGAGTGCTGGTGGCGCAGGCGATAGAACAGCCGCTCGAGCCGCAGCGTCTTGCCCAAAGTGTGAAAAATGAGGAAGAGGCGCTGGAGCTCTATTTCCTCAGCTGCGCAGCCATCGATATCGATCATTTTATGGAGCGGAGCTACCTTAACGCCCTGGGCGATGCGTTAAAGATCCCTCAGGACGTGCGCGAGGGCATTGAGCGGGATATCCGGGAGCAAAAACAGGCGTTACAGGGATAGTCGTCGCCGTCGCGACGCTGTTTCGCTTGCATCATGCGTGGGTTTTGCCAACCTTATAGGGTGTAAAACTTAAAAGAATGATGACATGCCACCGAAAGCCCGACGTACTCCTTATGCGATCACCACGCATGGCGATACGCGTATAGACAACTATTACTGGCTGCGGGACGATTCGCGCTCCCGGCCAGAGGTACTCGACTACCTGCACGAGGAAAACGACTATGGCCGCAAGGTCATGTCCAGCCAGCAGACGCTTCAGGACCAGCTCCTGAATGAAATGGTGCAGCGTATTCCCCAGCGCGATATCTCCGCGCCCTGGACCAAAAACGGCTATCGCTATCGCCATATTTACGAGCCCGGCAATGAGTATCCCATCTACCAGCGTCAGTCGGTGTTAAGCGCCGAATGGGATGAGTGGGATATTCTGCTGGATGCCAACCAGCGCGCCGCCCACAGCGAGTTTTATACCCTGGGCGGCATGTCCATTTCCCCTGACAACGCGGTGATGGCGCTGGCGGAGGATTATCTCTCCCGCCGCCAGTACGGCCTGCGGTTTCGCAATCTGGAGACCGGCAACTGGTATCCGGAAATGCTGGAAAACGTCTCCCCGGATTTTGTTTGGGCGAATGATTCCGAGACGGTTTACTACGTCAAAAAGCACGCGTCGACGCTGCTGCCTTACCAGGTGTGGCGACATACCGTGGGAACGGACTCCGCTGACGACGAGCTGGTTTATGAAGAGAAAGACGAAACCTTCTATGTCAGCCTGCATAAAACCTCCTCACGCCACTATGTGATTATCTTCCTTGCCAGCGCGACGACGTCGGAAGTCCTGCTGCTGGATGCCGAACTGCCGGACGCCCAGCCGCTCTGTTTCCTGCCGCGCCGCAAGGATCACGAGTACAGCCTGGACCACTTCCAGCACAGCTTTTATTTGCGCTCCAATCGCGAGGGCAAAAACTTTGGTCTCTATAAAACCAAAGTGCGCGATGAGCGCAAGTGGGAGGTGCTTATCCCCGCGCGGGATCAGGTGATGCTGGAAGGGTTCACCCTCTTTACCGACTGGCTGGTGGTGGAAGAGCGTCAGCGCGGGCTGACCAGTATCCGACAAATCAACCGAAAAACCCGGGAAGTGGTGGGGATTGCGTTCGATGACCCGGCCTACGTGACGTGGATTGGGTTCAACCCTGAACCCGAATCGTCGCGGTTGCGCTACGGCTACTCCTCCATGACCACGCCGGACACCCTGTTTGAGCTGGATATGGATACCGGGCAGCGCCAGGTGATTAAACAGACCGAGGTAAAAGGGTTTGAGTCCGAAAACTACCGCAGCGAGCACCTGTGGGTCACTGCCCGTGATGGCGTGGAGGTGCCGGTCTCTCTTGTTTACCATCGGGCTCATTTCCAGAAAGGCAAAAACCCGATCCTGGTATACGGCTACGGCTCGTATGGCTCAAGCATGGACGCCGATTTCAGCAGCAGCCGGTTAAGCCTGCTCGATCGCGGTTTTGTTTTCGCCATCGCCCATATTCGCGGCGGCGGTGAGCTGGGCCAGCACTGGTATGAAGACGGGAAATTCCTGAAGAAGAAAAACACCTTCAATGACTACCTCGACGTCTGCGATGCGCTGATTGAGCAGGGCTACGGCGATCCGCAGCTCTGCTTTGGGATGGGGGGCAGCGCGGGCGGTATGCTGATGGGGGCAGCGATCAACCAGCGTCCCGACCGCTTTAAGGGGATTGTCGCGCAGGTTCCGTTTGTCGATGTGGTCACGACCATGCTCGATGAATCCATTCCCCTTACTACCGGGGAGTTTGAGGAGTGGGGGAATCCGCAGGATGAGATGTACTACCGCTATATGAAAGAGTACAGCCCGTACGATAACGTGGAGGCGAAATCCTACCCGCATATGCTGGTCACCACCGGTTTGCATGATTCTCAGGTGCAATACTGGGAGCCGGCAAAATGGGTGGCAAAACTGCGTGAGCTGAAAACCGATGACAATCTGCTGCTGCTGTGTACCGACATGGATTCCGGACACGGGGGGAAATCGGGGCGATTTAAATCGTACGAAGGGGTTGCTCTGGAATATGCCTTTTTAATAGGCCTGGCGCAGGACACGCTGCCAGGCCGTGCGGAGCGTTAAGCGTCGCCCAGATAATGTTTCAGCGTTAAGCGCAGCTCCGGGCTCATTCTGTCGAGGTTGTTATACAGCCAGCGCAAATAGCCCGGGTCTTTATCCGCCACCTCGGACACCGGCTTCCCGCGATATTTACCAAAGGTAAACGTGGTCAGCAGCGCGGGACGTCCTGTGATCGTCGCCATGTCATCCGGCGTCCAGCCAGAGATATTCATAATATCAATCAGCAACGCGGCGGTGATATAGCAGTCATACAGGGCGCGGTGATGGTGAAGCCCCTCAGGGGTACGAACGCTGAGCTTGCGGGACTTGTACAGCGCCATGTTGCTGTATTTAATCCCCGGCCAGAGACGACGCGCCAGCTTCATGGTGCAAATCCATTCCCCCGGCATTTCAGGCAATACCCGGCGGTCAAAGCTGGCGTTATGCGCGACGTACCACGGGCTACCGTAGTAGTGCGGAATGATCTCTTCGATCCACGGCTTATCCGCCACCATCGATTCGGTAATGCGATGGATAGCCATCGCCTGAGGGCTGATGGGGCGATCGGGACGCACCAGATGGCTCATTGGGTTGACGATTTTACCATCAACCACGTCGACAGAGGCCACTTCCACTATTCCGCCCTGAAGATCGCAAGTTTCGGTATCGATGACGCGCAGCATTGAAAACTCCTGAGCTTAAAACGCCTAGCCTAAAGGAATGATATCGCCTTGCCAACCCTCTCCGCCGAGCGTGCCGGTCACCAGAAGCTCGCCCTTATCCGCGCGCACGATCAGCTGGCCTTTTTCATCCCAGAGCGCGCTGCCGCCGCAGGCGTTCGCCATCAGCACCGCAATGGCATATTTATGCGCGAAGCGCTGCAGGTTACTGATGGACTGCCGCCAGCGATTATCCCCCACCGACTGGCAGCTGGTAACAAGCGTTGCCCGGGGATCGAGATTGGGCGAATCGGGATGTGCATCAAGGATGGTAAGGTGTTTATCCCCCGGCACGAGGCTGGCACCGCCCCCTTGCGGATAGCGCAAAATGCGATGGCGAGCGGGCGAAAACAGCACAAGGCCTTTCTGGCGCTGGCCATTCTGTTCCAGGGGGAGCCCGGCAATAACGGTGATCTGGTGTTGATGTGCCGCGTTGAGCAGCGGCTCCAGCTGCGCGTCATCGGGCGGGGGAGGTAACGTCGGCGAGCCAGAGCCCGTTAATGAGAGTTCAGGGAAAACCAGCAGATCGCACCGCTGCCGTGCTGCTTCGGCGATGAAGCGCAGGTGGTGCGTAACATGGTCATCTACAGTCTGATGCAGCCCGCCATACTGGGCTGCCGCTATATTCCAATGTGACATCGTGACTTCCTTATACACTGAGTCGCAGAGATTTAAGAATACACCTAAAATAATCAGGGTTTTCTTATCCTGCCAGATTCCGCGTAAGGAAATGTAACGACTCGTTAAGCTTATTTAACTTTAGGCTCGTACGGTAAACGGGAGAGGTTGACCGAGGCGAGGCGGTGGGCGATGAGTCTTTCGCGAAACCAGTCGCGCAGATGGGCGGGCTGTTCCCGTTCCACGACTTCAGCCACGACGGGCATGTTGTAACGCTCTTTGAACGCGACGCCAGCGGCAGCGAGATCGACATTCACTTTATCCATCTCGTCCTGCGGAAGGGCGGCCAGATTGATCTTCATTACCTTCTCCTTTTTATGCGGCGGCAACGTTACCGCGATTGCACGACGATGACAAGCGGAGGCAGGATGATCCTCGACTCGTTTATTATACAGCGTTATTCTTTAGCATACAGACATAACAAAAAGGAATGATAGGATGGGTTTCTCCGCTTCCCGCGCGGTCTGCGCACTGGTTTTTGTGGCCTCGACAATGATGACGCCTTCCGTGCTGGCACATGCACATCTTAAACAGCAGATCCCGGCAGCAGACAGCGTGGTGACCGCACCGCAGGCACTTACGCTGAATTTTTCAGAAGGTATCGAACCTGGATTTAGCGGTGTGGTGGTAACGGATGCGCAAAAGCAGGTCATCAAAACGGGAACCGCTACGCGCGACGAAAAGAACAAAGCTCAGCTTACCGTGCCGCTGGAACAAACGCTGGCATCAGGGACTTACCAGGTGGACTGGCATGTGGTTTCCGTGGATGGCCATAAAACCAAAGGCAGCTATCACTTTAGCGTGAAATAGCATGCTGACGCTGTGTTATATCGGGCTACGCTTTATCCATTTCGGGGCGCTGATGCTGGTGTTTGGCAATGCGCTTTACAGCGTCTGGTTTGCGCCTTCGTCTCTTCACCGTCTGCTGTCCCGGCGTTTTCTGTCGCAGCAGAAAGTGGCGGCCTTAGTGAGCCTGGCGGCTGCGGTCCTGATGTTTGTGCTGCAGGGCGGATTGATGGGCAACGGCTGGGGAGATGTGTTTGCGCCACAGGTATGGTTCAGCGTGATGGGAACCCGGTTTGGCGGCGTCTGGCTGTGGCAAATAATCCTCGCTGCGCTGACGGTCGGTGCGGCATGGCTTGCGCCGCTGAAAGGTTCGCGGCTGCTGCTGCTCGCAATGGGACAGCTTATCCTGCTGGCTGGGGTAGGGCATGCGGCGATGAACGACGGTCCGACGGGGGCGCTGCAGCGTCTTAATTATGCTTTTCACCTGATATGTGCCGCCACCTGGCTTGGCGGATTAATGCCCCTGCTGTTCTGCATGCGTCTGGCGAAAGGGCGCTGGCAGAATGCCGCCATCTTTACCATGATGCGCTTCTCGCGCGTGGGGCATTACGCCGTTGCGGGCGTGCTGCTCTCCGGGGTGATAAATGCGCTCATGATACTGGGCCTCGATATTCCCTGGCAGGCTGGCTACGTGCGGTTTTTGTTGTTCAAATGTGCGCTGGTGGCGTTGATGGTGGTAATTGCGCTGGCAAATCGGTATTTTCTGGTGCCACGGTTTCGTCCGGAGAGCGGGCGAGCACAACAGATTTTTATCAGGATGACACAGGCAGAAGTGGTGCTGGGAGCGCTGGTGCTGGCAACGGTCAGTCTGTTTGCCACCTGGGAACCCTTCTGACAAGGTTAAATATCATATGAAAAAGACAGTACTTTCTCTCTTATTGCTGGCCTGTACGGGGAGCGCCCTTGCCGCACCGCAGGTTATCACCGTGAGTCGTTTTGAAGTGGGTAAGGACAAATGGGCGTTCAATCGCGAAGAGGTGATGCTGACCTGCCGTCCAGGCCATGCGCTGTATGCGATCAACCCGAGTACGCTGGTGCAATACCCGCTGAATGATACCGCAGAGCAGCAGGTAGCCAGCGGCAAGAGCAGCGGCCAGCCGATTAGCATTATTCAGATCGATGACCCGGCGCATCCGGGACAAAAAATGAGTCTGGCGCCGTTTATCGAGCGCGCCGACAAGCTCTGCTAACGTTCGGGTTTCCAATAAAAAACCGCAGATGCTTGCGAAAGCACTGCGGTTTTTCACTTTTAATGATGCTCTGGCGCTTTTTTTCCGACCGCTTTTGCTGTGGACTGGAAAACCTGGCGTCGTCATCTATTCTTAAAAGGCAAGGCGACTTAGCCTGCATTAATGCCAACTTTTAGCGCACGGCTCTCTCCCAAGAGCCATTTCCCTGGACCGAATACAGGAATCGTATTCGGTCTCTTTTTATCTATTTGTTTCTCAAAGGTTTTTTCGGTCTTAACACGAAATCCCCCGAAAATTACTCGAATATTCCATATCCTGTCTAAACCATAACATACTCTGCACCGCGTGCGTCCAGGTATTTTTTGGTCATTGTTAAATTTTTGTGGCCGAGTAAACGTTGAGCAAATTCTTCTCCGCGCTCCTTTTCGTAGAGCCTGCTCGCCAGACTCCTGATCTCATGGAAAGGCGGTGGGTTAGGACCGAATTTTAACCCGGTCGAATCCCTTATCTCTGCGAAAGCCTGGGTGAGTCCGTCAGGCGTTAGCGGCCCCGGCTTTCTCCCCCCGCGGCGAACCGGCGAGTAAAGCATGAAGTCCGAAGGGTTGTTCACCCGGCATCGATCAATGACATCCTGCAACACAAGCCCGGCTACTTCCAGCCTCAAATCAAGGGGGAGCGCCAGTTTGTGACCTGTTTTCTCCTGAGTAACGAATAGCCTCCCGTCTTTAAGGTCACTGAACCTGAACAGTGAGATATCCTCCCGCCGCTGGCCGGTGATCAGCGCCAGATCGCATGCGTTAAGCGCCCAGTCAGAATGAGTTAACGCGGCCTGGCGGATGACGGTGAAATGCTCGAGTAACAGCCGCTCTCGCTTAACTTTTGGCGTCGGAGTTCTCGTCGGCTCGGCCGGATTTCTGACGACATGTCCTTCCACGATCGCCTCCCTGAAGATGTCCATAAGCACCGACCTCAGCCCGGAAGCCATGCTCTTTTTATCGCAGAGAATGTAGGCTTCAAGAAATGAGGCGATGTCCTTTGTCGTGACTGAGGCGAGGGGTATTTTTCCGAATTCTTCCTTTATGGTGGCGATCTGGTTCCGCCTGACCTTCATCGTGTTTGGTTTCAGCTCGCGCCGCTCGAGAATTACCTCGTAACGCTCCAGCCATGCAGCCACTGTAAAAGTGGGCACGTCTTTTATGCGATCCAAGAGGGAAGAGGGAAGGTAATTCTGGTCGATGTAGTTGTTGGCTTCAATGGCCTGGGCAACAGCGTCCTTGCGATCAATCGGGCCAAGAGAAATCTCCTGCCCGGTCACCGGATTGCGCCAGCTGTAAAGTCTGTCTCTTTTACGATAGGTCAGGTTACGGGGCAGGTTAGCGTCGTAACGTACTGGCCTCTTCGCCATGAGTCAGTCTCTCCAGTAAGGTGCCGCCGGACGGCAGTTTGGTGTGTTTCGGTTTAGCGCGCAGATTCTTCTTGCGCGGATCCACGTAGATAGCGTCAGGCTGAACCTTATATTCCTTTCCGTGCAGCTCTGGTGCCGGATAAATTCGCCCCTCCCGCGTCCATCGACGCAGAGTCGAAAGGGAGGGGGGAGTCGTGTAGATCTCAGCAGCCCATTCCTGCAAATTGAGAAGCTTAGCCATGAGAACTCCTTAGCCGCCAGGCATTATAAGCGAGGCCGCGTTGACGTGTTGATTATTCGAAATCAGGTAAAAAGAGGCCCCGACGAAGCGGGGCATGCACATTTTTAGAAAATTAGTTGGGTAAATCCAATATCTGCCGATATGTTAGGAGTTACATTTGAGGGAACGACATCCATGAAAACAAAGCATTTGCTGCTGTTTGTGCTCTTAGCATTGGCCCAATGTAGTCACGCTCAAGAACAATACAATTTTGAAGATGTAAAACCTGCAGTTATTGAATTCTTCAAGCGCGGGGTAGGGAATCCTGATGGCTGCGATGTGTTCAAACAACAACTTGCCAAAAATCCTGAAGATGAGCAAGCAAGGAAAATGATGATTGGTTTTTGTGACAGTGACTTAGATACATCTAAGCCAGTAACTTTCACAGAAATGTCATCGCATAGCTCTGAAGGGCATCCATATGTTTGCGGCATCATATCCGGTCAGACACAACTTGGCCGAAAAATAGGCGCGCGTTTTATTGCTGCCGAACCATATCATTTAGTTCTGGGCTTCAAGTATTCACGACGACCGATAGCTTACGCAACGGATGATGGTTTTTTGGTCGATGAGTTTCGTTCTCAGCTGAAAACCTTCAACGAGCTATATGCAAAAGCATGTAAATGAATTAAATCCCTCTCTGCTTATTCTTCAACTCGATGACGGATTGGCACTCCGCGCATGTCTGGCAGCCGGGAACGGCAGCGCGCCGCGGCTCTGGAATTGGTTCGTCGCATTCTTCACAACGCTCAGCTGATACGGCGTTGCGGTTCAGTCGGTGAGCGGCGATCGCTATATCGATACGTTGCTGAGCCAACTCGTTTGCTTGGTCAATAATCTCTGCGGTCATTTCTGGACTCCTTCAGTAAATTATTCAATTTCTCCTTATAACTGGCTTTCGCTTCTTTCTTGTTGGGTCGCCAGTCTCCGTAAACGCTCACATCCAGGTAGTTTCCCAAACGATACATCCGGCAATTTCCGTTGCGGTCGTAGTCCACCTGCGGCTTGTTGATACCAAGCCACTCATGGAATTCATGACCGCTATCAGCATCCAGAAAATCCTGGTAATTACTTTTTGCCTTGTACTTACGGGCGGTAAGTTTTGGAGGCGAATATTCCACTACCTCGCCGTACTCTATGCCGTCAATGGGATGGTACCGTTCGGGCGAGTGGTAAGGCGCGGTATCAAGAACAACGCCAATGTAGTGGCCGAAATCACGCACGATTGTTCCTGGTTCGCCATAAGCCACAACGCGGCGACCGACGTAGGCGTTAACTCCATACTGCGAATTGATGTATTCGAAGCACATAATCAGTTCTCCCGGAACTGTCGGTTAATTCGGTTGTAGATGAACGCCAGCAATAAAAAGGGAGCCTTAAGCTCCCGGGTAATTAGTGCCTTCATGCGGCGCGCTCCGCCATTATTTCGGACTTCTGTTCGTCGTTGAGCAAGTCGTCAGAAACGATCGCCACGCGATTGCTGGCGCTCCACGATACTGGAGCACTTTCTTTCAATGCCTTATTCAGCGCCTCAGCAGCATCACGCACAGCTTGCGGCAAGCAGTAATAGTCATCACCATCAGGCATTATCTCTTCGCAGTGCTGCTCCAGATCGAACTCAGGCGGGTAGTTAGGCTCGCAGATCATCAACTGCAGCTCGCTCGGCAGCAGGGAGTGCTCATAGCAATAGTCGGCCAGCGATTCAGCGTCGAAAAAGTACTGGTCACTGTCGAAGATAACTAGCGGCTCTCCGGCCCATACCGCGCGCTCAAAGGTGGAGAACTTCGCCTGGCGGCTTTCGCGGTGGCATTCTTCGCAATAGCCATTAGTGCTATGAATTGGGTGCTCTTCAGGTTTGTTTTTGCACTTGCGATGAGTGGCACCGCACCAACGCGCCTGGCGCTCGTCACCGCCCCAGAAACGACCTTGGCGGTCTACCCAACCAGTTACGGTCTGGATGCTGGCCGCTTCATCGCTGTCCATCATCACGATTTTTTCAGTTTTCATATTCATTGTTCGGCTCCAAATCGCCCGTTAAGGCGGCCAGTTTTGACGACGAACTCCAGGAGGCTAACTCCCAGAGCTACAATTTTCTTGTGATGCTTGTTGATGATGGGAGGCACCGTTTCGTTCCAGTTAGGCTTTGGCTTCTTGCGCATGGCCTGCCGGATTTCCTCGGTGCAGCGGCGGCAGGCGGCGCGGATGGCGTTGTCTGTTTCTGGCGTCATGCGGCCTCCCGGCGGGCGAGAAGTTTCGCCCCGAAAGCCATCAGCTCGTCCCGGTCCACAGTTGCGAAGTGGCAGTGTGTACGCGGGTACGGTCGCCAGATTATGAGCATCGACCCTTTGTTATTCCCCGATACTGGCTTACCGGTGACCGGGTTAATAAATGCCAGCCGCCCGGCGGTGATGAGGCGAACCTCGCTAGCTGTCTGGATAGCCTCTTTGAACCAGCCAACCGAAGTGTCTGCCGGTACCAGCATGACCGTGCCGATCTGATTGGCGCTCTCTGCGGCGGCCTTCTTAACAAACGGCATGATGTCGCTGTATGGCGGGTTCAACCAGACGTAGCCGGGAATGCTCAGGTAATCAGCCCAGGGCGTTTCCAGCGTGTTCTGCTCGGCGGTGATGAACTTCCGGCACAGCGAGTTATGCGGAGCTGCGGCGGCATCCAGTTGGAAGCAAAACTCAGCATCAAGGGAAACGAAGATGGCTGGTGGAGTGCGCCAGAGGTCGCGCTGATCCGCTGGCGTGTTGCTGCCGGTGAAATCCGTCATATATCCTCCCGCTCCGGATCGTTAACATCCCAGCCATTACGCTCAATATTGGTTTGCAGCCGCTTATCTCCTACCTCTTCAATGCAGCGGCCGGTAATCTCAGCGACTTCAGCGTTTGAGTGTCGCCACAGCAACGCCAGCTCTTCGGTAGTCCATTCAGGCATGACTTTTCCTCCTGACGATCGGGCAATTGAGTTGCGCTTGCTGCGCACGGAGTGGATAGAGCGGCCGGTTGCCGCGGAGATTTCTTCAGGAGTGAACCGCCCAAACAGAAACAACTCTGCTTTGGTCCATTTCCTGCAGTTGGTATTGCCAGGAAACTTCACGTCGAGGCGAGCAGCCTGTGTGTAAACAGCGCGCTCACTTCTCTCCAGTTTTTCGGCAATCAATGAGAGGGGCATCTGTCCTGCAACTTCATGCAGGAACAGGTTTTCCCACGGCTGCCAGTGATTAGCTCCCATGCTTACCTCCACTGCTCGCCAAACGTGAAGCCAATCTCCGCCAGCGCCTCGTCCATCTTCTCGATGAACTCCGGCACCATTTCGTTGAAATCGGCCATGTATTGCGGATCCCGCTCAACGACGACGTGGTGAATGCCTTCGCGTTTCATGCGCGGGTCGTAGTTGGCAAAGAACCAGGCGTCTTTTCCGGTCACCCACATACTGTACTGCACCTGAGCCATGTACTCTGACTTGATGGCCTCAAAACCGCCGAGGCGAAATTTCATGAAGTCACGGGAGGTGAACGGGCATTTCAGCTCGAGGCCGAAATTGTTACTGCAAAGGCCGTCAGGGGAGCACGCGGTGCGCATGCTCTCGTCACGGAACAGGATCGGAGACTCCGTGACTTTCACGTCGGTGGTGAACTCGAAGAGGGTGCGGGCGTCTTCCTCGTACTGCTTTCCCCAGGCCAGAGCCTTGGCGTTAACCTCTGGCGCGACGCCGGTGCATACCTCGGCGAGTAGGGTGTGGAAGTAGGACATCTTCATGCCCGTCCATTTGGTGCCGGATCGCGGCTTGGAAATGACGTTGTGCACTTCAGAGGCAGTTATGACGCCGAGGCGCAGCCGGTGCCACGCCTCATCGCCCTGTTGAATAGTGGTTACGTCAATGCCGGTCCGGGCAAGGATAATTTCTGGTGTCATGCTGCCGCCTTAGCCCTTTTCTGAAGGAAGCCAAACCCTTTCTGCGCCTCTTCTTCAGTGAGTTCTGACGCCTCAAGAATTTGCCGTTTGAAGATGTCGCTGCACAGTGGGAGGAAGTCTTTCTCCCAGTCTTTATCCAGGGTCGTTAAGAGATCGGTTATCGCCTGCAGCGTTTCTTCGCTTGCTGCTGGTGGAAGCGCTTCTGTGGTGCTGCGCGGCGTGACGTCACGGATATCTACGTCCAGAGATTTGCCTTCCATTTCTTCGGCGGTAGGCTGCTGTCCAATCTCAGGCCATGCCTTACGCAACGCCTGGGCTTCCGCGCATTTCGCCAGCTGTCCGTATGGGCGCTTTTTCCACATCGCGTTCGGCGCCGTGGTGTCGCGGCCGCCGGTGGCATAGTTCTCAATCCAGTATTCTTTGGCGCTGAACTCGACGATCTCTCCACTGGGCATGCGCTTGTAGACGGTGTATTTGCACCACTGAGGGAAGGTCACCTCGACACCAGTAAGCGTCTGAGTTACGTCGGGCCCGAACTCTGGCTCGCGGGCACCGGCATAATCGCCAGAACGGTCTGCCTGAATGCGGTAAAGCCCGATGCCCGGCATGACGACGTCGCGCCATTCACTTTTACCTGTTCTCGAGTCTTTGACGCTCATCGGCACGAGGTGGACAGGCTTCAGTAGTGGATCCAACTGGCGGGCACGGCAGTAATCGAGCGCCATCATTACCGATTCGTCTTTGGCGCCAGGGTAGATACTGTTCTTCAGCGCGCTCCAGGTAGCGACGTCGATGCCTTTTTCCTGCAACGCGCTCGCCGTGATTGTTAATTCGTTTGCCATCGTTAATCCCCTCAAAAATTAAAACGGGCAGCCGGTACGGTGTTCCCAGTCGTATTCCGCCTGGGAGTAAGCAACTGCCGAAATGAAATCGTTGTAGGCCTCGCCAGCTTTATCGCTGCGAAGTCCTTCGTATGGGCTGGAGTCAATCGGTACGGAGAAGTGGAAGAGGCCGGACGGCTCTTTTGGCATCATGTCGATGATTTCCCGCGCCCGGTCGCCGATCCACTTCTCTTTTTCGTCGATGAGCTGCTGCTCAGACCAGCGCCGATCTTCGATTCGGTCGTAAGTGAGGTATATGTTCATGGCTGAACTCCTGAAATATGGACGTGCGAGACCCGGCCGGTTAAAGCCAGCCTCTGGATTTAATTGAGAAAACTTGATTAATCAGCAAGCCAGCGCAGAATGTCATTAGCGCAGCGGCAACAACTAAGGTGACCAAATGCTGATTAATAAAAAACTGACAACACCGATGTACCCAAATGATGAAATGGGCAAGCGCTCGAAGCGAAATCATTGGTTTGTGAGAGAAAAGGGTAGTGACCAGCCGCATGATCAATCATGGTATGACTGGTGGAAGTCACGATCGCTTGGATTAGGCAAGAATGGTCATATTGCATGGCGTTCTACGTGTATCGCAAGAAACGCACCTGACCCATTCAATCCGCCGGGTTCATTCGAGGTCGACTTCCAGGCACCTGACGGCAAGCTGTATCATCTGGAGTTTAAGCTTGCTCCTCACGGCCCAAACAAATAATGGGTTAATGACTCAATCCTCCGCCGCGGCCATCAAGATACACCTCAACCAGTAGCTCTCTGGTGAAGGTGCGCTCACAACCTCGGTGGAGGTAGAGCTTTCCGCGCTTATTGGCTGATGCCGTCCACATGCCGTCTTTGTGCTTAACCAACATGCCAGGCCGAACTGCGCCGCGGTTAACTTCAACATATCCGTAGTGGTGCATCATTTTTTACCCTCCACCTGAGCCAATAAGCCAGCAATGTGCATCTGCCAGCGGTTCAGCGTGACCTGCTCTCGAGGATTGGTGAGCGACGTTAGCCGCCATTCGTTATCGTTCATGGCGCAGCGTTTGACGGTGTACTGCTTGCCGTTGTGGGTGACTGTCATGACGCCTCCCGGGCGCGGAGCATTGCGTCGGCAATATAATACGCATCTTCGGCTAATTCTTTGTATTGTGGTGATTGCGGGCCGCCACCAAAGGAATGCCCGTCCCATCTGCGCACTATGGCGGCCATAGCCTTAGCCGCGAAGTAATCGCGCACGGTTAAACCTCGTCCTCCAAAATCTTCGCTATCCCATGAGTTAATTTCAGGAGTGCATACGCCTGATTGTGGAAACGCTGGACCGCCAGTTTTGTTGCTCATAAATCCTCTTGGCCTTATCGCGGCGAACGGAACGGTTAATACAAGACTTCAACGCATTTATTCAGTGTTTCAATGGGCGGTGGATGGCCGCCGGTTGTCATAACTAAGCCGCCTCGGTGAAGCGACTGAGGTATGAGGGGTCGGATTTATTAGAAGTAAGTGGTTTTTTCGGAGTGACTGATATAATGTTTTTTTCAAAATCAATTGGATAAGGATAAAACTGATGCAGATTAAAGTTGGCGATAGAGTAACTACTAAACGTAGTCCTGGACGTTGGGGGAAAGTGACAAAAGTTACTAATCCAGATGATCCCGTCTTAACGAAGGTAGACATCACCTACAGAGACGGAAGTACTGAAACCGGAGTACCGATTGGTAGTATTGATGAGCACCAACCATAAAACTAACTCATAGCGTGCCCCGGCATAATCCGGGGCTGAATATTCGTTTTCAGTCGTCACTGTTACCCGTTACATATCTCCTCCGATACGGTGCGCCGCGTCGAAAATGGTGGCAGCGGCTAGCCATTTGAACGTGATGCCCAATCGGGCGTGAAAGACTCTTTAATTCAGCCCAGCCCACTCAACTTCGAATGGACTGGAATAAATCTTTTTGCGCTTCGCACCTCTCATCCCGCCAGTGTTGCCCGTTCCCACGCCTTTATCGCTCTCGCGAGGGGGTAGCCTCACACCGACCGGATCGCGCTCGGTGCTACGCCGAATTTGTACGTTGGGGTCTAAACAGGATTACCGAGTGCTGTTCCGACTTTGCATGTTGTTAAAAAGCAGGCGACTGCTGTCCGCCGCTGGCTAACTTCGCTCAGCTGTCGATGTTTCGTTTCGATGTGCAAACAATACTAGCGGTATTAATATAAATCAATACTGGCGGTATTAATAATTGGTGTGACGGTATTATGTTGATGAAAACTAGGAAGAAATATTTTTTTGAAAGCGAGCAGAGCGGCTAGTATTGATGGTGTTTCGAACTTTATTGGAGAGGGAAAATGAGGTTACTTGTAGCTGCAGTGTTAGCTTTACCAATGGTTGCTAACGCATCGTGCTGGACTGTGAAAGATCTTAAAGGGTCAAGCTACAGTGAGAGAGAAGGGTATTCTCGGATTGACGACGCGTTTTCTGGAATGTTCACAATCGTTATTGATGGCGATAATGCGACAGTACTGTATGACGGTCTTGATGGTGGAGGGATGGTATATCGAGCTATGAGTAAAAATGTAGTCGTAGGGCTTACCACTGAACCTGGAAAGCACGCCATGGAGACTTGGGTTGTACAGCCTGATGGCGTGGTGTTGATGAGCAAAACGCTATCTGGTTTTGGAGGGATGGATTCAACGAAGGCAATGGTGGGCAGAGTAGCCGGTCAGTGCAAATAGAGGGCGCAAACGCCCCTATTTGCAAACTTATCAAACGAGCTTTAGTTTCGTCTCAATAGCAACACCGATAATTCTGCAATTACCATTGATGGGAACGAGAGGCCACTGCGGGTTAAGGCCTTTAAGGTATCTTTGGCCTCCATCAATGATCAGTTTCTTAAATGTAGCTTCGTTTGAATCAGATAATTTAGCGATAACGAGGCTGCCATTGATTGGTTCTCGTCCGGTATCGAAAAGAACAAACGTGCCTTCTGGTATGCTTAAGCCAGCGGGCGCAGTCATTGAATCCCCTTCAACACGCAACCAGAATGCATCTCCTTGAATGTGAGCATCTGATTCCAGCCACTGATCAACATCCTTAATAGAGTATGGCTCCAATGCCTCACACCATGATCCGGCCTGTACGCTGCTAATAACCGGGTAGCGTTTACCTGGTGTATATCCAATTACATACGGAACTGATGGTTCATTAACGCTGTTGAGCCCCATTTCTGAAAGCTCTTTTGCCAGAGTCGGACTGAATTCCTCAACACTAACTTTCAGAAGGCGAGCAAAAACTGAAGCTACAGGAAGGTTAAGGGGATTCCTCCCGTTAAGGTAATGGCCTACCGCTCCCTGAGTAATATCCAGCTCGTCAGCAATCGACTGCTGGGTAACTCCGAGTACCTTCTTCTTCGCCTCATAGATGGCTTTTAGGCGCTTTGCGTCCTCAGCCTGAGTCGGTGTGATGTCTTTTTTCTTTTCCATTTTCAGATAGTAATACCTGAGCTATTAATTTAAAAATACCGCCGGTATTGCATGTTTTAATACTTATGGTATTGTTTTTGTATCAACGGTAAGGAGTCACGTTAAAAATGAAGATTTCACTCGCTGAATATGTCGACGAGGTTGGTCAGGTAAAAGCAGCTGATGCCATTGGTGTACACCAAACGGCAATTAGCAAGGCGATCAGGGTCGGCCGTCAGATTTTCATCAACAAGCTTCCTACTGGCGAGGTTAAGGCGGTCGAGTACCGAAAATTTCCTCACAGTAAGAAGCAGGAACATCAGGAATAGCAAATGCATTCACTTGCGTATCAACACAATACCGGAATACACCCGGGAGCGATGATAAACCGCGCTCAAGCTAAAGCGGCGCCAGACCACGAAAAGATCCGCGATGCGGTCCGGGCATGGGCGTCGACGCTGGACAATCAGGACGTCGTTTCGGCGCTGATCATCAACGAATACCGGGAGCAGGGCGGGACCGCCATCAGCTTTCCGGAAGACATCAGCCGGGCGCGCCAGAAGCTGTTCCGCTTCCTGGATAACCGTTTCGACTCCGAACAGTACCGCGAGAACGTTCGCCAGCTGACACCCGCAATCATGGCTGTCCTGCCGGTTGAGTATCGCACTCGCCTGATCGGTGCCGATTGCAAAATGTCTCGCCTGGCTGAGGCCGAGAAAGAGCTCGCAGAGGCTAAACAAGCCGTGCTGCTGGACGCCCCAGAGCATCAGAAGCTGAAAGAGGTAAGCGAGGGTATAGCGTCGCTGTTCCGCCTCATGCCGGAGCAGGTAGGGCCGCTGATGACGATGGTCACTTCGATGTTGGGGGTCATGTGAGAACTAGTGAAATGGCGAAAGCCGGTCTGCGCTAACAGAACCGACTTTCTGGTGCAAATCGTGTGTACTCATTGCAGGAGTAAGTATGTCAAACACCGCTGAAATTATCAATTTCCCAAACAAAACCGAACAACCGGGAGGTCGTATGGCCGACCTGTCGAACGGGTATACCAAGATCGCTAACGAGATCCAACAGCTTAAGCCTCGCCTGAGACTGTCAGGCCGGGAATGGCAATGTTTTGAGGCGGTGATCTGGCTTACCTACGGCTGGAACAAGAAACAGGACCGCGTCACAAATACGGTCATTGCTGAGCTTACGGGCCTGAGTGATACCCATGTTTCCGACGCGCTTAAGTCTCTCGCAGAACGCAAAATCATCTTCTCTCAGAAGCAGGGCATGATGAAAATCGTCGGTGTAAATACTGACCTTACTGCCTGGATTTTGGACAAACCGGAAACGGGAAGAAAATTCCCGAAAACGGGAAAATCCTTCCCGAAATCAGGAATAACCTTCCCGAAAACGGTAGACACCCAATACAAGAACAAGAACAGTATTAAAAGATCTTCGTCCGAGAATTCTGACGAATCCTCCGACGCACGTCTGAAGAAATTTTTATCAACTCATCCTGAAGCTGCGGTCTACACGCCATCCGCTGCGAAGTGGGGCTCTGCTGAAGACCTCAAAACCGCCCAATGGATATCTGCCAGGGTGAAACTGATTAACCCAACCTGCAAAGCCCCTGATATGACCTCCTGGTCTAACACCGTTCGCCTGATGCGCCAGATAGACAACCGGTCGCACCAGGACATCTGTGCGCTGTATGACTGGGCAAGCAAACACCACTTCTGGCAGACCAACATCCTGAGCCCGGAAAGCCTGCGCAAGCAGTGGGACAAGCTGACGATGCAGCGCAATGCTGGTGGCGAGCAGCGCTCCGCTAAGCCGGATCTGAACTTCAACAACACTGACTGGGCCTATGAGGTGATTCGATGAAATCTCTTGCAGAGCAGATGCGAAACCACGACCGCGAGCAGATGAGCCGCATGGCCCATAACCTGCCAGAACAGTACCAGGAGCGTGCGCCGGTCGAACAGGTGGCTCAGGTATTCAATAAGCTTTTCAACGAGCTGCGCGCCGCGTTCCCGGCCAGCATGGCGAACTTCCGCACCCAAGACGACCTGAACGAATTCCGCCGTCAGTGGCTGCTGGCGTTTCAGGAGAACGGGATCCACTCCATGGCCCAGGTCGATTCCGGTATGCGGATTGCCCGCCGCCAGGAGCGTCCATTCCTGCCGTCACCGGGCCAGTTCGTCGCCTGGTGCAAGCAGAGCGGCGGGGCGCTGGGAATCACCGTTGACCAGGTGATCGCCGAATACTGGGACTGGCGTAACCGCTCGTTCGAATTCACCTCCAGCGAGCAATTTCCATGGTCGCAGCCGGTCATGTACCACATTTGCGTAGAACTGCGTCATCGCAGCACAGAGCGCCAGTTAACGCATGGTGAGCTGGCACGCGAGGCGGGTTATCTGCTGGACATGTGGGAGAAGCGCGTCACCGATGGTAAGCCAGTGCCGCCGGTACGCCGGGCAATTGCTGCACCGGCTGCCGAGCATGGGCCGACTCCGATCCTGCTGCTTCAGGCGAAGTACAACCGCAACAAGTCGAACGGGATGGTGTGAGATGACCATAACAATCCGTGAGCAGGTGTTGGCAGCCCTGCGCAATAACCCGGGACTGAACAACGCCAGGCTGGCAGCGCTTATCGGCATGGACACCAAAAAGATATCAGGGACGGTGAGTACGCTGCTGGCTGATGGCCTGATTAGCTGCGAAGGCAAATACGGCCAGCGCCTGTACAGCCTGACCAGTTACGGCACGCGCTTCGCCCCTGACACGATACCGGGCATGAAGCAGGGTAAGTCGAAGTTAATTCAGCGGACGGACACGAACGTGATCTGCCAGGAGTGCCGCAATAGTCCGGCTATGAGGCGAGTATTGATGGTTGGGGGAGGGTAGGGGTATGAAACAGAAATTTTTCGAGTGGTTTACCAAGAACAACAACTGCTGCACACCAGCGATGGCTGATGATGGTAGTTTTGAGCATAAGAAAACACAACACATGTTCGAGGTGTACTAGTCTTGAGGTGAAGCTAGATGTGCAGTGCTGGCCGCGGACGATGTGGCTATTAAGGAAGTGAACATACATAGAGCAACTCAATCAATGAGGCATAGTAAAACTCTTGAAATGGTCAGGGGGGTTTACATTCTTTCGGCGCAGGTGCTATCTTAGACATAATTTTTTTAAGCGAGTATTTCGAATGACATCTATATCACCTAGAAAAGCTGATAATGAAGCTTTAGACATAATAAATAGAGTCATACAGGAAAAAAGAACAATTTCAGAATTTGAAAGTGTTCGGGTTGTTAATTGCTTGCGCTCTTTATATAAGGCTGGTAGCCCTTACTATGATGAAATAGCAGCCTGCTATTACTCACAAATTGCTGATATAGATAATTTAATACTTACTGTTTCGAATATTTTTAATTACAACAAAGAAGACTCTTATTTTAATTCTATATACGCGCTTAATAACACTATGCGGTATAAAGAAATATATAAATACATAAGAGACTATAATTTATTGTCAGATAATAAAGATTTTCTAATGTCAGCAATTAAAGCATCTTCTTTTTGTGCAGATGCTGATTTGGCTACTCGTTATATTTCTGAATATAAAAGACATTGCGATGAAGATAGTGATGTTTTTTTAGCGCAGATTTCTGAGTTAAATGATTTTTTTGATAAAAATCATAAAATAAAAGACTGCATATCAAACTATATGCTTGATTGTTTTGATGTCTTTTCTAGAGAGATACTTTCTAGAGCTAAAGAAATTGATAGTAGTTATGGTTTTTCTCACCATGTTTTTTATGATGAAGGTTATGATTTTGTAGCTTTTAGTTTTATATGGAATGGGGATGACTCAAAGCTTGATTATCTTATAGATTTAGAGGATTGTTTTATATCATCAATATCTAAGATAAAATGTGAACCTATAATTAAAACTAAACTGTCGTTTAATTTTGAGATGGGAGAATTGTTATGATCTCTCCAGAAGAAATTCTCGAATTTGCTAAAGCTTCATATGCTAAGTTTGATGTCGATGGGTATATTTGTGTCAATGAAGAGGTTGAGTACAGAACTTGTGCTAGATCTGCATATTATGCCCTTTACCATTATTTAAAATCAATTGCTGACAGCTTGCCGGGTAACTACGAAGATGTTTCATCTCATGAAAGAGTTATTCGAAAACTTATAAGTTCTGGTGATCCCAAACTTAGTGAGTTAGCTCAAAAAATGATTTCGACAAGGAAGACAAGAGTTAGAGCTGATTACCATCTCGATAAAAACTTTGGAAAAACAGAGACATATAAGATACTTAGAGTTGTCGAAAAGATATTTAAAGATGCGGCCTCTGAAGATTCCGTAAATTTGGATTCCTAAATAGCATTGCTTGAACACAGTTGTAAAAATTCTAAGCATTAGCTAAAAAGACATCAATCTACCTAACTTGAACTAATAGCGTTTTACATCAAGCTTGGTGGTGTTGCGCAAAAATGCATTACAAACAGAACAATCAATTATCTTTGATTTTCGAATGTCAACCAGCCATAATCATGTCATCGGAGCCTGAACAACTCCGGTGACTTCTGCGCATTTAAGGGGACTTAAATGCGACCACAATCTGAACTCCTCACCTTGTCACAGATGCAGAAATGCACCTGCGATTTTCTGCATTCTGCGTTGCCTCTAGGAGGTGGCGTATGAAGCAGCACTACTGCATCGTTAACGACACCGTTAAAGACAACCTCATAGCATTTATCCGCACCATACCGGTAAACCCTCGCGCGCCGATGGTGGTCGAGGCCAGGGAAGAAACCCGAACAGACAAGCAAAACCGCCTGATGTGGCCGCTGCTGAAAGACCTGTCTGACCAGGTAGTCTGGCACGGCGAAAAGCTTACCCGCGAAGAGTGGAAGGACCTGATCACTGTTCTGGTGAATCAGACCCAGGACCAGGAGCAGAAGTCCGCGCCGGGCATCAACGGCGGACGCGTTTATTTCGGCGTCCGCACATCCAAATCCAGCAAGCGCTACATGGTCGATGTCATTGAGGCGATTTACTGGTTCGGTACCGACCGCGGCGTGAAGTTCTCCGAAGCATCCAGTAAGCGCATCGCCTGGGCGAAAGAGTGGAGGGCTTCCCGTGGGTAGTCCTCTCGCGCGCGTCATCACCAATGAAATCTTCCGCGTTCCGGCGCGCCGCCAGTGCAAGCCCGCGGTAAAGCCGTCCGACATCCCGACACTGAAAAACTACACCGCCCGCCTGGTGGATCAGAAATGGCTGCGTCTCGCGGCACGGAGGACGCATGGCTAATTTGTGCAAAGCGGCACGCGGCCGCGAATGTCAGGTGCGGATCCCCGGCGTATGCAACGGCAATCCTGAAACCTCAGTGCTGGCTCATATCCGCCTTGCCGGCCTGTGTGGAACCGGAATTAAGCCGCCTGACCTGATCGCCACCATCGCATGCAGTAGTTGCCACGACGAGATAGATCGCCGTACGCGTTTGGTCGATGCCGAATATGCAAAGGAGTGCGCGCTGGAAGGTATGGCCCGCACGCAGGTTATCTGGCTGAAAGAGGGGCTTGTGAGGGTATGAATATTTACGATATCACGCCGGTCAGTAAACCGCGCATGACACAGAGAGATCGCTGGCATAAAAGACCTGCGACAGCGGCATATTGGGCTTTCAAAGCCGAAGTTCGCCTGCTTGGAATCAGCATTCCTGAATCCGGATATCACATCACCTTCATCGTTCCCATGCCAAAAAGCTGGAGCCAGAAGAAGCGCGCGCAACTGAACGGCCAGGCTCATCAGCAGAAGCCGGATAAAGACAACCTGGAAAAGGCACTTCTCGATGCCATTTTCGACGACGACAGCCGCGTCTGGGATGGCCGGGTGACAAAACTCTGGGGAGAGAAGGGGCAGATCATTATTGGGGAGTGTGCGCCGTGACCAGAGACGAGATAACCCGATACCAGGCAGAAAGTGTTAAGCGCGCCAGCATGCGCCCAGTAGCAAAGCACAGCCAAACCAAAACCAAACAGTCACAGAAGGAAGCCGCATGAACATTCAGCAACTGGAATACGTACGTCAGCAGCTCATTGTGGCGACCGCAGATCTGAGCGGGGCGACGAAAGGGCAACTGGTAGCTTTCGCCGAGAACGCGCAATTCACCGCGACGGCGCGCAGCCGGGGCCGAAAAAAAGTATTCGACAAGGATAAGCAGCGCATGGTCAATCCGGACGGCCCGCCTATGAGCGGCAGTCAGTCCCGCGCCAAAGGCTCATCCATCGCGCTGGTGGGCCCGGTTGAGTTCGTCACCGCCTCATGGCGCCGCGCGGTGCTGTCTCTGGAAGACCATCAGAAAGCGTGGCTGCTGTGGAACTACAGCGAGAATATCCGCTTTGAGTACCAGGTGGCGATAACTCAGTGGGCGTGGGCAGAGTTCCGGGAACAGCTCGGCGCGAAGAAGGTGGCCGGCAAGACGCTGGAGCGACTGAAGAAGCTGATATGGCTGGCGGCGCAGGACGTCAAAGCGGAGCTGGCGGGGCGGGAGACGTACGAATATCAGGCGCTGGCATCGCTGGTTGGCGTAACACCAAAGAACTGGTCAGAGACGTTTACGGACCGCTGGGTTGAGATGCGGCGCATTTTTCTGTGCCTGGATAGCGGGGCCTTATTGCAGGTTGCGCGATCACGTTCACAACAAAAGGCGACAAATTTAGACTCAAGTCTTGCAAAACTGGATTGAAACGCATATATTTCATGTAAATCTGATATCGTCGCTATAGCTTCGTAGGTCGACAAAGAATTAACAGCCTCGCCATCGTGCGGGGCTTTGTTTTTTGTGCTTTTAAAAGCCTCCAGAATAGGCGTAAGTTATAAATTTTACTTAAATAATGTAAAATGCCTCTTAAAAAGGATACAAGAGGCGTCATCATGCAGGATTTCCAACTTTATGTTGGTGGCACTAACAACATCACCTATCGATACGAAATCAGAAAGGTGGATGATGCTTTTAGTGTTCGAATATTTAACGTCATAAACAAGGTACACAAAGAGGTCGGCAGTAAATCTCTTCGTTTCGTATCAGCTCATGATGTTATTGATGAATGCACATCGCATTACAGAAGGCATGCTGAAGGCTTCAGAGGCTTTTTGCGTGGCCTAATGATGCGGTGAAGGTGCTACTCAATATAAAGGTCGCTCAGGCGGCCTTTTAATTTGCCTGTAGCTAAGCGGTAAAGCTGCCAACTAATAATTGGATGACAGCTGGTTCAAATCCAGCCGGATGAATAAAACCTCATGACCTGGGTCCCTTCGGCCATAGAGCCGGCATTGCCTTACCCCCATATTGCCCGCCTGTCGCGGGCTTTTTTATTTCGGCCGCAGACAATCAATTCCAGATGATCCGTATCTATCGTGTCTGACGGCCTTTCCCAACTACCACACAGCACCCCGAAGCCGGAGGTGTGGAATGCAACGTATGAACCCAACAAATGGACACGATCTGCCGTACTGGTGGTCGGCGGCCTTGGGCCTTTTCTCTTTACTTAGCCTGCAGGATTACGTGTTTATTATCGGCGCGCTTATATCGGCGTTCTTCACGATAAAAACCTATTACGCAAAACGGAAAGAAGAGCGTGAGCGTATGGCTGAGGAAAGGAAGCGCACCCAACTGCTGGAAAACTACTTATCTGACGTAGGCAAAAAACCTCACTCCGATCGCCCGGCTGCCGCCGAGGTAGTTACGGAGGCAATGCGGAGAATTTCCGGTGGCACAGTTGAAACTGAGTAAGAAAAGTGGCGCGGCGGGCATTGTCTGCTCCGTCGGAACGATCATCGCCATTGTGATGAATGCGGGCCACGTCAGAACAAACGAGCGCGGGCTGGAGTTAATCGGCAACGCTGAATCTTGCCGACGTGATCCGTATGTCTGCCCGGCAGGTGTGCTGACTGACGGCATGGGGAACACGCATGGAGTGATGCCCGGCACCGTCAAGTCCGACGAGCAGATCGCAGCCGAGTGGGAGCGCAACATCCTTGATGCTGAGTCCTGTGTTAACCGGTACGCCAATGGCAAAAATCTCAGCAACGATACCTTTTCTGCAGTAACGTCAATTACCTTTAACGTTGGATGTCCAACGATGAAGCAGTCGACAATGTTTGCATTATTTCGCGAGAAGAAATCGGCGTGGCAATCAGCCTGTAATCAGTTCCCCCGCTGGGTGTATGCAGGGAAGACTATTCTCCCGGGCCTTGTTAAGCGGCGCGATGCAGAGAAACAGCTCTGCCTGGATGGTGTGAAATGAGCCGATTAACATCAATCGTCTGCGCTGTTGTTATCTGCCTGCTGGTTTCCATGGCCTGGGCGATTAACCACTACCGCGACAACGCCATCACCTACAAAGACCAGCGCGATAAAGCGTCGGTCCGGGCGGAAACATCAGAGGCGATCACCAGCAACGCGATCACCACGATGAACCTCATCCGTGATATCTCACAGGCTACCCAGAATGCAAAGAACGAACTGGCTCAAAAGGGCGAGACACGCATTGTCTACATCAGGCAGGCGCTTGAAGGCGATCCGTGCGCTAAGCAGCTTGTTTCTTCTGCCGCTGCTGACAGCCTGCGAGAATACGCAGACAGTTTACGTTCCGGCACCGGTGGTGCCATTAAGCGCTGATCTCACGGCAGACACACCGATCCCCGGAATGGCGGTCCCGTTCACGTGGCAGGCAAGTCTGGAGTTAAATGCTCAGCTCTATACGGCGCTTGGGCAGTGCAATCTGGATAAGGCCAGTATTCGTAAGATTGAAGAAAATAAAGCCTCCAGTAGGGAGGCTTTTTAAGTTATCAGAATGGCGGATATTCTGATGTGACCCAATTCTTGGCGGTCAGCATTTCTTCAATTAAGCTGACTTTCCAGACTATACCTATCTCAGGCATAGATTTACCAATGGTTACTCTCCCTGAGTAAATACCTACAAGCTTGAACTTTTTAACCTGAATTGTATTTTTCATCGATTCAGTTGGTAATGCACTGATGAAATCTAATGCAGATATTTCACCTCTTTCACGCCGTTGGTGTAATTCATGCATCTCAGGAGGAACTATTATTTGAGTAGTATATTCATGAGTAAAAACAGGTGAGCCTGACATACCTTCTTTAGTTGTTGCATCAATGTAAAAACAATCAAGCCCCGAAACTTTAACATTAGGTTCACTGGCTACAATACCCTTTTTCCATATTGGAAGATGTGTATTAACAGCCAAGCCGAATGGGTAACCTACGATTGAGAGGTCAGAGGCTACATGCAGAGGAATGGCATCTTTATTTTGAATAGTTACTTGATTTGTATAACCTATGTTGCTATTAAAAATTATCGGAATTCCGACAAGATCTACCCCTTTATCTCTCAGTGGGTGTTCAAGCCAGCTAGAGTTAGCATCAATATTAATGTGAAACGTATGCAATGAACTTCCGTCTGGGGCCCAAACGTGGCAAGTTATTTTATTTGGTGATGAACCTATTTGCCCCATTAATGATTCTGGTTCCTTAGGGTAGCGACAAGTTAATACATGATAGTTCGTTATCAATATGGGGTTTTCGTAATCTTCATGGCTGTAAAGGAAACCTGTTCCAACCATAATTTCCCTATCATTATGAAAACAGGTTAACTTAACTGCAAAAAAGCTGATGGGGTTCAAAAAAACACCTCTCATGAAAAAATGAAACTTGATAATAGATGAATTGAAATTGTACTTCGATACGCTTTCTCCCGCTACGTATAGTTACATTGTCATCAGAATGGGCTGATCCATCGTAATAGCAATATACCCTGCAGCGGATAATCACCCAAATATCCCCACAAGCGGATAAAGAGGCTCTCAATGTCAGACATCTACCAAATAACGCTAACCACCCAGACAGGCGAAACCTTCACGGGCAAGATGTCACGACGTCAGCCTGAGCTGGTAAACGGGTTTGTGCCGCTGGCGACCGAAACGGGCGAGTGGCTGTTTTTCGCTCCTGGCGACGTGAAGCGCGTGCAGTTCACGCCAGTATCGGAAGAGCAGACCGAACAGCCAGCAGAACAAGCGACGGAGTAAGTCATGGCTAACGATGACGAGCGCAGGCCATATCCGCCAGTTAACTTCATCGACTCCGAGAGCTGGCAGCCATACACCCGGCTCATTCCCGCCAATGAAGTGCATGAGTGGGTAAACCGCCAAATCCTCAGCGATACCGGCAGCATCCATAACCCTGACCACGAACACCTGCTTGAGGCTGACCTCTGCTTCATGTGGGCGTCCGATTCGTTCGCGAAGAAGGGGCGCTACGTTCTCGGTCAAGCCGAACAGGTAATGCTCCGCGCCGGTGGTTGGCAGAAAGCCAGAATGGAACAGCAGATGTATGAATGGTTCGGGCGAATCCCGAAGTTCATCATCACCCTTGCAGCCGATTACTGCTCACAATGCAGTGACCTCGAGTTCTGCGCACTGGTAGAGCATGAGCTTTACCACATCGCACAGGCCACGGATGATTTCGGCGCGCCAAAGTTCAACAAAGAGACCGGGCAGCCAGTGCTCACACTGCGCGGCCACGACGTCGAAGAATTCACAGGTGTCGTACGTCGATACGGTGCCAGCAAAGAAGTACAGGAGCTCGTTGATGCGGCCAATGCGCCCGCAGAAGTGGCTCACATCGATATAGCCAGGTCATGCGGCACATGCATGCTCAAGCTGGCCTAACAATATGACTGATTATGACAGGCAGGTAATCTATGGCGACACTGAAAGGTGAGGTCAAAGCCTTCATCGTTCAGTCCCTTGCCTGCTTCGATACTCCATCCCAGGTGGTTGAGCTAGTCAAAAAAGAATTTGGCCTGAGCATCACTCGTCAGCAGGTCGAATCCCACGACCCGACGAAAGCAAACGGCAGGGGGCTGGCGCAGAAATGGGTTGAGCTATTTCACGATACCCGAAAGCGCTTCCAGACCGAATTAAGCGACATCCCGATCGCCAACAAGGCATATCGTCTCCGCGCGCTTGACCGGATGATGACCCGCGCTGAGGGAATGAAAAACATGGCTCTGGCTGCTTCGCTGATGGAACAGGCTGCCAAAGAGGTTGGCGACGCGTACAGCAACAAACAGAAGGTCGAGCACACCAGCCCGGACGGAACCATGACTCCGCAGCCGACCATCATCCAATTACTCCCCGTTGAGCCGAAAGCATGAGTAACGCCGTTCAACTGCCGATCCCCGCGAAGCTTGCGCCGCTGTTCACTGCCGTGAATAAGCGCTACCGGTGCTCGCATGGTGGGCGTGGCAGTGCCAAGACGCGCACTTTTGCGCTGATGACAGCCGTAAAGGCGTATCAGTCGATGATGAACGGAGAAAGCGGAGTGGTGCTCTGCGCGCGTGAGTTCATGAACTCGCTGGAAGAGTCGAGCATGCAGGAGGTGAAACAGGCGATCCTGTCTGTCCCCTGGCTGGCTTCCAACTTTGACATCGGCGAAAAGTACATCCGCACCATCGACAAGAGCGTTAACTACGTGTTCTGTGGTCTGCGGCATAACCTCGACAGCATCAAGTCGAAAGCGCGCATCCTGCTGTGCTGGGTCGACGAGGCCGAATCAGTCAGCGAAATAGCCTGGCAGAAGCTGAGCCCGACCGTTCGTGAGGAAGGTTCAGAGATTTGGGTGACGTGGAACCCGGAGCGCGACGGTAGCGCCACGGACAAGCGTTTCCGTAAAGAAGCCGGCGACGACTGCATCACTGTTGAGATGAACTACACGGATAATCCGTGGTTCCCCGACGTGCTGGAGGGGGAGCGCCAGAACGATGAGCGCCGCCTCGACTCGGCAACATACGCATGGGTGTGGGAAGGCGCTTACCTCGAAAACTCAGATAAGCAGGTGCTGGCCGGAAAATACCGGATCGCTGAATTCTCGGACAGCCTTTGGAAAGAAGCTGAACGTCTGTTCTTTGGTGCAGACTTCGGTTTCGCCAAAGACCCTAACACGCTGGTGCGTTCGTTCACCTTGCACAACCGGCTGTACATCGAATACGAGGCATACGGTCAGCAGACAGAGCTCGACCACATGCCAGAGCTGTACGACACGATTCCAGGCGCGCGTGACTGGCCCATCAAGGCCGACTCTGCGCGACCTGAGACAATCAGCTATCTCAAACGGCAGGGCTTCAATATCTCAGCCGCCGAGAAATGGCAGGGGAGCGTTGAGGACGGGATCGCCCATCTTCGCGGCTTCGACGAAATCATTATCCATCCGCGTTGCAAGAACGTGGCGCGCGAGGCTCGCATGTGGTCATACAAAACGGACCGTATCACGGGTGAGGTGTTACCGAAGTTGGCCGACGGTTACGAACACTGCTGGGACGGCATCCGCTACAGCCTTGACGGACACATTAAGCGCAAGGGACAGATGGCCGGGATGATGATTCCCAAAAGGTTACAAGGTCGGTAATGGCGTAGAAATTATTATGATCACATGGCATTCTGACTGTTCTCATTTAGGAGGGAATCATGAGTTTTCAGACAGATTTGAACAGTCAGTCCGGCCTTGTTAAGGTTACCGTCACTCTTAATAAGGGCCGTGGTAAGGGTGTGCATTCGTATTCTGCAGAAGCAGAAAACGAGGAATTAGCTAAGAGCAGCGTTTTAGGTTGGCTCGAATACCAAGGCTACCAGCCAGAAGATTACGAATAAAGTTAAACAACAATTCGACAGGTCGCTTCGGCGGCCTTTTTTAATGCCATAAATCCACCAACGGACAAACCATGACTGACAAATTAACTCTCGCCGTCAACCATGCGTTGAACGATGCGCGTATGGCGCGCGCCCGTATGGGGCTGATGGCACCGACGATGGGGCTGGACAATAAGCGTCATTCCGCGTGGTGCGAGTATGGCTTCCCTGAGCAGGTAACCTACGAAAACCTCTACGCCCTGTACCGGCGCGGTGGTATCGCTCACGGCGCAGTTGAGAAGTTGGTTGGCAAGTGCTGGCAGACTAACCCGGAAATCATTGAGGGTGACGATGCCGACGAGAGTAAGGATGAAACCCCTTGGGAGAAGAGCGCCAAAAAGGTTTTCACAAAGCGACTCTGGCGCGCTTTTGCTGAAGCAGACCGCCGCCGTTTAGTCGGTCGCTATGCTGGCATCCTGCTGCATATCAATGATTCCAGAACGTGGGATCAGCCGGTTGTCCGGGGGAAGTCACTCAAAAAGGTTACGATCGCGTGGGCTGGGTCACTAACAGTCAGCGAGTGGATTACTGACCAAAAGTCGGCAGATTATGGGCAGCCAAAGCAGTGGAAATATGTTGAGAGTCTGCCAAACGGCGGGACCAATCAGCGATTCGTGCATCCCGATCGCGTCTTCATCCTGGGCGACTACTCGAATGATGCCATTGGCTTCCTTGAACCTGGCTATAACGCCTGCGTAAGCCTAGAGAAGGTTGAAGGTGGGTCAGGTGAGGCATTCCTAAAGAACGCCGCTAATAAGCAGAGCATTAATTTCGACAAAGACGTTGATTTCAACAACCTTGCTTCTTTGTACGGCGTATCTGTTGATGAGCTTCAGGAAAGATATAACGATGCTGCCAGAGAGTTAAACATCGGTAATGACGTTCTTCTGATTACTCAGGGTGCCCAAGTAACGTCGATGGTGTCGGCAGTTTCAGATCCTGACCCAACCTATAACGTCAACCTGCAAACCTTTGCCGCTTCTGTCGATGAGCCGGTGAAAATTCTGGTGGGGATGCAAACTGGCGAAAGGGCGAGCACTGAAGATCAGAAGTATATGAATGCTCGCTGCCAGTCACGCCGCGGTGACCTGTCATTCGAAATTGAAGACTTCAGTGACAAGCTCATTGACCTGAAAATCATTGATGCTGTCAGCGAGAAGACGGTTATCTGGGATGACCTCAACGAGCAGACAGGAACTGAGAAACTCGCCAATGCCAAAACCATGGCAGAGATTAACCAGACGTTCCAGGGCAGCGGAGAGAATCCGGCATTCAGCCGTGAAGAAATTCGCACGGCAGCCGGTTATGAAAACGTCGATGAATTCCCGTTAGGAGAAGAGGATGGCGACGAAGAAGACGAAGCCACCGATTCTGCCGCGTAACTATCAGGATCCGACCGGAGCCGATGCGCTGGAACGCCGGGCAATGAAAGACTTCGCCAGGCGGATGAATAAGATTGGCAAGGCTTACAAATCAGCGCTCGACAAAATACCTTCCTCCCTCGCAGTAAACGCCAGATACGAATACCAGCTAAACCCAACGCTACTCTCCATCATCCTGAACGATGCCAGTTACCTGGTGGATCAGGTGTTGCTTGAAGGTGGCGATTATGGCCTGTGGTTTTACGAGTACATCGATCTGGCTTCGGAGAAAGGGACCGGGCAGTCGTTCTACAACCTCAGCCAGCAGTCCCCGGTGTACGCAGCCGGGCGTGAGTCGCTGGCGTCCATCCTCGCAAGCGACCCATACCAGCAACGCATGGCGCTGGTGCATGCGCGAGTGTTTGAGGAAATGAAGGGGCTGACTGCTGATGTTAAGCGCGACATAGCGCGCGTGCTGACTGATGGCGTGGGTCGTGGTCTCAATCCATTGGATATTGCCCGCAACCTGACAGACCAGACCGGCATCGAGAAGCGCAGGGCGAACCGGATAGCGCGCACTGAAGTGACTACCGCGCTGCGCCGGGCCAAGTGGGATGAAGACCAGGAGGCGAATGACCTCTTCGGCCTGAAAACGCTGCTGGTTCACATCTCGGCTCTGTCACCGACAACGCGACATACCCACGCGGTGCGCCATGCCCACCTCTACACCAACGAAGAGGTGCGTGACTGGTACAGCAAGGATGGCAACTCCATCAACTGCAAATGCAGCCAGCAGTCGGTGCTGGTGGATGCGGACGGTAAGCCGGAATACCCGGACACCATCACGAAACTCAAACAGGAATATAAATCGATGCAGGCGCGCGGTTACGCCTGGGCGGAGAAATAACTATGCCTATGCAGGTCAATATCACCACGAAGGTGAACAGCCAGTCTATCCGGCGCGAAACATACAACGGGCGTGAGCATCTGGTTCTACCGAGTTACACGCTTCCTGCGAACGTCGTCATGAATGGCGGGCTGTACACGCAAGAACAAATCGACGCCCACTATAAGGGGCTGGAAGGCACCCTGGCGCCGCTGGGCCACCCTCAGGTTAACGGTCAGTTCGTGTCTGCATTCTCCCCTGAAGGGCTATGCACCGGGTTCGTCGGCGCGTGGAACCGCAACGTCAAGAAGTCCGGTAATCGCATCTACCTCGAAAAGTGGGTTGATGTGGCTCGAGCCAGTGAGTCGGAAGGTGGCCGAGAACTACTCGAGCGCGTCGCAGCCATCGAGCGCGGTGATGACGTGCCGCCAATTCATACCAGCGTCGCTGCTTTCCTCGACCAGCTTGAACCAAACGAACAGCAACGGGCCACCGGCGCTGAGTGGGTTGCGAAGATTTACAGCATGGATCACGACGCGATCCTTCTGCACGAGGTCGGGGCCGCCACTCCTGAGCAGGGCGTTGGTCTGATGGTTAATGCCGATCTGGCGCAGCCGCTTAAGGCTAACTCTGGTGCGCTGGTGGGTGAATCCTACCGGGAGCGCGAGCATCGTCTCGATCGCGCAGCCAAATCGAAGTTTGCGTCTGGCTCAAATGAGTATGCCTGGGTCGCTGACTTTACCGACTCGCAGGTGGTTATCGTGCGAAATGGCGGTGATGCTCAGGTTTACGGTTATTCCGCTGATGGCGGGAAGATCACTATCGACGATACCGGAACCGCGGTGGCGCGCCAGGAATCGTGGGTGGCAGTCGTCGCTAACAAATTCAAAGCTCTATTCACACCGCAGGAACAGCCTGCACCAAACCACAAAACGGAGGGCGACATGCCTTTAACCAAAGAAGAACTGGAACAAATCGGCAGCATGATCGGCCAGGCTGTTGCGACCAATACTGAAGCGGCTATCAAGCCTCTCGCGGAAAAGGTTGATGCGCTGCAGGCCAATCAGAATCAGCTCGCGGAAACCCTGACCGCCAATTCTCGCGCTGAAGAGAAAGCCAAACGTGAGGCGGTAGCAAAGGTGCATGGCGATATCGTCGCGAACGCGCTGTCAGGTGAAGCTCTGGACGCCATGTTCAAGTCGCTGGGCGAAGCTACGCCGCTGGGAACTAACAATGCTCAGCAGCAAAAAGAAACCGGCGCACCAGCCGCAGACGAACACTTCAAGTAAGGAGCCGGAATAATGCCACGTTATCGTCGCGTTAATATCGACGGTCAGTCTCTGTACAAGACCGAAACCCGCACAACGGCCGCCGCGTTGCTTCCTGGCACCGCCGCAACCATCAACTCATCCGATAAATTCGCTCAGGCCACCGCGCTAACCGGCCGCCTGTACATCATCGATGTCGGTTATCACCAGGGCCTGACTATCACTGAATCAATCCCTGCCGGTGATTCGGCTGTCGGCAACTACGTCGAAGAAGGCCGCGAGCTGGCGCTGCGTTGCCTGCCTGGTGCCTATAAGAAAGACAGCCCGATCAAGCTGGGAACTGCCGGTCAGTTCACCCTTGCCACCTCCGACACTGATTCAGTGATCGGCTACAGCCAGGATGAATACACCATCGCGGCCAGCACCACCGATTATATTCGCGTGCGTATGCGCGTTGGCACTGTCGCCGCAGCTGGCGCGTAACAAAAGGACAAACACATATGTATTTCTCTAAAGAGACGCTGGCGACTAACTCCCGCCTCGGCGGGCACTGGAGCGAACTGTGGGCAAACCGCAACATGTGGAACCTGCAGAACGATTCCATCATTGCGGCTAACCGCGCAATCATGACGCCTGACATGCTGGCTTGTAACGCTGTTGGCGGTTTCTCCCGTGACTTCTGGGCTGAGATTGACAACCAGGTGCTGCAACTGCGCGATCAGGAAGTTGGCATGGAAATCGTGAACGACCTGATCGGCGTTCAGACCGTGCTGCCGGTCGGTAAAACCGCCAAGCTTTATAACGTGGTTGGCGACATCGCTGACGACGTGTCAGTAAGCATCGATGGTCAGGCGCCGTTCTCCTTCGACCACACTGACTACGCGAGCGACGGCGATCCGATTCCGGTGTTCACTGCTGGTTACGGTGTTAACTGGCGTCATGCTGCTGGCCTGAACTCTGTTGGCATTGATCTGGTGCTGGACTCGCAGATGGCGAAGATGCGTAAGTTCAACCAGAAGCGCGTCAACTACTACCTGAACGGCGATTCAAAAATTCAGGTTCAGTCATATCCGGCGCAGGGCATCAAGAACCACCGTCATACCAAGAAGATTAACCTTGGATCTGGTGCTGGTGGTGCGAATATCGACCTGACTACCGCTGACATGACAGCGATCTTCGCGTTCTTCGGTAAAGGCGCATTCGGCACCACCGCACGCACTAACAAAGTCGCTGCATACGATGTGATGTGGGTTTCCCCGGAAATCTGGGCAAACCTGGCGCAGCCGTACGTGGTTAACGGCGTTGTAAGCGGAACTGTACTGCAGGCGGTGCTGCCGTTCGCGCCGGTAAAAGAAATCCGCATGAGCTTCGCACTGAGTGGTAACGAGTTTATCGCGTACGTTCGTCGCCGTGACGTGATCTCTCCACTGGTGGGTATGGCCGTCGGTGTTGTGCCACTGCCGCGCCCACTGCCTAACGTTAACTACAACTTCCAGATTATGTCTGCTGAAGGTCTGCAAATCACCGCAGACGATCAGGGCCTGTCTGGCGTTGTCTACGGCGCTAACCTGGCGTAAGGAAACAGCATGGCTAAATACGAAGTTGTGCGCCCATGGTTCGGCGTGAAGGTAGGGCAGGTGGTGGAGTTGAAAGAGCTTCACCCGGCGCTGAAGTCTAACGTCCGGCTCATGAATGGTGAGGCAGGCGGAGAACTTACCCCGTCGACGCCTGATGCCGGTACCGGTGAGAAATCTCGCAAAGAGATTATTCAGGGCCGCCTTACTGAACTGGGCATTGAGTTCAAAGGCAACCTGGGCGCTGAAAAGCTCAGTGAGCTGTTGCCGGATGGCGAACTCGAAAAGCTTTTCCCTGCTGAATAACAGCCGCCGCTAAGGCGGTTTTTTTATGCCCCGCTCCGGCGGGGTATTTCACGGAGTCTATAATGGTAACTCTCGAACAGGCGAAGGAATATCTGGAGAGCCAGGGAATTACCATTCCCGATTTTGTTCTTCAGGCTCTCGTCGACCAGGCCAACAGCATTCAGGAGTGTCTCGATGCGCATTATCCTGCATCGACCGCGCTGCTGATTCAGCTCTATCTGCTGGCGCTTATGGGGCTCGGGCAGGGGGATAAGTACATCTCCAGCCAGACAGCTCCAAGCGGGGCGTCTCGCTCGTTCCGGTATCAATCGTTTACCGATCGCTGGAAAGCATCAGTGAACCTGCTGCGCGGGCTGGATAAGTACGGCTGCGCCACTGCCCTTATTCCTGCTGACCCTACCGCCGCCCCGGCATTCGCTGGTATCTGGATCGGCAAGGGCGGCTGTATGTGCGGGGGTAAGTGATGACGTACAAATCAGTTAAGCACGGACTGCCGCGCTCATTCACTCGCGTATGGGTGATGACCAACACCGGGCGGGAGACTACCGGCTACGTGAAATCGGACGGCGAGTGGTTCATCAACTGCCCGCGCATCCGGGCGACTGGCGCGAAGGTGCTGCGCTGGAAGGAGGGCTGATGTCATCGGTAGCGAACTGGTCATACACAGCCACTGCGACCATCTGGCGCAAGGTTGGCGGAAACGATGAGATTGGCGACCCTCTGGGCTATGCCGCTCCTGAGCAAATCCTATGTGATTATGAGGGCGGGCTCAGCAAGAAGTTAGCCAGCCTGGGCGCCGAAATCGTCGTGAAGAACACCGTCTGGACTGAGTTCGCTCTGGCGGCCGCAGGTGATTACTTGCTGATTGGCGTATCAACCGAAGCTGACCCGGTTGTCGCCGGTGCCGACGAGGTACGGCAGGTTATTCGCTATGCCGACACGTTCGAACGGCTGACTGATGATTACGCCATCCTTACAGGAGTCTGATAAACCTGTGCAATAATGACCCAAAACATTAAAAGGAATGACAGGTGATGGGCTTTCAATTTTGGTTCACGGTGTGCGCAATTTTTCTGACATGCCCCTTTATGTTTGTTCAGTCGATAATCTTTTTGCGACGAGGTGTCTACACCAAAACCTTTAAGGGGACGATGCGGAAGGAGTATATCCGCAAAGACACTAAACCTATTGAATTCTGGTTCAGCGTTATTGCTCAAATGATGATGAGCGCTGCAGTGCTTGGATTAGGTTTCTGGTTCTTAGATGATCTACCTGTCTTTCATAGTTGGTACACTGAAATCCGCGCAATGCTCCCTTTTTGATTCAACTTTCAATGAAACCAAACCTCGCTCAGGCGGGGTTTTTTTATTGCCTGGAGACAACCATGGGCATCAAAGTGCGCGGCGTTAAGCAGTCGAAAGCCGGACTCAACCGCATCATCAACGACGTGAAAGGGCGAAAGGTCGTCAGGGCGTTGCAGTCAGCAATGATAATCGGCAGCTCCCAGGCTGCGCTTTATACTCCTATCGACACCTCAACGCTGCTTAATAGCCAGTATCGCGAGTTGATAAACAACGGAGTTCGACTGACAGGGCGTGTGGGGTACATGGCGAACTACGCTGTTTTCGTTCACGATCCGAACGTGCCACAAACCTTCCGCCGCGCAACCGCGCAGAAAGAGTTCCTCACCAAAGGCTTTGAAGATACCCGCAGCCAGATTGATGCCGTAATGCGCAAGGAGCTTTCAGTATGACGCCAGAAATGTATGAGCGCGTGCGCAATTTCTTTGTTGATGCCGGGCTTACTACTGGCTTCATCGTTCAGATGCTGGCTTGGGATGATACAAAGAAGTTAACAGATGCATTTATCGTATTCCGACCTAACGGTGGCACGGACATTCTTAACGATATTGGCTCGGATTTCTATGTGCTGGTAGACGTCATTTCCGCAAAGGATAAGCGTCGTGCAGCAGCGGAAAAAGCCAAGGAGTTAATCGAATACGCCACCCAAAATGATGTTAGCGATGAGTGCCTTGGGTTAATTCAGAACCGAGGAGGTTTTCCATCGCCCATCACGACCGAAGAGGGCCGCCTGGTCTTCCGACTCCAGTTCATGTGCGTTTACGGCGAATAACCCCATCACCAACCCATCAGGCTGCCATCCGGCGGCCTTTTTTATTTGAGAGGTACACATGCAAGGCTGTGCTAATGATTTTGGCAAGCTGATCGGGAAAGTAGCTGTGCTACGCATGGCCTTTGGCTGCCCCGACGCAGTGCCAGCGCTTTCCGAGTGGAAGCGTCTCGGCGCTATGACGACCAAGGGCATCGACTATTCGATGAACACTATCAACTCCGATGCAGATGATGCTAAAGGACTTGTGGAGAACCTGGTCAACAACATGGATCTGACGATCTCCGGTGAAGGTGAGTTTCGTAAGTCTGACAAAGATAACGAGATCGGCGCGTGGCGTCTGTCGAAGTACATCTTTGACGAAGTTCAGGCAGGCCGTCAGCCTAACCTGTGGGTGCGTTTCGACTTCGCGGGTGAGAACGCAGGTACTTACATCCAGGGCTACATGAACACAACGTCATGGTCTGGTGACTTCGGTACCAACGATATCTCCACCTTCTCAGGCGAGTGGAAGGTCTACGACGCCGACACCGTTGTGTTTGAGGTCGCTGACTCTATCGCAGCCACTGGCGTTGAGGTTACCCCTGCAACTGCTTCTCTGGTCGTTGGCGCAACCCAGCAACTTAGCGGTGCAGTTCAGCCAACCGATGCGACCAATAAGGCGATTACCTGGACGACTTCTGCGGCATCTATCGCCACTGTCAGTTCAACAGGTCTGGTAACGGCCGTCGCCGCCGGAACCGCGACTATTACGGCTACAACCGCAGATGGTGACTTCACAGATACGTGCGCTGTTACTGTGACTGCCGCACCGTAATCACTACAAAGGGCAGCGCGCTGCCCTTGAAACTGATTATGGAGACCGATATGACCCCTTTGAAAGAAATTGGCGAATGTCTGATCGCCGCTGGCGGCCGTGAGTACTTTTTCCGCCCGTCTTTCCGAAACATGACGAGAATAGGCGAGCCAGAGCATATCGTCCGCACTTTCTACGCACTGTTCAATGACGATGTGGCAAAGATGCTTGAGGCGGCGCGAGAAATTCACAGTGCTATACCTGAGCATCAGCGCAGATTTTACGCTTACTACTTCGGTGATATTTCCCTGCCGAGGTGGGCTCTGGATGCAGCAGGTTCAGCTGCTTTTGTGCGCGAGGCATTGCTCTCGGCTATTAACGTTATTCAGTCTTGTTGCGATGAGGATGTTTCTGAGTTGACTGGCTGGCATGAGTTGTCCCGCACCGGGCGGCGCACATTCGTATGGCACCGCGGCGCGCTCCCGCCTGAGAATCTTATCCTGATAGCTCAGTCACTCATCATGCACGGCATTATAGGCCGGGCGAAGGTTCGTAAGTTGCAGAAGCACGAAAGTAAGGAAACGACGTCGGAGTTTCATGCGACTGAATACATCATGGCGGCGCGAAACCATTTCGGCATCAGCAGGGAAGAGGCTGAAAACCTCACTATGACCGAATTTGCCATGATGCTTAACGCCAAATACCCTGACCAGAAAGGATTCACCAGGGAAGAGTACGACGCGGTTATGGACGATGACGATCGGCGCTGGCAGGAAATGATGAAACGAGAAAACTTAAACAAAGCTATGTAGCCATTTTTAGTAGGGGGAATTTAGAACAGTTCTGTGATCACTTTCATATCTATCTGGTAGCATCCTTTAGAACTAATAGGAGATGTGAAAATGAAAAAAATCTTTATTCTGGGGTTGGGTTTATTATCCTTCTGCGTCAATGCTGCTGGCCTTTCTGAGCAGGATTTAATTGAGTTAGGAAAAAAAGAAATTCGAACTGAAATCTCATTGCCAACTTCCTTTTCACAGGAAAAATTTATTCCCGATACTCGTGACAATCCATCTTCTCGAAGTGGAAATGTTTGTCTTAAAATTTCCGGAAGAAAAAATGATGGAACTGCAATGGACGTAGCTGTATACGGAGTTCACATAGCGACAAAAGGTGAAAAAGCAACTTTTGGCGAAATTTTTAAATTTATTGGCGAATCTGAAATGCAAACATCAGAAGCTAAAGAGTCTTGCAAATTATGATATCAGCGTGATGATATGATATATCACCATCATGATATATCGTTAATGAACCCGCTCATCTTGCGGGTTTTTTTATGCCTGGAGAAAAGTGATGTCTGAAAAAGCAGGCGAGATTTATTACGACATCGAGGCCGATGTTTCTGGCTTGCTGAAGGCACAGGGAAAGGCCAATAAGTCACTCGACTCAATCGGCAATTCTGCCACAACCGCAGCCAAAAAGATGGATGAGCTGCAGACCAATATCAACCGTGTGGCCGGCGCTATTGCGGCGTCACTCGTTGTTGACTGGGGTAAGGCGTTTCTCGTTGCCGCTGACAATATGAGTCAGTTAAATGCGCGCATTGAGCGTCTGACCGGTAGCGCTGCAGCGGCATCGCAGACGATGCAGAGCCTGATGCGTATCAGTTCGGCAACAGGAGGTTCGCTGCAGGACACCGCGAAGCTGTGGGAAACCCTCAGCACGGCGTTGCGCGATACCGGAGCGACGAACGGTCAGATTATTCAGCTCACCGAGACACTACAGAAAATCGGGCGCATCGGCGGATCCTCATCCGAAGAAATGGCGAATGCTCTCCGCCAGTTCGGACAGTCAATTTCATCCGGCACTGTCCGGGCGGAGGAGTTCAACTCCATCCTTGAGCAAATGCCGGAACTGGCGCGCCAGATTGCAGCTGGGCTGGGGGTGAGTATTGGTCAACTTCGTCAGCTCATGCTTGACGGAAAGCTGACAGCAGAAGATGCGCTGAATGCCATCCAGAAACAGACCGGATCAGTCAACGCTGAGTTCGAGAAACTCCCGCGTACACTGTCGCAGGCAAATACCGCGCTGACAAACTCATTCCTGTCAATGATCGACTCCGTTAACCAGGCAACTGGCGCAAGCTCTGGCATGGTAGCCGTTATTGACTCGTTGACGGCTGCGCTCGACAGGCTTGTCGGGAAGGCAATTTCTGCCGATGCACAGATTTCTGATCTGAACAGCACGGCTGAAATGTTTACCCGCCGGGCTCGCACTTGGTCATGGCTTGGGCTTGATGGATGGGAGGCGCAAAACAAAGCGCTGGCCGGTCTGAGCAATAAAGCCGCCATGCTGGTTGGCGATCTGGCCGCTGTTAAAAATGCATCTCAGGCCGCAGCAAACACAAAGCCCATCGAGATTAAAACCACTGGCGCGGCTACTGGCGGCAAAGCGAAAGGCGGTAAGTCTGCGACTCAGAAAGAGGCTGAGCAGTACGCAAAAGCGCAGGAGTCCGTCAATGAGAAACTTGACGAACTCCGTCAGAAAGCGGAGCTCTCAGCAACCAGTGTTGGTGAGTTATCGCGTGCGCAGGCCGTGCTGAATGCACAACAATCTCTTGGCAAAAGCGCCTCGCAAGATCAGATCGTACTTGCAGGACAGCTCGCGGCTAAGGCCTGGGATAATGCCAATGCTTTGCGCGAGCAGGCAAAGGCAGAAAAAGCACGCACTGAGGCTGCCACTAACTTTAGCGCCATCCAGGGTAAAACCAGTAAAACTGCAGGTTTGGATAGCCAGTATCAAAAGGACATTGCTGATATCCAGCTTTACGCACAGCTTTACCCTCAAAAAATTGGAGAAGCTGAAGCCGCAAGGGCGGCAATAGAGCAACAGTACCGCACGCAGCGTAATGCAGCGATGTGGGATGAGTGGTCTCAGCAGAATCTTGCCACTCAGGCCGCATCGGCAGCGTTTGAGGCTTTCGGCAACAATGCTTCCAATGCACTGACTGGTATTATCACAGGCAGCATGAGCGCATCAGAAGCCCTCCAGTCAATCGGTAGTACTGTTCTGAACAGCGTCATCAACACATTCGTTCAGATGGGCGTTGAGTGGGTGAAATCAGCAGTGATGGGGGCTGCTGCGCAAACCTCTGCGATTGCCACAACTACTGCGGCGCAAACCGCAGGCTTGGCGACAACAACCGCAGCAAGCACCGCGGCGGCCACGACAACTATGGCAGTCTGGACGCCAGCAGCAGCTGTCGCCTCAATCGGTTCTTTTGGCGGCGCGGCGGCTATTGGTATTGCGGCTCTTATTGCTGCTATGGCGATGGCTGGCGGTATTGCCGGGAAGCGTAAGAATGGCGGACCGGTATCAGCAGGCTCTATGTACCAGGTAGGTGAGGGCGGCATGCCTGAAATCTACCGAGCATCGAACGGCAGCCAATACATGATCCCAGGCGACAACGGGAAAGTCATCAGCAACAAGCAGATGAATTCCGGCGCCGGCGGTAGTTCTGTGCCTGTCACTATCAACATTCAGAACTATACCGGAGCAACTGTCGACGCGCAGGCGACCCAGAACGGTAACGGTGTGACGATCGATATGATTGTTGCCGATATCAACAAGGGCGGGCGCATCGGCCAGGCTATCCAGCAAAATCACCAGGCACCACGCAAAGCAAGGGGATAACATGCCAATTCCGTACCCTGACTGGCTGCCTTTGGCACAGAAAGGGAAATCACCCACTACAGATACCGGGTTTCGCGTCGATCAGCCGACGGTCGGCGCGCCGGTATTCCAGAAATTAACCGACGATCTGAAGACGTCTGTCTCCCTGACGTGGACATTCACCCAGGATCAGCACCGGGCATTCATGCAGTGGTTGCGCAGCCCGAACTACCTCGACAACTGCAATCAGTGGTTCACGATGCCGCTTGGCACCGGGACCGGTGACACAGGCGTCGAGGTGCAGGAATTACACTTTCTCTCCTGGCCTTCGTGGTCACAGTCCGGGTCCATTTTCACGTGGAGCGGTGATGTTGTTGCGCGCGAGCTGGTTAACTCAGATGACGAGTTTGACGACATCATCATTGAGCTGCCGCCACCATGGGCCTCATGGCTGGATATCGTTGTCACTGGCTATCCTGACGGGCGAGACCCGGAGAGCTTACCGAAGGTGCCATAATGCCGACGCTCAGAGAATTTCAGAGCCGAAGGCCAAACCGCATACTGTACGAAACAATCACGTTTTACAGCCCGGTCTTTGGCTATATCAGGCTCGTTAATAACCAAATTTTCCCCAAAACCCTTGGTGGGCAGGTCTACACGCCTTGCCGCATGGAGTTAACCGAAAGCCAGCAGAGCAACACGCCGATCCTCGACAGCACCGTCAAATTTGGCCGGCTGGCGCAGGACTTCAAGCAACAGCTCAAGCAGTGGAAAGCCTACTCGCGCATCACGCCCATATCCGCAACCTATCAGCAGTTTGACGCAGCCGACATGACGACTGCCATCAAGTCGTGGACGCTCTACGTCAGCGACTGCTCGATGGACGACAAGGACGTGACGTGCAGCCTGACGCGTGTTAACCCGCTTAACCGTAACGTCGGGCGGCTGTACACAGTCGAAGAATATCCGGGGCTCCAGAATGCTTAAAGACGATTTCCTATCGCGGGTTGAGGGCATTCCATGGAGTAACCGCGCCTGCAGCTTTGACGCTGCTGACTGCTGGGGCTTGGTGGTCCTCTATTACCGCCACGTTCTGGGGACCGAAATTCACCAGACTGTGGATTACGAATCCGGGCGCGACTTCATGACGTGCTATGACTCTGACGTTGTCTTCTGGCAGCCGGGCGCCACGTTCACTGAGAGCGGGATCTTCGTCGCCTGGGTTGGCAGCCAGCCTGTGCATGTCGGCCTGATTGTTGGTGGTCGCGCGCTGCACAGTCGCGGGGAAAATGGACACGTCCGGTTCGACGCTATCCGGACAATACAGAAGCTATTCACCAGAGTGGAGTTTTACACCTATGCCGGTAATCGAGATTCAGCGCGTTCCGGGGATGCCGAAGGACCGGGCGATTGTTAAAGCCGGCACGTTATTTTCCGAGTGGCTTGAGCAGGAAAGTTTTCACCGCGATATTCGCATCAACGTTAACGGCAAAGAACTGCAACCAGATGATGAGCTGGAGTTTACACTTCAGGACGACGACCGGGTAATAATTTTCGACCAGCCGAAGAGCGGCGGTCTTGTCGGCACCCTGCTAAACCCGCTCGAGCATCTGAACCCGATCAAGTTCACTCAAAAAGTATTGTCTTCGCTGATGCCGAAGCCAAACACGAACGTCGGCGGCGGAAACAGTAAGACCTCACCGAATAACAGCCTGAAGGGGCAGACCAACATCGCGCGCAATGGCGAGGCCAAGCCGGACAATTTCGGCCAGGTCCGCTCTTTCCCTGATCTGGCTCAGGAGTCGCTCTTTGAATACATCAGCAACCTGAAATACATCACTGAACTGATGGTGTTTGGCCTTGGGAAGTACGATGTAACGTCTGTTCGTTTCTCGGAGTCGAATCTTGGTTCTATGGCCGGTGCCAGCTACACCATTTACCAGCCAGGTGATGTCATACCGGTGGTAAATGAGGGATATCAGTTCGACGATGTCGACGGGCAGGAAGTACCTGGCCTGAACGAAAGCAGCGATTTCCCGATTGAAACAGCAACGGCAAACACTGTCATTAGTGGCGTTTATGCTGGTGGCCAGATAGCGATGAAAATCCTTAAACAGGCTGACTTCGACTACTTCGCCGATCTGACTTTTCCGCACCCGGTCACGTTCACAATTAACGTGACATATCCGATCACCGTCGGAACGCGTACAGAAGACGTCACGCTTTCCGGTAGACTAATCAGTTTTGCTGAGACGAACGACGGCGCCGTTGTTAACCCGAAATATTACTACACGTTCACTTTCGACAGCCTGAATGGCCCTTCTATCCCCATTCAGGATGCGACTATCAACACGACGAAGTTCATTCTGAACGATAACGCCGCGCTGATCGTCGGTCCGTTCTTCTCGCCGATACCATCAAGCCAGCTGTGGCTGCATACGCAGTCCGGGCTCGGCGGTAACAGCGAAACTAACTGGGTGGTAAACATCTGGAAAGTCGACAATGACAACAACCTGATACCAGGAACAGAGCAGACGTTTACGTACCGGCAGACGACGCCACACGACTACATGTCGGAGACGTTTAACCGGACTGACAAACTCACTCCGGCGGGCGGGTTTGGGCGCTATGCGATCACCTTCAAGAGGACGGATAACAGCAGCGACGCGAGCAAGCTGCAGGTCGAAGAGATTCATGCGGTAAACGTCAGGACTAACGTCGTTCACGCTGAAGATTCTCTGGTAATGGTGAAGGTCCGGGCTACCGAGAACGCCACAAGCGGGCGCGACAGGAAGTACAACGCGCTGATCACCCGCCACGTCATCAGCTACAACATGACGACGCAGCAGGTCGATTACACGCTCAGGCCATCGCGTAAGTTTGCAGATATTGCGCTGTTTAACTGGCTGGTGGTAGGGCAGCAGCCGGAGTCGAGCATTGATATTTATGGCCTGTACCAGATCCAGGCAGAAATCGACGCTATCGACCCGCGCCTGGGGTATTTCGATTTCACCTTTGACGATGAGGATGTGTCGCTCGGTTCGCGCATGGAGACTATCTGCGATGCCGCCAGCGTGTCGGTTTACGACGACAACGGCGTGCTGTCATTCACCCGGGACAGCAAAAAGACATCTGCGGCCACGATATTCAACCGATCAAATACAAAGCCAGATGGTTATTCGCTTTCTTACGACATGACGCTCCCGGGCGGTTATGACGGCGTAGAGGTGCAGTTCCGCAACCCGGACACCAATAAGCAGGACTTTGTACGGTACCGGATATCCGGAAATTCCATCATTGAAGGATCGCCGGCCAAAGCGAAAAAGTTCGAAATGCTTTACGTCAGAAACAGGTTCCAGGCGGCGGAGCGCGCGCTTAGGGAATGCAGGCGGCTTATCTACTCCCGCATGACCATGCAGGTAACGGCCATGGCAGACGGAGAATGGGTAAACATAGGCGATATGGTTCAGGTACCTGACACATACGATACCAACCAGCAGGCCGGTTATATCGTCTCTCGTGTCGGGAACGACTTCGAGACGAGTGAGCGCATCACCTTCTCCGGAACCATGTTTGTGCAGGTCACGGACTCGTACGGTGCCACCACGGCGCGATACCCCGCATCTCCTCGCGCTGATACTGCGTTCGGCTTTACCGCTGCTATCCCGAATATCGATCTCAACCTGTTTGATGGTTTCGACGTCCAGTCTCCTTCACGGTACGTGATCGCCACCTCACAGGAGCTGGATGCCGGGCAGTGGACTATCACCGCCAAGCAACCTGATGGAAAGGGTAGTACCGCATTAACCCTCGCTGAGTATAGCGATCTGATTTACCAATAAGACCCATCCCGATCACCCAGACCCGGCCACCGAGCCGGGTTTTTTATGGAATCAATATGGCTACTCAACCAACTCAAAACGCTGTACCAAGCGAATCACCCCGCGACCTGAAGTTTAACGCTGGAAAAATTGATGAGTTTGTCACTTCATTTGTTCAGCAATACATCGATCGTTTTGGAAAAGCGCACTATACGATTGAAGGTCTGAAGCAGTTAGTGCTTCAGCAGATATACAACCTTGGATGGAACCTGAGGGGCTCTTTCCAGGATGGCGGCACTGTGACGTCAGCTGGCGACCTTCTCCAGGATGAGAGCACGTATATCTGGTACCGCTGGGATGACCTCGAAACTTTGCCAAAAACCGTTCCTTCTGGTTCTACCCCAGCATCAGCTGGTGGTACGGGGGTTGGTAAATGGCAGCCGGTTGATGTAGCAGATGTCCTGCGTAAAGATCTGGCATCGTCATCACCTGGGAAGGGGGCTTCACTGGTTGTAATGGAAAGTGGCGAAACGGTGCAGCAAAGCATTACTGCCTTAAAGGAAAAAACCACCCAGAACGACTATGCCAGTTTCAAAAATGCAACAGTACATAAAAATGCATTAGCAGACGGTGGGACTATCGCCATTGAATGCTATGGCGACAGCACGATGTGGGGAAGCACCTCGCTTAACTCTACAGTACAGAACCCGGTAAACCCTCCTGCAGTATTTCAACGTACCATGGACTTGTTGTTTGGTACTGGAAAGGCGAGCATCACCAACAAAGCGATACGAGGAACTGCTCTTTTCTCAATGTTAGCCGGTACCGATGGTAGTGGCAGCACGTTCGAAGCAAAGATGCAGGTAACGACTGCAAGCGTAATATACTGCAACCATGCTCAGAACGACTGTAACTCATTATTGAGAACAGTTTCTCAATATAAAAATGACCTTGTTACTTTTGTCAATATAGTAAGGAAGTACGGAAAAACCCCAATACTGGTAACTCCAAACATAACAATTGTTCTGGATGGTATTACTGAGACTATGACGAAGCGTCTGCCAGCATTTGTTGATGCTATGCGCACTGTCGCAAGGGTCATGGGGGTTGATTTAGTCGATAACCACTATTACACCTTTAAATCCACGCGGTATGTTAGAGGGTATGATATCGTTCCTGACGGTGTCCATCCAGGCACTGACGTATATGCAATGTGTGGAAGAAACCTGGCAATACCACTGATATCTGCACGAGTCCTTAAGAAACCTGGAGATATCAGCAGCCTAAGTAACGTCACATATCGTGATAATATTACATCTGGCAGGAATTTTAGAAACGCCGACAGTTTGTTCACTAAGCAGCTCTCATGGGATGCCGTGGCCTCGCAAACAGGAATCTATTACCCGTTTATCCTTGATAACCCAACTGATGATACAGTCATCGGAATTGGCGGCTTCCAGTGGGGCGGCGGTGGGAAAACGATTATTGGGTACAATGATTCTTTATCTGATCCAAGACTTAGCGGCACGTTAGACCAGCTAAGGACTGGCGGCACCGACGAGAACGCATTTTATGTCCCTCCGGTTTGTAAGTTGCTTCCTGGGCTGCAGTTGGTAAATATTCTTAACCATTCAGCATCAGGCGGAGTCAGCTCGTCCTTCTCCGGTATTATTCTGTTTAGCAGGCGGGATGTAAGTTCAGGATACGTTGACGGATCCGGGTACACTCAAAGCAGACCTGTAATGGTAGGCGATGAAATAACGTTCAGTTGTTATGTCAATGCTGGCGCGGGGGTTAACGAAAACCTCCTTGTTCTTACCGAAACCCTTAACACCACTACAGCGTGGTTAACATTAAACAATGGTGCCGGGACAATAACTCTTGGAATGAACGGCGGCGCAACATTGACAGTTGCCACTGGAATACAAACAGGAATGTACAATGTCAGGATTACGTTGAACACAAACAGGACAGTTAGCATTCTCTTTGGTGGTGTAAGTGCTACCACCGCCGCAGCTAACACGCCTTTGGCAACATGCTACGTTTCTACACGTGGCCTTTATAACGTAAGGAAGCCATAAGCAATAGAGAATGGTCCCAAAGTGTTGTTTGTGATTTTGTTTGGATGTAGAGTCTGTGCAATCACTATCTTTGGGGCTATTTACGTGCGTAAAAACAACTTCGACATACTTAGGCTTGTCCTTGCTTTAACAGTTATGTTTTTCCATATTGGAGGTTTAACTGGCAATGAACTACTTAAACTTGCCCCAGGCGATCTGGCTGTAAAATGCTTCTTCGTCATAAGTGGTTACTTAATAAGCAAAAGCTACCTAAAAAATAACAATCTATATGACTACTCAAAGTCTCGATTTCTAAGGATATATCCTCTTTACTTTGTTTGTGTCACATCTTGCTTTTTCATTGGTATGTTTTTATATTCCGATGGATTAGTGGCGTATCTCCAAGACGGAGCTACAAAATATATTGTGGCAAACCTCGCATTCCTTAACTTCATACAACCAGACCTGCCAGGGCTTTTCGTCGATAACCTCAAAAATAGTGCTGTCAACGGATCGTTGTGGACAATTAAAATAGAAGTTATGTTCTATATATCCGTGCCAATAATTTATGGAATTATTGCGAAGATTTTTGGCAATAAAATAACTATTGCTGTTATTGCATTGTTGTCCCTGATATCAGCAATTGCTATCGAGATCATCGTGGATAAGTATGGATTGAGTGAATCTTTAAAAAATCAACTGCCATCCCTTATGATATTCTTCATGGCTGGTGCAGCTTTGAACTTTTTCACGCCATCATTCTTAAATGTTAAATATCTGCCATTGCTTTTAGTTGCGCTATATTTCTGCGATAGTCATATCTTAGGTAAAATTATCTATCCTTTTGTTGTTGCAGCATTTGTTTATATAATAGCATTCAAGACAAAACCTATATCAATTCATGATAGAATTGGCGATTTGTCCTATGGGGTATATATTTTCCACTATCCTGTTATTCAGTTTATGTATCATTTTGGAATGTATAAGAACTTCTATATAGGGTTCGTTTCAACCATTGTTACCGTTTTAGTGCTGGCATATGCGAGCTGGCATTTAATGGAGAAAAGGCTTACATCTCATAATAAAAAAGAAAAAACGATTCCAAACTCTGTTTCTGACGCAGTTTAACGTTTAAATAGGCTAATCCCCCCAACATTTTTATAGGGGGGATGCCTCTCCCTTCTTGTCATATCATCGTAAGTGTAGCCCTTCCTTTCTGTTGTCAAAATATCCATTGCTAGCAAAGAGTTATATCTTTCGTACAATTAAAGTGTTGGCCTATTCGTGTTGCCCTATTGATCAATTATTTATTTAAAACTACTGTATATATAGACAGCATTTGTGGGGTGGTGAGATGCAGGCAACAGCCCAGCGATTCAGACTTAATGAACTTTGTGGTGTGAACGGTAGTTCTTACCTTGTGGAGACTGCTGGTGGCTATGCCATCTTACAGACCGACCAGGTTCCTGCAGATGGCAGGCGCGTTTTGCTATGCGCATTTGGACGCCTGCAGATTGCTGTGGTTATGGGGGGTTCGCTTATAACAGAAGATGGAGAGTGTTTAGAAGGCGAGGCGCTTGATGATGTTCGCCTGGTTGGAGTAGTTACACATACAATTCACCCCGTTTCTTCAGACGAAAATCCCTTCATGTAGTATTCAAAATGAGCAATCAACTCTCTTTCTTTCGAAATTTACAAACACCAAAAAACCAATAGCGTTGAAGGTTTAGAAGCGAAGCGGCCAGGAAGTAGCCACACATAAGCAAGCGGCCATCTTGATCAGTACCTCGGTTAAAACTACTGTATATAAAAACAGTATTCGAGGTGTGCATCATGGAGTTCTTCAGACCAGCAGAGTTACGCGAAATTATTGCTATCCCGCTGTTCAGCGATTTAGTGCAATGCGGGTTCCCGAGCCCGGCCGCTGATTATGTTGAGCAGCGTATCGATCTCAATGAGTTGCTGGTGTCCCATCCCAGTTCGACGTATTTCGTAAAAGCTGCCGGAGACTCAATGATTGAGGCGGGGATCAGCGACGGCGATCTGCTGGTGGTGGACAGCTCACGCACAGCTGAGCACGGTGATATTGTCATTGCCGCAGTGGAAGGGGAGTTCACTGTTAAACGCCTGCAGCTGCGCCCGACTGTCCAGCTAATTCCAATGAACAGTGCTTACTCACCGATCATTGTCGGTAGCGAGGACACGCTCGATGTGTTCGGTGTCGTGACTTTCATCGTTAAGTCGGCGAGCTGAATATGTTTGCGCTCTGTGATGTGAATTCGTTCTACGCATCATGCGAGACGGTGTTCAGGCCAGATCTGAGAGGGCGGCCGGTTGTCGTTCTCTCGAATAACGATGGCTGTGTAATCGCACGCAGCGCCGAGGCCAAGGCCGCTGGAATTACCATGGGGGAACCATTCTTCAAGCAAAAGGAGCTTTTCCGGCGCGCTGGCGTTGTTTGCTTCAGCAGCAACTATGAGCTGTATGCTGATATGTCAAACCGGGTAATGACGACGCTCGAGGAAATGAGCCCCCGGGTAGAAATTTACAGTATCGACGAAGCTTTTTGCGACCTGACAGGTTTTCGCAACTGCCGGGAGCTGACGGAGTTCGGCAAAGAAATCCGCGCTACTGTTCTGAAGCGTACGCATCTGACTGTTGGGGTTGGGATAGCCCAGACCAAAACTCTTGCTAAATTGGCTAACCATGCAGCGAAGAAATGGCAACGCCAGACCGGCGGCGTGGTCGATTTGTCCAATATCGATCGCCAGCGTCGGTTGTTGTCAATTGTGCCTGTCGAGGATGTCTGGGGCGTCGGCAGACGCATCAGTAAGAAGCTGAATGCCATGGGCATCAAAACGGCTCTCGACCTCTCAGAGCAGAGTACGTGGATTATTAGGAAGCACTTTAACGTAGTACTCGAGCGAACGGTCAGGGAGCTGCGTGGCGAACCATGTTTAGAGCTGGAGGAGTTTGCTCCAGCAAAGCAGGAAATTGTCTGTAGCCGGTCCTTTGGCGAACGTGTAACAGAGTACGAACAGATGAGGCAAGCGATATGCTCTTACGCAGCGCGCGGGGCCGAAAAGCTGCGGGGTGAACATCAGTACTGCCGCTTTATCTCTGCGTTCGTGAAAACCTCTCCCTTTGCGCTTAACGAGCCGTATTACGGTAACAGTGCGTCCATGAAGCTTCTTACCCCCACTCAAGATTCACGCGACATCATCAACGCCGCTGTAAAGTGCTTGGACAAAATCTGGAATGATGGGCACCGGTACCAGAAAGCTGGAATCATGCTTGGTGACTTCTTTAGCCAAGGTGTGGCGCAACTCAACCTTTTCGACGAGAATGCGCCGCGCGCTGGTAGCGAAAGGTTGATGGAGGTGCTCGATCACCTGAACGCGAAAGAGGGAAGAGGTACGCTCTACTTTGCAGGGCAGGGCATTCAGCAGCAGTGGCAGATGAGGCGAGAAATGTTGTCGCCGCGGTATACAACAAGATATTCAGATCTGCTCAGGGTTCGATGAAGCTTAGTTATGTAGTAATCCGCAATGCGTCTAAAGCAATCATCGAAAGCGCTAACAATAAATTTAAAATCAGGCAATAACATTGATGCTTGCATTAAGACACATTGCTTAAATTAATATAAATTTAACCCTAGTTTTGTAATTTCACCTCTGCGATATCTAAAGAATATATCGCTATTTTTAGAAATGAAAGAAGCAATGTGTCGGTCATTGTCATCAATGCCTTCCCATGAGAAAGGGACGTTGTTATTCATTAGGCTTTCGGCAAAGCTTATATGGGTTAATGCCAAGAAAATCCTAACAAAATTAGACGGTTCATTAAAATCATTATTCAGCAAATGTAGCGTTAAATGTCTATTGAAACTGCCCTCATTAATACCTCCAGTCGGTTTGTAGATTACGTTTTTAAAAAACGTTCTGGTTGAGTTTAATACATCGCACTGGGGGTTTATATGTGTGAAGAAATCAATTTCACTTTCAATGTCATAACCTTTCCCTGGATGCCAATCGAATCCATCAACCTCACGTAATCCCCAGTTAATAATTAGCTTCCTTATTTCTTTCTCGAATCTATCAGCGCTGGTATTAGTATTGTCACCATCAGCATATATAACGAATAAATTTCTTAATCCTCCCTCAAACACAGGAAAAAGAGACATGATAGATATGTGATCGTAACCTAGGTAAAAGGCTTCTATAGCTTCAAAAATAATTGTTTTATAATTCTTAAGTGATTCGCTCTTACTAAAGTACTTATTGAAATAAGCAATGGCCACCTTTAGTGAGAAGTTTTCGAATAACCATTTATTGGCATTGTCTATGGGGCTTTCTGATTTTTTTATTTCATGAATGGCCTTAGAAATTGTGCCCTCCCCTATATATAATGGTAAAGCTATGCCTAGAGGGTTTGCATGCTCCTGAATAGCTGTGCAACGACCCCAGTGTTTATTAAGGTATGATATGGGTCTTTCAGTCAATAAAAAGTTTAAACCATCAACTACTACTTTAAAAGAACCATAACAGAGTTCTGTTTTAAAGATAGCAACATCTTTATTGTGATGTTTTTTGAATTGCTGAGAAATATCATGCTCAGTAAGTTTATCTAACTTGGATAATCTTTTCAACGTTGGGAGATATTCTAGATAATCAGACATGATGAGCCTTCTATTAATGGTATTCATTCGATTGAAACATAATACATAAAAAAAGCTAAAAGTGAAAAGATTAAAAATTAAAAAATTGATTCATGAACTCACTTTAGGGCTTAATCTAAGAACGAATAATCATATTTTTTCAACTTATAGGAATAATCAATTCAGCACTTTGATGTTTCGGATTCCCCACTTCGCGCGACACGGCGTGCCAGGTAAACTTGTCGGCGGGCACAACTCCGTCAGCAGCTATCTCTTCCGCTTCTTTCCCTCCTACATCCTGACGCATCCACTCGCGTGCTGCTTCCGGAGACAAAACCAGTGGCCGGCGGTCGTGAATGTCGACCAGACCTTTGTCAGCTGCAGACGTCACTATCAGAAATCCTTCCGCTTCATCGCCGCGCTCGAAAGGTGTGCTGCCGATCGCGGCCATAAATATTGGCTGGCCGTCGGCCCGGTGAATGAAGTAGGGCTGTTTCTTGTCACCTTCCTTCTTCCATTCGAACCAGCCGTCAGCAAAGCAGATCGCTCGGCCATGTTGCCAGAGAGGTTTGAACATTCGGCTTGTGGCCGCGGTTTCGACGCGCGCGTTAATCAGTGGCGGTTTATCCCACCACCCGGGAGCGTAACCCCAGAAAACAGGATCGAGGTGCAGTTGCTCGTCGCGTTCGCTCAACAGCAGAACCTTAGTGCCTGGCGCGACGTTGAACCGGCCAATAGGTTCCGGGTCGTATGCGATGTCGCGATCGGCTTCATCAGCCAGGTAAGCCAGATATTCTTCACGGGTTTGGGCTTGTGCAAAACGTCCACACATAGAAACCTCCAGTCAGTCAGACTGAAAGTATAGGGCAGGGAGAAAAAGTAGCGCGCGCTGGTTAAGTCTTACAAACGGATTCGGGGCGATTATGCTGATAAGGATGGAGTGCGTAAAGCGGCGTGTTGCGAAACTGGAAGGAGCTACGCAAAGTTGGGGAGATTTTGGATCAAAGCGATCACGAAGTTCACTCGTCGACCACACGAAAAAGATGGCAACGGTTTGATCTTGAATGGATGTATTGGTAAGCATTGAAACCCGTATTTAACGGGTTTCTGATGAGTAAGTGCTTGAATGGTATCAAGAAAGTCAAATTGTAGCGTAAACAGGAATCGTATTCGGTCTCTTTTTATCTGTATGTTTTTCAAAGCATTGTTCGGTGTTGACTCTAAATCACCCGAAACTTTCTCGAACATTCCATATCCTGTCTAAACCATAACATACTCAGGACCGCGTGCGTCCAGGGTTTTTTGGGATCTTTGTTAAAATTTTGTGGCCGAGCGACCGCTGAGCAAACGCCCTCTGGCGAGCAAAAGGGCATCCCTAAGCTAAATAATGAACGCGCTGAATTTGTCTTTGTGGCGGACAATGTACTCCGGGAAGTTTTCAACCGTTAGTTCTTGCTTGATTAACGTCCTGTCGCGCCCCCAGATATCTTCCGCATTTTTAATGACCTTCATGATGTGTTCCGGGTTGTTAAACTCAGGAAGATCGTATTCAGTATGGGATATGGTCGACATTTTTTCTGAGATGCGCTCGGGTGTCATTACCCACGAGAAGTGCCAGCCACCATTGTCAATAATGCTGTTGTTAATCTTGAACCAGTTCCACTTTAGCCAGGACCAGTTTTTAACGCTTCGGGTGCGTTTAAGATTCCTGAATGATTCAGGTTCGCCGCCAAAGAAACTAACGAGATTTTTATATTGTGTGGCTCGCGGTAATTTACATTTTCTTGGCGTGTTGTCAGTATTAAAAACCTGCAGGTTGAACTGATAATTATAGAAATTCTGATAAATAGTGGTGCAGAGCTTTTTGGGATTTATCGATGCCACCACCTGTGGTGAAAATATCTCATCGACATCGGAAACTAAAATCAAATCATCATCGTTGGCATGCTTCAAACCCTGCATGATGGCATTCCTCTGCGCGGCTTCATTTGCCCACGCATCCACCACCATTCCCTCTGGCAGACCCGGAATCACCTCCCGAGCAGGGTGTGATTCTTCAGCGGCTTTCGTAATCGGTTCTTTATCATGAACAACGTAGATAATTTTATCTTTAAACTGGCTGTATTTATTAATGTCAAAATGCAGCGGCCTCTTTTTACCGGTAAAGGTATGCGTTGACTCAACGATAACGAAGCGATCGACAACGTCCGCGAGCGTGTTTAGCCTGATTTCGAGAAGCATATCTTCATCGTAATATAAGAAGCAGTCATAGATCATTACCGAAGTCCCTCATTTTTGCGCCCACATTGCGCTCTTCCCAACGCATTCGCCGGTTTCATTTCGCGCAATGCTAACTGAGCGCCCTCGCCCTGTGCAATAGTGGGCTGCTTTATCATTCTTTTTTAAACGGAATGCATCCGCTATGCAGTGAGCGAAGACGCTGGCCAGGCTTAAAAGTGGGACTTAACGGATGCCTCTATTTCATCGAGCAGCTCAAAGCGACGGCGGTATTCGGCGCGTTTTTTACTGGCAATTTCTTCAAGGGATTTACGCTCCATCTGCAGCGGCAGTTGCCAGCAGAAGCTTGAAAGTTTTTTACCGTCCAGAGACGCCCAAAATTCATCGTAGCTGGCGTGGAAATGGCGGCCTTTGCTCAGGCGATATCGCAACGCGCGGAAAACGTGCCCTTCATCGCTGACGGCAAAAATCGCCCGGACAGATGACTGTGCAGCCAGCTGAAAAAGAACTTCCATTAACACGCGCTTAGGGAACAGGCCGTGACAGGCGCGGGTGGCCTGCTTAATGACGTCTCGCGAAACGCTGCGTCGGGGCCCCTGAAGCCCGCCGATGACCATGACTTGCTGACCGTTACTGCGCGCGACGCTAAAGGTCAGGCTGGCCAGCAGCGTATCCTCGTTGTCGCGTAGCCACAGCGTGCTTTCGCCTTCGCGCTCGGCTTTCCCCGCAGAGGAGGCATTGACCGTATAGGTTACGCCGTCTTTGGCGTGGAACTGCACAACAGTTTGCTCCTGCGGGCTGCTCAGGGCCTGAGCGAGACCGCTCTCTCTCAGGCTATCAATCCAGTAGTAATGGTTGACGATAGCGTCGGCGCGATCGTTAGCCGTCAGGCCGCGCATCAGATACTGTCGGTGGGTCTTGCTGGGCAACGTAATTTGAGAGGCCAGCAGCCTGTCGAAATCGTCGCGACCCGAAAGGGCTTCCAGCATGCGATGGGTAGAAGACCAGAACAGAAGCGAGCGTAAAAGGAACTTCAGGCGATATTCGCGTTTACGCCAGATTGGACCCGGCACGCGTTTGCCGTTCACCAGCTCGGAAATAATGTTTGTGCGATGCGGATAGAAAACATCGTTATGCAGGTGCGTATTAGACACGTGAAGACCCCTCTTTTTTTATACCCTTATTCTAAAGAGCCAATAAAAAGGGATTAATAGCGCGAGGATCTTTATTTCTGTTTGGTTTACCGTTTGTTTCACTTCGTGACGACCGCGCCGGTCTGTCGCCTTTTCTGCGGCGGCTATACTGTTTAAAGGAGGTTCTATGTATCAGCGAATTGAAGGTGGGATGTGGCGTCACGTCTGGGTTGTCAGCGATATACACGGTTGTTACCAGTGGCTTATGGATGAGCTTAAACGCCGTCACTTTAACCCGTATGAGGATTTACTTATTTCGGTCGGGGATGTGATCGATCGTGGCCCTGATAGCGTTAAATGCCTGCAGTTAATTCATGAAAAATGGTTTCGTGCCGTGCGGGGAAACCATGAGCAAATGGCTCTCGACAGTCTGGATAATAACGATTTTTCACTCTGGACGATGAATGGCGGAATATGGTTTTCGCATCTTGAACGCGACCAGCAACAGCTTGCCCTGTCGTTGCTCGACGCCTGTCGCGATTTACCGCATATTATCGAGATAACCTGTGCGAACGGTCTGAATGTGATTGCCCATGCTGATTATCCTGCCGCGGAATACCGGTGGCAAAAACCGGTCAGTGCCCAGCGCGTCTTATGGAACCGCGACAGGCTCATGGGATTTATGGTGGGCAAAGGAGAGGGCATCAGCGGCGCGGATCATTTCTGGTTTGGGCATACGCCTCTCGACAGAAGGTATGATTTTAATAATCTTCACTACATTGATACGGGGGCTGTTTTCGACGGTTACTTTACGCTGGCGCAGCTGCAGTAATAAATAACCCGCCTTCGGGCGGGTTCTCTTTAGGTCAGGCAAGACGCATGACCCAGGCATCGGTTTTACTATCGTAATGCTCACGGTAAAGGACAGAATGTTCGCCATCAAGTATTGCCGGGACGCTAGTGTCTGCATCCCATGCATCGAGCTGCATGCACAAATCCGGGTCGGATTTGCAGGGAATACTTAACGTTCGATCGCCTTGTGCTTCGCCGCGCAGCTCTGCGTCGTCGATCTCAAAAGCGCCAATACGCACGCTGGTTTTCGTCATAGTGCTCTCCGGGTCGGTTGTCAAAATCTGGTATGACCAGT
>Ga0268257_1000344_pt1 | contig 61628 bp, 59 predicted proteins | sample AgamicAtPrz_FD_200249 | JGI IMG/M metagenome (GOLD analysis project Ga0268257, IMG submission 200249) | Agave microbial communities from Guanajuato, Mexico - At.P.rz (v2) (version 3) | ecosystem: Host-associated > Plants > Phyllosphere > Phylloplane/Leaf | place: Guanajuato, Mexico | collected... | reverse complement strand
GCCCCGGCGATTACAAGCCAAGTGAGGCTTAATGCACCCTGCCCAATTCGACATCGTCCATCAACGCCTTGGCCAGGGCACTGAGATAGTGAGCGGGCTAGACCATGCGTGGTTCGCTCTCCATTACCCCAACCAAGGTCAGATGGAAGCGGTCAAGTCTGATGTTTGGGGCACGGTCTCAGGTCAGATCTCCCGGGCATGGGCCACTGCCGCCGCCACCTGCTCAGCCGTCGGTCGCACCCCGGTATACAGCACGAACTGCTCCAACGCCTGCAACGCGATGACATCGAGCCCGGTGATCACTGGCTTGCCCAGTGCCTCGGCAGCGCGGATCAAAGGCGTGCGCGCAGGCATGGCCACCACGTCGAATACCTGCTGCGCCGCCGCGATGGCGGTTTCGCTGAACGCCAACTGCTCGGCTTCAAGCCCTCCGGCCATGCCGATCGGCGTGACATTGACCAGCATCGGCGGACACCGGTCGCCCAGGTCCGGCAGCCAGCGATACCCGCAGATGTCCGCCAACTGCCGCCCGGCCTGCTCGTTGCGGGCGACGATAGTGCCCTCACGAAATCCTGCGTCACGCAGCGCACTGGCCACCGCCTTGGCCATGCCGCCGCTGCCGCGCAGGGCGAACGCGGTGCTCGGATCGAGTTCATGCCGGGCCAACAGTTGGCGCACCGCCAGGTAATCGGTGTTGTAGGCCTTGAGATGGCCATCGGTGTTGACCAGGGTGTTCACCGAGGCGATGGCCGCGGCGGACGGATCGACCTCGTCCACCAGCGCCAGGCACGCCTCCTTGTACGGCATCGACACGCCGCAGCCGCGGATGCCCAGGGCGCGGATGCCGGCCACGGCGGCGGGCAGGTCCTGGGTGGTCATGGCCTTGTAGTAGTAATCCAGCCCGAGCTGGCGGTAGAGATGGTTGTGAAAGCGCACGCCGAACGTCCCGGGGCGCCCTGCCAGGGAGATGCACAGCACCGTGTCCCGGCTCGGTGAATGGCTCATCGCGGTTCCTCTGTCATGGCTGAATCGATTGTGCCAGCGTACCAGACCCTGCCGCCGGTCGCCCCTTACACAACCTTTACCCTTTGCCAGCGCGCACTTTACCGTGGCTGCGGTCATAGTAATCAGGCCCCGTGCGTGGGGTTGCCTTGCGAGGTGTTCGCCATGAAGCGTTTCATCCCCGGAATCGCCCTGCTGGTCGGTACTCTAGCCATCAGCGGGCAGGCATCGGCCCATGGTGGCGGCTGGTATGGCCCGGGCCCAGTGATCGGCGCGGCGGTGGTGGGCGCGGTGGTCGGGGCGGCGGTGTCGGGCGGCCACGACCGTACCGTCTATGTCGAGCGTCAGCCGGCCTATTACCCGCCGCCACCGGTCTACGTGCAGGCGCCACCGCCGCCGGTCTACTACCAGCCCTACGTGGTCGAGCGCTATGTCCCCGCCCCGCCACCACCGGTGTACCGTCGCTACTACGGCCCGCCACCGGTGTACTACGGTCCGCCACGCTGGTGAGGGGCATAGTTGATAAAAGCAATGACCACTATCGAGGACATTGATTTCAAACCCTGAGGGCATCTGCGTAAGGTGGAGCCATGTTCGAGAGGAGATACACCATGGCCCCGATCCAGATCATGTCCGTTGTCGGCAGCGCGGTACCCAGCAGCCTGCGCCAACAAGGCCTGCTGGCCTGCTGGTACCTGTTGCGCAACGGTGAAACCATCAGCGGCCCGTTGACCAGCCGCCGCTCGGCCGAGACCCTGGCCGACCGCCTGCTCGGCGAGACGTTCGCCGCCTGACCCCGAATTTGTTGTGCGTTGCTCCCTACGCCTCTTGTTGCCCGCCGTCATGGCGGGCTTTTTTTTGGTTCTTCAAAACAACTGCCAGTTGTACGCCAGGATCAGGCGGCTCTCGTCGATGTCGCTGCGATAGTTCGAACGTGCCACCGTACCCGGATCCCCAGCCAGGTCCTTGGCAAATCAAAGGGCCACGGTATGTGTGGGAGCGGGCTTGCCCCGCGATAAGGCCCTCAGGCCTGCTGCAAGGCCCGTGGCCTTGAGCTGCGCTGCTCGGCCTCACTGTCCTGCGCCTGCTGCAACTGGAAGTCGAAGGTCAGTTCGGCAACCCGCCCTTGCCCGCTTTCGCGCAACACCACCTCGCCCACCAACCCTTCACGGGTGGCATAGGCGAAGTCGTCCCACAGGTAGCGGTCGCCGGCGAGGTTGATCTGGGTGGTCAGGTGGCGATGCCCCGGTGCCGAGATGAAGAAGTGAATGTGCGCCGGGCGCTGGCCGTGGCGGCCGAGCAGGTCCAGGCACTCCTGGGTCGGCCCCTGTGGGTCGCAGCCGTAGCCCGACGGCACGATCGAGCGGGCGCGGTAGCGGCCATCGGCGTCGGTGATGATGCGCCGACGCAGGTTGTAGGCGGACTGGCTCTGGTCGAAGAACGAGTAGGTGCCCCGGGTGTTGGCGTGCCACAGGTCGACCGTGGCGCCGGCCAGCGGTTGGCCCTGGGGGTCGAACACCTGCCCCTCGAGGAACATCACCGTGGCCACGCCCTCCTCGCTGCCATCGTCCATGCGCGCCTCGCCCTCGGTGATCGGCGCGCCCGCCACGTACAGCGGGCCTTCGATGGTACGCGGGGTGCCACCGGCCAGGCCGGCCTGGGCATCCTTGGCGTCCTGCAGCAGGTCGAGGAAGTGCTCCAGGCCCAACCCGGCCACCAGCAAACCGGCCTCGCCGCGCCCGCCGAGGCGGTTGAGGTAATCGACGGCGTGCCAGAACTCGCCCTCGCTGATCTCCAGGTCCTCGATCAGGCGCGCGGCGTCCTGCAGCACCCGCTGGACGATACGCTTCAGGCGCGGACTGCCGTTGTCGTTGTGCAGGCCCGCGGCCTCTTCGAAGAACTGCTGCACCTCAGGGGTATGGGAAATCTTCACGGTCATGATCAGGTACCTCGCGTTGTTCTTGTGGTGTGGGTTCAGCGGTCGTCGGCATGGATCGACGAGGGGTGGCGGCACAGGCCCGCGACCTCGATGTCCATGTAGGGGAACAGCGGCAGTTGCAGCAGGGTGTCGTGCAGCGCCTCCACGCTGGGCACGTCGAACACGCTGTAGTTGGCGTAGTGGCCGGCGATGCGCCACAGGTGACGCCAGGTGCCCTCGCGCTGCAGGCGCTGGGCCAGTTCCTTTTCATCAGCCTTCAGTTGCGCGACCCTGGTCGGGTCCATGTCGGCCGGCAGTTTCACGGTCATCTTCACGTGGAACAGCATGGTGTCTCTCCTTGTCTCAGCGGCGGGCGAAGCGCGACAACTGCGCCTCGTCCAGGGTCAGGCCCAGGCCGGGGGTGGCCGGTACGTGCAGGTGGAAATCGCGGTAGACCGGCGCCTCGCGGACGATGTCCTCGGTCAGCAGCAACGGGCCGAACAGTTCGGTGCCCCAGGTCAGCTGGCGCAGGGTGAGAAAGGCGTGTGCCGAGGCCAGGGTGCCCACCGCCCCTTCGAGCATGGTCCCGCCATACAGCGCGATACCGGCGGCTTCGGCGATCTGCGCGGTGCGCAGCACGGCGCGGGGGCCGCCGTTCTTGGCGATCTTCAGGGCGAAGACACTCGCCGCGCCTGCGGCGGCCAGGCTGAAGGCGTCCTCCACGCTCTCGATGGACTCGTCGGCCATGATCGGCGCCGGGCTGCGCTGGTTCAGGCGCACCTGGCCGCACCGGTTGATGCGCGCGATCGGCTGCTCGACCAGGTCGATGCCGTTGTCGCCCAGCACCTGGCAGGCGCGGATCGCCTGGGACTCGTCCCAGTACTGGTTGACGTCGACCCGCACACTGGCGCGCTCGCCCAGTTCGCGCTTGATCGCCAGCACGTGCCTGAGGTCCTGCTCCAGCGGATTGGCGCCGATCTTCAGCTTGAACAGCCGGTGACGACGGATCTCCAGCATGTGCTCGGCTTCGGCGATATCCCGGGCAGTGTCGCCGCTGGCCAAGGTCCAGGCCACCTCCAGGCTGTCGCGTACCCGCCCGCCGAGCAGCTCGCTGACCGGCAGCCCCAGGCGCTTGCCCTGGGCGTCGAGCAAGGCACTCTCGATCGCCGACTTGGCGAAGGTGTTGCCCTTGGCGAGCGTGTCCAGCCTGAGCATGGCGCCGTTGATGTTGCCCGCAGGCAGGCCGATCAGTGCCGGCGCCAGGTGCGCGTCGATATTGGCCTTGATGCCCTCGGGGCTTTCGTAGCCGTAGGCCAGGCCGCCGATGGTGGTGGCCTCGCCGATGCCCTCGACGCCGTCACTGCAACGCAGGCGCAGGATCACCAGAGTCTGGCGCTGCATCGTGTGCATGGCCAGCTTGTGCGGGCGAATGGTCGGCAGGTCGACGATGAGGGTCTCCAGCCGGTCGATGGTTGGGCGTGTCATGCAGGCTCCAGTTCAGTCAGGTTGGGGTTCAGGCCGCCGCGGCCAGGGCGTGGCGCCGGCCGCTGGCCAGGTGCACGGCCATGGCCAGCGCGGCAACGGCGCCGGGGATGGCGAAGGCGATGAAATTCAGTTGCAGCGGCAGGTCGATGCCCATCATCGCGCCGCCCAGCAGCGGCACGGCGGCAGCAGGAAAATGCCGATACATTGGCGATGATCGCGTGGACGTCGAGTGTTCGCATGGCATCTGTCTCCGTTGTTCTTGTTGTGTGCAGAAAAACCTTGCCGGAGCGGCCTTCAGCCGAGGTCGCCACCGCCCACCGGCAAGGTCACGCCGGTGATGTACGAGGCCTCGTCAGAAGCCAGGAAGAGGATCGCGCCGACCTGCTCGTCGAGGCTGCCGTAGCGCTTCATCAGGCTGCTGGACAGGGTCTGGTCGACGACCTGCTGGTACCAGTCCCGCTCCTGGGCGCTCTGCTCGGCCTCGTTGCGCGGGATGCGTCGCGCTGGCGCCTCGGTGCCGCCGGGGGCGGTGGCGTTGACCCGGATGCCGCGCCCGGCGGTCTCGAAGGCCAGGCACGCGGTGAGCGCGTTGACGCCGCCCTTGGCCGCGCCGTAGGGCACGCGGTTGATGCCCCGGGTGGCAATGGACGAGACGTTGACGATGGCGCCGCTGCCGCGTTCGAGCATGTACGGCAGCGCGGCGTGGCAGCACCACAGGGTGGGGAACAGCGAGCGGCGCACCTCGGCCTCGATCTGTTCGACCTGGTAGTGCTCGAATGGCTTGGCCCAGATCGTGCCGCCGACGTTGTTGACCAGGATGTCGAGGCGGCCGAAGGTCTCGACGGCGCGGGCCATGACCTGGGCGCAGTCGGCATGCCGTTCGAGGTCGGCGGTGAGGGTCAGCACGCCCTCGCCCGCCAGTTCGTGGACCAGCTCGGAGCGGTCCACCGCCACCACCTGCGCGCCCTCGGCCTTGAGCCGCCAGCACACGGCGCGGCCGATGCCCTGGGCGGCGCCGGTGACCAGGGCGACTTTGCCTTGGAATCGGTTGTTCATTTGAGTGTCCTGTTCAAGTCAAGATCGCCGGGAGGGCTGCGCCCTCCTTTCGCGGCACAAGGCCGCTCCTACAGGGACTGCGCGGCTGGTGTAGGAGCGGCCTTGTGCCGCGAAAGGGCCGCAACGCGGCCCCGGCGTTCTCGAAGCCAATGAAAACAAGAGGCCACCCTCACCCGCACGATGCGGGCAGCCCCATAAAAGCTTCAGGCCGCCGCCGCGAACTTCTCGTAGTAGAAATTGGCCGGGGTGATGCCCTGCTCGCGGATGTACTGACTGACCGCCTCGACCATCGGCGGCGGGCCGCACAGGTACACATCGACATCGCCGTCATTGAGGTGCCGCGGCTCGATGTGCTGGGTAACGTAGCCCTTCTGCGGGTACTGACTGTCGGGGTTGGCCACACAGGCGCTGAAGGTGAAGTCGGGAATGCGCGCGGCCAGGGCTTGCAGGCGGTCCAGTTCGACCAGGTCGAAGTCGTTGGTCACCCCGTACACAAGGTGCAGCGGATGCGCGCTGCCCTGCTCGGCGATCTTCTCCAGCATTGCGGTGAATGGCGCCAGGCCCGTGCCGCCGGCCAGCAGCAGCAAGGGGCGCTGGATCGGTCGCAGGTAGAAGCTGCCCAGCGGCCCGGCCAGGCTCATGCTGTCGCCAGCCTTGGCCAGTTGGGTGAGGAAACTGCTCATCAGCCCGCCCGGCACATTGCGAATCAGGAAGCTGACTTCGCCGTCCTTGGGCAGCGAACTGAACGAATAGGCGCGGCTCTGCTCGCTGCCCGGCACCTTGAGGTTGACGTACTGCCCCGGCAGGAACGCCAGGTGGCTGAGCGCCTCGCCCTTGATCGACAGGGCGATGGTGCTGGCCGACAGCTGGCGCACATCGCTGATGGCCGCTTCAAAGCTGGCCTGCTCGGTCTTGCACAGCTGCGACGAAGCCGGGATGCGCACCACGCAGTCGCTGGCGGCGCGCATCTGGCAGGTGAGCACATAACCCTGGGCGATTTCCTCCTCGCTCAGGGCGTCCTCGATGAAGTTGTCGCCCAACGCGTACTGCCCGGACTCGGCCTTGCACTTGCAGGTGCCGCAGGCGCCGTCGCGGCAGTCCAGCGGGATGTTGATGCCCTGGCGGTAGGCGGCGTCGGCCACGGTCTCGTGGCCGGTGGCCTCGATGAAGCGGGTGACCCCGTCCTCGAAATTCAGTGCGATCTGGTAGCTCATGGTGCACCTCGCGGGCGAGCCTGGGCGCGGCGCGCCCTCAGGCACACCGACAGGCTCGGCGGTGAATCAGATGTGGTAGATGTCGATGACCTGGCGCACGTAGTCGTTCTTCAGGACCACCTTCTTGGCCTTGATCAGCGGCTGCTCGCCTTGCAGGTCGAGGGTGTAGAAGCTGGTGCCGAAGTAACTGTCGGTGGTCTTGTAGCGAAAGCTCAGGGTGTGCCAGTTGAAACGAACCTGGCAGCTGCCCTCGTCCACCGCGACGATCTCGATGTTGCTGAGGTTGTGCGAGGTGCGGGTATCCGGCACCGTGGCGCTGGAGCGCTCGGTCTTGATACGGAACACCCGGTCCTCGAGACCGCCACGGTTGCCGTACCAGATCAGCGAGATCTCGCTTTGCGGGTCCTCGGTCAGGGTGTCGTCGTCATCCCAGGAGGGCATCCAGAAGGTCGCGTCACAGGCGTACAGCTCCAGCCACTGGTCCCACTGGGCGTCGTCCAGGTAGCGCGCCTCGCGGTAGAGGAAATCGCGCACGGTGTCATGCAGGCTCATTGCACGGCCTCCACGGGGATCAGCTGTTGTTCGTCCTTCAGGGCCTGGACCATGGTGTCCTGCCAGTACTTGTGCTGCAGCACGAACAGGCCTTCATCCTCGGTGCGCACGCCCGACAGCAGCGGCTTGAGCGCGATCTCGCCGGCCGCCGCGTCGGCGCCTTCGATCCAGTGCTTGGCCCCCCGGGACATGTCGTTCCAGCCGGCACCGGCGCCGTAGCCGGTCTGGCAGGAGCGGAACTCTTCCAGGTCGTCCGGAGTGGCCATGCCGCTGACGTTGAAGAAGTCCTCGTACTGGCGGATGCGCCGGGCGCGGGCCTCGGCGCTTTCACCCTTGGGCGCGATGCAGTAGATGGTGATCTCGGTCTTGTTCACCGAGATCGGCCGGGCCACGCGGATCTGCGAGCTGAACTGGTCCATCAGGTACACGTTGGGGTACAGGCACAGGTTGCGCGAGTTCTCGATCATCCAGTCGGCGCGGGCCTGGCCGAAGTCGGCGGCCAGTTGCTCGCGGCGCTCATAGGCCGGGCGATCCTCGGGGTTGGCCCAGCGGGTCCAGAGCAGCAGGTGGCCGTGCTCGAAGGAGTAGAAGCCGCCGCCCTGCTTGGCCCAGGCGCCGGCGCTCATGGTCTTGATCTCGTCGCCCGCCTCGCGCTGCTTGCGCTGGCTCTGGGTGGCGGCGTAGTTCCAGTGCACGGAGCTGACGTGGTAGCCGTCGGCGCCGTTCTCGGCGGTGAGCTTCCAGTTGCCTTCGTAGATGTACGAGCTGGCGCCACGCAGCACTTCCAGGCCCTCGGGCGACTGGTCGACAATCATGTCGATGATCTTCGCCGACTCGCCCAGGTGCTCGACCAGCGGCTTGACCTCGGCATTCAGGCTGCCGAACAGGAAGCCCCGGTACGACTCGAAACGGGCGACCTTGGTCAGGTCGTGGGAGCCGTCGCAGTTGAAGCTGTCGGGGTAGCCGGCGTTGCCCGGGTCCTTGACCTTGAGCAGCTTGCCGCTGTTGTTGAACGTCCAGCCGTGGAACGGGCAGGTGTAGCTGGAGCGGTTGCCGCGCTTGTGCCGGCAGAGCATGGCGCCACGGTGGCTGCAGGCGTTGAGGAAGGCATTGAGTTCGCCGTCCTTGTTGCGCGCGATGAAGATCGGCTGGCGCCCCATGGTCAGGGTGAGGAAGTCATTGTTGGCGGGGATCTGGCTTTCGTGGGCCAGGTAGATCCAGTTGCCCTCGAAGATGTGCTTGATCTCCAGGTCGAACAGGCGCGGGTCGGTGAACATCTCCCGCTTGCAGCGGTAGACGCCCTTCTCCCGGTCATCCTCGAGCAAGGCATTGAGATAGTCGAATCCCAGGGACATGGCCAGGGCCTCCGTTGTTATTGTTCAGGCCGGGTCAGGTTAGGTCCCTGGGTGGGACGGGGATATCCGGATTGTGCAGAGTGCTATCCGTTTTATGCAGTGTCGCTGCGGAGTTCATTGCGTTTGTCTGCCGCCTGCCGGACATCAGTCCTGCGGCCTGGCGCGGGAGCCTCGGTGGCTGAACGTTGAGAGGACGCAGCCACCACTTGGTCGGGCACCGCTGGCGTTGGTCGCAGCCAGTCATATACCCAGTAGACGGGAGCAAGAGGCCCGTACTTGATTGCCATCTTGCCGGTTTGCTTGGCTACAGCCCACCGGTTCGACCAGGTCGGGTTCCTGAGCAGCCTCACGAAGAGTCTTGCAAAAGTGGTCGCATCCTCGACGAAGGCCAACTTTTTCCGCACGGACTTCTTCACCAATTGCCATTTGCTAGCGGCAGGTGCAGGTGCAGTACGCATTCTTTGACGGGTATGCCCAGAAGGATCGACGCTATTGATCGGGTCACCGGCACAATAGGCATAGGTATTCAGGCCACCCTCACCGAAAGGACTCAAGTCATCAGGTGAGGTGAACCGCAGAAGAACCGGGCTATATGCCCGATAGCCATTACCCAGCAGATAATTGCCGGACAACCACTCGCGAAGCTCGCCAGTGAATCGTAGCGACGGACAGGCCGGAAGGGCCCTGGGGTCATGACCATAGGTGGTGTATGCCAACGCCACCGAGCCTGATCGAGTTTCGGCACGTATCACCGAGCCATGGGAATCCGCGCACTGCAATCGAATCGAGAGGGTCATGGTCTGTTCTCTGCCGGGACACGTGAGAGTCCCGCTCCTGGCGAACAGCCACAACTGGCAAATTTGCCAGGTAGTGCCTGACCGGTGGCCTACGCTGCCGGGATCAGGTGCTCTCCCGCACCATCAACTCGAACCCCAGGTCCTGCTGCCCGGTGGCCACCCGCTTGCCATCGAGCAGCGCCAGCAACGCCTGCGCCGCGCCGCGGCCGACCGCCGCGCGCGGGGTGCGGATCGAGGTCAGTCGCGGGACCATGTGCGCCGAGGCCGGCAGGTCGTTGAAGCCGACCATCGCCACCCGTCGCGGCACCTCGACGCCTTCGCGCAGCGCCTGCAGCACCGCCCCCTGGGCCAGGTCGTCGTTACAGAAGAAGATGCCGTCGACATCCGGCGCCTTGGCCAGCAGACGGCTGAACAGCGTGCCACCCAGGCCGATGGACGACGGCTGCGGATCGAGCATTTCCAGCTCGGGCGCCTGCAGGCCGGCCTCGGCCAGGGCCTGGCGGAAGCCCTCGGCGCGCTGCATCACCCGCGGGTCGAGCTGCGCGGCAATGAACCCCAGACGCCGCCGACCACGCTCGATCAGGTGGCGCGCCGCGGCGCGGCCGGCCTCGTGCTGGGAGAAGCCCACCGACAGGGCATCGGCCTCGCCGCCCAGTTCCATCATGTGCACGCACGGCACCCGGCTGGTGGCGAGCATCTGCCGCGAGGCGTCGCTGCGTTCGAAGCCGGTGAGCAGCATGCCGCACGGCTGGTAGGCCAGGTAGTTGCGGATCAGGTTCTCTTCCTCGGCGATATCGTAGTGATAGTTGCCGATCAGTACTTCAAGACCACGGGGGCGCATCACCTCGTGGATGGCCTCGAGGGTGTCGATGAACAGCTGGTTGGACAGCGACGGGATCAACACCACCACCGACTGGCTGCGCGCCGAGGCCAGGGCGCGCGCCGCCGGGTTGGCGACATAGCCCAGGCTGGCCGCCGCGGCCATGACCTTCTGCGCCAGCTCCGGTGCGACCGTGCTGACGCCGCGCAGGGCGCGGGAGGCGGTGATGGGGGAAACCCCGGAAAGCCTGGCGACTTCCGCCAGGGTGGGACGACCGGTAGTGCGCGAGCCAGTGCGGGACATGAGTGTTGTAATTTTACCGCTTGCAGGAATGGGGAACGGTCACTAAGGTAGCGCTGTCTCTGAATGCAGGCAATGCAATCTTGGTAGGGTCTGTGCGAAATGTGTCTGCGCGAAGGCCAGACAAGGCGAAACGGGGGGAGGAAGCGCAGTGTACTGGAGTACATGAGCATTCCGAGCCCCGTTTCAACGCAGTATGGGCGAGTGCAGATACATTTCGGACAGAGCCTGGCAGGCATGCGTTCAGCGTCCATACTGCCAAAGACAAGATCAATAACACCCGGGAGGGTGGCGCATCACCTTCGGCTCGTGCCGGCCAAGACAGCGCTATCTCACCCAGCAGGAGGTACAGATGAACCCTTCCCTGTCCGCGATCGTGGTCATGGGCGTAGCCGGCTGTGGTAAAAGCAGCGTCGGCGCCGCCATCGCCACCCGCAGCGGCGGCCGCCTGATCGAAGGCGATGCCTTCCACCCCGCCGCCAACATCGCCAAGATGAGTGCCGGCATTCCCCTGGACGATGACGACCGCGCCGGCTGGCTGGTGCGCCTGGGCCAGGAACTGCAAGACACCCTGGCCGTCGGCGAGCGCCCGATCCTGACCTGTTCGGCCCTCAAGCGCCGCTACCGCGACACCCTGCGCCAGGCCGTGCCCGAACTGTGCTTCGTGTTCCTCGAGCTGACCCCGCAGGAAGCGGAAAAGCGCGTGCTGGCCCGCCCCGGCCACTTCATGCCGGCCAGCCTGATCGACAGCCAGTTCGCCGCGCTGGAACCGCCGCACGCCGAGCCACTGACCCTGGCCCTGGATGCCACCCGCCCGCTGATCACGCTGGCCGAGGACGTGCACCAATGGCTAAAGCCTTGCGGTGAGCAGGCGCTGGCGCGGACTGCCTGATCCGGCGGTTTTTCCGGCTCACCAAAGACAGCGCTGTCTCCATGCTTCTCAAGACGCAATGACGCAAGACACGCGACACCAAAACAACAACGAAAAGACCGAGGTTCACGAACCATGTTCGGACTGGCTACCGATACCTTCCTGTTGCTCGACGCACTGGTCACCATCGTCGGGCTCATCCTGCTGATCACCCATTTCAAAGTCCACCCCTTCGTCGCCCTCACCCTGGCCGCGGGCTTTCTCGGCCTGACCTCCGGCATGCCGGTGGCCAAGGTGATGAAGTCGTTCCAGGACGGCTTCGGCGGCGTGCTCGGCTTCGTCGGCATCGTCCTGGCGCTGGGCACCATGCTCGGCAAGCTGATGGCCGACTCCGGCGGTGCCGACCAGATCGCCCAGACCCTGATCCGCGCCTTCGGCAAGCAGAAGGTGCACTGGGCGATGATGTTCGCCGCCTTCCTGGTGGGCATCCCGCTGTTCTTCGAGATCGGCTTCGTGCTGCTGATCCCGCTGGTGTTCATCGTCGCCCGCCGCTCCGGCGTGTCGCTGGTGAAGATCGGCATCCCGCTGCTGGCGGGCCTTTCGGTGGTGCACGGCCTGGTGCCGCCGCACCCGGGGCCACTGCTGGCGATCGGCATCTTCCACGCCGACATCGGCAAGACCATCTTCTACGGCCTGCTGGTGGCCCTGCCGACCGCAGTGATCGCAGGCCCCCTGTTCGGTAACTTCATCTCGCGCTACATCCCGGGCAACCCGTCCCAGGAGCTGATGGACCAGATCGCCCGCGAGTCGAACCAGCAGAACCTGCCGAGCTTCAGCGTGACCCTGATCACCGTGCTGCTGCCGGTGGTGCTGATGCTGCTGAAAACCTTCGCCGACGTGGTATTGCCAGCCGAGCACATCGTGCGCCAGTGGATGGACCTGATCGGCCACCCGATCACCGCCCTGCTCGCCGCCCTGCTGCTGGCCTTCTACACCTTCGGCTCGGCCCGCGGCTTCAACCGCCAGCAGATCATGAAGATGCTCGACCAGAGCCTGGCGCCCACCGCCGCCATCGTGCTGATCGTCGGCGCCGGCGGCGGCTTCAAGCAGATGCTGGTGGACACCGGCGTCGGCAACGTCATCGGGCAAATGGCGGTGCAGGCCGAGATCTCGCCGATCCTGCTGGCCTGGCTGGTGGCGGCGGTGATTCGCATCGCCACCGGCTCCGCCACCGTGGCCACCATCACCGGAGCCGGCATCGTCGCCCCGGTGATCGACCTGGTGCCGGGGGTCAACCGTGAGCTGCTGGTGCTGGCCACTGGCGCAGGTTCCTTGATCCTGTCCCACGTCAACGACGCCGGGTTCTGGCTGGTCAAGCAGTACTTCAACATGACCGTGGCCGAAACCTTCAAGACCTGGAGCATGATGGAGACCATTCTTTCGGTGGTCGGCATCATCTTCATCATGCTGCTGTCGATGGTGGTGTGACCGTTGGTCGCCGTCATGGCACCTTGCTGACGGGCCACAGGCCCAAGTGAGACAGAGGCCCTGCGCAGGCAGGGCCGCTTTCTCCGTCGCAAAGGAGCCTGCCCCATGAAACACGCCTTCCTGCTCGCCGCCCTGCTCGCCTCGCCCCTGGCCTTGGCCGCCGGTACCGGCGCCACCTACCCTGACGATCCGCACAATCCGGCGCCACAGCCGGGGGTCGACAGCACCCTCAATCCGATCGAGAAACCCATGCCACGGGACACCGACCCGCGGATCAAGGGCAATGACCCGGACAGTCCACCAGCCGAGCAGAACGATGATCGTGACCTGCCGGGGATGGGGGGTAGTGGGTCGGAGGGGATGGGGCGTGACGGTGGTGGGTCAGGGACTGGCGGGAAACCTTGAGCCCATGACGCTACTCGGTCCCTGTAGGAGCGGCCTTGTGTCGCGAAAGGGGTGCGAAGCGCCCCCAGGATTCGTGCATCAAGCTGATATCGCCGGGGCCGCTGTGCGGCCCTTTCGCGGCACAAGGTCCGCTCCTACAGGGATTGCACAGGGCTGGTCACCATTGCCGCTTGTCCGGCCGGGTCAAACCGAGTTTCTCGATCTTGTAGCGCAGCATGTCCCGCGACAGACCCAGCAGCCGCGCCGACTTGGTGACGTTCCAGTCGGTGCGATCAAGCGTGCGGCAGACCATGTCGCGCTCCATGTCCGGCAGGCTGGCGGCGCTCGGGGGCTCGTGGCGCGGCGCTTCGAACGCCAGCACCTGCGCCGGTTGCGTCGGTGGCTCGTCGACCAGGGTCAGGCACAGGTTCAGCTGGTGGGCGCCAATCACCTCGCTGGGCGCCAGCAGCACCGTCTGCTCAAGCATGTTGCGCAGTTCGCGCACGTTGCCCGGCCAGCCGTAGCCCAGCATCAGCGCCTCGGCCTCGGCCGAGAAGCGCAGGTTGGGCTTGCCGTAGCGCCGCCCGTGGTGGGCCAGGAAATGCCGGGCCAGGCGCAGGATATCCTGCCCGCGCGCGTACAGGCGCGGCACCTTGAGGGCGATGATGCGCAGGCGGAAGAACAGGTCGCGACGGAACTTGCCCTGCTGGACCATCTGCTCGAGGTTGCAGTTGGTGGCGCTGATCACCCGCAGGTCGACCTTGCGCTCCTTGACCGCGCCGATGCGGCGGATGGTGCGGTCCTCCAGCAGCTTGAGCAGCTTGGCCTGCAGCACCAGGTCCATCTCGCCAATCTCGTCGAGGAACAAGGTACCGCCGTCGGCCGCCTCGACCAGGCCCACTCGGCGCTCCTTGGCATCGGTGAAGGCACCCTTTTCATGGCCGAACAGCTCGGCCTCCAGCAGGTTGGCAGGAATCGAGGCGCAGTTGAACTCGATGAACGGCCCCTTGGCCCGGCTGCCGTCGAAATGCAGGGCGCGGGCCACCAGTTCCTTGCCGGTGCCGGTCTCGCCCTCCACCAGCACCGGCGGCAGGTCGCCGCTGGCCATGCGCTGCTCGGCGTCGAGCAGCTGGCGCAGGGTGTGCTTGAGCTCGAGCATGGCCGGTGACTCGCCGATCAGCGCCTGCAGCCCGGACTTCTGCGCCTCGCGCTCCTGGTAGAACGACAGCGTGCGCTCCATGCGCTCGGCGGCCAGGGCCTTGTCCAGCATCAGCTTGAGCTCGGCCAGCACCACCGGCTTGGTCAGGTAGTGGAACGCCCCCTCCTTCATCGCCAGCACGGCGTCCTCGACGTTGCCGTAACCGGTCATCATGATCACCTTGAGCTCCGGCGCCTGCGCCACCAGCGTGCGCAGCAGGTCGTGGCCGCTCATGCCGGGCAGCGAGTTGTCGGTCAGCACGGCGTCCGGCTGGGCGCGCTTGATCTGCTCCAGCGCCAGTTCCGCGCTGTGGCACACCGTGACCTCAAAGCCTTTCAGGCCCAGGTAGGTGCGAATGTTGTCGGCAAGGATTTCATCATCCTCGACCACAAGGATGCTGTGCTCCATGGTCCCCTCCCGCTGCAATGTTGAAAATCAGGCTGACGCGGGTTCCTTCCTCTTCGCGGCTGGTCAGTTCGACCGCGCCGCCAAAGCGTTCCATGATCCGCTTGACCAGGGCCAGGCCGACACCCAGCCCGCCCTGCTTGGTGGTGAAGAATGGCTTGAACACCATGCGCCGCTGCTGCTCGCTCATGCCCTTGCCGGTGTCGCTGAGCTGCAGCTGGGCCTGCTGCCCCTCCAGCTGGCGCACCTCGGCGCGCAGCTCGCCGCCCTGGGGCATGGCCTCCAGGGCGTTGGCGAACAGGCTGTTGAGGATCTGCGTCAGTTGCAGCGGCTGGCTGGCCACCCATTGCGCCGGTGGCCCGTCGAAGGCGAAGCGCACGCCGTTGCGCTCGATCTGCGGAGCGAAGGTCTGGCGCGCATCCTCGATGGCCGCCACCAGGTCCACCGACTCGGGCTCGTCGCTGGCCGGGCGCAGCGATACCAGCAGGTCGCGGACCCAACGCGACATGCGGTCGACCTGGGTGATGATATCGCCGATGTTCTTCTGCGCCGCCGGACTGGCGATGTCCTGCGCCAGTTCCGCGCTGGAGCGGATGTTGGCCAACGGGTTGCGCAGGCTGTGGGCCACCGCCGAGGACATCTCGCCCAGGGCCACGTAGGTCTCGCTGGCCACCAGGCGGTCCTGCTGGTGGTGCAGCAGGCTGGCGGCGCGGCGCACGATCCAGAACAGGCCGAAGTAGATCAGCGCCCCGCCGACCAGGGTCGAGGCCCAGATCAGCACATAGCCGCGCTGGATGCGCCGCACCAGGTCATGGGGTTCCTTGTAGATCTCGACCATCGCCAGCACCTGCTCGCCCTGGCTGTCGAACAGCGGGATGTAGTTCTCGATGAAAAGGTGCCGGGGCTCGCGCTGGAACTTCTGCTCCTCGCGATCCTCGTCGGCCTTGTGGTAGCTGGCCGATACCGACTGGCGCGAATGGAAGGCATGCTCCAGGTCGTCGTCCTCGTCGATGCGCTTGCCGATCAAGTTGGGATTGGTCGACCAGACCACCAGGCGGTCGCGGGCATAGACATTGGCCAGCAGGGTGTCGGGCAGGTGTTCGACGTGGTCGAGGAATTCGATCCGGGTCGACTCGGCCAGTTGCGGGGTGAACTGCAGGTGCTGCTGGTCCAGGCGCGGGTCGAGCAGCTCGCCCATGGTGATGCCCGGCGGCAGCTGCGAATGGCGCACCTCAGCCTGGGCCATGGCCTGGATGAACTGGGCGGTGAGCATGGCGTCGCGCTCGACGCTGTCACGCACCACGAAACGCGTCGAGACGTATCCCAGCCCGCCGGCGACCGAAGCGATGATCAGCAGGCTGACCAGCGAGAACCAGCGCAGCAGGTTGAACTCGCGCAGCGGCGCGGCCAGCCCGGTGGCGGAGGCGCCGGGCTTGTCGGGGGCTTCGTTTTCGAGCGTCTGCATCGCGTCGCTCCCACCTGGGGGCCGAAGAGGGCTATCGGCAAGCCCTTGCTACCGAGGGTAGCAAAGGGACTCCATTGAGGCCGGACGGACGGTGCCGCCTCAGCTCTGTATCAGGGCTAGCAAAAACTCAGCCAGCACGCTCAACATTTTGTTTTTCGTTATAAATCAGAGCCTTAAGTTAATTACTTAATGCTGAATATTGAAGTATTCCCCACTTGTGGGGAATCGCACCCCGTTTTTCATAAAATGCTTTTAAAACAATGCATTAAGAAATTTATTTACAGTTAAACATCACGTTGCTGCGACGCGAAAATTCAACAGCACCCGCGTCCCCATCCCCTCGCGACTGCTCAACCGCACCGAACCGCCAAAGCACTCCATGATCCGCTTGACCAGCATCAGCCCCACCCCCACGCCACCCTGCTTGGTGGTGAAAAATGGCCGGAAAGCCATGCGCTGCTGCTGCTCGCTCATGCCCTTGCCGGTGTCCGAGAGGCGCAGGCTGAGGGTGCGCCGGTCGTGACGCATCACCTCCACGCGTAGCTCGCCACCCGCCTCCATCGACTCCAGGGCGTTGGCGATCAGGCTGTTGAAGATCTGCCCGAGCAAAGCCGGCTGGCCCAGTACCCGGACCGTCGGCAGCTCGGCCAGAACCAACCGCACGCCACCCTGTTGCAGCGCCTGGCCATGGGCCTGGAGGCTGTCGCGCAGGGCCTGGGCCACATCCACCGGCACGGCCTCGTCGCCAAGTGGGCGCAGCGACTGCAGCAGTTCGCGCACCCACTGCGACATCCGGTCGACCTGGCTGATGATGTCGCTGATGTTCTTCTGCGCCGGGCCTTCGTCGAACGCCTGGGCCAGTTCGGCGCTGGAGCGGATGCTCGCCAGCGGGTTGCGCAGGCTGTGCGCCACCGCCGACGACACCTCGCCCAGGGCGACGAAGGTTTCGTTGCCGATCAGCCGCTTCTGCTGCACCGCCATCAACCGGGCGGCGCGGCGCATGATGCCGTACAGGCCGACGTAGACCAGCCCGGCGCCCACGGCGATAGCCAGCCAGATCAACAGCAGGCCGTGCTCGATGCGCACGATCAGGTCGTGGGGCTCCTTGTAGATCTCGACCATCGCCATGACCTGCTCGCCGTCGGCATCGAACAGGGGGATGTAGTTCTCGATGAACAGCTGTTCAGGTGGGGTGACGAACTTCTGTTCGCTGCGCGCCTGCTCGAAATCGTGGTAGCTGGCCGACACCCGCATCTTGTACTCGAACGCCCGGTCGAGGTCGTCGTCCGACTCGATCAGCTTGCCGATCAGCGCTGGATTGCTCGACCAGATCACCGTGCGATCAGGGGCGTAGATATTGGCCAGGAGCATGTCCGGCAGGTGGGCGATATGGTCGAGGAACTCGCCCCGGGCCCGGCGCCGGGCCTCGGGATCGACGTCCGACAGGGCATTATCGGTGCGCGGGTCGAGCAGTTCACCCATGGTCCGCACGTTGGGGATCGACACATGGCGCACTTCAGCGTCGGCGATGGAGGTGATGAACTGCGCGGTGAGCAAGGCGTCGCGCTCGACGCTCTCGTCAATGATGAAGCGGCTGGAGATCAGGCCCAGCCCGCCCCCCACCGAGAGAATGATGGCCAGGCTCACCCAGGCGTACCAGCGCAGCAGGTTGAATGGCTTGCGGGCCGGACCGGTGTCGGCGGGCAGCAGTGTGTCGGGACGGGGGGCGAGGTCCATGGCGGGCTCCGCGGCAGGGCACCTCTAGAGGTTATAGCCCAGAGTTGGGGGAAGCATGGGGTCTTGGGTGGTTGGCGCTGCAAAACTCACGGCGAACACCTAGAAACCCCACCCCGATCAAAGCGGCGCATCCTCAGCCAACCCACGCAGCAGCCGATACTCGCGCAACACCGCCGGCACATACCGCCGCGTCTCGGCGAACGGCGGCACCACCCGCCCCCGGCTGAGTACCGCATCTGGCCCGGCATTGTAGGCCGCCACCGCCAGGGTAATGTCGTTGTCGAACAGCTTGAGCATGCGCTTGATATAGCGCGCCCCGCCCTGCACGTTGGACGCCGGATCCAGTACATCCGCCACCCCCATCTCCTTCGCCGTGTCCGGCATCAGCTGCATCAACCCCGCCGCGCCCTTGGCCGAACGGGCCTTGGGGTTGTAGCCGGACTCGGCCTTGATCAGCGCATGCAGCAGCGCCGGCGACACATCGTTGGCCAAGGCCGCGGCCGCCACCAGGTCGGCATAGGGCCGCCCGGTGACCAGTTGGGCGTTGACCGGCCCACCCGTCACCCCGCGCTCCTTGATCACCCGTTCATAGTGCCGTCCTGGCCGATGCACATTGGACAGCACGAAGCCGCCCTTGCCATCCCCGGCAATATAGATATCGGCCTGGGCGCCGAACGCCATCAGCCCCGCCGCCAGTCCCAGGATCAGTCCACGCATGTCGGTCGCCTCCCGCCGCAGAAGATCAACAGTGGCCCCCGATGTTGGGGGAAATGCCCCGTGGATCCGGGCTTTTCGGCTATGACGCAAGCGCCGTGCCGCCCGCCAGCACGCATGGCGCCAGGGCCCGACGCAGACGTGCACGGCTGTTGCATAACAGGGATAAACGCACTGGAGGGTTTCACCATGCAGCGCAACATCCACGGCCAACGCGGCTTCACCCTGCTCGAACTGTTGGTGGTACTGGTGGTGCTGGGCCTGCTGGCCGGTATCGTCGCGCCCAAGTACTTCAGCCAGCTGGGCCGTTCCGAGGCCAAGGTGGCACGGGCGCAGATCGAAGGCCTGGGCAAGGCCCTGGACCTCTATCGCCTGGAAGTGGGCCACTACCCCAGCAGCGAACAGGGTCTTCAGGCCCTGGTGGTCGCGCCCGGCGGCGAGGCACGCTGGTCGGGGCCGTACCTGCAGAAAGCGGTGCCTCAGGACCCTTGGGGACGTCCCTATATCTACAAGCAGCCCGGCGAGAACGGCGGCGAGTACGACCTGCTGTCGATGGGCAAGGACGGCCAGCCCGGCGGTGACGGGGAAAACGCCGAAATCACCAGCTGGCAGTGAGGAGCCCGGCCATGCGCTATCAGCTCAAGGCCCTGGGCAGCCAGGGCGTGGTGCAATTGCAGGTGGAGGCCGAGGACAGCGAACAGGCCCGGCGTCAGGCCGAAGACCAGGGCTTGCGCGTGCTCAGCGTGTGCAGCCAGGGTCTGGCCCTGCGCCGCCGCCCGGCGGCGTTCGACCTGATGTTGTTCAGCCAGGAGCTGGCCACCCTGCTCGGCGCTGGCCTGCCGCTGATCGACGCCCTCGAGAGCCTGGCCGAGAAAGCCCCGGGCGGCGCCACGCGCAAGACCCTGGAGCAGCTGGTGCGCCAGCTGTATGAGGGGCACTCGCTGTCCCAGGCCCTGGCCCAGCAGCCACGGGTGTTTCCCGCCCTGTACGTGGCCCTGGTGCAGTCGAGCGAGCGCACCGGCGCCCTGGGCGACGCCCTGAACCGCTACATCGGCTATCGCCAGCGACTGGACCTTGTGCGCCAGAAGCTGGTCGGCGCTTCGGTCTATCCGCTGCTGCTGTTGCTGGTGGGCGGCGGCGTGGTGCTGTTCCTGCTGGGCTATGTGGTGCCGCGTTTCAGCCTGGTGTTCGAGGGCATGGGCACCGAGCTGCCCTGGCTGTCGCGGGTGCTGATGCAGATCGGCCTGTTCCTGCATGCCCAGCAACTGCCCCTGGGGCTGGGCACGCTCGCCGGCATCGGTGCGCTGATCGCCCTGCATCGCCATCCGGCGCTGCGCCGCGGCGCCGGTCGCCTGCTGCGCCGGGTACCGGCCCTGCAGCAGCGCCTGGTGATGTACGAGCTGGCGCGTTTCTACCGCTCGCTGGGAATCCTCCTGCAAGGCGGCATTCCCATCCTCACCGCCCTGGGCATGGCCCGCGGGCTGCTGGGCAGCAGCGCGGCCGAAGGCCTGGAGCAGGCCAGTCGGCGGGTCGCCGAGGGCCTGCCGTTGTCCGATGCGCTGCAGGCCGGGCAACTGGTCACGCCGGTTTCGCTACGGCTGCTGCGCGCCGGCGAGCAATCGGGCAACCTGGGCGAGATGCTCGAGCGCTGCGCGGACTTCCACGACCAGGAGATCGGCCGCTGGGTCGAGTGGTTCGTCAAACTGTTCGAACCCTTGCTGATGACCTTCATCGGCCTGCTGATCGGGCTGATCGTGATCCTGATGTACATGCCGATCTTCGAGCTGGCGTCGAGCATTCACTGAGCCAGGCGGCGAAGAACGGGTTGCCGAGGTTCGCCGCCGGTCAGTAATCGAAGCGCTCCACCGCCCGCCGCCGCTCGTTGTCATCGCGCCGGTCATAGCTCGCCGTGGTCTGGATATTGGCATGGTGGGCGAGCTTCTGCGCGATCGACAGGTCGTGCTCCTCGATCACCCGGGTGATGAACGCCCGGCGAAAATCATGGGGCATGATCTTGGCTCCCACCTGCGCTCCGCGCTGGCGGGCGATGTAGTAGATCGCGTGCTTGGTGATGCGCGCACGGGTGATATGGCTGCCGCGGCGGATGCGGTTGAACAGGAAGCTGTCGTCGCGCTCGCCGGCAGGCAGGTGCTGGCGGCGCAGGTCGAGCCAGGCCTGCAGCTTGTCGAAAGCCCAGGCCGGGGCGTACTTGACCAGCTGGCGGTTGCCCTTGGCCAGCACCTGCACGCTGCGCTCCTGGAAGTCCACCTGGTCCAGGTCGACGTCCACCGATTCCGACTTGCGCATGCCGGTGCCGTAGAGCAGCGCCAGGATCGCCGCGTCGCGCACGCCCTGGGGGCGCGGGTCGGCGGCGCATACGTCCATCAGTTCACGGATCAGGTTGCGTCGCAGGTTGCGCCCCGGCGGCAAGCGACTGCCGCTGGCTGGTTTGACTTCGCGGATCATCAGCAGGTGCTCGTGGTCGATCAGCCCCTGGCGCCAGGCCTCGTTCATCACTCCACGCACCGCATTGACGTACAGCGATGAGGTATTGGGCGCGTAGCCATCGGCGCGCAACGCCGCGACCAGGGCAATCACATGGCCAGGTTCGAGTCGGTGCCAGGGCACCTCGGCAATATCGACATCGGCGAAGCCCAGACGGTCGGCGGCATCCTGCAGGATGTAGCGCATGGTCAGCTGACTGGACGGGGCCAGACGGGCAAGGTACTGCGGCAGCGGATTGCGCAGGAGGTCGGTCACAGCGGGGATCCTGTAGCAAAGCCGAATGCGCGGCAGCGCAAGACGGCGCAAAGCGAGTCATTTCAACCCTGATCAAGGTCAAAAAGACTACAAACAAAAAGAGTCATAATGACTTCATGCAGTGCCATCACCTTGATATTCAAGGCCTTTGAACGCTGGCATGGTTCGTGATGGTACCCCATTCAACCGCTCCGATCGAACCAAGGTCCCCGCCATGCTCGTCCAGCCGATAGCCGCTCGCCCACGCCAGGCCCTCTGGGCCCTGGGTTTCCGTCCGTTCTTCCTCGGCGGCAGCCTGTTCGCCCTGCTCGCCCTGCTGCTGTGGGCCGGCGTGCTGGCCGGCGCGTTCCAGCTCAACCCGGCGGGCGGCATGCTCGCCTGGCATCGCCATGAAATGCTGTTCGGCTTCGCGGTGGCCATCGTCGCCGGCTTCCTGCTCACCGCCGTACAGAACTGGAGCGGCATCCCGGGCCTGAGCGGCCGGCCGCTGCAGGGGCTGTTCCTGCTCTGGCTGCTGGGCCGGGTCAGTTGGTTCCTGCCCTTGCCGACCTGGCTGCTGGTCCTGATCGAGGGTACCTTCCTGCCCCTGGTGGCGCTGGCCCTGGCCCGGCCGATCATCCAGCGGCGGCTGCGCAACAACTACCCCATCGTGGTCCTGGTGCTGCTGATCGCCGCCTGCCAGTGGCTGACCCTGGCCGGCGGGCTGCAGGGCAACGAGATGTGGCAACGGCGCGGCGTGCTGGCCGGGCTGTGGCTGGTGGCGGCGATGATGAGCGTGATCGGCGGGCGGGTGATTCCGTTCTTCACCCGTCGCGGCCTGGGCAACATGAGCCCGGCGCCGGCCCGGCCCTGGCTGGATCGCGCCTGCCTGCTGGGCAGCGTGGCGCTGCCGCTCACCTATGTATTGGGCTGCAACGATGCGCCGCAGCCACTGATGGCCGCGCTGTTCGCCGCCCTGGCGGTGCTGCACGGCGTGCGCCTGGTGCTGTGGCATGACCGTGGCCTGTGGCGGGTGCCGCTGCTGTGGTCGCTGCACCTGGCCTACGCCTGGCTGATTCCGGCCTGCCTGGGCCTGGCGCTGTGGCATGCCGGGGTGGCGATCAATCCGAGCCTGGCCGCCCACGCCCTGACGGTCGGCGCCATGACCGGACTGATCGTGGCGATGATGGCCCGGGTCAGCCTGGGGCATACCGGGCGGCCGCTGGCGGTGCCGCGCAGCATTGGCTGGGCGTTCGCGCTGATCCAGATGGCGGCGCTGGCCCGGGTCGTGGTGGTGTCGTTCACACCGCTGGGGCTGGGGTTGTCGGTGCTGTTCGGCAGCGCCGCGCTGCTGCTGTTCCTCTGGCACTACCTGCCGATCCTGCTGCGCGCACGGGTGGATGGCATGCCAGGCTGAACGCCCCGTCTCGGCTGTCGCGCATTGCGTGGGAGCGGGCTTGCCCCGCGATAGTCTAAAGTTCAACCCACGCCCATCCGCCAAGGGACCGCATGGCCTTCCACCACCTCACCCGCACCCACCCCCGCCTCAGTATCGCCACCTTGGCCGGCCTGCTCGGCGGCTGGCTGATTCCCGCCGGCGACACCGTGCAGCATATCCTCGTCGGCTGGAACCTCGGCGTCTGGTTGTACCTGGCCATGGTCCTGTGGCTGAGCCTGCGGGCCAATGCCGAGCGGGTGCGCAAGGTCGCGCGTATCGAAGATGAAAATGCCGGCCTGGTGCTGATCACCGTCTGCGTCTCGGCCATCGCCAGCCTGGCCGCCGTCACCCTGCAACTGGTGTCCAGCCGTGGCCTGGAGGGCGGCGCCCTGGCCCTGCACTACCTGTACACCGGGCTGACCGTGGCCGGCTCATGGCTACTGATCGGCTGCATCTTCAGCCTGCACTACGCCCGGCTGTTCTACACCGGCGACCGCCATGAACCGCCACTGCGTTTCGCCGACGGCGAGCGCAACCCGGACTACTGGGACTTCCACTACTTCTCGTTCACCATCAACGTCGCCGTGCAGACCTCGGACATCGGCGTCGCCGGCCGGGCCATGCGCCGGGTGGTACTGGCCCATTCACTGGTAGGTTTCGTGTTCAACACGGCGATCCTCGGCTTTACCATCAACATCGCCGCCGGGCTGCTCGGATAAGGCAACTGGCAGAACTGTCAGTAGACAGAGGAAAAGCTAACGGTCACCCTCTGACTTGGTCTTGACCGGGGCAACGTAAATGGCAATTGATGGTTGTGCTGTTCATGTAGACAGAAGATCGCTAGTACGATGCGATTGGGCAGGCTCGGCACTGGGGATCAGCACCACGCCATCAACGCCCGGCTACTCAGCTTACGGACATGTCATCGCCTCTAGCCTCGAAACCTCATTGGCCTACGCAGGGCAATATCTGGATCGGCACACAGCCGGCTATCTCCTGGGAAACGGCCACCGGTTATACGACCCTGGCATGATGCGCTTCTGTCAACCAGACAGCGTTTCTCCCTTCGGGGCTGGCGGGATCAATACCTATACGTACTGTCAGGGTGATCCCATCGGCCGCCACGACCCCTCGGGCCAAAACCCGGTATTGATATCCCACATTTCAGCTGCAGGCTCACTCAATCGGCAGTTCAGGAAGGCACTACAAGAAGCGGCAACATCAATGCCAGACGTTGTCATTGAAACACTTTTCCAGCAACCCAGAGCAGAGTTGCAGCGACGTTTGGGGAAAGTCGCTCTGGAGACAGTGGCAAAGATCAGCGAAATGGCAAGTGCACCAGCGCTTACCTTGCGATCAGCGGGCCGATATTTACCTTTACCTGAATCAATGCAGAACACGACCCATCAGGTTTCCCGTGCCCTGGCAATTCCGGCGGCGATTATCACCAGCGCTGGTATTTCAATCAACAATGCAGCCTTGGTATGGGTAGCTCCTGAGGAAGTACTGAGGGTTCTTGAGGCCACAGATGAGATCAATGTAACTGCAACCGTTTTCAGCTTCAGAAGCTCCTGACTCGCGCTTCATGCCATGGCTGCCCCACAGGCGTCTCGCCACTCTTCTCCGATAGTTCTCTGATTGCACAGTCGATAATCCGCCGACACACCCGCTCAAGCTTGCTGCACTCCAGCACCAACCCCATGCGTACATGCCCTGCCGCACTTGGCCCGAAACCATCCCCCGGCAGCAGCGCCACGCCCTCCTCGTCCAGCAGACGCTGGGCGAATGCCTGGGCGCCGAGACCAGTGCCGCGGATGTCGAGCATCACAAACATCCCTCCGGCCGGCCGATGAGCATGAATGCCCGGACAACCCTCGAGCGCCGCGCATACCCGGTCACGCCGCTGCCGGTAGATATCGCGCATCTGCCGCACGTCATCCCCTGCCTGATCCAAGGCCACGCAGGCGGCCTGCATGACGAACTCCGGCAGGCCGAACAGCATGCTCATGACCAGGGTACCGAGGTGCCTGGCAAACAACGGCGGGCCGATCACCCAGCCAACGCGCCAACCGCTCATGGCATGGGACTTGGACAGGCTGCCGATGGATACGCAGCGCTCGGCCATGCCCGGCAGGCTCAACGGACTGGGCGCCTCACCCTCGTACAACAGCGACTGGTAGACATCGTCGCAGACCAGCCACAGGTCATGCTCCCGACATAACTGCGCCAGGCGCTCCAGGTCGGCCTGGTCGATCACCGCGCCCGTCGGATTGTGCGGGCTGTTGAGCAGCAGGCCCCGGGTGCGCGGGGTGATCGCCCCGGCCACCGCGGCAGGATCCAGGCGAAACCCCTGCTCCGGCCGCACCGCGACCTGCACGGCCCGTGCACCGCAGGCACCGAACACGCCGTGATAGGTCACGTACATGGGCTCGGCGACGATCACCTCGTCGCCGGGCTCGAACAGGCACTGAAAAGTCGCGAACAGGCCGCACTGGGCGCCGGCGGTCACCACGACCTGCGCGGGATCCAGAGGTAGCTGGCTGTAGCGCACCACAGCCTCACGCAAGGCGAGGCTGCCCCGCACGTCGCTGTAATGGGTGTCGCCACGCCGCAGGCTGGCCACGGCGGCCTCGACCACCGGGCCCGGGGTATCGAAGTCGGGGTCGCCCACCGACAGCAGGAAGATTTCGCGCCCCTGGCGGCGTTGCTCCAGGGCCTGGTAGTGAATGTCCCAGGCGGCGACTGCATGGCCGGCAATACGTTGGGTGAGCGTGGAATAACGCATGACTGTCTCCCTGTCTGCCGGCCGGCACCGTTGGTCCGAAAAGCGCTGCGGATAAACATAGCAGAGCAACCCTCGCTGCCTGCCGTCCACCCACGGGGAAAACGTTTGCCCCGGCCGATACACACCCACCGTTCATCGTGACAGGACTGTGACCGCCGTCATGCATTAGTACATCTGCCATATTTTCCGGCGAATGCTGCCATGGCAGGTGCTATGGTTACAGTCCCGACAGGTCAGGACGGCCACAGTGCTACTGCTACGGATTCACCGCGTTCAGGACACGAACAAGGAGGCTGGCATGAACAAGATGACGTTCCCCAACGCCTGCCAGGTGATGCGCTGGCATTTCCATCCGCTGGGCTTCGAGGCCAGCATGGATGCCCCGCGCAGCATGGTCGCCCGGCTGTTCGACCGGGCCACCGGCGAAACCCTGCTGGCGATCGCCGGCATTCCTTGCGCCACCATCATGCCCGCCGCCGATGTCGAGCGGATCATCGAGGCAGTGGAGGCCGAGATGGAAACCTTCGACCTGCTGGCCGGCCGCCTGCGCAGCGTCGTCTAGCCCAACTGTTCCTGGCGCGCCTTCAACACCTGCAAACCCGTCATGAACTGCTCGGGCGGCACCGGCTGGCCAAGCAGGTAGCCCTGCAGCGAGTCGCAACCCAGGCGGGTCAGGAAGTCCTGCTGGCGGTCGGTCTCCACCCCTTCGGCGACAATCCGCAAGCCCAGCGCCTGGCCCAGGGCGACGATGGCCGAGACGATCGCCGCATCGTCGCTGTCCTGTTCCAGATCGCGCACGAAGCCGCGGTCGATCTTCAGCTCGTTGGCCGGCAGGCGCTTGAGGTACATCAGGCTGGAGTAGCCGGTACCGAAATCGTCGATGGACAAATCCACGCCCATGTCCGACAGGCGCTGCAGCACATGCAGGCTGGCGTCGGCATCGCGCATGGCGGTGGTCTCGGTGATTTCCAGGGTCAGGCGGTTGGCCGGCAGGCCGTTCTCGTTCAACGCCTGGGCCACGCTGTCGACCAGCCCGGCATGGCAGAACTGGATGGCCGACAGGTTGACCGCGATGCGCCAATCGTCGTTGCCCTCGTCCAGCCACTGGCGCATCTGCCGGCAGGCTTCGCCCAGTACCCACTCGCCGATCGGAATGATCAGGCCGGTCTTCTCGGCCAGGCCGATGAAGCGGTCCGGCAGCATCAGGCCATGTTGCGGATGTTCCCAGCGCAGCAGGGCCTCGGCGCCGATGGGCTGGCGCTGCACGGCGTCGAACTTGGGCTGGTAGTGCAGGCGGAACTGGTTGTGCTCCAGGGCCGTGCGCAAATCCTGCAGCAATTGCAGTTGCTGGCGCGCGTTGCTGTTCATCGAGGCGTCGAAGAAGCTGTAGCCGTTCTTGCCGGCGCTCTTGGCGTGGTACATGGCCGCGTCGGCGTTGCGCAGCAGCTCATGCTGGTCCAGGCCGTTGCCTGGGTACAGCACGATGCCCAGGCTTGCCGACAGTTGCAGGTCATGCTCGGCCACGCGGAACGGCCTGGCCATCAGGTTGACCTGCTTGACCGCGACGTTCATGGCGTCGTCCGGCTCATCCAGCTCCACCAGCAGCACGAACTCGTCACCGCCGATCCGCGCCAGGGTGTCCTGGCTGTGCAGATGGCCGCGCAAGCGCGCCGCCACGGCGTTGAGCAACAGGTCGCCGACATGGTGGCCGAAAGCATCGTTGACCGGCTTGAAGCCGTCCAGGTCGATGAACATCAGGGCGAAGCAGCCACCCTGCTCCGCCACCCGGCCCATGGCCTGGTCGATACGGTCGGCCAGCAGCGTGCGGTTGGGCAGCCCGGTCAGGGTGTCGTGCAGGGCCAGCTGGGTCAGCTCCTGGTTGGCCAGGGTGAGCGAGCGTGCCAGCTCGGCCGTGCGCGCTTCCAGGCGGGCATCCAGCACCGAGGTGAGCAGGGCCACCGCCAGCACCGCCAAGGTGGTGATCAGTACCAGATAGTCCAGGCCGTCGCCGGCAAGGCCGGTGGCCAGCGCGCCACAGAAGCTGCCCACCGGGAAGTTGGCCGCGGCCATGCCGGTGTAGTGCATGCCGACGATGGCGATGCCCATCACCACGGCCGCGACGCCGCGAAACTGACGCACGTAGGGCGTGTGCTGGCGCAGGCGAAAGGCAATCCACAGCGCCGCCGCCGACGCGCCCACGGCGATGGCCAGCGACGCGCCGAACAGCGTCGGGTCGTAGTCGATGCCCGGCTGCATGCGCAGCGCGGCCATGCCCATGTAATGCATGCAGGCGATGCCGGTGCCCATGATCAAGGCGCCGAACGCCAGCTGCAGCCACGGCAGCTTCGGCTGGCTCACCAGCCACAGGGCGAAGCCTGAGGAGGCCACCGCGATCAGCAGCGAAAAGGCCGTCAGGGTGGTGTCATAGCCCAGCTCGATCGGCAGGCTGAACGCCAGCATGCCGATGAAGTGCATGGACCAGATGCCGATACCCATGGCGAATGCCCCGCCGCCCATCCACAGGTATACCGCCCGCCCCTTGGCCGTGGCGATGCGCCCGGTGAGGTCCAGGGCCGTATAGGAGGCAAGGATGGCCACGCACAGCGAGATCAACACCAGCGAGGAGGAGTAACTACCGATCAGCATTCGCACTTCCAGGAACAGGCCGAGGGACGGCCCGGGAAAAGCCGATAATTGTACTCAAGCTTTGGCGAAACGCACGGGGTTTTCGCGGCCGTGAATGGATCCAATGATCGGCGGGAGGCGGCACAGGTACTGGGCTAGAGCGCGTCGCCCAGTAATTGAAGGCATATTGCCACTTGTCGTTTCCGGCCTTATCGCGGGGCAAGCCCGCTCCCACGCCATCGCCCAGCTCAGTCAGGCATAAATCAACGTGGGAGCGGGCTTGCCCCCCGATAGCGTCACGACAAAACCCAAGCCAAGCGAAGCGACTCCAGCTATTCTCAACAGGCTGAAACCCTGCAAACACGCTGTCCCAGGAGCTCGCAATGGCCACAGCACCCCATCGGGCAGCGTTGCTCGCCCTGCTTGCCCTCGCACTGTCGCTGACTGCCGGCTGTTCGAACAAACACACCAGCACCCGCTACGCGGCACAAGGCTCCGCTTGCTATGCCAAGGCCCTGCCCAGCAGCGGCGAGGGTGGCCTGGCCTTCGGCCCCACCCTCGCCATGGCCAGCAAGAAGTCACTGGCCAGCTGCGTGCGCTACGCTGGCAGGTCGGGCGGCACGCCGCACACCTGCCAGGTCGTCGTGGCCAGGTGCAAAGGCTGAGCTAGCCCAGCGCCTCCTCGATCAGCGCGGCGACCTCCTTGGCCCGCGAAGCCAGCGACGCGTGGCTGGCATCCAGGGTGATGACCTTGCGCGCCTTCAAACGTGCCGACATCATCTGCTGGTTGGCCGGCGCGATCATGTGATCCTGGCTGGAGACCTGGTACCACGACGGTTTGTGCTTCCACGCAGGATCAACGATGGTATCGCCAAAGGTACTCGCCAGCGGCGCCTTCTGCGTCACGGCCATGACCAGCGCCTCGTCTGCCGACAGGTCCTGGCAGAAGCTCTCATGGAACTTGTCGGCCTTGATCCACAGGTAGCCGTCGCTGTCCGGCGCCAGGTTCGGCGCTGCCAGCGGGGGATGCTGCTGGGTCAACCCGCCCGGGCTTTCACCTGTATCGGGTGCGAAGGCCGCAATGTAGACCAGCCCCGCCACATTACCCTGGTTGCCCGCCTGGGTGATCACCGCCCCGCCGTAGGAATGCCCGACCAGCAACACCGGCCCCTCGACCTGCGCCACCATCTTGCGCGTGCGCTCGGCGTCCTCCGCCAGTGAGGTCAGCGGCAGCTCCACGGCGCGGACTTGCGTGATGCCCTTGCGCGCCAGTTCGACGATCACCTTCCCCCAATGGGCGGCACCGCCCCAGAAACCGTGTACCAATACGACCGTTGCCTTGCTCATGGATGAACACCTTCGCTAGGAAAACAGGGATGTGATTCGCCGCAACAGCATAGGCCACCGATTAGCGCGCCTTAGATCAAAGGCATTGGACGGCACCCCCGCGAATGACGCAAAAGCCTATTGACCCGCCTGCTGGCGTTGCCACCGCTGCAGGTTCTCGACCACCAGTTGCTCGGGCAACGGGCCTGCAACCAGCGCCTTCATCTTGCGCGCCAGCTGCTCGCGCAGCGCCGGCTTGTTGCAGCCGGTTTTGTGTGACAACGCCAGGTACAACCCTTCGCTGGAGATTGGTGGCTCAAGCACCTCGAGCGCCTGCTCCTTACCCAGCGTGCGAGCCAGGGCCAGCCCGGGATAGTGTTCGAAGATCACATAATCGCTGCGCTTGAGCAGCAGCTTCTGGAAGGCCTGGGTGACACTGGGCACGGCCTCGAGGTTGAGTTGCGCCCGGGCGTAGTCGTCGAAGGCCTGGCCGTGGCTGTTGTTGACCAGCGTTCCGCCACGTCGCCCCTTGAGGTCGGACCAGTCGCTGTAGGTGAAGCCCTCCCCCTTGCGCACCCAGACCACGCTGGAGTTGAACAGGAACGGCGGGCTGACGAAATCCACCAGCAGCTCCCGCGCCTGGGTGCGGAAATACCCGGCGAGCATGTCGACGCGCCCGCTGCTCACCTCTTCCTGGGCCCTGGACCAAGGCCCGACATACACCACGTCCACCACCAGGCCGAGCTCCTTGGCCACCTGCTGGAGCAGGTCGGCATTGGCGCCGATCAGGCGCTCGGGGTCCTGCGGGTCTCGCCAGAGGTAGGGGGGATACTCCGGATTGCCGGTGGCGGTGAGGTGCTGACAGGCGTCAGCGGCGACGCTGATCTTGGGCACCATCGCCAGGGCGAACGACAACATCACAGACAGGCCCAGACAACGTCCGCTCATTGCGTTCCTCGCGCTATGGATTACGCCACTGACAACGTGGCCTTACACAGTGTGCACGAGAAATGACCGATCGCCACGTGTCCTGTCGTGATCCATGCTGCGGTACGTCGTCACGCCTGTTCCGGAACGTGCCGGGCTGTCTCAGCCGGCAGCTCGCGGCATCAGGTCGTAGGGGTGTTTCCAGTCCGCAACCGCCTGTATCCGTGCCTTCCAGGCTTCGATATGGCGGAACTCCTCCAGCGCCAACCCCGTGTCTTCGGGCATGTACACATATCCCGCCAGGGACAGGTCGGCGATGGTCAGGCGCCCGCCCACCATGAATGGCGTGTCTGCCAGGTGCGCATCGACGATCTGGTAGGCCGCCCTGGCCCGCTCGCGCAAGAAGCGGGTGACATCCGACTCGCCCATGTTCTTCAGGCAGTAGATGAAACGCAAGGCCGCGTAATAGCTGGTGAACTTGTGGTTGTCGAACAGCATCCAGCGCCAGATCTCGCGCTTCTCATGCTCGTCGCGCGGGCCAAAGCGGCCGGTGCGCTCGGCCAGGTAGTCGAGGATCAGCGCCGACTGGGTGAGCTTCTCGCCGGCATGTTCCAGCACGGGCACCTCGCCCTGTTCATTGACCGCATCACGCCAATCCTGGCCACGGGTCTGACCGTGGAAGAAATCGACGAACACCGGCGCCCAGTCCTGGCCGGTGAGTTCCAGCATCAGTGCGACCTTGTAGGCATTGCCGGATTCGGCAAAGCAGTGGAGCGTGTATTCGGCCATGAGCGTCAGCTTCCTTTGATCAATGCCGGTCAGCAGAATGACCTGATCCTAATCCTGCAACAGCTGTGAACGCTACAGCCGTTTGCCTTGCCTTCACAGTGGAACTCCCGGCGACCCTTTGCGCTCTTAACATCATGCAGTAACTTCCTTGGGCTTTACCTTTCCGGAGGACTCGCCATGCGCCATTTACTGCTCGTTCCCTCACTGCTGCTCCTGCTCCCCGCCGGCGCCGCCCTGGCCCGCGTCGATGCCGGGGATGTCGCCACCTCGGCGGGGATCTCCGCATCGCTGTACTCGACCTTCAAGGACGACAAACGGATCATTCCGGCCCGTGACGAACTGTCGGCCTTCGTCGCCAGTGGTGGTGCCATTCGCGGGGCTTACCTGGAGTCGGCGCTGGCCCATGTACGCCAGGCCAATCCCGGGCTGCAGGCCAGTGACGAGGAGCTGGCCCGGGCGCTACTGTCGCAGGATGACGGGTTGGCGGATCACTGAGCGCAAGAAATCCGGGGCCGCCATGCGGCCCCTGCCTGCTCAGCGCGCCCGGTTGGTAACCCCGAACGGGATGTGCACCGACGGCGCCACGGTGCTGGTGCTCTTCAAGTGCCCCGACTGGTCGTCGAAGAAGATGTGCGGCTTGAGCACCTGCAGCACCCGTCGCTTCTCGATGCCCCCGAGAAAGAACGCGTCGTTGGCCATCACCCCCCAGCTTTTCAAGGTGTTGAGCGCCCGTTCATGGGAGGGCGCGTTGCGCGCCGTGACAATCGATACCCGCAGGCGGTTCTCGTAGTCGGGATGGGCCAGCTTGTGCTGCTCCTCGGCCGCCTGGATACGGGCGATACGCACGAAGAACTCCTTGAGCGGGCCAGGGTTGTGCGGCTGGGTGACGTTGATCACCTCGTGGGCGTGGAAGCTGTCCAGCCCGCCTGACTGCATCACCGCCTCCGACTCGTCCCCGGCCAGCACGCCGTCGAAGTCGAAGGCGATGCGCAGGTTGTCGTCGCTCTCGTCGTCATCGAACTGCGAATCCAGCACCTGCCCTGCCGGATAGCCGGCCTTGATTGCCGCATCGACGTGCTGCTTGTCAGCGGAGAGGAACAGGGCGATGTTCAACGCCGGGATGTACTCGTACGGCGAGCGGCCCTGGGTGAAGATCGCCCGGGTCATGTTCAGGCCGTAATGGCCGATGGTCTTCATCACCCGCATGCCGGTGTCCGGGTCGTTCTGCGACAACAGCACCACCTCCACCAGCGGGTCCTCGGGATCGCCACGCAGGTCGTTGAGGGCCAGCAGACGCTTGATGAAGGGATAGGCAATGCCTTTTCCCAGCGGCACGTCCAGGTGCTGCTCCTGGTATTTGCGGTACTGCGCCTCGCCCTCTCGACGGAACACCGCGTCCGATTCACTGAGGTCGAACACCGCGCTGGAGGCGACACCGATGACCAGCCGATCATCCAGTTCGAAGGCCATGGGGCTTTCCTTGTATTGATAACGTTGTACGCGACGCCGCTCAGCCTTCGCTGCGCCCCTGCAGGCGCGAGGTCCAGTCCTCGACCTGGTGTTGCTCCAGGCGCTTCTCCAGGGTCCGGCGCCAGCTCGGTACCAGCGGCAGCGCAAGGCACTCGCGCAACAGGTCGGGCTCCAGCCGCTTGTCGAACAGCATCGCCGAAAGCCGCGCCACCGACCATTCACCGTGCGGGCGCTCGACCAGTTGCAGGGCATCACCCGCCTCGACCACGCCCTCCTCCAGCACCCGGTAGTACCAGCCGGTACGCCCGCTCTGCTGCACCCGCAACGCCATCTGCGCCACATCGAAGCGGTCGTTGAGCTTCCAGCACGGCATGCGCCCCTGGGAGATTTCCAGCAACGCCGTGCCGACGCGGATCCGGTCGCCCAGGCAGACATCGGCCTCGCGCCAGCCGGTGCTGCTGAAGTTTTCGCCAAAGGCGCCGGGCTGAGTCAGCAAAGGGTGCTCGCCCAGCTCGGCGGTCCAGTCCGGATAGTGCTCGCGGGGATAATGGTGAATGGCCTTCTCGACGCCACCGTGTACGCGCAGATCGCCCTGTTCATCGCCGGCGATGCCAAGGAAGGTCACTGCCAGCGGGCCTTGGCGAGGTTGCTTGTCGATGGCGCTGTGCGAACCCGGGCGGGTGAATGGCCGGGCACAGCCGGTGAGCAGGCTGTCGAGGCGCGGGCTGGGCGAAGTCATGCGGCGGTCTCGTAGAAAGGTCCGCAGAGCTTACACCAGAGCGCCTGAGGGCCCAACCGCATTGCCTGTAGGAGAAGCTGTCTTGCGGAGTTTTTTCAACTGCCGCGATCTCTGTAGGAGCGGCCTTGTGCCGCGAAAGGGCTGCGAAGCAGCCCCGGCGATCTTTGCAACAACGCTGAAATCCCGGGGCTGCTTCGCAGCCCTTTCGCGGCACAAGGCCGCTCCTACAGGTTGGCGTAGTAGCTGTTACTTGCCCCGCGCCTTGTTGTAGATGGTCTTGGCGCGGTCGGCCGAGGCTTGGCATTTGGCCATGTCGCCTTTGTCCCGGGCGTCCTTGGCCTGCTTGAGCAGCTCGTGATAGTCATGGGCCATGCCGCCGTGCAACGCCTGGCCATCGGTCTTGCTGATGCTCTCCAGATCATTGATCTTGGCATCGCAATTGGTCGCCGGACCATCCTCGGCGTAGGCGGCGAAACTCAGTACGCAGGTGATCGCTAGCAGTGTCATGGATTTCATGGCGTGTTCTCCTGGGAAATCGACGCAGAACAGAGCTTAGTCCGCCCGTGCATGCCCGACGGGGCTTCAGCCCAACGGTCGTGCAACCTCGCCGACCAGGAAGTCGATGAACACCCGCACCTTCAAGGGCATGTACCGGGCCTGCGGATACACCAGCATGAACGGCCGCGACGTCCCGCCATGCCCGGCCAGCACCTCCACCAGTTCGCCACTGTCCAGCGCAGCCTGCACGGTGAAGCGGTAGGCCTGCATCAGGCCGCCGCCATGGCGCACCAGGGTCGTGGTGGCGAGAAAATCGCCCAGGCAGGTGATTGCACCCTGGGTCTGGAGCTCGACCAGCAGCCCGTCACGGCGAAAGCTCCAGGGCGGTCGCCGGCCGCTGCTGGGCAGCTCGAACTGGATGCATTCGTGCCCGGCCAGGTCCTCCAGGGTCTGTGGCGTACCAGCCCGGGCCAGGTAGCCGGGGGTGGCGACCACCACCAGCTCGGCGTCCTCCAGGCGCCGGGCCACCAACCGCGAATCGGCCGGCGCCCGGCCACGGATCGCCAGGTCGAAGTGCTCCTCGGCGAAATCGACGTTGCGGTTGCTGACATGCACATCCACCTGCACACCTGGGTAGCATTGGCGAAAACGCGGCAGCAGGGGCAACAGGCGGTAATGGGCGTAGGGCGTTGGCGCGCTGATGCGCAGGCGACCGGCGGGCTCGAGCTGGCCACCGGTGACCTGGCGCTCGGCCTCGACCAGTTGGCCCAGCGCCTGGCGACAGTGCTGGTAATAGGCCTGGCCGGCCTCGCTCAGGCGCATCTGCCGGGTGGTGCGCACGAACAGGCGCACGCCCAGGCGCTCCTCCAGGCGCGCCACCGAGCGGCTCACCGCTGCGGGCGTGACCCCGGCCAGGGTGGCAGCCTCGGTAAAGCTGCCGGCATCGGCGGCAAGGCAGAACAACTCCAGGCTGCCGAGTTGCAGGTCATCGAAATGGCGGGTCATGGCGGGCTCAATCAATTACATGATGTATCGATTGAAATGCCATACGCCGCATTTTTCAAGCTGACGTTGCAACTTACAGTGGCTGCACACCCGAGCAACGGCTCGCACCACCGGAGATCCTCCCATGAGCAAGGCAAGAACCGTCATCATCACCGGCGCCTCCAGCGGCCTGGGCTTCGCCCTGGCCCGGGCCTACCTCGAGCGTGGCGACAATGTGGTGGGCAACGCCCGAACCCAGGCCCGCCTCGACGAGGCCGCCGCCCGCCTGGGCAACCCGGCCGGTTTCATCGGCGTGGCTGGCGACATCGCCGAGAAAACCACCGCCGAACGGCTGTTCGCCGCTGCCCTGGAAGCCTTCGGCCGGGTCGATATCCTGGTCAACAACGCCGGCATCTTCATTCCCAAGCCGGTGACCGACTACACCGAGGCCGACGTCGACGCACTGGTCGGCACCAACCTCAAGGGCTTCTTCTACCCCGCCCAGGCTGCGGCGAAAATCATGAAGGCCCAGGGCCACGGTCATATCGTCGCCATCACCGCCTCGGTGGCCCTGCAGCCGGACACCCGCGTCCCGGCGCTGCTGCCGGTGCTGGTCAAGGGCGGGCTGAACCAGGCGGTCAAGGGCCTGGCCCTGGAGCTGGCAGCGAGCGGCGTGCAGGTCAACGCCGTGGCCCCGGGCATCATCGACACGCCGCTGCACAGCGGCCATGCCGAAGGGCTCGGCGCATTGTCGCCGAGCGGTCGCACCGGCAAGCCCGAGGATGTGGTGGACGCCGTGCTGTACCTGACCGACGCCCGTTTCGTCAGCGGCGTCATCCTCCCCGTCGACGGTGGCAGCACCGCCGGCACCTGGCACTGAACCTGGAGCGACGCACATGCCTTATGTCCATATCCGCGTGACCGATGAAGGCGTCACGGGCGAACACAAGCGCCAGCTGATCGAGGGCACCACCCACCTGCTTGAGCAGGTACTCAACAAGCCGCCGGCGAGCACCTTCGTGGTGATCGAGGAAGTGCCCACCGACAACTGGGGCGTCGGCGGCGAGTCAGTGAGCACATTGAGAGCACGTGAACGACGATAGAAAGCCACCAGGCCTGGAAAACTGGCCGGTTCGCATGTGCCTAGCGCAACAGCGCCTGGATCTGCTCGTGGAGCGTGTCGAGGTCGAACGGCTTGGCCAGGATCGGCGCCTTGCGCGCGATCGGGCTGCCCGACTCGACGATCTCGGCCGGGTAGCCACTGATGAAGATCACCTTCAGGTCCGGGCGCAGCTTCACCGCCGGCTCGGCGATCTCCACCCCGGAGATCCCGCCTGGCAGGCGGAAATCGGTGACCATCAGGTCCAGGTGCGGCTTGCTCGCCAGGATCGCGAATGCCTGCTCGCCGTCCTCGGCCACCAGCACGTGGTAGCCCTCGCCGGCCAGGTAATCACGCAGGATCATGCGGATCGCCGGTTCGTCCTCGACCACCAGTACCACGTCTTGTGCATCTTCACTCATGACAACGCCTTCGCATTCAACAGGTTGGCCATCAGACCCCAGCGCTACGCAGAGGTTGCGCGGGCCGGGTCACAATGTTGCGACTGCGTCGACAACGGCAGGCGCACGGTGAACGTCGAGCCGACGCCGGCCTGGCTGTCGACCTGGATCCGCCCGCCGTGGGCCAGGACGATCTGCTCGGAGATGTACAGGCCCAGGCCCAGGCCGCCCGTGGCCTGCTGCGCGGCGACGCGCTCGAACTGCTGGAAGATCCGCTGCAGATGCTGGGCATCGATGCCGATGCCATGATCCTGCACCTGCACGCAGGCCATGTCGTCCTCCTCGAAGACCCGCACCTGCACCGGTTTGCGGTCACCATAGCGCAAGGCATTGGACAACAGGTTGGCCACCACTTGTTCAATCCGGAACTCGTCCCACTCGCCCTGCAACGGGTCGCAGCGCTGCAGTTCGAGCGGCGTGTCCACGGCACCGGCCTGGGCGGCGAAGTTCTCCACCAGGCCCCGTACCAGTTGTCCGAGGTCGAAGGTCCGGGGTCGGATCGACAGCTTGCCGGTACGGATCCGCGACACATCGAGCATGTCCTCGACCAGGCGGATCAGGCTGTTGATCTGGCGCTCGTCGCGCTCGACCATGGCCTTGAGCTTGTCCTCGCTGAACGCCGCCAGGTTGCCGCGGGACAGGTGCAGGCGGCGCAGCTGGGTCTCCAGGATCAGCCCGTTGAGCGGCGTGCGCACCTCGTGGGAAACGATCGACATGAAGTCGTCGCGCATGCGCACCGCGTGCTCCAGCTCGCCCCGCGCCACCTGCAACTGGGCCAGCAGCAGCTCCTGCTCCTGGCGGCTCTGCTCCAGGGCCTGCAACTGTCGGTCAAGGGCCTTGCGCTGGCGGAACAGGTCGACAAACACCGACACCTTGCTCTTCACCGCCAGGGTTTCCAGCGGCTTGTGCAGGAAGTCCACGGCGCCGCTCTCGTAGCCCTTGAAGGCGTAGTTCATCTCGCGCCCGGCGGCGCTGACGAAGACGATGGGAATGTTGCGGGTCTTTTCCGTGCCGCGCATCAGCTCGGCCAGCTCGAAGCCGTTCATGCCCGGCATCTGCACATCGAGAATGGCCAGGGCGAACTCGTGCTCGAGCAGCAGCGACAAGGCCTGCTCGGCGGATTGCGCCTGGTGCACCTCGCGGTCCTCGCCCTGGATCAGGGCGTCGAGGGCCAGCAGGTTCTCCGGCAGGTCGTCGACAATCAGCAGTTTCGCGGTGATGTGGCTTAGCATGCGCTGGGTTCCAGGGTAGCGAGCAACTGCCCGATACCGCCAAGGGAAAGAATATGGTCAGGGTCGTGCAGGGCCAGGGCGGCCTCCGGCATCAACGCCACCTGTGCGTCGCGGGGGTCCTGGACAACCGTCCGGCCACCGCTTTGTCTGATGCGCAACAGCCCCCGGGCGCCGTCTTCGTTGGCCCCGGTGAGCAGCACGCCGAGCAGGCCCGGGCCATAGGCATCGGCGGCCGACTCGAAGAGAAAATCGATTGCCGGGCGCGAGAAATGCACCGGCGGTTCCTGGCTGAGCGAGAAGCGGAAGTCCCGCTCGACCGACAAGTGATAGCCCGGCCCCGCCACGTATATCAGCCCTGGCTCTATCCGTGCCTTGTCCAGGGCTTCGCGCACCGGCCGGCGCAAGCGCCGCTGCAGTACTTCGGCGAGCTGGCTGTGGCGGTCGTCCGGCAGGTGCAGCAGGCACAGTACCGGGATGGCGAAATCGGCCGGCAATGCGCCAAGCACGCTGAACAGCGCCGTGACGCCGCCCGCCGAGGCACCGATGACCACCGCGCGCACGCCGTTCATGTCTTGCGGTAGATCCGCTCGGGCCGCACCAGCGGCTCGAAGCCTTCGCTGTAGGCCGAGAAGTCCACCGACTCCTTGCTGCCCAGCACCAGGAAACCACGGTGGCACAGCGACTCGTGGAACAGGCCCAGGGCGCGGTCCTGCAGGTCCTTGTTGAAGTAGATCAGCACGTTGCGGCACGACACCAGCTGGGTCTCGGAAAACACGCTGTCGGTGGCCAGGCTGTGGTCGGCGAAGGTCACATTGTCGCGCAGGCTCGAGTCCATGATGGCGTTGCCGTAGGCGGCGGTGTAGTACTCGGAGAAATCCCGCCGGCCACCGGCCTTGCGGTAGTTCTCCTCGTACTCGCGCATGCTCTGCATCGAGTAGATGCCCTGCTTGGCGCGCTCCAGCGAATGCGGGTTGATGTCGGTGGCGTAGAGGATGGTGCGCTCCAGCAGGCCTTCCTCGCGCAGCAGGATGGCCATCGAGTACACCTCCTCGCCGGTGCTGCAGCCGGCGATCCACAGCTTAAGCGACGGCCAGGTGCGCAGCAGCGGCACCACTTCGTTGCGCAGCGCGAGGAAATGCCCGGGGTCGCGGAACATCTCGCTGACCGGGATCGTCAGGTACTGCAGCAGCTCGAGGAACATGCCCGGGTCGTGCAGCACCCGCTCCTGCAGCGCCGACACCGTGCGGCAGTCGAACTGACGCACGGCGTGGAGGATCCGGCGCTTGATCGAGGCGCCGGAGTAATCGCGAAAATCGTAGCTGTACTTGAGGTAGATCGCCTCGATCAGCAGCCGGATCTCGATGTCGGTGTTGCGTTCACTGGTCAAGATTTCAGATTCGCTCCAATTGCGGCAGCCAGACCCGGATCAGCGAGAACAGGCGGTCCAGGTCGATCGGTTTGGCCAGGTAGTCGTTGGCGCCAGCCTGCAGGCAGCGCTGTTGGTCGTCCTTCATCGCCTTGGCGGTCACGGCGATGATCGGCAGCTTGCGCCAGCGCGGCTGCTGGCGGATCAGCCGGGTCGCCTCGTAGCCGTCCATCTCCGGCATCATCACGTCCATCAGCACCAGGTCGATGTCGTCGTTGGCCTCCAGGCACTCGATGGCCTCGCGCCCATTGCGGCCGATCTCGACGATCGCGCCCTTGTGCTCCAGGGCGCTGGTCAGGGCGAAGATGTTGCGCACGTCATCATCCACCAGCAGGACCTTGCGCCCCTCGAACACCTTGTCGCGGCTGCGCGCGGTCTTGAGCATGCGCTGGCGTTCGTTGGACAGCTGCGACTCGACCTTGTGCAGGAACAGCGTGACTTCATCGAGCAGGCGCTCGGGCGAGCGCGCGCCCTTGATGATGATCGAGCGCGAGTACTTGAGCAGGTCGGCCTCTTCCTCGCGGGTGAGGTTGCGCCCGGTGTAGACGATCACCGGCGGGAAGCTGCGGATATCCTCGGCGGTCATGCGCTTGAGCAGTTCGTTGCCGAGCATGTCGGGCAGCTTGAGGTCGATGATCATGCAGTCGTAGATGTTCTCGCGCAGCAGCGCCAGGGCGTCCTGGGCCATGGCCACGGCGGTGATCTGGATATCGTCGTCACCGATCAGGCGGGCGATGCTCTCGCGCTGCAAGTCGTCGTCCTCCACCAGCAGGATGTGCTTGAGCTTCTGCGTGAGCTTGGCCTCCAGGCGGCCAAACACCGCCTTGAGCTCCTCGCGGCTGGTGGGTTTGACCGCGTAGCCCACCGCGCCCATGTGCATGGCCGCCTCGACGCGGTCCTCCACCGAGATGATGTGCACCGGGATATGCCGGGTGCCGGCCTGCTCCTTCAGGCGCTGCAGTACGGTGAGTCCGGAATGGTCGGGCAGGCGCATGTCCAGCAGGATAGCGTCGGGCAGGTACTGCGCGGCCAGCTCGAAGCCTTCGTCGGCGGCATGGGCGACCAGGCAGCTGTAGCCCAGTTCGTGGGCCAGGTCGAAGAGGATGCGGGCGAAGTTCGGCTCGTCCTCGATCACCAGGATGCAGCGGTTGGTGAACGGCGCCTGGGCGCGGTCGTCGGCGAAGGCCGGGGCCGGGCGCTCGGTGCGCACCGGCGCCGGTACCGGCGGCGCCGGTGGCAGTTCGTCGACTGCCGGGCGCAGGCTGTGCACCTCGACCTGTTGCGCCGACGGCTCGAAGTGCTCCGGCAGGATCAGACTGAACACGCTGCCCTGCCCCGGGCTGCTGTCGACGTTGATCTGCCCGCCCAGCAGGTGCGCCAGGTCACGGGAAATCGACAGGCCCAGGCCGGTGCCGCCGTAGCGACGGTTGCTGGTGCCATCGACCTGGTGGAAGGCGCCGAAGATCGCCTGCTGCTGGTCGGCGGCGATACCGATGCCGGTATCGCGCACGGCGAAGACGATGCCCAGGCCGGCCTGGTGGCTGATGCCCAGGCTGACCTGGCCGCGCTCGGTGAACTTGATGGCGTTGGACAGCAGGTTCTTGAGGATCTGCTCCAGGCGCTGGCGATCGGTGAACAGGCTCGCCGGCAACGGCTGCTCGAGCTTGACCTCGAAGGCCAGGCCCTTGTCCTGGGCCAGCGGCTGGAACATGCCGCGCAGGCCATCGACCAGGCGCTCCAGTGGCGTGCTCTCGGCGCGCACTTCGAGCTTGCCGGCCTCGACCTTGGCGATGTCGAGGATATCGTTGATCAGGTTCAGCAGGTCGTTGCCGGCCGAGTAGATCGACTCGGCGAACTTGACCTGCTCCTCGCTGAGGTTGCCCTCGGCGTTCTCGGACAAGAGCTTGGCCAGGATCAGCGAGCTGTTGAGCGGCGTGCGCAGCTCGTGGGACATGTTGGCGAGGAACTCGGACTTGTACTTGCTCGAACGCTGCAGGTCGTCGGCGCGGGCCTGCAGTTCGACCTGGGCCTGGTTGAGCTCGCCGTTCTTGCGGTCCAGGGCCTCGGTGCGCTCGGCCAGCTGTTCGTTGGTCTGCTCCAGTTCCGCCTGCTGGGTCTCCAGGTGGGCCTGGGACTCCTTGAGTACCCGCGACTGCTCCTCGAGCTCCTCGTTGGCGGTCTTGAGCTCCTCCTGCTGCACCTGCAGTTCCTCGTTGAGCTGCTGGGTCTCGGCCAGCACCTCCTGCAGGCGCTGGCGATAGCGCGCACTCTCGATGGAGATGCCGAGGTTCTCGGTGATCCGCTCCAGCAGCTCCACGTCTCGCTCCTGCAGCGCGCGCAGGAAGCCCAGCTCCAGCACGCCGTTGACTCGCCCGTCGTCCTGGGAGGGCACCAGAATGCCGCTGCGCGGCAGGCCGCGCCCCAGGCCCGAGCTCAAACGGTAGTAATCCTGCGGCAGGTCATCCAGACGCATCAGCCGCCTCTGGGTCACCGCCTCACCCAGCAATCCGGCATGGTCACCCAGGCGCGGCTCGCTCCCCTGCTGTTCGGCATCCAGGCCATAGGTGGCGACCCGCACCAGCTGGCCATGCTCGTCGCGCACGTACAGCGCGCCGACCACGCTGCCCAGGTAGCCGGCGAAGAAGCGCAGGATATTGTCGCCAAGCATGGGCATGGTCAGCTGGCCCAGTACCTGCTCGGCCAGCTGGGTCTGCCCGGCGCGCAGCCAGGCCTGGTGCTCCAGGCGCTCGGCGGCGCGTTGCTGGGCCTCCAGGTTCGACACGTAGCTGGACGACAATGCCAGCAAGTCACGACGTCCCAGGTAGGCGAGCAAGGCGCTCAGGGCGACGATGAACAGCACGAAGGCCGAGATCGCGGTCATGGTGACCGTGCTGACTGTCTCGTTGCGCGTCGTGCGCAGTTGCTGCTCGGTGTTGATGAAGGTGTCGAACTCCTTGCGGATCTCGTCGGTCAGGCGCTTGCCGCGGCCGCGGCCGATCGACGCTTGCACATCGCCCTGGCTGCGGCGCTGGCTGATCATCTCGTTGCCGAAGGTGTTCCATTCACGCTGCAAGGCCATGATGCGGTCGATGCGGTCGACCTGCTGGGGGTTGTCCGCGACCATTTCCTTCAGGCTGTCGAGGCTGCCGAAGATACGCGGCTTGGCCACCTCGTACGGATCGAGGAAACGCTCCTCGCCGGTCAACAGGTAGCCGCGCATGCCGGTTTCCATGTCGATCGACAGCTTGATCGTCTCGTTGGCATTGCCGATCACCCGGTCGGTGTGCTCGACCCACTGCATGGCCGAGAGCAGGTAGTTGATCACCGCGACAAACGCCACGGCGCCCAGGAGCCCTACGCCCAGGGGCAGGCCGACGTTGCGGCTCAGCAGTTTGCGAAAGCTGCGTTGGTCCATCGAGGCTGCTTGAATCATCTGAAAGTGCCCGAGTGAAAAAAATCCATTGAACAGTCCGACGGCTAAGTCTTGTAAGTGCTACCTGTGCCAGACCGACCGGGGGAATACAGCGAGTCTAACCAGCTTTGGCGGATCTGGCAGGGCATTTAGCCAGTATTTGAAGCCTGTCTACGGCAATCGTTCCATCTATTTGCCTGTACCGGTAAGCTTGGGAACTTCTGCCACCGCCCTGCGCACAGAGTAGAGACAATCCACCGAAACAGGATCCGCACCATGCACCTTCTGGTAGTCGAAGACGACGACATCGTACGCATGCTGATAGTCGAAGTGCTCGGCGAACTGGGCTACACCACCATCGAGGCCGACAGTGCCGGCGCGGCCTTGAAGATCATCGAGGATCCCGACCAGCCGCTGGCGCTGTTGATGACCGACGTTGGCCTGCCCGACCTGCGCGGCGAGGAACTGGCCGCCGAAGCCCGCAAGGCCCGGCCAGGGCTGCCGGTGCTATTCGCCAGCGGCTATGCCGAGAGTTTCACCGTGCCCGAGGGTATGCACCTGATCGGCAAGCCGTTCAGCATCGATCAACTGCGCGATAAAGTGCTGGAGATTCTCGGCGCGCCGTAGGGAATCGCTTTTACCGGCGCCAGTCAGGCCATCTGCGGCCGCTCTCATGGAACAAAACACAATTCTTTGATTTGACTGGGGCAGCGTGGGAGCGTAGCCCGAAGGGCTGGGCGATCTCCTACCGGTATCAGCAAAGGTACAGGCTGAAATATTTTGAACGTCTTGCGCTTTTAAGCTTCCAACGTTCGAGGTATGCCTCTTTCGCCGGAAAGCCACCATGAAGATGCCCTGCCGCGCCCCCTGCGCCTTGCTGGAACTGGACTTCGTCCGCGATACCCTGTTCGGACCGGTGGCCCAGCGCGCCGAATGCCAGGTTCAGTTGGCCGCCGTCAATCTGCAAGGCCGCCCAGCGTTGCGCCTGCATATCCAACCACCTTTGCCGGTGAAGATGGAAAAGGCCCACAGTGTCGCCTTCGCCTGGGAGGGGCGTAGCTACCGCGGAGTGGTCCGCGACTACGTCAAATGCGGCGATGGCGGAATAAACCTGCTACTTGAGCTGCAATGACCTTACGCTAGGCGATAGCCTTGCGCACACCTGGCTGAACGTCACGCTGTGCTTTCACGCGAGCGACCAACCCCAACAAATCATGGCAGGAATTGAGACTGGCCACAGGCACGCCGGTCACGGTCAGGCAATCGTCCAGGCTCTGCCCCTGTCCGAGACGAATGGTCAGGTGTTCGTCGTCCGCACAGCTCACCTCGCAGCGATCAGGCAGGCAGGCCTGTTCGATCATTTGCCGCATCTCAAGCATCGAAACGCCAATCAACATGGTACAGATCCTCTTTGTTATTGGATGGCCTGTGGGGTGTGGTACGCCCTCCCCTGGAGAGCCGCCAATTGATATTGGCCATGCCTGGGAGCAGGTCCATTCGCCCAGACAATCAAAGCGTCAAAGTGCCTCTAGCACCTTAGTGGAAGAAAGCACCGACAGGGCAACGTTCGGTCGTCAACGCCAACTTGGCGACGGGTGGTCGACGCTTACAACCGCCCCAGTTCCTCCCGACAGAACTCCACGAACAATTGCGCCGGCTTGGTCAGCTGCACGCGCTTGAGGTGCGCCGCCGCCAGGCCCGACAGCGCCACCGGCTCGGTGATGTCGAGGGTCACCAGGCGCTGTCCGTCGTAGGTGAATTCGGAATGCGGCCGGGTCACCAGCAGCGAGAAGCCGAAGCCCTGCCCCACCATGCCCCGGACCATCTCGATCGACGGCGAACTGAAGACGATGTTCGGCGTCAGCCCCAGCTCGTTGAACAGGCTGACGAAATAGGTGCGGCTCGGCGCCACGTCGAGCAGGATCATCGGCTCCGGACACAGGTCGCGTAGCGACACCTGGGTTTGCCCGGCGAAACGGTGTTTTTCCGGCAGCAGCACATAGGGTTTCTGCGCCGGCATCAACGGCTCGGTCTCGATGGTACCGTCCAGGTCATGATCGTAGAGGAACGCCAGGTCGAAGGTGCCCGCCGTCAGTCCCTGGATCAGGTCCTGCTGTTCGCCGTCGCGCAGGCGGATGTCCACCCCCGGGTAACGCTGGCGAAAACCGGCGATCAGTCGCGGCAGGTACAAAGGCGCCACGGTCTCGAAACAGCCGATATCAATCTGCCCGGCCACCGTGTCATTGTCGGCCAGGGCGTTCTGCTCGAACTCATGGGCCATCTGCAGCAGGGCCCGGGTCTTGGCGTAGAAGCGCTTGCCGCTGGGCGTCAGCGACACGCCCTGGGCGTGATGGCGGATGAACAGCTGCACGCCGAAGCTCTCTTCCAGGCTCTTGATCGCGGTGGAGATCGACGGCTGGGCGATATACAGCTGGCGCGAGGCCTCGGCGACGCTGCCGGCCTCCACCGTGGTGACGAAGTACTTGAGTTGGCGCAAGGTGTAGGAAGCCACGCTGACCTCTCTGGCGCCGGGGCGGCGCACGGAATTTTTCTGTCAGCTTACCTCGGCTTGGCCCCTGTGGGCCGCTCACCCAGGCAAGGATTTACCTGGGGCCTGAGCACAATTTTCCGTTGCACCGCCCGCCAGGGCCGATTGGTCAGACGGCCTGCAGCGGAATATCCCCACCCGCGCCCTTGCCGTCGCGGCGCTCGCTCATCCAGTCATTGACCTTCTGCCCGAACTCGGCCGGCGCCTTGCGCCCGAAGCGCCGCGCCAGGTCGAGGATGGTCTGCTGGGCCAGCGCCTCCTCCATGCGCTTCTGCGCCCCCAGCATCACCGCATGGATCGCGCAGGTGCCTTCGGTGGCCCAGGCCGGCGCGGCGCCCTCGAACACCGCGCAACGCTCGCGGATCTCCCGGCAGTCGAAGAGCTTCTTCGGCCCGTCGATGGCCGTGACGATATCCAACACGGTGATCTCATCGGAGGGCCGCGCCATGCGGAAGCCGCCGCGCACGCCTTCGGTCGCCGCCACCAGCCCGGCGCGGGCCAGCTTGGTGAAGACCTTGGCCAGGTACTCCTGGGGCACGCCCTGCAACTCGGCCAGGTCGCGCACGCTGGACTCGCGGCTGTCGCCGCGCTCGTCCACCAGGAACAGCAGGCAGTGAATGCCGTATTCGACCCCGGCGCTGTAAAGGGACATATCAATCTCCGACTAGATCTGTCGCAAATAGTACGCCCTTCATTGATGAGAGGCAAAACCAGTAGTCGCTGCACAAACACCTCAACACCCCAGCAGAAGCCAATAAGCACGCTGGCTACAGCCGATGCACCAGCGCTTGCGAAAGCCTGACTCGAAAAAAAACACTTGCCGATCTTAACTACGACCAATACAGTCGTAGTTATTCGACAGGCAGTGAACGCCTCATCGAAGACCTTTTTTCTATCCTTGCGGAGCACCCACATGACCTCTCGTCTTCTGATCATCGGTGCCGGCTTTGCCGGTGTCTGGAGCGCCCTGAGCGCCGCTCGCCTGCTCGACCAAGCCCAGCGCGGCGACGTGCGCATCAGCGTGCTGGCCCCGCAGCCGCAACTGCGTATCCGCCCACGCTTTTACGAAGCCGACGTCCACACGCTGCAGGCGCCGCTGGAGGCCCTGTTCGACGTGGTGGGCGTGGAGTTCATCCCTGGCACCGCCGACAGCATCGACAGCGCCGCCCGCCAGGTCGGCTACCGCGATGCCGATGGCCTGCCGCAGCAGCTCGCCTACGACCGCCTGATCCTCGCCGCCGGCAGCCAGGTGGCCCGCCCTGCCGTGCCGGGCCTGGCCGAGCACAGCTTCGATGTCGACCAGATGGAATCGGCCGTGCGCCTGGAACAGCACCTGCACGGCCTGGCCAGCCTGCCTGCCTCACCGGCGCGCAACACCGTGGTGGTCTGCGGCGGCGGCTTCACTGGCATCGAGACCGCCACCGAGATGCCGCCGCGCCTGCGCGCCATCCTCGGCGAAGGCCATGCCCGCGTGGTGCTGATCGATCGTGGCGCCAGCGTCGGTGCCGCCCTCGGCGCCGGGATCACCCCGGCCATCGTCGCCGCCAGCGAGCAGGCGGGCGTCGAATGGCTGACCGGCACCTCGGTGGTGGCGGTGGATGCCGGCGGCGTGACCCTGGACAACGGTGAGTACATCGCCAGCAAGACCGTGATCTGGACCGCCGGCGTCAAGGCCAGCCCGTTGACCGCGCAGGTTGCCGGCGAGCGTGACGGCTTCGGTCGCCTGCGGGTCGACGACCATCTCAAGGTGATCGGCCAATCGCACATCTATGCCACCGGCGACGTGGCCTGGGCCGCGGTGGACGAGCTGGGCAACCACGCCCTGATGACCTGCCAGCACGCCATCCCCATGGGTCGCCACAGCGGCAACAACGCCATGGCCGACCTGCTGGGCCAGGCACCGATAGCGTACCGCCAGCCCAAGTACGTCACCTGCCTGGACCTGGGCGACTGGGGCGCCGCGTACAGCGAAGGCTGGACCCGCGAACTGAAGCTGCAGGGCCGGGAAGGCAAGGACCTCAAGCGCCAGATCAACTCGGTCTGGATCTACCCGCCGGCCGCCGACCGCGCCCAGGCCCTGGCAGCGGCCGACCCGCTGATTCCGATCGTTGAGTGAACGAAAACAACAGGCCCGTCCCGGAAGTGACGGGCCTGTTTGCATGCGTCATTACATTGAACGACTGGTCAATAATAGTGGCGTTATGTCATCATCCAGAAAAAACAACATGAACCGTGAGGATATAACCCCCCTTCGCAGTGCATCGAGAGCCTTTCCAGCCGAGCCCGGTCAGTCCGCGCTCTTGACGCCTGCCAGCCACCGTCAAGGAGCGTCGCATGCAGTTACGGAACATGAAGATCGGTATTCGGGCAGCAGGAATGTTCACCCTGCTCGGGGTCCTGGTCCTGGCCCTGGGCCTGGTCGCCCTCTACGAAACCCGGCGGATGGACAGCGCAACCGACGAGATACGCCTCACCTGGATGCCCGCCGTGCTCGCCCTGGGTGAAGTCAGCAGCAACCTGGGCCGGGCCCGCGCCCTGACCCTGCGCAGTGTCCTGGAGGACAGCAGCAGCGCCCGCCATGCCACGCTGGACAAGATCGTCCAGGTCAACCAGCAGCTCGAAAACGACCTCAAGGCCTACGAGCGCACCATCTTCGCCGCGGACGACCGCGCCCTGTTCGACACCTTCATGGGCCTGAGCGAACGCTATCACGCACTGCAGCAAGCCATCCGCGCCGCCGCCGGCAATGACCGGCTGGACGAGGCCCGACGCCTGGTCAACGGCCCGCTGGCCGAGTACGCCGACAGCATGATGAAGGCCCTGGCCGAACTGATCGACTACAACACCAAGGGCGCCGAGCAAGCCTCGCTGCGCAGCAGCGCGGCCTCCGACGAAGCCTTCAGCCTGATCATTGCCGCCATCGCCGTGATCACCCTGGCACTGATCGGCATCGCTACCCTCCTCACCCGCAGCATCGTCGTGCCCCTGGCCGACGCCGTCGCCGTGGCCGAGCGGGTCGCCACCGGCGACCTGACCCGCGAGATCGTCGTGCTCGGCCGCGACGAACCGGCCTTGTTGCTGGGCGCCCTCGGCCGCATGCAGCATAGCCTGCGCGATACCCTGCGCAGGATTGCCGCGTCTTCCGACCAACTGGCCTCGGCCTCCGAGGAGCTGCACACCGTCACCGAGGACACCAGCCGCGGCCTGCACCAGCAGAGCACCGAGATCGACCAGGCCGCCACGGCGGTCAACCAGATGACCGCCGCCGTCGAAGAGGTAGCGAGCAACGCCGTGAGCACCGCCGACGCCTCCCAGGGCGCCGACCGCACCACCCGCGACGGTCGCGACCAGGTCAACCAGGCGCTGGCCTCGATCCTGCACCTGGTCGATGACGTGACCGGCACCTCCGGGGAGATCGAGCAACTGGCCAGCCACGCCAACGAGATCAGCCAGGTCTTGGACGTGATTGGCTCGATCGCCGGGCAGACCAACCTGCTCGCCCTCAACGCCGCCATCGAGGCCGCCCGCGCCGGTGAGGCCGGCCGTGGCTTCGCCGTGGTCGCCGACGAGGTACGCGCCCTGGCCCACCGCACCCAGCAGTCCACCGCGGAGATCGAGCAGATGATCGGTGGCATCCAGTCCGGCACCGAGCGTGCGGTCAGCGCCATGCACAGCAGCCAGGGCCGCGCCAACGGCACCCTGGCCGTGGCCCAGTCGGCCGGCCAGGCGCTGGAGCTGATTGCCGAGGCGATCGCCACCATCAACCAGCGCAACCTGGTGATCGCCACCGCCTCCGAACAGCAGGCCCAGGTGGCCCGGGAGGTGGACCGCAACCTGGTGAACATCCGCGACCTGGCGATGCAGACCTCGGCGGGCGCCAACCAGACCAGCGCGGCGGCCCAGGACCTTTCGCGCCTGGCAGTGGAGCTGAACGGGATGGTGGCGCAGTTCAAGGTCTGAGCAGGCGCGTTACATTGCCGCTCAACCGGCGCCCAGCGGATGACGCCATCCGCTGGGCGCCGGCCTATGCCGGGACAGGTACCGGCAAATAGGAAAATTCGCCGTAACACGTGCGACCTGGCGACTATCCCCCCCGCAGCCCCCGGGATCATGCTCCTGACGTTTGCATTCTGACGTCAAGGAACATCCATGCTGTTGAGAAACATGAAGATCGGCAAACGGGCCACCAGCCTGTTCACGCTGCTGGCCGGCCTGGTCCTGGCCATGGGCCTGGTGGCCTTGTACGAAACCCGGCAGATGAACGATGCCACCAACGAGATCCGCCGCAACTGGCTGCCGGCCGTGATCGCCCTCAACGAGATCGGCGGCACCCTGGCCCAGGAACGTGCCGCCACGCTGCGCGCGGCGCTGGAGGAAGACACCGACGAGAACGCCAGCGTCAATCTGCTCAACAGTATCGAGGAAGCGATCCAGCAGGACCTCACGGACTACGAGAAGACCATTTCCGACGCTCAGGACCGCAGTCTGTTCAATGCCTTCCTCGCGGCGCGCCAGCAATACCTCCAGCAACAGCAACAGGTGCTGGCGAACATCCGCGCCGGGCGCATGGCCGAAGCCAGGCGCCTGATCAACGGCCCGCTGATCCAGCGCGCCGACCGCATGATGGACACCATGGCAACACTGGTGGCCTTCAACTACAAAGGCGCCGAAGCGGCCTCCCACCGCAGCGACACGGTCAGCGACCAGGCGTATGCGGTGATCATCACCGCGCTGGTGCTGATCGTCCTGGCGCTGATCGCCATCGCCACCCTGTTCACCCGCAGCATCGTCACCCCGCTGGCCGACGCCGTCATGGTGGCCGAGCGCATCGCCACCGGTGACCTGACCCGCGAGATCACGGTGGTCGGTCACGACGAGCCGGCGTTGCTGCTGCACGCCCTGCAGCGTATGCAGCAGAGCCTGCGCGACACCATCGGCAAGATCGCCGCGTCCTCCGACCGCCTGGCCTCGGCGTCCGAGGAACTACACAGCGTCACCGAGGACACCAGCCGCGGCCTGCAGCAGCAAAGCGCCGAAATCGACCAGGCCGCGACCGCAGTGAACCAGATGACCAGCGCCGTCGAGGAAGTGGCGAGTAACGCCGTGAGCACCGCCGAGGCCTCCCAGGGCGCGGACCAGACCACCCGCGACGGCCGCGACCAGGTCAACCAGGCGCTGGCCTCGATCCAGCACCTGGTCGACGACGTCACCGGTACCGCCGGGGAGATCGAACAGCTGGCCAGCAGCGCCAACGAGATCACCCGGGTGCTGGATGTGATCGGCTCGATCGCCGGGCAGACCAACCTGCTGGCCCTCAACGCCGCCATCGAGGCCGCCCGCGCCGGTGAAGCCGGGCGTGGCTTCGCCGTGGTCGCCGACGAGGTGCGGGCGCTGGCCCATCGCACCCAGCAGTCCACTGCCGAGATCGAACAGATGATCGGTGGCATCCAGGTCGGCACCGAGCGCGCGGTCAGCGCCATGCACAGCAGCCAGGGCCGTGCCAGCGGCACCCTGGAGGTGGCGCAGTCGGCCGGCCAGGCCCTTGAACTGATCGCCCGGACCATCGCCTCGATCAACCAGCGCAACCTGGTGATCGCCAGCGCTTCGGAACAACAGGCCCAGGTGGCGCGGGAAGTGGACCGCAACCTGATGAACATCCGCGACCTGTCGATGCAGACCACGACCGGGGCCAACCAGACCAGCGCATCGGCCCAGGACCTGTCGCACCTGGCGCTGGAACTCAATGGTCTGGTGGCGCAGTTCAAGGTCTGATTCGGCTCGCCATGCGCTCCGTCGCCGGCAAGCCGGCTCTCACGTGATTCTTCCAGAAATGCATACCGTGGGAGCGGGCTTGCCCCGCGATGGCCCCCCCACAGACGACACAAAACCCCTCGCCAAGCGCCGCGTCTCGGTGCACCCTGATGCTCTCACGCACAAGGACCTGCACAGCTTATGGTGAAATGGCTAGACGGCGGCGGCCTCATGGCCGAACGCATCCGCAACCACGACTGGTCGTCGACCACCCTGGGCCCCCTTGCCAGCTGGCCCGATGTGCTCAAGACCACGGTTGCCCTGTGCCTGGCCTCGCGCTTTCCGCAGGCCGTGCTGTGGGGCGACGCGCTGATCACCCTGCACAACGACGCCTTCAGCGAAATCCTCGGTAACAAGCCCTCGGCCCTGGGCCGCCCTTTCAGCGCGGTCTGGCAGGAGGCCTGGAGTGATATCCGCCACCTGGCCCAGCGCGCGCTCGACGGCGAAGCCGTGTACATCGAGGACTTTCCGCTGGTGATCGAGCGTCATGGCAGCCCGGAGCGCGCCTACTTCACCTTCTGCTACAGCCCCATCCGCGACCACGACGGCCAGGTGGTGGGGATGATCGATACCGTCACCGAGACCACCGCCAGCGTGGTGGCCAACCAGCGCCTGAACTTTCTCGACACCCTCAGCCGGGCGGCGGCCAACGCCACCGACCCGGAGCGAATCATGGCCATCACCACGCGCCTGCTGGGCGAGCACCTGCACCTGTCGAGTTGCGCCTATGCGGTGATGGACCCCGACGAGGATGGTTTCACCATTTGCGGCGACTGGGTTGCGCCAGGTTCGCCGCGCCTGCTCGGCCAGTACCGCCTGGCCGACTTCGGCGAGCTGGCCGTCAGCCGCCTGCGCGCCGGGCTGGCATTGGTGATCGACGACAACCTTGCACAGTTGCCGGCCCGCGAAGCGGCGACGTTCCAGGCCATCGGCATTACCGCGACCGTCTGCATGCCGTTGATCAAGGAAGGCCGCCTGACCGCGCTGATGGCCATCCACGACAAGCTGCCCAGGACCTGGACCCGCTACGAGCAGACCCTGCTCAACGAGGTGACCGGGCGCTGCTGGGCGCATATCCAGCGGGTCAAGGCCAACACCGAGGTGCGCGAGGCGATGACCGCCCTCGAAGCGCTCAACGCCACCCTCGAGCAGCGCGTGGAGGAGCGCACCGGCCAGCTCCTGCACACCGAGGCCGTGCTGCGCCAGACCCAGAAGCTCGAAGCCATCGGCCAGTTGACCGGCGGCGTGGCCCACGACTTCAACAACCTGCTGACCATCATCCGCTCGTCCATTCATTTTCTGCAGCGCCCTGACCTCGACGAGAGCCGCCGCAGTCGCTACTTCAAGACCGTGTCAGATACCGTCGACCGCGGCGCCAAGCTCACCGGGCAGTTGCTTGCCTTCGCCCGCCGCCAGGCCCTCAGCCCGCAGGTGTTCGAGGTCGGCCCCAGGCTCGAAGCCATGGCCGACATGCTCGACACCGCCACCGGCGCACGCATCCAGGTCAGCCTGGAGCTGCCCGACAGGCCCTGCCATGTGCACGCCGACCTCGGCCAGCTGGAAACCGCGGTGATCAACCTGATGATCAACGGCCGTGACGCCATGGCCGGCGCGGGCACCCTGCGCCTGCGCCTGGAAGCCGACCAGCATTTGCCGGCGTTGCGTGGCCAGGCGGCGCAGGACGGGCCGTTCGCGGCGATCTCGGTCATCGACAGCGGCGGGGGTATCGCCGCGCACCTGCTGGAACGCATCTTCGACCCGTTCTTCACCACCAAGGCCTCCGGCCAGGGCACCGGGCTTGGCCTGTCGCAGGTGTTCGGCTTCGTCAAGCAGTCCGGTGGCGATGTGCAGGTGGTCAGCGTCGAAGGCCAGGGCACCACCTTTACCCTGTACCTGCCCCAGGTGCCTCAGGCTGACGGTGAAGCGCCCGAGGTCCCCATACCGCTGATTCCCCATGGCCAGCGCAAGCACATCCTGGTGGTGGAGGACAATCCGGATGTCGGCAGCTTCACCGCGCAGATTCTGCGCGACCATGGTTACCAGATCAGTTGGGCGACCTCGGCCGAGGACGCCCTGGCCCAGATCGCGGCGGCCCGAGGCGGATTCGATGCGGTGTTCTCCGACGTGGTGATGCCGGGCATGGGCGGCCTGGCCCTGGCCCGGGAACTGCGCCGCAGCCAGCCGCAACTGCCGGTGATCCTCACCTCCGGCTACAGCGAGGCGATCGCCGAAGGTGGCCACCAGGGCTTCGCCTTCCTGGCCAAGCCCTATTCCGCCGAACAGGTATGCCAGATGCTCGCTGGGGTATTGGCTAGGACTTGAGCAACCGCGCCAGGCTCTGCCCCAGCTCGTCCTGGCGAAACGGCTTGCGCAGCACTTCGAAGCCATGCAGCTCACGGGGCGTGAGGTTAGCGTAGCCGGTGATGATCAGTACCGGCAGTTGCGCCAGCCGCTCGCGCACCTGCTGGGCGAAGCGTACGCCGGTGGTCTCGGCCATGACATGGTCGGTCATCAGCACATCGGGCAGCAGGCCCTTGTCCAGCAACGCCAGTGCCTGGGCCGGCCCCTCAGCCTCGGTCACCTCGTACCCCAGGGCGCGCAGTTGCAGGAGCGTGGCCTGGCGCACCAGTGGCTCATCGTCCACCAGGAGCACGCGGGTCTGGCGCTGCGCCCGAGGAACCTCGAGCGGTTCGACCGATTCTGCAACCACCTCATGTTCGCTGGCCGGCAGCCATAAGGTCGCTTCGGTGCCTTCGCCCACCCGCGAGCGAATACCGAAACCGCCGCCGGACTGCAACGCCAGGCCCTGCACCATCGGCAGGCCCAGCCCGGTACCGCGGCCCACGCCCTTGGTCGAGTAGAACGGCTCGATGCAATGCGCCAGCACGTCTTCGTTCATGCCGCAGCCGTTGTCGGCAACCCGCAGCCACACTTGCGGCACTGCCTGCAAACCAGGCGGTCGGGGTGCGCCATCGCCGTCGAGACCTGCGCGGATGGTCAGTTTCCCGCCTTCGCCCATGGCATCGCGGGCATTGACCACCAGGTTGAGCAACGCCAGCTCCAGCTGATGCGGATCCACCAGCACCCCAGGCAACGCCGCCTCGACATTGACCTCGATGGCAATGGTGGGCCCCAGCGAGCGGACGATCAGTTCGCGCATCTCCTCCACCAGTACCGCCAGCGACACCGTGGTGGGCTTGAGGGTCTGGCGGCGGGCGAAGCTGAGCAGGCGGCCGACCAGGTTGCGCGCCCGCTCGGCCGCCTGCAGGCCGCCGTCGATCAGCCGTTCGGCGCGCTCCGGCTGGGGATGGCGGCGCAGCAGCTCCAGGGAGGCGATGATCGGCGTCAGCATGTTGTTGAGGTCATGGGCGATGCCGCCGGTAAGCTGGCCGATCATCTCCACCTTGCGTGCTTCGTGCAGTTGCGCCAGTGAAGCTTCACGCTGGGCGAGCATGTCGACCACCCGCTCTTCCAGGTTTTCGTTGAGCACATGCAGGGCGCGCTCGGCACGGGCGTGGGTCACCGCCGCCCAGACCTGCCGGGCAGCCTCCTGCACCAGCAGGCACTCGCTGTCGGCCCAGGCATGGGGGGTATGAAAGTGCACCGCAAGCATCGCCTCCAGGCGCTCGGCGCGCAGCACCGGAACGTGCAGCGTGGCGCACAGGCCCTTGAACCGGGCTGGCGCGCCCTGGCTGGCCTCATAGTTGCGCTGCACCGCCTTACCGGCCAACAGCGCCTCGCGCAGGGCCGGGTCCAGGGCCGAGTACTGGTTGAAGCCGACCATCGACGGTACTTCGGCGGCCCACTCCTGAGCGACCCGATAGCGCCGGCCATCGCCCAGATCCTCGCCGAAGCAGACCCGCGCCGCGCCCAGTTCCTCCCCCAGGCGGCGCACCGCGTGGGCCTCGATGCGCTCGGCCTCGCCCAGGCCCGGCAAGGCCTGGCGCAACTCCTGGAGAAACGCCTGGCGTTGCTGGAAACACACCCGCTCGGTGGTATCGGTGACGATGCACAGCACGCCGCCCACCCCACCGTCGGCCTCGCGTACGGCGGAATAGGAGACATCGAAATAGGCGGTTTCGCCTGGGCCATGCCGCTCGATGTAGAACGGCCGGTCCCGGGCCGAGAAGGTCACCCCGGTTTCACGTACCCCGCGCAGCAGCGGCTCGAGGTCGTTCCACAGCTCGCTCCAGTGCTCCTGTCCGGGCCGGCCCAGGGCCGCGGGGTGCTTGCTGCCAATGGTCGGCCAGTAGGCATCGTTGTACAACGCGATGTACTGCGGCCCCCAGAACAGCACGATCTGCGCCTGCGCCGGCAGCAGCATGGCCACCACCGACTGCAGCGCCGGCGACCAGCCGTCCGGTGACCCCAGCGGGGATTGTCGCCAGTCCATCGCCTGCAGCAGGCAGCTGACTTCGCCACCGCCGTCCAGGAAGCTCGGCAGTGCTTGCAGGTTGACCGTCTTGCTCTCCTGGCGCGCTTTCATGTCTCGGTTTTCCCGGGCACGTTTTCTTTCCTCTGAGGGTAAGAAATCGCCCGGCGGCAAAACGTTCCATTGGATCGACGCCGACGATCAACGGCGCCCTTCGGACAGCATGCGCAGCGCCAGCGCCGCCAGCACAGTGCCCATCAGCCAGCGCTGGACCTGCTGCCACACTGGCCTGCCGGCCAGGAACACGGCGATGGAACCGGCCATCACCGCGATCAGCGCGTTGACCGTGACGCTGATGGCGATCTGCGTGCTGCCCAGCACCAGCGACTGCGCCAGCACGCTGCCGTGGCCGGGTTCGATGAACTGCGGCATCAGCGACAGGTACATGACCGCGATCTTGGGGTTCAGCAGGTTGGTCAGAAAACCCATCATGAACAGCCGCCGCGGGCTGTCGGCCGGCAGGTCGCGGACTTGGAACGGCGAGCGTCCGCCCGGGCGCAGCGCCTGCCAGGCCAGGTACAGCAGGTACAACGCGCCGCCGATACGCAGGGCGTCGTAGGCGAACGGCACGGCCATGACCAGCGCGGTGATGCCCAGCGCGGCGCAGAGCATGTAGAAGACGAAGCCCAGCGCCACGCCTGCCAGCGAGATCAACCCAGCGCCGCGCCCCTGGCAGATGGAGCGGGAGATCAGGTAGATCATGTTGGGCCCGGGGGTCAGCACCATGCCCAGGCTGATCAGGGCGAAGGCGAGCAGGTTGGAGGGTTCGGGCATCATGCACATCCTTGTGTGGGGTGAAGTCCGCGAAGTGTATCCGTACTTGAACGCGCCTTGTAACGGTTATCCGATGTCCACCCTGCTCAAGGGCGCATTCGCCACCAACCTCAAGGCCATGGAGCTGGCGACCGGTACCTGCCACGACCTGCTGCTGGGCAACGATCACGGACTGGACGCGGCCAAGGCGGTGGTCGAGGCGCTGCTCGATGGCGTGGAAATGCAGCAGGTGGAAAAGGCGCGCCTGCGTACCGTCTGAAGGGCCTCATCGCAGGGCAAGCCCGTTCCCACGCAGGCATGGCAGCGCGGTCTCTGTGGGAGCGGGCTTGCCCCGCGAACAGGCGAATCACCCTGTCGCAGATGAAACCCAACCTCAGATACGACGAAAAACTGCACAATTGATAGTCATTCGCCATTAACTCGTTCTCGGAAGCACCCGCCCGGGGGTAGAATGCCGCAAAACCGGGAGCCGCGATGAACCAGGACCGCCACATTCCAAGCGAAGAAGATGCCATTACCGATGCCGCCGCGCATTGGTGCATGCGCCTGCACGCCGACGATTGCACGGCGGGTGAGCGCGAGGCGTTCGGCCAGTGGTTGGCGAGCGACCCACGGCACGCCGAGGAATACCAGGCGATGCTGGAAATCTGGGACACCGCCGACCTGTTGCCGCGCAGCGCCCAGGTAATCCCGCTGCCCACCCGGCAAGCGCCGCCGACGCGTCACTGGCGCCCGTTCGCCTCGGCTGCGGCCATCGCCCTGCTCGCCCTGCCCCTGGCCGGCTGGGTCGGCTGGGAACAAGGTTGGCTGCCCAACGGCTACCAGCACTTCGAGGCCACCGACCACCTGCGTCAGGTGCGCCTGAGCGACGGCAGCAGCGTCGAGCTGAACCTGCATAGCGAATTGCGCTTCCTCAACTACAAGGACCAGCGTAAGGTCACCCTGGTCAAGGGCGAGGCGTTCTTCAAGGTCACCCACGACAGCAACCACCCGTTCATCGTCCACGCCGCCAACGGCCAGACCCGGGTTACCGGCACCCAGTTCAACGTGTGGAAGTACCAGGACCAGGTCAAGGTGACGCTGGTGGAAGGCTCGGTGCTGGTCAGCGCCGGCGGCAACGCTGGCGGCTACCGCCTTGGCCCAGGCATGCAGGCCAGCTACCACAAGGGTGATTTCGAACCCGAGCTGAACCAGAGCGACGATTACGCCAACAGCCTGGCCTGGCGCAGTGGCAAGCTGGTGCTGGACAACCTCAGCCTCGGCCAGGCCCTGCCGGTGATCAACCGCTACCTGGACAAGCCGCTCCTGGTGGCCGACGACAGCACCGCCAGCATCCGCATCAGCGGCGTCTACAGCACAAGCGAGGTCGCACGCCTGGTCGACACCCTGCCCAAGGTGCTGCCGGTGTACCTGACCCGCAGCAAGGACGGCAGCACCGTCCTCAACCGCATCGTCCCCGCCCCGACCCGCGGCTGATCAGAGGCGGCAACCTGCTCACCCTGTAGGAGCGGCCTTGTGCCGCGAAAGGGCCGCAAAGCGGCCCCGGCGATTTTTGCGTGAACGCTGAAATCCTAGGGCTGCTACGCAGCCCTTTCGCGGCACAAGGCCGCTCCTACACAGAGACAGCGTGCGGCTGTGATAGCGGGTCAGAGCGTCATCGCCGCCAACCAGCCAAACGCCAGCAGCGGCAGGTTGTAGTGAATGAACGTCGGCACCACGGTATCCCAGATGTGATGGTGCTGCCCGTCCACGTTCAGCCCCGAGGTCGGCCCCAGGGTCGAGTCCGACGCCGGCGAACCGGCATCGCCCAAGGCGCCCGCGGTACCGACGATGCACACGGTGGCCAGCGGGTCGAAGCCCAGCTGCACGCACAACGGCACGAAGATCGCCGCCAGGATCGGCACGGTGGAGAACGACGAGCCGATGCCCATGGTCACCAGCAGCCCCACCAGCAGCATCAGCAGTGCGCCGACGCCCTTGCTGTGGTCGATCCACTGGGCCGAGGCTTCCACCAGGCTCTTCACCTCGCCGGTGGCCTTCATCACTTCGGCAAAGCCGGAGGCGGCGATCATGATGAAGCCGATCATCGCCATCATCTTCATGCCTTCGGTGAACAGGCTGTCGGTGTCCTTCCAGCGCACGATGCCCGACAGCGAGAAGATCAGGAAGCCGACCATCGCGCCGATGATCATCGAATCCAGCCACAGCTGGATGATGAACGCGGCGCCGATCGCGACCCCGGCCACCAGCAGGGTCACCGGGTTGTACTGCACGCTGACCTGCTCGACCTGTTCGATGCGCTCCAGGTCGTAGTCACGCTTCTTGCGGTAGCTGAAGAACACCGCCAGCAACAGGCCGGCGAGCATGCCCGCCGCCGGGATGGCCATGGCGTGGGTCACGTTGACGCCGCTGACGTCGACCCCGGCACGACTGACGTTGGCCAGCAGGATCTCGTTGAGGAAGATGTTGCCGAAACCTACCGGCAGGAACATGTACGGGGTGATCAGGCCAAAGGTGATCACGCAGGCGATCAGCCGGCGGTCGATGCGCAGGCGGGTCAGTACGTACAGCAGCGGCGGCACCAGCAAGGGAATGAAGGCGATGTGGATAGGCAGGATGTTCTGCGACGACACCGCCACCACCAGCATCAGGCCGACCAGCAGCCACTTGACCTTGCCACCGTCGGCATGGCCCTGGCGATCGATCATCGCCAGCGCCCGGTCGGCCAGGGCATGGGCCAGCCCGGACTTGGCGATGGCCACCGCGAAGGCGCCGAGCAAGGCGTAGGACAGGGCCACCGTGGCCCCGCCACCCAGGCCGCCGTTGAAGGCCTTGAGCGTACCCTCGATACCCAAGCCACCGACCAGGCCTCCGGCCAGGGCGCCGATGATCAGGGCGATGACCACATGCACGCGGGACAGGCTCAGGATCAGCATGAGCCCGACCGCGGCAATCACTGCATTCATGGTGTGCGAACCTCGTTACGACAGACAAAAAGCGGGCATTCTGGCGACAGACTGCGCGCAGGCAGTGGCCGGACCAGGGGATGTTGTTATGAAGGGCGCACACTCTGAAGCACAGGCCGGCAGAAGTCAAAAGCGTCTGCGCCGCAACATCGCGTAGGGAATAGACGAAAGTCGCAGGGTTTAATTGAACGTTTGAATAAAGAAAAATCCGAGCAGGCCGACACAGTCGGCAGCATCAAACCTATTACAAGGGATTTTCCCCATGCCTTTGCTGCGACAACTCTCCATCCAATGGAAGATCACCCTGCTGGCGGGCCTGTGCCTGGCGGCCATCGTCACCCTGCTCGTAGGCCTTTCGCTGTACCGCATGGACCACAGTTCGGACCTGGTGAAAGCCAGCAGCATGCGCATGCTCTCCGACTCGGCCCAGGCGCGCATCGAATCCCAGGGTGAGGTCCAGGCCCTGAACATCCGTCGCCAGTTCATGGACGCCTACCAGTATGGCGCCGGTTTTGCCCGCCAGGTGCTGTTCCTGCGCGAACAGGCCGAGAAACGCTTCCTCGACGCCTACGACCTGCGCCAGGACATGACCGCCCAGGTGCGTGCCGCGCTGCAGGCCAACCCCGACCTGCTTGGCCTGTCGCTGGTGTTCGAGCCGGGCGCGCTGGATGGCAAGGACAAGCTGTTCGCCGGCCAAAGCGCGCTGGGCAGCAACGAGACCGGGCGCTTCGCCCTGTACTGGTCGCAGCCGCGGGTCGGCCAGCTGACCTCGATGGCCCTGCCCGAGCACGACATGGCCAACACCGAGATCGGCCCCAGCGGCCAGCCGGCCAACACCTGGTGGGTGTGTCCGCGCAGTACCGGCACGGTGTGCGTGATCGAGCCGTACTTCTATGACATCGACGGCCAGCGCGTGCTGATGACCAGCATCGTGTTCCCGCTCAAGGCCGGTGACAAGGTCATCGCCACCCTGTCCATCGACATCAACCTCAACAGCCTCCAGGCCCTGAGCCAGACCGCCAGCCGCAGTCTCTACGAAGGCCAGACCACCGTGGGCATCCTCAGCCCCGTGGGCCTGCTGGCTGGCTACAGCGCCGACGCCGGCAAGCTGGCCCAGCGCTTCGACCAGGTCGACCGGACCCAGGGCGCGGAACTGGTGCGCAAGCTCGCCGACGGCAAGCTGCAGATCCTCCACGACCAGCAGCGCCTGAAGGTGCTGGCCGCCTTCGAGCCGATCCCCGGCGGCAAGCCCTGGGGCGTGCTGCTGGACGTGCCGGAAAGCGCCCTGACCGGCCCAGCCGAAGCTCTCAAGGTTGAACTCGACGCCCTCAACACCAGCGGCACCCTGCTCGAGCTGGGCCTGGGCCTGGCCGCCGCCATCGCCGGCCTGCTGCTGGTGTGGCTGATGGCCCGCGGCGTGACCCGACCGATCCTCGGCGTGGCCGCCATGCTCAAGGACATCGCCAGCGGCGAAGGCGACCTGACCCGCCGCCTGCAGTACGACAAGCAGGACGAGCTGGGCGAGCTGGCCGGCTGGTTCAACCGCTTCCTCGACAAGCTGCAGCCGACCATCGCCGAGGTGAAACGCTCGGTGCAGGCCGCCCGCGGCACCGCCGACCAGTCCGCGGCGATTGCCGCCGAGACCAGCGCCGGCATGGAGCAGCAGTACCGCCAGGTCGACCAAGTAGCGACCGCCTCCCACGAGATGAGCGCCACCGCCCAGGACGTTGCCCGCAGTGCGGCCCAGGCTGCCCAGGCCGCGCGCGAAGCCGACCAGGCGACCCGCGAAGGCCTGGCGGTGATCGACCGCACCACCACCAGCATCGACACCCTGGCCGCCGACATGAGCGGCGCCATGGCCCAGGTCGAGGGGCTGGCGCGCAACAGCGAGAAGATCGGCTCGGTGCTCGAGGTGATCCGCTCGATCGCCGAGCAGACCAACCTGCTGGCGCTCAACGCCGCCATCGAGGCCGCCCGCGCCGGTGAAGCCGGCCGTGGCTTCGCCGTGGTCGCCGACGAGGTGCGCAACCTGGCCCGTCGTACCCAGGAATCGGTGGAGGAAACCCGACAGGTGATCGAGGCCCTGCAGGCCGGCACCCAGGAAGTGGTCGGCGCCATGGACAGCAGCCACCGCCAGGCCCAGGGCGGCGTCGAGCAGGTTGGCCAGGCCGTTACCGCGCTGCAGCGCATCGGCCAGGCGGTGACCGTGATCACCGACATGAACCTGCAGATCGCCAGTGCCGCCGAGGAGCAGAGCGCGGTGGCCGAGGAGATCAACAGCAACGTCGCCACAATCCGTGACGTGACCGAGTCGCTGAGCGGCCAGGCCAACGAGTCGGCGCGGGTCAGCCAATCGCTCAACAGCCTGGCCAACCAGCAGCAGGGG
>Ga0268257_1000339_pt1 | contig 62349 bp, 46 predicted proteins | sample AgamicAtPrz_FD_200249 | JGI IMG/M metagenome (GOLD analysis project Ga0268257, IMG submission 200249) | Agave microbial communities from Guanajuato, Mexico - At.P.rz (v2) (version 3) | ecosystem: Host-associated > Plants > Phyllosphere > Phylloplane/Leaf | place: Guanajuato, Mexico | collected... | reverse complement strand
CCGGGCTGTGCCTGCTGGTGGCGCTGCTGATGTGGGCCTGGCTGCCGCCTCTGCCGAAGGTTCCGGCCCGCGCCGCAGGGGAGCGGCAGACGGTGATTCTCAAGGACCGTCGTTTCATCGCCCATGTGCTGCTCTCGGCGCTGGTGTTCACCGCCATGTTCACTGCCTACACCTACCTGGCCGAGATCCTCGAGCAGCTCGCCGCCGTGCCGGCGAACGCGGTCGGTTGGTGGCTGATGGGCTTTGGCCTGGTGGGCATGCTCGGCAACGCCCTGGCCGGACGGATCGTCGATCGCAGCCCGCTGCGGGCCACGCTGCTGCTGTTGGCGATGCTGGCCTTGGGCATGGGCCTGGTCACCCCGGTGATCGGCAACCCGCTGCTGCTGGTGGGCGCCCTGGCACTGTGGGGCATCGCCTACACGGCGCTGTTCCCGGTGTGCCAAGTGCGGGTGATGCGGGCCGGCGCCAAGGCCCAGGCCCTGGCCGGGACCCTCAACGTGTCGGCGGCCAACGCGGGCATCGCCGCCGGTGCCGCGCTGGGGGGCGTGGTGATCCAGGGGCTTGGTCTGGCTGCGCTGGGGTATGTGGCCTGTGGGTTTGCGGTGCTGGCGTGGGTGGCCACGTTGGTACTGCAACGGAGCGAGTGAGGCTTGTTCCACTCTCCAGCCAATGCGCGTTTATGCCTTGGCTGGGACGGCTGCCGGGTTTGGGATGCCAGCAGGGCGACTTGTTGCAATCCTGCCGTTCCTTATTCGATCAGCCAGGCAGGATCGCCTTCAATCAGGACACCGCCATGGCTGGTCTTGTCTCCCTGGCGCGCCGCAGGGCTGCCCTCAATGAGCGTATACGCGGCACCGGTCTCGATGACCTCACCGCAGCTGAGCTCATCCCCCATGCGTGCAATTGCACGACCATTCACTGTGGCATTGGCCGCGCCACTGATGACAGTGCCTTCCCCGTGGAGAGGGCAAAGGTGGCGATGGCCGACGAGGACGACAGGCTTCATGGCGACGCCACCTGTGCAAGTGGAGCGGTTTGTGGGGCCGTTCGTGATTCGTGGTCTATTGCTTCTGGCCACTTGACCTCTGGTGCCAGACGCATGGCGAATTGGCACCAGAGGAGATCGTTGTGATCTCTATTGAGCGGGGCGGGTGGGACAGCGGAGGGGCCATGTTGCATGTAAGTGCATATATAGGCCCAAATCGATGCTTCACCGTAAGCGTTGTTCAAGGGGAATCGGTCGATGACGTTGTTGGTGCCTGGCGCCACGATGGACAACATGATCCCTGTCTTTACGAGGTGCGAGCCTTGGTGGGTTACGGCTTGTTTTCGCCAGCGTTCTGCGCGTACATCCTTCCAGTCGTAACTGACGATTTTTATTGGCCATGGAATGAAGGGGTTCCACCAACAGAAATTGAAGTTGTAGGCGTAAATTTTTTGGCGGGCACGGTTGAAACGTATTGGTTCATCGCGCGGGGGTATGCTGGCTGCGCGAAGGAATAAAGCTGTCTGCCATATGCCTACAAGTAGTGTAAGGATTCCGGTCAGCATAAGGTTGTACAGGCTATATATTACGCTATCGACTACTGCGTAAGTGATCAGGATAAGAACTGGAATGGTGGCTAGTGCTAGCACAAACAGTAACTCTCGAGCGCTGATTGAATGTCGTGATAGTTCCAGGTAGGTGTCGTCTTGGTAGTTTGCACTTAATAGTGTTGGGGATGGTGCGACATTAGAAGAGGTGAGTGGAGGATGGAAGTCCTCTATCCAGCCTGAGCATGGAGGAATCAAGATAGGTCTTTTCATTTTCATCCCCTTACGTCCAGTTTGTCTTGTTTTTTTACTAATTTCGCAAAATTTGTGGTGTCTTCCTTGTCAGGCCAATAGCTGACTGTTAACTCAAAGGCGTCGATAGTGTTGAAATCTGCGGTTGGTGTACTCCCTTCTATTCTTAGAGTCTTTCCTTGGCGAAAACTATCCTCTGAACTGCCGGTACCCTCATGCAACTCGGTTTTTGCCTTGTCGCTGTCTCCCGAGTACACGGTCGGTACTGTGTTTCTACCCGGTGAATAAACTACCAGCGTCCATTCGTACCTTGCCTGTCCGTGAACAAAGTTAGGAATGGTGATTGTGTAGTTCAGACGTGTTTCGAGTGGAGCCGAGAAGCTGTCCCTCAGCGTGACGAACGGCTCTATCGTTTTTGGTGGGTGTGTTTCTTTGAATGTTATGTCTATTGAAGCGTGCGCAGTAATACCCAATAGGGCTGCATTGAGAGCACCTATGGAGTTGTCACTTTCATCGGCGGTCTGCCACTCGCGATTCGAATCTGGTAGCCCCCATCTGGACTGGCGTGCCCAGATTTCCAGTGGGGACGATTCATCTTTTTTAGCTGTCGAAGCAAACGTGTAGGCTGAAAGTGCAAGTATTAGTGCAATCCCTACAGGCCCCAGGAAAGCAGTGCCAAAGTAAAGCGTGCTTACACCTGCACCTGCTGAGAGAAATGCAAGTCCTCCGGCAATATAATAGGATATTGTCGATGGGTTATCTCCCTGGGAGGCTGTTCTTTGAGCCGCTAATACATAGTTGGCACTATCGGCAAATCCGGCCACGGCAGCAATGGCACCACCGTACTTCATCAGTTGCGTCCCCTGCATCAATGTCGAGCCCGCCGTTACGGCGGCCCGGGCAGGCCGCAATATCTCGATCGCTTTCCCTGTCGCTTCAATACTCAACCCCAAAACCCCAATGGACGACGACCACACCGTTGCCAGTGCTTCGGCCTCCGCATTGCCCGGGATCGCGTTCAGCGCGTCATGATTCCTGCGCAGGCTGTCCTGCTGGAACCACAACCCACCCAGGCTCAACATCAAGTCCGCGCGGCCCGGCCCCAGGCCAGACAAGCCACTGCGCAGGTTGCCCATGGCCTCGCGGGCCAGGGCGCGGGTCTGCTCCGCGCTCAGGCTGAGCAGGCGCAGGCTGTGGGCGGCCTGGTATTGCAGGCTGTCTGCCCCTATGCGCACGCTGCGCAACGCCTCGCCAGCGCCGGTACCCGCGCTGGCCTGCAGGTGCTGCAACCGGGCCTGCAGGTCCTCGGCGCTCTCCATGGTCCAGAGCACCAGCTCCACGACCTTGCCGTGCTTGCCGGACACTGCCGCGGTGATGGCGCCGCTGAGCAGCATGGCGTTGACCTTGTGCGCGGCGGGTTTGCGAAAGGCCTGGTCCAGCTGGCCCAGCAGCGCATCGGTGCGCGCCTGCAGGCCTTCGTTGAGCAGCTTCAGGTATTCGCCCGCCCTGAGCGGCACGACGAGCTGCGTCATGTGCTGCCCGGCAAAACGCAGCAGCGCCGCGCTGTGCACGTAGCCGATCATCTGCTGGGCGCCGGCGGACAGGTGTTGGTGGAGGGTGTTGCCGGCATTGGCGGTGGCGGCGAGCAGTTGGCCGATGGCGTCGCGCACCGGCTTGACCATCAACTGCTGGCCCTCGTAGCTGGTGGTGAGGCCCTTGACCGTGTCGTAGACCTTGCTCAGGTCCTGGCTGGTCAAGGCCTCCAGCAGTTGCCGGAGCAGCCCTTGGTGCTTGGCGACCAGGGCCTGGTACAGCAGGCTGTCGGGGTTTTCCAGTTCCTGTTGCCACAGCCGTTGGCTCGCACCGAGCGCGGCGCCGTCCTGCGGTTGGGTTTCGCTGGGGCCGCCGTACAGGCAGGAACCCATCATGCCTACGAAGTACTCCGCCGAGCGCCAGTCGGTGGCGCTGTAGTCGTTGTAGGCAATGCGTTGAAACGCCGGGCCGGCGTAGAGCTCGGCGTACAAGGTGGCCAGCTGGTCGATCAACTGTTGGCGGTTGTGCAGTTCGGTCTCGTAAGCGCTGGCGAAGGCGCTGCGTTCACCCTCGTCGTAGCGTTCCTCGAAGCGCTCCCGTGCCTCCTGCTGCTTGCGTTCGATCCTGCGCGGCAACTGGGCCTCGACGTCCACGGCGGGGAGGGGGGCCTTGGCGGCGAGCAGGGGGCTGCTGTTCCAGCGCTCCACCTCCCGTGCTTCTCGCTCGACTTCGGCGGCGGCCTCGCCGGCGGCCAGCGTGGCGTTCAGCTCGCGAATGCCGAGCAGGGCCAGGGAGGTGAAATGCTCGAAGTGCCGTTGCGGCTCGGCGCGCCAGGTCTGCAGGGCCTGGACCCAGGCGAGGCGTTGCGCGTTGCACTCCTGAACCATGCCGACGGGGTCTGGCACCGTCAGCGCGAGCACGCCGTCGGCGAGCTCTTCGCGTTGTATCAGAGCGCCGATGTACGTACGCGTGGCCGCCAGGCGCTCGAGGCGAGGGTAGAAGCCATGGGCGCTGGTGAAGGGGCCGGTGCTTGGCACGGCATATTCCAGGACCTCGTCGAGTTGCAGGCGGTCTGCGTGCATGGCCCGGCCCACGCTGGCGGGTGCTTCGCGGGCCGCTTTCAGGTCGAGAGCCTGGAAGCGGCTGGTGAGCTCGGGGTCGTTGTTCGCGATGGCGTGCTTGTACTGGTCCAGCACGGGCTTGGGCCAGGGATCGTTGGCGAAGGCGATCCAGGCGGTCGAGTACAGCAGGGTGTTGATGTTGATGAACGACGCGATGACATCGTGATGTTCTTGCCGGCAGGCCGTGGACAAGGGTTTGCCGGCTTGCGGGGGTGGCTGGAAGGCCGGGAACTGGCGCAGTGCCCCTTCGGGGGTGACCTGGTAGGCGTGCCAGACCCGTTGGTCGAGCAGCACGTAGACATAGCCCTGGCGCAGGATGCGCAACTGTTCGTTGTGCATGGGGATGCCGGCGATACCGTTGTAGTTGGGCAGGTTGCGCGTGCTCAGGGTTTTGGGGCTGGGGGCGTAGGCGGTACGCAGCAGGAGGATGGGCAGGCCGATACGCTGGCAGGCGGAGCAGCGGGGCTTGGGGACGGGGATGGCTTGGCGTTGTGCGTCCAGGATGGATTGACTGAGGCTGAGGGTCATGGATAGCTCCGAGACTGGGGCAGCGCGGCGACGACTTTGGACCAGTCGTGCTGGATGGCCGGTTTGTCGAGCTGATGGCCGAGGGCCGCGTCGGGGCTGTTGATTACCTGCTGAAGTGTTCCGGGGGAATTTCGCATAAGGTCCTCGCTGGCAATGGCCGTACCGTCGTGCAGGCCCATGGCTGGCTGTTGCAGCCAGCCACGGGCGACGTTACGCAGACCTGAAACACTAGCGAGGAACGGATTGAGGGTGGTCGACAGGGCTTCCCAAAACCACGTAGGACGTTTCTCTGATTTTCCTTTTCAGCGCTATTTGGCAGCATTCGCTTACAGTTCTTGGAAGAACCTGCCTGAGGATGCCTCATGCCCGAAGCCTGCGAGCAGATCGACGCCCGCATCGCCAGCCTTGCAGACTGGCGCGGCTCAGGGCGCTGGTCCACCAGGCCGACTCGCAGGTGGTCAAGGAAGTGAAATGGCGGGGCGTGCCGGTGTGGTCCCATGCCGGCATCCTGTGTACCGGGGAGGCCTACAAGGACAAGCTCAAGCGGACCTTTGCCCAAGGCGCGCGCCTGTCCGACCCGGCCGGGTTGTTCAATGTCAGCCTCGAGGGCAACACCCGCCGGGCCATCGACCTATCATCCTGGTCCTTCACCACTCAGGCCTTGCGAGGGAGCAGTCGAGCGTCACACCGCCCGGGCGTTGAGCAGGCGCACGCCCAGGCCGATGAACAGCGCGCCGGTGGCGCGCTTGAACCAGGCGGCCAGGGGTGAAGCCTGCAGGCGCAGGCCGAAGCGCCAGGCGGTGAAACAGTAGAAGGAATGCACCAGGCAGACGATCAGTGCGCCGCTCAGGTACATCGCCGCGAACTGGCCGAAGATCGGTCGGCCAGGCTCGAGGAACTGCGGCAGGAAGGCGCAGAAGAACACCAGGGTCTTGGGATTGCTCACCGAGACCAGGAAGGCCTCCACGGCGATCCGCCATTGCGTCTGGGGTGGCGTCGCGACCACCTGGGCCGCCGGGGCGGCGGGGCCGCTATTACCCAGCAACTGGCGCAGGCCGAGGTAGATCAGGTAGCCGGCGCCGGCCAACTTCAGCACCAGGAACGCCGTGGGCAGCGAGATCAGCAGGGCGCCCACGCCCATGGCCACGGCGGTGATCGTCAGCAGTTGCGCGGTGAGGTTGCCGAACAGGGTCATGCCCATGCCAGAGGGGCCGTAGCGCAGGGCGTTGCGCACGGTCAGCAGGACGTTGGGGCCGGGGATCAGCGAGGTGAGCAGGTAGGCGAAGGAGAAGGTCAACCAGAGGTGCAGGGCCATGGGAGCGCGTCCTTTGCGCGGGGAAAGTCGAACAATGCCAGCAATCGGGGTGGACCGCCATGGGGGCTTGCGGACACATGAGCTGTGGATCTGCTGGGGATGGCGTGGGAGCGGCGCACCGCTGCTCCCACAGGTACTACGCCAACCTGTAGGAGCGGCCTTGCCGAGGCGTCGGACCGGTCGGAAAGGGCTGCGCAGCAACCCCGGGATTTCAGCGTTGTTGCAAAGATCGCCGGGGCCGCTTTGCGGCCCTTTCGCGACGCAAGGCCGCTCCTACAGAGATCACGCCAGTTGAGAAATCTCAGCAGGACAGTTGATCCCACGTTCTACGCCCCAGACTCAGACTCAGACCCAGGCGTCAGCGTGGCAGGCGTCCGCTGACGAAGTGCGCCACGTCGTTGAACCCGGGCGTCGAGGCATGGCCCGGTGTCACCAGCGAATCGATGAACGCTTCGTCCTCCGCCGTGATCTTCACCTCCAGCGCGCCGGCATAGGTGTCCCACTGCGCCTCGGTGCGCGGTCCGACGATGGCCGAGCTGACCAGGCGGTTGTTCAGCACCCAGGCGATGGCGAACTCGACGATGCCCACGCCCTTGGCCTCGGTGTAGGCATGGATCTTCTGGGCGATGGCCAGCGACTCCTGGCGCCATTCCACCTCCATGATGCGCTTGTCCTGGCGGCCGGCGCGGCTGCCTTCGTCCGGGGTCGAGCCGGGCGCGTACTTGCCGCTGAGCACGCCGCGGGCCAGCGGGCTGAACGGTACCACGCCCAGGCCATGGTAGGCGGCGGCGGTCAGTTGCTCGGGTTCGGCCTGGCGGTTGACGATGTTGTACAGCGGCTGGCTGACCACAGGCTTGGCCACGCCGAGTTTCTCCGCCAGGTTGCAGATCTCGGCGATGCGCCAGCCGCGGAAGTTGGACACGCCCCAGTAGCGGATCTTGCCCTGGGCCAGCAGGTCGCCGATGGCGCGCACGGTCTCCTCCAGCGGCACCGAGTGGTCCTCGCGGTGCAGGTAGTAGATGTCCAGGTAGTCGGTGCCCAGGCGCGTGAGGCTGGCCTCGATGGCATTGAACAGGTGCTTGCGCGACAGGCCGCTGCGGTTGGGCACGCCATCGGCCGGGCCGTAGCCGGCCTTGGAGGCGATGATCCAGTCGTGGCGGTTGCGCGCCACCGCCTCGCCAACGATCTCCTCGGAACGGCCACCGTTGTAGACATCGGCGGTGTCGACGAAATTGATGCCCTGGTCCCAGGCCTTGTCGATGATGCGCAGCGAGTCTTCGGTGCCGGTCTGCTCACCGAACATCATGCTGCCCAGGGTAAGGGCCGAGACGTGCAGGCCGGAGCGGCCGAGGGGGCGGTAGATCATTGCGAGTCATCCTTTCCTTACAGTGTGGGTGAACTTGTTTTACACAGTTCACCCCGGTAATGAAAGCTCGCGGTGGCAAAGGCAGGGTGTGCGCTCAGCGCGTCGGCAGGCCAAGCAGTTCGCGCCTTGTTTCCAGGGCAATGGTTGCATAACCCTTGCCGGTACCCCGGTTGCGCAACCCGTGGTCATGCTGGGCCGTCACGTCCTCCCAGCATTCGACAGACAGCAGTTGGCAGTAGCTGCTGTCGGTCTCGAGCTCGAAGTCTATGAAGCGTTCGGTATCGGTCAACAGGCTGCCCGTCAGGCTGGCCATGCCGGGGAAGTCGAACTCAAGGTCCAGCAGCAGGGAGCGTGTCCAGTCGATCCCGTGGCTTTCGGCGACGCGCAGCAGGGCAGGCGGTACCTCACGGGTGAGCCAGGGGCGTGCCGACTCTCTGATGCGATGGGCAGTGAGCAGGTTCTGTTCCTGCACATTGAGTTGTCGCTTCCTGAGCAGCCGCTGGATATCCAGGGAGCGCGAGTTCATCCGTCGGCTCCGCCGCGGCCCAGGGCCTGCAGAAAATCCTGTTCGCCGTCTGCCTGCCACCAAGGGATGCGAACCTGGCCGCCTTGTTGCCGAAGTTGGCGCAGCAGCGACAGCAGGGCGTCGATTCGAGGCGCATCCCAGTCAGGCCCCATGCGATAGTCCAGTGTCAGGCCGTGCTCGCAGACCATCACGCCCAGGTCAGGGAGGGGCTGGCCATCGATGTCGATGCCCTTGGCCAGTACATGAAACGGATCGACGACACCGTCGCTGACGCGTGAGGCATCCTGTGGGCCGGTAAAGGGCGTTTCGCGCCCGCTTGCCTTGTCCCACAAGCGGCCGCAGTCCACCCTCGCACCGAGGGTGAACAGGCGTGCGAATGCGCTCGGCATGTCCGCGCTCCGGGCAAAGTGGAGCTCGATCTCCGGCAGTGTCCCGTCGTCATGGCTGAAGTAGCCTGCCAAGGGGTGTGCTTGTGGCGTCTCGACATGCAATACCAGCTCGATCGAGTCTTCACGCAACTGCGCAAGTCCTTCGCTCTGAATTCTGCTGATGACGAATCGTGAGCCAGGGCGAGTTTCGGCAGGCATGGAAAAACCGTTGGCCAGCCGCTGCCTGAGCGCTTCGGTGAAGGTGATTTGAAGCATGTCTTCATGCAGTGCCAGGAACGCCTCTCGCCGATCACAGGAGACTCGCAACATCGTGCAGGTTCCCGTGGCAGAGCGAAGCGCGAGTTGCGCGTGGGTGCCAGGTCGGCATCGGCGCATTGTCCGCGCCAGGTTGTTGAATGCCTGGGTACTGGCAAAGAGGTGGGCCTGGTGTTCGTGCCAGTCGAAGTGCACTGGGTCAATCTCCATGCGCTGGGGCGAGTCTGCGGCGTACTGTACGGTGAGGAGCGCGCGGTTGCCACTGCCCGGGCAACGCCAGGTCTCAATCCGGCCAGGCATCGATCAGGTCACGCGCCTCGCGGCTCGACAGCGGTCGTTTCAGCCGCTGCGACAGCACCGCCATGGCCCGTGCGTGGCCCTTGGCGATCACCGCCTCGACCTGGTCGTCCAGGCACTGCAGGGCGATGAAGTCGCCCTGTTCCGGGGTGCCGACGTACTCGATGCGGTTCCAGCCGCTGGCATGCCCGAGCACTTCGTAGGTGCGCCCGTGCTGGTAGGTCCAGAAGAACGGCACGTCGTCGTAGCGGCGGCGCTCGCCGAGCATGTTGGCGGCGGCGATCACCCCATGCTGCTGGGCCAGGCGCCAGTGCTCGATGCGCACCGGGCGTCCGGCCAGGGGAAAGGTGGCGATATCACCGGCCGCCCACAGGCCGTCGGCGGCCTGCAGATGGGCATCCACCGTCAGCGAACGGTCCTCGGCCAGGGGCAGGTTTTGTAGGTAGCCGGTGGCCGGGCTGACGCCGGTGCCGAGCAGCACCAGCGGGGTTGGCAGGCGCTCGCCAGTGGCCAGCAACACGGCCTCGACCCGCTCCCGGCCTTCGAAGCCGCTCACCTCGGTCGGCCCGTGGAATACCACGCCCTTGCGCTCGTGCAGCTCGCGCAGGGTCTGACCGATGCGCTCGCCCAGCTGCCGGGCCAGCGGGATGGCGTGACGCGTGACCACATGCACCTGCAGGCCGTACTTGCGCAGGGCGCTGGCGGCCTCCAGGCCGATGAAACCATCGCCGACGATCACCACCGGCTGGCCTGGTTCGGCCAGGTCGAGCAGTTGCGCGGCATCCGTGCGCGAGCGCAGCACGCAGATGCCGGGCAACTGCACGCCGGGGAGTTCGGGGCGCCTGGGCTTGCCGCCGGTGGCCAGCAGGGCGGCGTCGTACTTCAGCTTCTGGCCGTCGGCCAGGGTGATCACGCGTTTGCCGGCATCCAGGGCGCGCACCTTGCCGTGCAGGCGCTGCAGCTGGCCGCGGCGCAGGGCGTCCGGGGCCAGCAGGGGCGGTACTTCGTCCACCGGCATCTGCCCGGCGATGACGAACTTGCTCAGGGCGGTGCGATCGTAGGCGTTCGGCTGTTCCTGGTCGATCCACAGCAGGCGCCCGGCAAAACCATGCTCGAGCAGGGTGGCGATGGCGGCCGAGCCGGCGGCGCCGGCGCCCACCACGACGAAGGTGCGGGCGTCGCTGTGGCGCGGTGGCGCTGTCTCGGACAGCGGCTGGTCGTCGACCCAGACCTGGCCGTCCTTGAGCTGCACGGCATGGCGGCGCAGGCCGGTCAGGGCCGGCGGCTCGCAGACCGCGCCCTCGTCCACGGCGAAGGCGGCCTTGTGCCAGGGGCAGACCAGCAGCCCGCCACAGACCGCGCCTTCCTCCAGGGGCGCGCCCTCATGCGGGCAGTCGGCCTGGTAGGCCTTCACCAACTCGCCCTGGCGCACCAGGACGATGTCCTCGGTGCCGGCCTGGACGCGCAGGGGGCGGTGTTCCTCGAGCTGGTCGAGGCTGGCCACGGCGTGCAGGGTCATGGCGGATCTCCTCAGGCGTTGTGTTTCATTTGACGCCTGCCATGGGTCCGGGCTGCGACGAGCCGACGATCGGAGATGGCCATTACAACTTTTCACAAAAACTTCAAATGAGACTAAATTGACTCAAATCGAATGTGCAAGTACCATTCGCGCCAAATTTAGTTAACGGCTCGGGTGAGTTCATGAGCAATTTGCGTGCAATAGGCGTGGCCAGCTGGCTGGCAGTGGCAGTAGCCCTGGCTGGCTGCGGGGCGGCCGACGAACAGCAGGTCGGCGCTGAAACGGCGTTTCCGGTGGAAATCGTGACCGTGGCCGCCGAGCCACTGGCCCTGGCCTCGACCTTGCCAGGTCGGGTCGAGCCGATGCGGGTGGCCGAGGTGCGTGCCCGGGTGGCCGGTATCGTCCTGCACAAGCGTTTCGAGGAAGGTGCCGACGTCAAGGCCGGCGATGTGCTGTTCCAGATCGACCCGGCGCCGTTCAAGGCGGCCCTGGCCCGCGTCGAGGCCGACTTGGCCCGGGCCCAGGCCGTGCAGCAGGAAGCCCAGGCGCGGGTAAAACGCTATGAGCCGCTGGTGAAGATCGAGGCGGTGAGCCAGCAGGACTTCGACAGCGCCACTGCCGAGCTGCGCAGCGCCCAGGCTGCCGTGCGTTCGGCCCAGGCCGACGTGCAGACCGCGCGCCTGAACCTGGGCTACGCCACGGTCACCGCGCCGATTTCCGGGCGCATCGGTCGCGCCCTGGCCACCGAAGGCGCGCTGGTCGGGCAGGGCGATGCCACGCTGATGGCGCGTATCCAGCAGCTCGACCCAATCTATGTCGACTTCACCCAGTCCGCGGCCGACGCCCTGCGCCTGCGCCAGGCCCTCAAGGACGGCGCCCTGGGTGGCGGCAACGACAAGGCGCTGACCGCCCAGGTGGAAGGCACCGACTACCAGCGCCAGGGCGCGCTGATGTTCACCGATGTTGCGGTCGACCGTGGTACCGGCCAGGTCACCCTGCGCGGGCGCTTCGACAATGCCGACGGCATTCTCCTGCCGGGCATGTACGTGCGCGTGCGCACCCCCCAGGGCACCGACCAGCAGGCCATCCTGGTGCCGCAGCGGGCGGTGCAGCGCGGCAGCGACGGCGAGGCACGGGTGATGGTGGTGGGCACCGGCAGCCTGGCCGAGGCGCGCAGCGTGCGCACCGGCGTGATGCAGGGTTCGCGTTGGCAGGTCGTCGAAGGCCTGCGCAGCGGCGACCAGGTCATCGTCGGCAGCCCGGCCGGCCTGGCCCCGGGCATGCCCGTGGTGCCGGCGCAGGCGCAGCCGGTCGCGGCGAAATAAGGCGAGGGTAGCGAGATGTCCAAGTTCTTCATCAATCGGCCGAACTTCGCCTGGGTCGTGGCGCTGTTCATTTCCCTGGCCGGCCTGCTGGTGATCCCGGCGTTGCCGGTGGCCCAGTACCCCAGCGTGGCACCGCCACAGATTTCCATCACCGCCAGCTACCCGGGCGCTTCGGCCAAGGTGCTGGTGGAGTCGGTGACCAGCATCATCGAGGAGTCGCTCAACGGCGCCAAGGGCCTGCTGTACTACGAGTCCACCAACAACTCCAACGGCGTCGCCGAGGTGCTGGTGACCTTCGAGCCCGGCACCGAACCGGACATGGCCCAGGTCGACGTGCAGAACCGCCTGAAGAAGGCCGAGGCACGCATGCCCCAGGCAGTGCTGACCCAGGGCCTGAAGGTGGAGCAGGCCAGCTCCGGCTTCCTGCTGATCTACGCCCTGACCAGCAAGGCCGGCGACCGCGGCGACACCACGGCCCTGGCCGACTACGCCGCGCGCAATATCAACAACGAACTGCTGCGCGTGCCGGGCGTGGGCAAGCTGCAGTTCTTCGCCTCCGAAGCGGCCATGCGGGTCTGGGTCGATCCGCAGAAACTGGTGGGCTATGGCCTGTCCATCGACGACATCAACTACGCCATCCGTGGCCAGAACGTCCAGGTGCCGGCCGGCAGCTTCGGCAGCACGCCGGGGGCCAGCGAGCAGGAGCTGACCGCGACCCTGGCGGTACAGGGCACCCTCGATACTCCCGAGGCCTTCGCCGGTATCGTCCTGCGCGCCAACCCGGACGGCTCCAGCGTGCGCCTGGGCGATGTCGCGCGCCTGGCCATCGGTAGCGAGAACTACAACCTGTCCTCGCGCCTGAACGGCCACCCGGCCGTAGCCGGCGCGGTGCAGCTGGCGCCCGGCGCCAACGCCATCCAGACCGCGACGCTGGTCAAGGAGCGCCTGGCCGAGCTTGCGCAGTTCTTCCCCGAGGGCGTCGAGTATTCGGTGCCCTACGACACCTCGCGCTTCGTCGACGTGGCCATCGAGAAGGTGATCCACACCCTGATCGAAGCCATGGTGCTGGTGTTCCTGGTGATGTTCCTGTTCCTGCAGAACGTGCGCTACACCCTGATCCCGTCGATCGTGGTGCCGGTGTGCCTGCTGGGCACGCTGATGATCATGAAGCTGCTCGGCTTCTCGGTGAACATGATGACCATGTTCGGCATGGTGCTGGCCATCGGCATCCTGGTGGACGATGCCATCGTGGTGGTGGAGAACGTCGAGCGCTTGATGGCCGAGGAGGGCCTGTCGCCGGTGGACGCGACCATCAAGGCGATGGGGCAGGTGTCCGGGGCGATCATCGGTATCACCCTGGTCTTGGCGGCGGTGTTCCTGCCGCTGGCGTTCATGTCAGGTTCCGTGGGGGTGATCTACCAGCAGTTCTCGGTGTCGCTGGCGGTGTCGATCCTGTTCTCCGGCTTCCTCGCCCTGACTTTCACCCCGGCGCTGTGCGCCACGCTGCTCAAGCCGGTGCCCCACGGTCACCACGAGAAAGGCGGTTTCTTCGGCGCCTTCAACCGCGCCTTCGCCCGCGTGACCGAGCGTTACTCGGTAATGAACAGCGTCCTGGTGGCCCGCGCCGGGCGCTGGATGCTGGCCTACGTCGGTATCCTGGTGGTGCTCGGCTATTCCTACCTGCGTCTGCCTGAGGCCTTCGTGCCGGCGGAAGACCTGGGCTACAGCATCGTCGACGTGCAACTGCCGCCGGGCGCCAGCCGGGTGCGTACCGACCACACCGCCGAGGCGCTGGAGCAATTCCTGATGTCCCGCGAGGCGACGGCCAGTTCGTTCATCGTCAGCGGCTTCAGCTTCTCGGGCCAGGGTGACAACGCCGCGCTGGCGTTCCCTACCTACAAGGACTGGTCCGTGCGCGGCCCCGAGCAATCGGCGGAGGCGGAAACCGCTGCCATCAACGCCCAGTTCGCGGCCAATGGCGACGGCACCATCACCGCGGTCATGCCGCCGCCGATCGACGGCCTGGGCAACTCCGGCGGTTTCGCCCTGCGCCTGATGGACCGTGGCGGCCTGGGGCGCGAAGCGCTGCTGGCGGCCCGCGACCAGCTGCTGGCCCGCGCCAACGGCAACCCGGTGATCCTCTACGCGATGATGGAAGGCCTGGCCGAGGCGCCGCAGCTGCGCGTGCAGATCGACCGCGAGAAGGCCCGCGCCCTGGGCGTGAGCTTCGAAACCATCAACAGCACCCTGGCCACCGCTTTCGGTTCGGCGGTGATCAACGACTTCACCAACGCCGGGCGCCAGCAGCGCGTGGTGGTGCAGGCCGAGCAGGGCGAGCGCATGACCCCGGAAAGCGTGCTGCGCCTGTATGCGCCCAACGCCAGTGGCGAGCAGGTGCCGTTCAGCGCCTTCGTCACCACGAAATGGGAAGAGGGCCCGGTGCAGCTGGTGCGCTACAACGGCTATCCGTCGATCCGCATCGCCGGTGATGCCGCGCCCGGCCACAGCACCGGCCAGGCGATGGCCGAGATGGAGCGTCTGGTCAGCGAACTGCCGCCTGGCATCGGCTATGCCTGGACGGGCCTGTCGTACCAGGAGAAGGTCTCCAGCGGCCAGGCCACGGCCTTGTTCGCCCTGGCCATCCTGGTGGTGTTCCTGCTGCTGGTGGCGCTGTACGAAAGCTGGGCGATCCCGCTGACGGTGATGCTGATCGTGCCGATCGGCGCCCTGGGCGCGGTATGGGCGGTGATGCTTACCGGGCTGCCTAATGACGTGTACTTCAAGGTCGGCCTGATCACCATCATTGGCCTGGCGGCGAAGAACGCCATCCTGATCGTCGAGTTCGCCAAGGAACTGTGGGAGAAGGGCTACAGCCTGAGCGACGCCGCCATCGAGGCCGCGCGCCTGCGTTTCCGCCCGATCGTGATGACCTCCATGGCCTTCATCCTCGGCGTGGTGCCGCTGGCCATCGCCACCGGCGCCGGCGCGGCCAGCCAGCGCGCCATCGGTACCGGGGTGATCGGCGGCATGCTCAGCGCCACCTTGCTGGGCGTGGTGTTCGTGCCGATCTGTTTCGTATTCGTGCTTAAGCTGCTCAAGCGCAAGCCAGCCCCCGTGCAACACGCTGTCGAGGTAACCCAGTGATGCTCATGCGCAATCTTGCAATTCCGTTCGCGCTGGCCGTCACCTTGGTCGGCTGCTCCCTGGCACCGACCTACCAGCGCCCCGAGGCGCCGGTGGCGGCCGCGTGGGGCGATGCCGCCGGCCATCACGGCCAGGCGGTGGAGCAGTTGGACTGGCAGGCGTTTATCGTCGACCCGTCCCTGCGCCAGCTGGTGGGCACCGCGCTGGACAACAACCGTTCGCTGCGCCAGACCCTGCTGGATATCGAGCAGGCCCGCGCCCAGTACCGTATCCAGCGTGCCGACCGGGTGCCGGGCTTGAATGCCGGGGCTTCCGGCAACCGCCAGCACTTGCCGGCGGACCTGTCGAGCAATGGTCGCGAGGGTGTCAGCAGTACTTACCAGGTGGGCCTGTCGCTGCCCGAATACGAAGTTGACCTGTTTGGCCGGGTGAAAAGCCTGAGTGACGCGGCCCTGGAACAGTACCTGGCCACCGAGGAAGTTGGCCGTGCCGCGCGCATCGCCCTGATCGCCGAAGTGAGTCAGGCCTACCTGACCCTGGACGGCGCCGAGCGGCGCCTGGCGCTGACCCGCCAGACCCTGGCCAGCCGCGAGGATTCGCTGGCCCTGGTCGGCCAGCGGCGTGGCGCCGGCACGGCCACGGCGCTGGATCATCAGGAGGCGCTGGGGCTGGTCGAACAGTCGCGGGCCGAGCTGGAAGGCATCGTGCGCGAGCAGCGCCAGGCCTACAACGCCCTGGTGTTGCTGCTGGGCAGCGCGGACGCGGCCAAGGCGATTCCGGCCGAGCGTGGCGAGGCGCCGCTGGTCCTGCAGGATATCGCTCCGGGCGCGCCGTCGGCGCTGCTCGAGCGCCGCCCGGACATTCTCGCCGCCGAACATCGGCTGCGGGCACGTAACGCCGATATCGGCGCGGCGCGGGCGGCGTTCTTCCCGCGGATCAGCCTGACCGGCAGCTTCGGTACTTCCAGTGCACAGATGTCCGGGCTGTTCGACGGTGGTTCGCGCAGCTGGAGCTTCATGCCGCAGCTGTCGCTGCCGCTGTTCGATGCCGGGCGCAACAAGGCCGGCCTGAGCCTGGCCGAGGCGCGCAAGGATTCGGCGGTGGCGGCCTATGAGGGCACGATCCAGACCGCCTTCCGCGAAGTCGCCGACGCCCTGGCCGCCACCGACACCCTGCGCCGCGAGGAAGCGGCGCGCCGGGCCCTGGCCGACACCAGCCGGGCGACCGTGGCGCTGGCCAAGGCGCGCTACGAGGGCGGCGTGGACAGCCACCTGCGTTACCTGGATGCGCAGCGCAGCGGTTATGTCAACGAAGCGGCCTTCATCCAGGCCAGCACCCAGCGCCAGCTGGCGTTGGTCGATCTGTTCCGCGCCCTGGGCGGTGGCTGGCCGGACAAGGGCTGAAAGACTCCTTTGGTTGGGGATTCCAACCGCTTGGCCCCGGGGGATCTTTGCCCCGGGGCCTTTTTTATTTGGGCTTACATAATCTGTGTAGGAGCGGCCTTGTGCCGCGAAAGGGCCGCGTAGCGGCCCCGGCAATATCCGCCTCGCCACGAGATCCTGGGGCTGCTTTGCAGCCCTTTCGCGGCACAAGGCCGCTCCTACAGAGGGTCGTGGACAGGCTAATCCTGCAGCAGATCCGGGCTGTTGAAGTTGCTCAATCGCGGATCGTCCTCTATACACTCCAGCCCCTGGACGCTCGCCTGCAGCAAGGCTTTCTGCAAACTCCGCTCACCCGCCTGCCAGGCCTGCTCCAGCAGCGGCAGCAACCGTCGCGGCAACACACTGAACATCGGCTGCCAGTAGCCACCTTGGCGCACCATGGCCGCCCTGTCGTGGGCCACCGCCAGGGCCAGCAGGTCCTCGATCAAGGCCCGGTCGATCCGTGGTGCATCGCAGGCCAGCAGCACTAACCACTCATGCCGCGCCACCTTGAGCCCGCTGATGACCCCGGCCAGTGGGCCGGGAAAGTCCGCTTCGGCATCGCAGACGAGCTGGTCGGCATACGCTGCATAGGCCGCCTGGTTGCGGTTGCAGGAAATCACCAGGTCATCGCTGAGCGGCCGCACGGCACGTTGCACATGGGCCACCAACGGCTCGCCGCGCCAGGCCACCAGGCCCTTGTCGCGGCCGCCCATGCGCTGGCCGCGACCACCGGCGAGGATGAGGATGGAACAGGGGGGGAGGGCGTCAGGCATGAAAAAGGGTTCCGGGCAGTCAATGCCGGGAACCCTCCCATTTACCGCGGGGCTTGTCCAGTCAGGCCTCGCCGGTGGCTGCCTCGGCTGTCCGTGTGCGGCCACGCCCGGCCAGGCGCATCACCACGACAAAGAACACCGGCACGAACACCACGGCGAAAGTGGCGCTGAGCATGCCGCCGATCACCCCGGTGCCGATCGCCTGCTGGCTGGCCGAGCTGGCGCCGCTGGCGATGGCCAGGGGCACCACGCCGAGGATGAACGCCAGCGAGGTCATCACGATCGGGCGCAGGCGCAGGCGCGCGGCCTGGATCGCCGCGTCCACCGCGTCGTGCCCCTGGTCCACCAGGTCCTTGGCGAACTCGATGATCAGGATGGCGTTCTTCGCCGACAGGCCGATCAGGGTGATCAGGCCGACCTTGAAGAACACATCGTTGGGCATCCCGCGCAGGGTCACGGCCAGTACCGCGCCGAGCACACCCAGGGGCACCACCAGCAGCACTGCGGTGGGGATCGACCAGCTTTCGTACAGCGCCGCCAGGCACAGGAACACCACCAGCAGCGACAATGCCATCAGCAGCGGCGCCTGGCTGCCGGACAGCCGCTCCTGCAGCGACAGGCCGGTCCACTCCAGGCCGGAGCCGGCCGGCAGCTGGGCGACCAGGCGCTCGACCTCGGCCATGGCCTCGCCCGAGCTGAAGCCGGCCGCCGGCTCGCCGGAGATCGACACCGCCGGGTAGCCGTTGTAGCGGGTCAGTTGCACCGGGCCGGACTGCCAGTGGGCCGTGACGAAGGCGCCCAGGGGCACCATCTTGCCGCTGTTGTTGCGCACGTGGATCTTCAGCAGGTCCTCGACCTGGCTGCGCCGGTCGCCTTCGGCCTGCACCACCACCCGCTGCATGCGGCCCTGGTTGGGGAAGTCGTTGACGTAGTTGGAACCCACCGCGGTATCGAGCACAGCGCCGATGTCGGCAAACGACACGCCCAGGGCATTGGCCTGGCGCCGATCGATTTCCAGCTCCACCTGGGGGCTTTCGGCCAGCGAGGCTTCGCGCACGTTGACCAGCACCTTGCTCTTGCGCGCGGCCTCCAGCAGTTGGTCGCGGGCCTCCATGAGCGCGGTGTGGCCCATGCCGCCACGGTCCTGCAGGCGGAACTCGAAGCCGGTCGACTCGCCCAGGCCGTCCACCGGCGGCGGCAGCACCGCGTAGGCGATGGCGTCCTTGAGCTGGGTGAAGGCCACGGTGGCGCGGTCGGCGATGGACTGCGCGCTGTCGTCGCCACCGCGTTCGGACCAGTCCTTGAGCGTTGTGAAGGCCAGCGCCGCGTTCTGCCCGCTGCCGGAGAAGCTGAAACCGAGGATCAGCGTGGTGTTGGCCACGCCCGGCTCTTCGGCGTTGTGCGCCTCGATCTGCTGCGCCACCTCGATGGTACGGGCCTGGCTGGCACCGGGCGGCAGCTGGATATCGGTGATGGTGTAGCCTTGGTCCTCGGTGGGCAGGAAGGCGGTGGGCAACTGGCTGAAGCCGTAGCCGAGCACCGCCAGCAGCACGGCATACACCAGCAGGTAGCGACCGCTGCGGGCCAGGGCATGGGTCACCCAGCGCTGGTAGCCGTTGCTCATGCCCTCGAAGCGGCGGTTGAACCAGCCGAAGAAGCCCTTGCGCTCATGGTGCTCGCCCTTTTTCAGGGGCTTGAGCAGGGTGGCGCACAGCGCCGGGGTCAGGCTCAGGGCGAGGAACGCCGAGAACAGGATCGACACCGCCATCGACACCGAGAACTGCTGGTAGATCACGCCCACCGAGCCCTTCATGAAGGCCATCGGCAGGAACACCGCCACCAGCACCAGGGTGATGCCGACGATGGCGCCGCTGATCTGGCCCATGGCCTTGCGTGTGGCCTCTTTCGGTGGCAGGCCTTCCTCGGCCATGATCCGCTCGACGTTCTCCACCACGACGATGGCGTCGTCGACCAGGATGCCGATGGCCAACACCATGCCGAACAGGGTCAGCACGTTGATCGAGAAGCCCAGCGCGTTCATCACCGCGAAGGTGCCCATCAGCGCCACCGGCACCACCAGGGTCGGGATCAGGGTGTAACGGAAGTTCTGCAGGAACAGGAACATCACCGCGAACACCAGCACCATTGCCTCGACCAGGGTGTTGATCACCTGCTTGATCGAGACCTTGACGAACGGCGAGGTGTCATAGGGGATGTCGTACTTCACGCCGGCCGGGAAGTAGCGCGCCAGCTCGTCGAGCTTCTGCTTGACCAGGCCTGCGGTTTCCATGGCGTTGGCGCCGGGCGACAGCTTGACGCTGAAGGCGCTGGTGGCCTTGCCGTTCAGGCGCGTGCCGTACTGGTACTCCTGGGCGCCGATCTCGACCCGGGCGACATCGCCGACGGTGACGGTCGAGCCGTCGGTGTTGGCGCGCAGGACGATGGCGGCGAATTCCTCGGGGGTGCTCAACTGGCCCTTGACCACCACGTTGGCGGTGATCTCCTGGGTCGGCCGGCTGGGCAGGTCACCGATGCTGCCGGGGGCGACCTGGGCGTTCTGCGCGGCGATGGCCTCGGCCACGTCGTTGGGCGTGAGGTTGAAGCCGACCAGCTTGGCCGGGTCGATCCAGATGCGCATGGCCCGCTCCGAGCCGTACAGCTGCGCCTTGCCGACGCCCTTGATGCGGCGGATCTCGTTCATCACGTTGCGCGCGAGGATGTCCGACAGGGCGATCTCGTCGAGGCTGCCGTCCTCGGAGGTGAGGGTGGCCAGCAGCAGGAAGCCGGTGGACACCTTCTCCACCTGCAGGCCTTGCTGGGTCACCGGGCGCGGCAGGCGCGACTCGATCACCTTGAGGCGGTTCTGCACGTCGACCTGGGCCATGTCCGGGTTGGTGCCCGGCTGGAAGCTGGCGGTGATGGTGGCGCTGCCCAGGCTGCTCTGCGACTCGAAGTAGAGCAGGTTGTCGGCACCGTTGAGCTCCTGCTCGATGATGCTGACCACGCTCTCGTCCATGGTCGCCGCCGAGGCGCCCGGATAGACGGCGTAGATTTCCACCTGCGGCGGCGCCACGTCGGGGTACTGGGCCACCGGCAGCTGCGGGATGGCCAGGGCGCCGACCAGGAGGATGAACAGGGCGACCACCCAGGCGAATACCGGGCGGTCGATGAAGAACTGCGGCATGGATCAGGCCCTCATTGGCCGGTGTGTTGGGCGACCGCGGAGGCGCCCGGTTGCTCGTCGACCTGGACCTGGTCGCCGGCCTTGACGTGTTGCAGGCCCTCGACCACCACGCGATCGCCGGGGGCCAAGCCCTCGCTGACGATCCAGCGATCACCCTGGGCGCTGCCCAGCACCACCTGGCGTTCGCTGATGCGCGCCTGCTGGTCGACCAGCAGCACCTTGGGCACGCCGGCGCTGTCGCGCAGGATGGCGCGCTGCGGCACGCTGATGCCCTGGGGCTGCACCGCCTGGTCCAGGCGCACGCGCACGTAGCTGCCCGGCAGCAGGTCGAGGTCGGGGTTGGGGAACTCGCTGCGCAGGGTGATCTGGTTGGTGCTCGGGTCGACGCTGATGTCCGAGAACAGCAGCTTGCCGGCCAGCGGGTAGGCGCTGCCGTCGTCCTGGATCAGCGTGGCCTTGACCTGGTCCTGGCCGACCTGGCGCAGTTCGCCGGCGCGCAAGGCACGGCGCAGGGCATTGAGCTCGCGGGTCGACTGGGTGACGTCGGCATGGATCGGGTTCAGCTGCTGGATGGTGGCCAGCGGCGTGGTCTCGCTCTGCCCGACCAGCGCGCCCTCGGTCACCAGGGCGCGGCCGATGCGCCCGGAGATCGGCGCGGTGACGGTGGCGTAGCCCAGGTTCAGGCGTGCCCGTTCCAGCGCCGCCTTGGCTTCGCCGACCGCGGCATCGGCCTGGAGGAAGGCGGCGCGGGCGTTGTCATACTCCTGGCGGCTGACCGCCTTGTCGTCGACCAGCTCGCGGTAGCGCTGTTCCTGCAGGCGGGCCTGGTACAGGGTCGCCTCGGCCTTGGCCAGGGTGGCGCGGGCGCTGTCGAAGTCGGCCTTGAACGGCGCCGGGTCGATCAGGAACAAGACGTCGCCCTGTTTCACGTCGCTGCCTTCGCGGTACACCCGCTTGAGCACCACGCCGGCCACCCGGGCGCGTACCTCGGCGGTACGCGGCGCGAGGATGCGGCCGCTCAGTTCAGTGCTGATCGCCAATGGCTGCACGGCCAGGGTCTCGACCCGGACCTGGGAAGGCGGGGCCTGTTCTTCCTGTTCGGCGGCGTCGTTGCAACCGGCCAGGGAAAGGGTCATCAGCGCCAGCAGCGCCAAGGGGCGCAGGCGCGAAGGGCAGGGAATGGACATACGGATCTTCCAGGTTTGATCCAGCGTATGCTAAAGCAGCCGTTCGGGTGGCGGCTGTTAAGCTGTGTTGGGCGTATGTGAAAAAGTGTGAACAATCGGCGGTGGCCCGCGCGGGATTCTATATCCTGCCTTACTTCAATCTTTCGTCAAATCCCCTTATGCCGAACATTCTCCTGGTCGAAGACGACAGCGCGTTGTCCGAACTGATCGCCAGCTACCTGCAACGCAACGATTTCCATGTCCGGGTGATTGCCCGCGGCGACCATGTGCTGGACGAGTTCCGTCGGCAGAAGCCGGACCTGGTGATCCTCGACCTGATGCTGCCGGGCCTCGACGGCCTGCAGGTGTGCCGCCTGCTGCGCCAGGAAACCCAGGGCCTGCCGATCCTCATGCTGACTGCCCGTGACGACAGCCACGACCAAGTGCTGGGGCTTGAAATGGGCGCCGACGACTACGTCACCAAGCCTTGCGAGCCGCGGGTGCTGCTGGCCAGGGTACGCACCCTGCTGCGCCGCAGCAGCGTCAACGAGCCGCGCCTGGACAGCGACCTGATCCAGGTCGGCGGCCTGCGCATCGACCTGGCCGAGCGCACGGTCAGCTGGCGCGGCGAGGAGGTGGAACTGTCCAGCGGCGAGTACAACCTGCTGGTGGTGCTGGCGCGCAATGCCGGCGAGGTGATGAGCCGCGACCGCATCCTCCAGCAGTTGCGCGGCATCGAGTTCAACGGCACCGACCGCTCGGTGGACGTGGCCATCTCCAAGCTGCGCCGGCGCTTCGACGACAGCGCCGGCGAGGCGCGCAAGATCAAGACCGTGTGGGGCAAGGGGTATCTGTTCAGCCGGGTCGAGTGGGAGTACTGACAGCCCATGCTCAAGATCCTGGTGCGGCTGTACCTGGTGATCATCGTCGCCTATGCCGGGGCGATCGCGCTCATCCCCGACACCATCGTCGGGCTGTTCCATGAGCGCTTCATGGCCTACAACCTCGAGCAGGCCAAGGGCGTGCAGACCCTGATAGTGCGCCAGTTCCAGCAGGCGCCACGGGAACAGTGGCCGGCAGTGGAGAAAGACCTGGCCGGGGTGTTCAAGCCGCTGCAAGTGCGCCTGCTGCGCATGGACGAGGCCGACCTGAGCGCAGAGGAGAAAGCCCGGCTCGAGCACGGCCTGTACGCGGTGCGCATGGCCGACTGGGGCTACTACGAAACGGTGCTGGCGCCGCTGGATTCGCAATGGCTGGTGCGCCTGCACTCGCCGGACGACCCGCTGGACATCAACGTGCTGTCCTGGGGCGTGACCGTGCTGATCGGCGCGGCCATGCTCGGCTGCCTGCTGCTGTGGGTATGGCCGCATTGGCGCGACCTCGAACGGCTCAAGGAAACCGCCCGGCGCCTGGGGCGCGGCGAGATGTCCGAGCGTACCTGTATTTCACCACGTTCGAACATCGGTGAGCTGGCCGGAGTGTTCGACACCATGGCCAGCGACCTGGAGCGCCAGGTCAACCAGCAGCGCGAACTGCTCAACGCGGTCTCCCACGAGTTGCGCACACCGCTGACCCGTCTGGACTTCGGCCTGGTGCTGCTGTTCGACGAGGTGCCGCCGGCCAGCCGCAAGCGTCTGCTGGGGTTGGTGGGGCATGTGCGTGAGCTGGACGAGCTAGTACTCGAGTTGCTGTCCTACAGCCGCCTGGACAGCGTCGACCAGGCCCGCGAGCGGGTCGAGGTGTCGTTGCTGGAGCTGGTGGACAGCGTGCTCGGCAGCTTCGCCGAGGAGCTCGACAACCGTGGCATCCGCTGGGAGGTGCGCTGCGAAACCGACCTGCCGCGTTTCGTCCTCGACCCGCGGCTGACCGCCCGCGCCGTGCAGAACCTGGTGCGCAACGCCATGCGCTATTGCGATGAAAGCCTGCTGCTGCGCCTGCGCCGGGAAGAAGACGGCGCCTGCCTGGTGACCGTGGAGGACGACGGCATCGGTATTCCGGTCGAGGAGCGTGAGCGGATCTTCCAGCCGTTCTATCGCCTGGACCGCAGCCGTGATCGCAATACCGGTGGGTTCGGCTTGGGGTTGGCGATCAGCCGGCGGGCCATCGAAGGGCAGGGCGGCACGCTGACCGTGGCGCAGTCGGCGTTGGGTGGGGCGCAGTTCAGGATTCGCTTGCCCGCAAGGTGATGCAGCGCCTGGGCTGGCCTCATCGCGGGGCAAGCCCGCTCCCACGCTGGTGATGATGGCAGGTATTGGTGGCTGGCGTGGGAGCGGGCTAGCCCCGCGATGTTCATTGTCCTGACAGGCTTGCCGACCAGGTCACGAAGCGGTCCTTGCCGGTGTGCTTGGCCTCGTACAACGCTTGGTCCGCCCTGATCAGCGCCAGGCTCAGGGTATCGCCGCTGTCGATCCGGGCCAGGCCGATGCTGATGGTCACTGGATGCTCGCCGAGGTCCTCGCGTACCCGCCGGCACAGCGCGGCGACTTGCTGCTCGGCAGCGGCCTCGTCCAGCCCCTGGAAGAAGATCGCGAATTCCTCGCCACCCAGCCGGGCGAACTCGTAGCCGGTCATCGCCGCCTTGATATGCGCCGCCACGCGCTTGAGCACTTCGTCGCCGATGTCATGGCCGAAGCGGTCGTTGACCTGCTTGAAATTGTCGATGTCGATCATCGCCAGGAACTGCCCCGCACCCGTCTGGCGCAGCTGCTTTTCGGCCTTGGCCATGAACGAACGGCGGTTGGGGATTTCGGTCAGGGCGTCGATGTAGGCCTGCTCCAGCAGCACCTTGGTCAGGTAGAAGTTGTGCAGCTTGGCCTGGCGGATGCGCAGGTAGCTGTAGATCACCAGGCCGCTGAGGAACACCGCGTAGCTGAGCAGCATCGCGCCCTCGAGCTCCAGGGCCTCGATACGCGTGTGGTAGAAGGGGTTGAGCATGAGCCAGGTGATGGCCATGGCGCAGAAGAACGACCAGCGCCGCACCGGCAGCACCGACACGGTGTACAGCACGGTCGAGACGCCGAGCACCAGCCACACCGGGCGCAGGACGATCGGAATGCCCTCGATCACCAGGCGCATGGCCAGGGTGATCACCGCCACGAACAACAGGTTGAGCACGTCGAAATGCTGGCTCTTGCGGGTGAAGCCCAGCACCACGCAGAGGCTGCAAAGCAGGGCGATGAACATCCCGGACAGCCAGGTGAAGCCCTGGCCGCCGAGGTAGCTGACGATCAGGTCGAAGATCAGCCAGATGGCGATGCCGATGCAGAAGATCAGCAGGCAGAAGCGGCGCATCGCCTCGAATTCATGCTGGCGAAACTCGGCGCGCAAGGCGGCGGGGGCGACCTGTTGGCGGATATGGGCTTCGAGGGTTTTGTACATGGGGATGCTGTCTGTGGCCGTGTAGGAGCGGCCTTGTGCCGCGAAAGGGCCGCGCAGCGGCCCCAGGATTTCAGCGGTCATGCAAATATTGTCGGGGCCGCTTCGCGGCCCTTTCGCGGCACAAGGCCGCTCCTACAGCGAGTCCGGTTTCAGCACATCCGTGGCCCAGGGCCGATAGCGCAGGGCGAACACGGTTTCGGCGTGGCATCCCCCAATCAACCCCGGCTGCGCCGGTTCCGCGCGGAACGGTTGCCCAGGCTGGCTGACCTGGCGAAAGGCCTCGCGCACGATACCCACCCGACAGGGTAGGGCCTGTTCATAACCCTGGCGCACCAGCGGCGCCAGGCGACCGGTGCCGGCGCCGTCCTGCCACCACACGTTCAGGCCAAGGCTCGCCAGTTGGTCCAGCCACGCGCCATTGACCCGTGGCGACAGCTGGCCGGCGCTGAAGGCGCTGATGTGCAGGGGCTTGTCCAGTTGCCGGTTGAACGCCTGTAACTGCGTGTAGAGCGCATCGCGCCTGGCCGCATCGCGAAAGTGCAGGTCGTCCAGCTCCAGCGGCAGGTACCAGCCGGACACCGGCAGCGCCCAGTCGGCCTTGAGCTGCTGGTACTGGGTAAGGGAACGGCCCAGCTGTGCCTTGAAGTAGCTGTTCAGGCCTTCGCCATCGAGTTGTTCGAGCCGCTGGTAGTAAGCCGGGTCCATGTACAGCCCCAACACCAGCTCCAGCCCCTGGGCCTGCGCCTCGCGCAGACTGCCGGCAAGCCAGCCGTTGGCGCCGCCGAAGTCGCTGTCGCCGTAGGCGCTCCACTGCACGATCAGGGTCTTGCCACCCTGGGCCTTGGTGGCGCGCCACAGTTGTTGCCACTGGGCGGGGGTGACGTTGGCATCACGGTTGAGCGGCTGGTAGAACAGGCGCTGGTCGGCCTGGACGGGCAGGCACAGGGCGAGCAGGCAGATGGCCAGGAAGGTACGCATCAGAAGTTCATCTCCACACCCAGCAGCACGCCATTGGCGCGCTCGTAGAGGTTGCCGCCCAGTGCCTGCTGGTACTCGGCGCGCACTTTCAGCGAGCCACGGTAGGCGTTGTAGCGGTCTTCGTCGAACCACCACTGCCAGCGCACGCCGACCCCGGCGCGGGCATCCTGGCGCCAGTCGTTGCTCGGGTCCTGGCTTGAAAACTCGAGAAAACCGTAGGGCATGACCGTCTGCGGCGACTGGCCGGGCAGTTTCCAGGCATGGCCCTGCTGGAAGCGCGACAGCCAGGCATGATCGCCGGCCCGGGTCCACCAGGCGGCGTCCAGATAAAGGAAACGCTCGTCCCAGTCGTCCTCGTCGATGCGCCAGTCATTGCGGTACCGGCCCTGGTCGAGGAACGAGGCGGTGGCGCGCAGCAGCAGGTCGTTGCTCGATTCGGCGTTGTGCCGCAGGTCGCCCCAGTTGCCGCCGACCTTGGCTGGGCTGAGCAGCTCGCCCAGGCTCAGGCCGCTGTAGTGCGTGCTGTCGATCTGGCGCTGGTGGTAGAGCTCGGCGTACAGGTTGAGGTTGGCCTGGCCGAGCGGCTTGTAGCGCAGGCCGACGCCGGTGCCCATGCTCTGGGCGTAGTCGGTGCGGCTCTGGCCACCGAACAGCACGCGTCCATACACCGACAGGGTGCTGCCGTTGCGGCTGGGCTCCTCGCCCAGGGCGTGGTCCCACATCGCCAGTTGCACGTTCTGCGATTGCGCCCGGCGCGAACTGCTGGCGCGCGCGCCGTCGTCGAGGAACTTGTCGTTGGTCGAGGTGCCGGCTGGCGACCAGGTGCTGGCCAGGGTGATGCTGTCGCGGCGCGACAAGGTTTCATGGGCGCGGCGCTGGCGGTACTTGCGCGCCTCCAGGCTGCCGTACTCGTCGTCGCCGTCGACCAGGTTGCGCTCCACGTCCAGCACCCGGCGCAGTTCGCGGCGGGCCGAGGCGCTGTCCTCGGCTTCGTCGTAGCGCAGGGCCAGGGTCTCGCCCAGGCGGTAGTCCTCGGGGAAGTCGCGGGTGGCGCGTTCCAGGTAGGGAATGGACTGTCGCCGTTGCTGCTTGTCCGCCGAGCCGGCCAGGCGCATGCCATAGTCGGCGCGGTAGCGCGGCTGGTCCGGCGCCAGGCGCACGGCCTCGGCCAGCCAGGCAGTGCTCTGGGCGCTGTCGCCGGCCTGCTGGGCAGTGCCGGCGGCGGCGTAGTAATGATCGGCGCGCGGGGTATGGCGCAGGGCTTCGCGCTGGAACGCCAGTGCCTGCTGGGCGTCGCCCTGGCGCTGGGCAATGGCGGCGCCCAGCGCCCAGTCGTCGGCGTTGCGGTGCGCGGCCGCGTCCCAGAGGCGGCGGGCGGCGTTGGCGTCGCCGGCGTTCAAGGCACCACGCGCCGCGGTCAGGCGAGCATTGTCGGTCCAGGCGTCGGCCGGCAGGCTGTTCCAGATCGGCAGCGCCGCCTCGGAGTCGCCCGAGGCCTCCAGCGCGTAGGCCAGGGGCACGCGGCTTGCGGTGTCGCCCAGGCGTTCGGCGGCCTGGTAGTAGACCACGGCTTCGCCGGGCTGGTCGGGCATGGCGCAGCGGCCCAGGGCGCGATACTGCCCGGCTTCGCTCGGGGTGGCCGGGATGGCCTTGCGCACCGCGTCGCACTGGCCGGCCTCGGCCAGGCGGGCGAGCAGTTGGCCACGGGTGGCGGCATCCACGCGTGGTACCAAGGCGAGCATGCGCGGGGTGTCCAATGGGCCGTCATTGCGCGCATAGAGGTTGCCCAGGCGTTGTAGCAGCGAGGGCGTCAAACGCCCCTGGCGGCGGTCGTAGGCGTTTTCCAGCAACTGCCGGGCATGCTCGGTCTGGCCACGCTCGAGCAGCATGAATGTAGCTTGCTCCAGCGCCGCGAGGTCGCCGGTCTGGCGGTAGCGTTGTTCCCATTGCGCCGCCGTGCGCGGTTGTGGCGGCTGCGCGGGCTCGCCATACAGGCGCTGCTTGAGGATGGCGTAGCTGCGTGGATTGTCGCTTGCCTGGCACTGGCCGAGCTGCTCGCGGGCCAGCTTCAGGTCCTTGTGCGACAACCAGTCGACCGTCTCCAGGCACGGGCGCTGCAGTTCGTTGCTCAGCTGGCGCACCAGCGCCGCGTCGTCGCCTTCGCGGGCCAGCTCCCAGAGTTGCCGGCGTTGTTCGGGATGTTGCAGTTGCTCGGCGGGCAGGCTCTGTAGCCAACGCTCGGCCTGCTGGTTGTGGCCCATGGCGATGGCGCGGTTGGCCATGGCCAGGCGGGCGTGAGTCGCCGCTTCCTGGGAGGGCGCGCTGGCCAGCAGCTTGTTCAGGCCTTTTTCATCGACCTGCTGGATGTAGGCGTTGGCCAGGCGCTGCCAGTCCTGCGGCGGCAATTCGCCCTTGTCGGCCAGCGGTTGCAGCTGGTCGATGGTCTCGCCCCAGTTGCGCAGTTGCTCGGCAAAGTTGGCCCGGGTCATGCGCAGCACCATGCCGTCGTCGCGCACCGGCAACTGGTTGAGCCATTCCAGGGCCTTGCTCGCGCCACCGAACTTGGCCAGGCTGACGCTGTAGGCCTGCCACAGGCGTACCCGTTGCTGGCCCTGGCTGTCGGCGAGCCAGGCCTCCACCTGGCTCGCCGCGGGCGGGTCCTGCTCGATCCAGGTCAGGCGCAGTTCGAGCAGGGCGTCGGCGTGCTCGGGGTTGTCGTCGAGGTCCTCGGCGATGGCCTCGGCCTCCTTGTAGCGGCGTTGATGAGCCAAGGCCTCGGCCAGCAGGGCGCGGGCCTCGTTGTTGTTGGGCACGCGCCCCAGTACATGGCGGGTCAGGCGCTCGACTTCCGTCCAGTTGTCCTTCTGCGCCTCCCGGTAGCCACGCTCCATGAAGGGGTAGCTGGTGAAGCGCTGGAAGTCGGTCATCGGCTTGGTCGGCGCGGCCAGGGTGGTAGAACACAGCAGCAGGCTGGCGAGGGTCAGGGAAAGACGGGGCGTCATGCCACCTCCCGGGTCAGTTCATAGGCGGCCTGCTGTTCGCTGGCCTGCTCGGCGAGGGCTTGCTGCAGCACCTCTTCGGTGATGATGCCGCGGGCGATCAGGTGCTCGCCCAGGCTCTGCTGCTCGGGGTTGAAGTCGATCAGCGCCTGGTTGAACAGGGTCGCCGGCACCATGCCGCGCACCTGCAGCAGCGTGCCGAGCATCACCTGGTGGATGCCGACCTGCTCCAGCAGCGTGGCGTCATCCTGATGGCGTTCGAGCACCGCGAGCATTTCGCGGGTCTCGGGCTTCTGCCAGGGGCTTGGGTAGTGGTAGCGCAGGCCCAGGGTGACCCGGCCCTGCGGCGCCAGGCGGGCGCGCACCGGGCGCTTGAGCTGGCGGCTGATCACGCCGAGCGAGACCTGGCTGACCGGGCTCTCGCTGGCCAGCACCAGGGTGTCGCCGTCCTCGTCCACCGGCAGCACGCCGTAGTGGGTGGCGAGCTTGCGCGGCAGCTTGGCGATCAACGCTGGCTCAATCTTGAACGGGTTCAGCGGCGCCCAGGGCAGGTCCAGCTGTTCGGCCAGGGTCTCGACCAGTTGCTCGCTGTTCAGCCAGCCGCGCAGCAGCAGCTCGCGGCCCAGGCGCCGGCGCACCGGGCTGGTGATGGCCTGCTCAAGCTGAGTCTCGGTTATCAAGCCTTTCTCCACCAGGCGCTGGCCCAGCGGGGTGCGCGCAGGCGCGGCGAGGGCGGGGAACTCGTGGGTGGTCTTGTCCCAGGCCACCCGCCGCGAGTCGCCCATTTCCATCACCTGGCGCAGGGCGCGCAGGTTGGCGAAGAAGTTGACGAAGTTGCTCCACATCATCCGCGGCGCCGACAGCAGGCCCTCGAAGATGCCGTAGTAGCGGGTCACGAACCAGAAGCGCTGGAACAGGCGGTTGAACAGCAGCAGGCCGTTGAGCCACAGCAACGTGGTCAGCAGCTTGCTGTCGCTGAGGATCGACATGAAGCGCCACGACTCCGGCGCGATCACCGTCACCAGCCACATCGCCAGCAGCACCAGCAGCAACAGGTTGACCAAAAAGCTCAGCAGGTAGGCGAACAGGCCGCGGCGGTCGCGCCAGAGGAAGTAGTTGAGCGCGCCCTTGCGGCTCCAGCCGAGGTTGCTGGTGCCCTGGAACACGATGCCGACGATCCACCGCGACTTCTGCCGGATGGCGTGCTGCCAGTCCCGCGGGAAGTGCTCGCGCACGCAGATCACCTGGGCGAACTCGCGGCTCATGCCGGGGCGCCAGTCCTGCTTGAGGGCCAGCGCCGGGTCGGTGATGGAGTAGCGGGCGAAGATGCACTTCATGCCTTTCTGTTTCAGGCGAAAACCGATGTCGTAGTCCTCGGTCAGGCTCTGCACATCGAAGGCGATGCCGTCGCCGTCCTCGAGCAGGGCAGTGATCGCCCGGCGGCTGAAGCAGGTGCCGACCCCGGCGCTGGGCACCTGGCCGGTGAGCGCTTCGCGCACGATCACGTCCTTGCCGTGGTTCTCGGCAAACTCGTCGACATAGTGGCCGGCGGTGAAGCCTTTCCATTCCGGGGCGTAGGGGTACACCGGGATCTGGATCATGTCCTTGTTCGGCAGCAGGTAGTTGAACAGGCGCAGTTCCATGGGCGAGATGACGTCCTCGGCGTCATGCAGGATGAAACCGGCGAACTCGATGCGCGCGTCCTGCTGGAAGCGCAGGATGGCGTCGATGATGTTGTTCAGGCAGTCGGCCTTGCTGGTCGGTCCGGGGCGGGCGCAGACCACCTTGTGCACGTTGGGGTAGTGCAGGCACACGGCATCGACGTCGGCCTGGGTCTGCGGATCGTTGGGGTAGGTGCCGACGAAGATCTGGTAGTTCTCGTAGTCGATGGTCGAGGCCGCCAGGCGCGCCATCTCGCCGACCACGCCGACCTCGTTCCAGGCCGGCACCATGATCGCCAGGGGCTTTTCCGGCACCTCGAACAGGCGCTTCTCGTCGGCCTTCTCGAACTTGTCGTAGATCCGGAAGCGCCGGATCAGCTTGCGGCCCCAGTAGCACAGGTCGATGAACAGGTCGTCCAGGCCGAGCACGAACATCAGTGTCGCCAGGATGATGGCAAGGATCTTCAGGCCGAACAGGACATAGGTGAGGAAATCGATGAAGGCCAGGCTCATGCGTTGTCCCGTGCGGCGGATTGCTCGGCGAACCAGCGGCTCAGGCGTTCGGCGATGCGTTCGCTGGCGTGGCCGTCACCGAAGGGGGTGAACACCTGTGCCATGCGCGCGTAGGCGACCGGGTCGTCGAGCAGTTGGCTGGTCTCGTGGACGATGCGCTCGGTCAGGGTGCCGACCAGCTTGACCGTGCCGCCCTTGAGCACGGCGGGACGCTCGGTGACCTTGCGCAGCACCAGCACCGGCTTGCCCAGGGCGGGCGCCTCTTCCTGCACGCCGCCGGAGTCGGTGAGGATGATGTGGGCGCGGTTCATCAGCCAGACGAAATGCGGGTAGTCCTGGGGCGCGACCAGGTGGATGTTGTCGCGGCCGGACAGCACGCTGTACACCGCGTGCTGCACCTGCGGGTTGAGGTGCACGGGGTAGAGGAACTGCACGTCAGGGTAACGCAGGGCCAGCTCGGCCAGGGCCAGGCAGATGCGTTCGAAGCCGCTGCCGAAGTTCTCCCGGCGGTGGCCGGTGACCAGCACCATGCGCTGGTCGTCGCGCAGCACCTTGAGCGGGGACTCGGGCGCGGGGCGCCAGTTGTCACGGTGCAGCTTGTCGCGCATCCACAGCAGGGCGTCGATTACCGTGTTGCCGGTGACCTCGATATGCTCGGGCGGCACGCCTTCGCGGATCAGGTTGGCGTCGGAGTCGCGGGTGGGGGTGAAGTGCAGGTCGGCGAGCACGCCGGTCAAGCGCCGGTTGGCTTCCTCGGGCCAGGGCTGCTGCAGGTTGCCGGTGCGCAGGCCAGCCTCGACATGGCCGATGGGGATATGCCGGTGGAAGGCCGCCAGCGAGGCGATGAAGCTGGTGGTGGTGTCGCCGTGGACCAGGACGATATCGGGCTTGACCTGCTCGTAGGCGCGGTCGAGCTTGTCCAGCAGGTCGCGGGACAGGCCATTGAGGGTCTGGTTCTGGGTCATCACCTGCAGGTCCTGGTCGACCGCGAGGCCGAAGGCGGTGAGGACCTGTTCGAGCATTTCGCGGTGCTGGCCGGTGGAGCAGATATGCAAGTCGACCTCGGGCCAGTCGCGCAGGACGCGGGCCAGCGGGGCCATCTTGATCGCTTCAGGGCGGGTACCGAATACCATCATCACGGTGTAAGCCATCGTGTAGTTCCTCGTTCGATTCCCTGGACGAAGTTGTACGACGTGTCGCCGCTTGCCAGTCATAGATACAAGCAGTCGATCACGGGGTTGTCCAATGCGTGGTCTGCGCCGGACGGTACGGTGCAGGCGCTTGCGCAAGTGCCGCGCAGGCGAGGGTCGTGTCGGCACGGTCGGGGCCGAACGCCAGGGAAGGGGTGGTGCGGAAACGTTTATGCTAGCTTTTCTTGATTGAACGGTCAGTCAATAAAGTATTACCGGCTTTTTCTTACAGTCTTCTTCTTGTAGCTTTGTAGGTCTTTTCTTCAGGGAGCTGAACATGCAAGGCAAGGCGCGCAAGGTTGTCCAGGCCATCCTTTACGAGGCCATCGCCGTGGCCTGCGTGGCGCCGGCGCTGGAGCTGGCATTCGGCGCCGGCATGGCCCAGTCGACGGTGCTGTCGATCCTCATGTCGGGCATCGCCATGAGCTGGAACATGGCCTACAACTGGGCGTTCGAGCGCTGGGAGGCACGCCAAAGTCAGCGCAGCCGCACCTTCCTGCGGCGCCTGCTGCATGCGCTGGGCTTCGAGGGTGGGCTGGTGCTGATCCTGCTGCCGCTGGTGGCCTACTGGCTGGACATCGGGCTGTGGGCGGCGCTGGTGACCAACCTGGCGTTGTTCGTGTTCTTCTTCGTCTATGCGTTCGTGTTCCAGTGGGGGTTCGACAAGGTCTTCGATGTGCCGGTGTCGGCGCAGGGAGTGGCCAAGGGGTGCTGATGGCGGGGATCGTGCAGTGGCGGACAGGTGCTTGGCGACAGGTTTGCAGCGCCTATGAGATCGAGCGCCGCCCGCGCGGCGCTCGATCTCATAGGCGCTGCAAACCTGTCGCCGAACACCTCGAAACACCCCACCATCCGCAATTCCCCCTATTTCCCCTCCACCCCCCCACATCGCCATAATCCCCCTCCACCCTAGCCAGGCCCGCACCAATGCCGCGCCCGATCATCCTGCCGCTCGCCGAGAACTATCGCCATGGCGAGCACATCGCCCCGCACTGCCATGACCGTGCCCAACTGATCCACGCCATCAGCGGCGTGGTCACGGTCAGTGCCCGCGAAGGCAGCTGGGTGGTCCCCCCGGGGCGCGGGGTGTGGGTGCCGGCGGCGGTCGAGCACGAGCTGCGCATGGCCGGCGTGGTGCGCATGCGCACCTTGTTCGTCGAACCCGGCGCGCGCCCGGACCTGCCGCGTCAGTGCCAGGTGATCGAGATCTCGCCGCTGTTGCGCGAGCTGATCATCCGCGCCATGGACATCGCCCCCGACCACCCGGCCCAGGGGCGCGAGGCGCGGATCATGCAGCTGATCCTCGACGAGCTGCGCGTGCTGCCGGTGTTCGCCTTGCATGTGCCCAGCCCGCACTCGACGCATCTGCAGGGCCTGTGCGACGCCCTGCGCCAGGCACCGTCCGAGGACTGGAGCCTGGCCCGCGCCGCCGCCCACAGCGGCCTCAACCCGCGCACACTGACCCGCGCCTTCCAGCGCGAGACCGGCCTGAGCCTGGTGCAGTGGTTGCGGCGCATGCGCCTGCTGGCCAGCCTCGATGCCCTGGCCGCCGGACAATCGGTGCTGGAGGTGGCGCTGGACCTGGGCTACGACAGCCCCAGTGCCTTCAGCGCCATGTTCCGTCGCACCCTCGGGGTGTCGCCGTCGGTCTACTTCGGCAGGGCCGCGGAGCGCTGGTAGGCCAGCCCCGGCGACGTCTCCCAGCCGCCACCCAGCGCGGTGAACAGGTTCACCTCGGCCAGCAGCTGCGCCAGGCGGTCGCTGATCAGGCCCTGCTGGGCGCTGAACAGCGAGCGCTGGGCGTCGAGGAAGGTCAGGCTGCTGTCGATGCCGGTGCGGTAGCGGTTCTCGGCCAGGTCGTGGTAGCGCTGGCTGGCCTCCACCAGGTCGCGTTGGGCCTGCAACTGCTGCTGGTAGGTGCTGCGCGCCGCCAGGCCGTCGGCCACTTCCTGGAAGGCGGTCTGGATCGACTTCTCGTAGCGCGCCACTTGCATGTCCTTCTGCAACTTGGCGTAGTCGAGGCTGGCGCGCAGGCTGCCGGCGTTGAACAGCGGCAGGTTGACCTGCGGCTGGAACAGCCAGGTGCCGCTGCCGGCGTCGAACAGGTCGGCCAGTTCGCGGCTGCTGCTGCCGGCGTTGGCGGTCAGGCTGATGCTCGGGAAGAACGCCGCCCGCGCCGCGCCGATATTGGCGTTGGCGGCCTGCAGCTGGTACTCGGCCTGGCGGATGTCCGGGCGGCGTTGCAGCAGGTCGGCGGGCAGGCCGGCGGGCACCCGGGCGATCTGCTCGTCGGCCAGCGGCAACGCCGGCAGGTGTTCGTCGACCTGCGCGCCGACCAGGCGCTGCAACTGGTTGAGGTCCTGGGCGGCCAGGCGGGTGTAGCGCGCCACGGCAGCGCGGGTGCTGTCGACGCGGGTGGTGGCCTGGATCTGGTCGAGCGCCGACAGGGTGCCGGTGCGGCGCTGGCGCTGGGTCAGGCGCAGGCTCTTCTCGTCGGCCAGCAGGGTCTGGCGTGACAGGGCCAGCAGCTCCTGGTCGGCGCGCCAGGTCAGGTAGGCGCCGGCGACACTGCTGAGCAGGCTGAGCTCGGCGCCACGTCGGGCCTCGTCGGTGGCCAGGTAGTTGAGCAGGGCCTGGTCGCTGAGGCTGCGCAATCGACCGAACAGGTCCAGTTCGTAGGCGCTGATGCCGACGGTCGCTGATTGCTGGCTGCTGATCATGCCTTCGCCACCGGTGCGCCGCCGTGGCAGGTACTGACGCGTGCCCTGGGCGTTGGCGGCGATCTTCGGCAGCAGTTCGGCGCGCTGGATGCGGTACTGGGCGCGGTAGGCCTCGGCGTTGAGCACGGCCACGCGCAGGTCGCGGTTGTTGACCAGCGCGCTGTCGAGCAACTGGCGCAGCACCGGGTCGCGGAACACCCCGCGCCAGTCGCCGGTCACGTCCGTGGCGGGTGGCCCGCCCCGGTAGGCGATGCCCGTGGGGTACTGCTCGGCGCTGGGCGAGGGCGGGCGCTGGTAGTCGGGGGCGAGGCTGCAACCGGTCAAAACGAGAGCAAGCAAGGGCAGGGTGATTCGCGGCATGACAGGGTCTCTGGGATCAGGTGCCGGCCATCCAGCGGGCCAGGCCATGGCGTCCGCTGACGCCGAGCTTGGCGGTGGCGCGTTTCAGGTAGGTCTCGATCGAGCTGTTCTTTACATTCAGGCGCTGGGCCATCTGCGGCACGGTGCCTCCGGTGAGCAGGCCGATGCACACTTCCTGTTCGCGGGTGGACAGGCGGATCGCCTCCTGCTCCAGACGCTCGGTGAAGACCTGGCGCAGCGAGCCGGCCTCATCCGCCTGCAGGCTTCCCGGTCGGCGCTGGGCTGCCTGCAGGAACAGCTGGGCGTGGTGCTCGACCAGTGGCAACAGGGTGTCGGACAGGCGCTTGAGCAGCGACAGTTCGGCCAGGGAGAACATTCGCTCGCTGCGCTGGCGATGACAGCAGATGACCCAGCGCCGGTCGCCGCTGCGCGACACCAGGTTGCACTGGTGGACGGGGGCGTTTATCTGGATCAGCAAGGGGTCTTCCATGCGCATGATGCTTTGCAGCAGGGGATGGCGCAGCTGCGCCTGCGCGGGCGTCGCCTCGGGCAGGCCGGCGCTGCCCAGCACCTTGACCTGGCGGATACTGGCCTGGTCGCTGTCGAGGGTCCATTCGCTGAGGTCGAGTCGATGGATCGGCACCTGGTCGTCGATCAGCTGGAACATCTGTTCGGCGAAGGTGGCATCGCCGGTGCTGGCAACCAGTGCGCCCAACTGCAGGTACAGGTGCGGGTCGTGGCGGTGTTCGAGGCTGTCGATCAGCTTCATGTCGTTGTCTTCCTTGATCCGGTAACGCGGTGGGTCTCGCGGTCGAGTCCTCTCTGTGCTGGGGCTTGGCGCTATTGAATAGCAGGCTCCGAGCCTGCGTCTGTAGCGGAAAGCGGGGACAGGAAATGCCAAATTATCCGACAGGAAAAGTCGGTATTTCCTCGGGCTCATGCAGCCTGAATCGATGGATTGTCGGACAATTGGCGTCAGAAACCGGCCAGATCGCCGGCGATTGCCACGCCGGCTGACAGGGGTAGGCAGGTACCGGCTGCCGACTATCGTCAATTTCCTACAAAAGATTCAGCAGGTTCAGGCGGAGCGAAAAGGTACTGGCCAATGTCCGGGTTTGGGGGGCCATACAGGGCGTGGGGTGGGTGCTTGAATCCGCGGACGATCCCGTTTCAAGGAAGACCCGCCCATGTCCGTCGCCGATAGCTTTCCCCTGACCTGCGCCCAGCGCGACATCTGGCTGGACCAGATCAGCCACGGCGACTCGCCGCTCTACAACGTCGGCGGCTATCTCGAATTCGACGGCGCCGTGGACAGTGGTCTGCTGCGGCGCGCGCTGGCGCATCTGGTCGCGCTTCACGACGGGTTGCGCACGGTGCTGGTGCGCGAGGCGGGGGACGATGGCGTGGCCCGCCAGCGCTTTGTGGCCGGTTTGCAGGTGCCGCTGGACGAGCACGACCTGCGTGGGCAGGCTGAACCCTTCGCCGCTGCGCAGCGCCTGGCCAAGACCTTGCTACAGCAGCCCTTCGCCCTTGAAACCGGACCGTTGCTGCGCATGGCATTGCTGCATGTGGGTGCCGGGCGCAGCCTGCTGATGTTGCAGGCCCATCACCTGATCCTCGATGGCTGGGGCCTGGAGCAGTTGCTCCATCAACTGGGCCAGTACTACGGTCTGCTCGAGCAGGGCTTGGCACTGCCGGACACGGCCCCGTCCTACCGGACGTTCATCGAGGATGACCTGGCCTACCAGGGATCGGCCCGCCAGCAGCGCGATCTTGCCTATTGGCAAGGCCGTTACCCGCAACTGCCCGATGCGCTGCTGCGCCCTAGGGAACAGGGCCTGCCGCCAGGTGCCACGCCCAGCCAGGCGCTGGAGCGCAGTTTCGACGGTGACCTGCTGGCGCGCATGCGGCAACTGGCCGACGAGCTGCAGGGATCGGTCGCCCATGTGCTGCTGGCGGCCTTGCACGTGTGCTGTGCCCGGGCCTGGCAGCGGAACGACTGGGTGGTCGGCCTGCCGGTGCGTAACCGTGGCAATGCGCGGGCCAAGGCGACCCTGGGCATGTTCGTGCAGGTCAATGCCTTGCGCATGGACTTCGGCCGGCATTTGAGCTTCGCAGAGCTGGTGCGCGGTATCGGCGATGCCCTGCGGCGCGACCTGCGCCACCAGCGCCTGCCGCTCAGTGATCTCAACCGGGCGCTGGGGGTGTCTCGGGAGGCGCGGGGGCAATTGTTCGAGATCACCGTGTCCTACGAGGAAGAGGGCCACGACCTGCGCTACGGCAGCCTCGGCGCCCACAGCGTCAAGGTATGCAACGATCACGAGCCGACGCCGCTGTCGATCTACCTGCGCAGCAACCCGCACAATGGCAAGGCCTGGCTGCACCTGGTGTACAACCAGGCCTGGCTGGCCCCCGAAGAGGTCGAGGTGTTCACTGCGCGCCTGCTGCATGTGCTGACCCAGGGGTTGGAGCGGCCGCAAGCGGGTATCGATGACTACGACCTGCTGTTGCCCGACGAGCACCAGCGCCTGCGGCTGTGGAATGCCACGGCCTGCGCCGCCCAAGGCCCGGCCCTGATCCATCGGCGCATCGAGGCCCAGGCCGCGCTGCGCGCCGAGGCGACGGCCGCCGTGCACGAGGGGCGCCACCTGAGTTATGCCGAGCTGAACAACCGCGCCAACCAGCTGGCCACGCAACTGCTCGCCCTGGGCGTGGTGCCGGAGCAACGGGTGGCCGTGGTCGCCCGGCGCGGTCTGGACACCCTGGTCGGCCTGCTGGCGGTGCTCAAAGCAGGTGCGGCCTATGTGCCGATCGATCCGGCGCATCCGGGCGAGCGCTTGCGCTACCTGCTGGAAGATTGCGCGCCGAAGGTGGTGCTGACCCAGTCCAGCCTGCGCGAGCGCCTGCCGGCCATCGATGTGCCGGTGATCGAGCTGGACCGCCTGCCATTGCCTACGGCAGTGCTCGACGACCTCGAGGTGCCGGGGCTGTCGGGTTCAAGCCTGGTCTATGTGATCTACACCTCCGGCTCCACCGGCCAGCCCAAGGGCGTTATGATCGAGCATCGCATGCTCGCCAACCTGGTCGACTGGCATTGCGATGCCTTCGAGCTGCACCCTGGCAGCGCCACCTCCAGCCTGGCAGGCTTCGGCTTCGACGCCATGGCCTGGGAGATCTGGCCGACCCTGTGCGCCGGCGCCACCCTGCACCTGGCGCCGGTGGGCGAGGGCGGCGAGGACATCGACGCGCTGCTGCGCTGGTGGCGCGCCCAGCCGCTGCAGGTCAGCTTCCTGCCCACGCCGGTGGCCGAGCACGCCTTCGCCCAGGGCGAGGCGCATCCCACCTTGCGCACCTTGCTGGTCGGCGGTGATCGCCTGCGTCGGCTGGCCCGCGAGCGTGGCTGGCGGATCATCAACAACTACGGGCCGACCGAGGCCACGGTGGTGGCCAGCGCGGGCGAGGTGCGTCCGGGCCAGGTGCTGCATATCGGCGCGCCGGTGGCCAATACCCGCCTGCATGTGCTCGATGCCCAGGGCCGGCAACTGCCGATAGGCGCCGTCGGTGAGCTGTACATCGGCGGTGCGGGTGTCGCCCGCGGCTATCTGAATCGCCCCGACCTGACAGCCGAGCGCTTCCTCGATGACCCGTTCACCCAGCAGGACGGCGCCCGGATGTACCGCACGGGGGACCTGGTGCGTTGGTTGCCCGACGGCACCCTGGAGTACCTGGGACGTAGCGACGACCAGGTGAAGATCCGTGGCGTGCGGGTCGAGCTGGGCGAGATCGAGAGCGCGCTGGCCAGCCACCCGGCCGTGCGCGAGGCGCTGGTGCTGCTGCGCGATGGCCAGCTGGTGGCCTGGTATCTCGGCGAGCAGGCGTCGACCCCGTTGCAGTTGCACGAGCACCTGCGCAGCCGACTGCCGGCCGTGTTGCTGCCGAGCGCCTATGTGGCGATGGCGGCCTGGCCGTTGACCACCAATGGCAAGCTCGACCGCCGCGCATTGCCCGCCCCGGGCCGTGAGGCCACGGTACGGCGCGCCCACGAGCCGCCCCAGGGCGAGCTTGAGCAGCGCCTGGCCGCGCTGTGGGCCGAGTTGCTGGAGGTGGAGCAGGTCGGGCGGCACGATCATTTCTTCGAGCTGGGCGGCCATTCGCTGCTGGCAGTACGCCTGATCGAGCGCATGCGTCAGGCGGGGTTGCAGGTCGATGCCCAGGTCCTGTTCGGTCAGCCGACCTTGGCGAGCCTGGCCGCATCGCTTGGCGACGCCCCGGCGCAGACGGTGCCGGCCAGCCGCGTGACCCCGGGTAGCCAGCGGATCACCCCCGAGATGCTGGCCCTGACAAGCCTCGACCAGGCCAGCATCGAGCGCATCGTCGACAGGGTTCCGGGCGGGGCGGCCAATGTGCAGGAAATCTACCCGCTGGCACCTTTGCAGGAGGGGCTGCTGTATCACCACCTCACCGAAGACCGTGACCCGTACCAGCAACAGGCGCTGTTCGCCTTCGCCAGCCAGGCTGCGCTGGAGGTGTTCAACCGCGCCTTGGCCGGGGTCATCGAGCGTCACGACATCCTGCGTACCAGCCTGGCCTGGGAAGGCCTGGCGCAGCCGCAGCAAGTGGTGTGGCGCCAGGCCTGGTTACCGCTGAGGGTGCTTGCGCCCGCTCCGGGCGACGCGGCCACCCGGCTGCGCGAAGAGGGACTGCGGCTGGACCTGCGCCAGGCGCCGATGATGGCCCTGGCCTGCGTCGAGGACAGCGCGCGGCAGCGCTGGCTGGGGCTGCTGCACTTCCATCACCTGGTCAACGACGCGGTCTCGGTGCAGGTGCTGCTGGCCGAGCTGGCGACGCTGATGGCGGGCGAGGGACACACGCTGCCAGCGCCCGTGCCGTATCGCAACTACGTCGCCCTGAGCCGCGACGAGGCCAGGCAGGCGGGGCATGAGGCCTTCCTGCGCGAAGCCCTGGCCGGGGTGGAAGCACCACCCAGGCTGGCCGGCATGGGTGAGGGCGCGCAGGCGCTGGCCAATGTCGAGACCTGCGCCCTGACTGTTCCTGAAGACTTGGCCACGACCTTGCGCCAGCGCGTGCGTCAGCACGACGTCGGCCTGGGCAGCCTGATGCACCTGGCCTGGGCGCAGGTGCTGGGAGCCTTGGGCGGTCGCGACGAGGTGCTGTTCGGCACCGTGCTGCTGGGCCGGGTAATGGCGGGTGAGGGCGCCGAGCGGGCGCTGGGCATGTTCATCAACAGCCTGCCGTTGCGGGTGTCGCTGGCCGGTCGTGATGCGGGCCAGGCGCTGAGCGCAATCCACGGCCAGCTGGCGGCTCTGCTCGGGCACGAGGATGCGCCGCTGGTGCTGGCCCAGCGCTGCAGCGGCTTGCCCGCCGGGGTGGCACTGTTCGACAGCCTGCTCAACTACCGGCATGGCGCCGTGCACGACGCTGTGGCGCTGCCTGGCGTGACGTTGCTCGATGCCAGCGAGGTGCACAGTCACGCCCTGGTGCTGACCGTGGACGAGCAGGGCGACAGCCTGCGGCTGAGTGTGCGGGCCCCTCGCGGGCTGGGCGCCGAACGGGTGCTCGGGCATGTTTGCTGCGCCCTGCAGGCGCTGGCCAACGCCCTGGTCAGCGAGCCTGCGGTGGCGCTCCAGTCGCTGTCGACCTTGCCGCAGACCGAGCGCGTCTATCTGCTGGAGACTCTCAATGCCACCGAGGTGGCGCTGGATCCCGCCTATCCGCACCTGCCGGCGCTGTTCGCCGCCCAGGTGCGACGCACGCCGGATGCCGTGGCGCTGCAGAGCGAAGAGACGCAGCTCACCTACCGCGAGCTCGACGCCCGGGCCAATCGCCTGGCCCATCACCTGATCGACCTTGGCGTGCGGCCCGACAGCCAGGTCGCCGTGTGCCTGGAGCGCGGCGCCTCGCTGATTGTCGGCCTGCTCGGCGTGCTCAAGGCCGGTGGCGCCTATGTGCCGCTGGACCCCGGCTACCCCGACGAACGCCTGCACTACATGCTTGCCGACAGCGCGCCCTTGGCACTGCTGGTGCACGGAGCCACCCGCGGCCTGTTCGAGGGCCTGTCGACACCGCTGGTGGATCTGGATCACGGCGACTGGCAGGCGCACGACGACCATGCGCCGCAGCTGCCGGAACTGGGTGGCGGGCACCTGGCCTATGTCATGTACACCTCGGGCTCGACCGGTACGCCGAAAGGGGTGATGGTCGAGCATCGTGGGTTGTGCAACCTGATGCGCTGGGGCAGCGACCTGTGTCCGCCGCAGGCCGACGACGCGCTGCTGCAACGGGCACCGTTCAGCTTCGACGGCTCGGTGTGGGAGTTGTTCTGGCCGCTGTGCGCCGGCTTGCGCCTGGTGCTGGCGCGCCCGGACGGGCACCGCGATCCGGCCTATCTGGTGCAGCTGATCCAGGCGCGCCGGGTGACTACCGTCAAGTTCGTTCCGGCCCTGCTGCAGGCGTTTCTCGACACCCCGGGCGTCGAGCGTTGCAGCAGCCTGCGCGATGTCTTCTGCGGCGGTGGCGAACTGACCCTGGCGCTGGCGCAACAGGTGCGCCAGGCCTTGCCCCAGGTGCGCCTGCACAATGTCTATGGCCCCACCGAGGCCACCGTGGACAGCACCGCCTGGACCCTGGAGCCGCAGCAGCCGTTGCCCGCCGTCGCCCCGCCGATCGGGCGGGCGATCGGCAATACCCGCCTGTACGTGCTCGATGCCCATGACCGTCCGGTGCCCGTGGGGTGTGCCGGCGAACTGCATATCGGCGGCATTGGCGTGGCCCGCGGCTACCTGGGCTTGCCGGCGTTGCAGGCCGAGCGCTTCATCGCCAGCCCGTTCGTGGCCGGCGACCGCCTGTACCGCACCGGCGACCTGGTGCGCTATCGCGCCGATGGCGAGCTGGAGTTCCTCGGGCGCAACGACTTCCAGGTCAAGCTCAATGGCCTGCGCATCGAGCCGGGCGAGATCGAGGCGCTGCTGGCGGCCCATCCGGCCCTGGGCCAGGCCGTGGTGCTGGTGCGCGAGGAGCGCCTGGTGGCCTATGCCAGCTGTCGCGACGGCCATGCCGCGCCGACGCTGGAAGCACTGCGTGCCTACCTGTCGGCGCGCCTGCCGGCCTACATGGTGCCCTCGGCCTACGTGCTCCTGGCCGAGCTGCCGCTGAGCCCCAACGGCAAGGTCGATCGCCGCGCCTTGCCGGCGCCGGGCGCGGAGGCGGTGATCAGCCGGGCTTATGAGGCGCCCCGTGACGAGCTGGAGCAGGCGCTGGCACAGATCTGGACGGAGGTACTGAAGATCGAGCAGGTCGGCCGCGACGACAACTTCTTCGAGTTGGGCGGGCATTCACTGCTGGCGGTCAGCCTGGTGGCGCGCATGCGCCAGGCCGGGCTGCATGCCGATGCGCGCCTGCTGTTCAGCCAGCCGACCCTGGCGGGCCTGGCGGCCAACACCCGGCGTGAGCAGGAGCAGGTGGCGATTGCGCAGACCACCATTCCGGCGCTGAAGGGCAGGCGGCGGATCTGATGAACAGGTTTTTCAAGGTCTTTGGGGCCAGGCTTTTGACCGAGTGAGGGCCACTGCGTGTCCGCCGTGACCCTTGTAGCGCCTATCAGATCGAGCGCCGCCCGCGCGGCGCTCGATCTCAAAGGCGCTGCAAGAGCTGTGGCGAACACCTTGAAAGGCCCAGCCTTGATACTGAGAACCTGAGGCTGCTAAGCAGCCCTTCCGCGCCACAATCCTCCTATTTCGGCGAAATGCGATAGACGCAGCGCCGATCCCCCGAGATCAGGTGCTCGCAGCGCTCCACCAGCCCCTGCTCGCCGATCGCCGCCTGGAACACCTGCAGCTCGCTGCGGCAGAACCCCTGGCAGCGGGTGGCGGCAATGCAGATCGGGCAGTGGTTCTCGACGATCAGCCAGTCATTGCCGTCAGCCTGCATCTCGGCCATGTAGCCAGCGCGCTCGCGCAGTTGCACGAGAATACGCACCTTGTCTTCCAGGCTTTGCCCATCGGCGCAGGCCTGCTGGTATTCACGGCTGTTGCTGTCTTCCATGCGGCTGATCAGGCGGTCGACCCCGTCGCTGCCGAACACCTGCTCGACGCTCTCGATCAGTTGCAGGGTCAGCACGCTGTGGGAATCGGGGAAGCGGCGCTGGGCAGCGGCGGTCAGTGCCCATTTCTGCGAAGGGCGCCCGGCGCCCTGGGCCGGCACGCTGATGCCGCTGACCAGGTCGGCCGCCTGCAGCTTCTGCACCTGCTGGCGGGTGGCTTCGAAGGTGATCGCGAGCAGCTGGGCCAGGTCGGCGGTCTTGAGCGGCCCGCGGGTCTTGAGCAGGAACAGGATGCGGTCGGCGGTGCAGTTGGTATCAACGGTGGTCGAGGTCATGGAGCGCTGGAAACCGGGCGTGAATGAACGGATCGGGCACTCTCCTGGGCCATCCTTTGCGCAGGCAAGTGGGCGAAGGATAGCCCGGATTCGCGGTGAATTGTGCAAGAGTAACGATTATCGATAATAAAATTTATATGCGATAAAAATATAAAAGGTATTAGTTGTATTTATTGGGTCCGCGTCTAGGCTGAATTGCGGAGCCTGTGCTTGCCGGTCCCAGGGAGGGGTGCGTGCAAGTCAATCGACACCTTGCTGGCAAATGCCGGGCATGGGCTCACCCACAATAACTCGACAGGGATGTGAGTGCATGAATGCCCAGAAACCCGTGACCATCTATGAACACGCCGACGAGCTGAACAGTCTGCAAGGCGTGGTCGACCTGGTGAAGCTCTCTGACCAGTACCGCCAGTCCGCCATCCTGCATTCGGCGCTGGCCCAGCGTGTGTTCGACCACACCCGCCAGCCGGTCAGCGCCCAGGCCCTGAGCGATGCGCTGGGTTGGGTGCCGAACAAGGGCCGCATCTTCCTCAATGCGCTGGTGGCCATGGGCCTGTTGAAGCGCACCGCCCAAGGGTTCGAGAACCTGCCGCTGAGCCAGCGTTTCCTGGTCAGCGACAGCGCCGAATTCATCGGCCCGATCATCGATCACCAGCGCCTGCAGTGGCACAACTGGCCACGCCTGGACGAAGTGCTGCGCAGCCGCACCTCGCTGGACTTCCAGCAGGAAAACCGCTTCAAGCACGACCTGGCGGCCCGCGATGCCTTCAACGATGCCATGGTCCGCTTCAGCCAGCCCATGGTCGACGTGCTGCGTGACCTGCCGCTGTTCGACAAGGCTCGGCGGGTGATCGACCTGGCCGGTGGCCACGGCACCTACCTGGCCGAGATCGCCAGCCGCAATCCGCAGGTCAAGGGTGAGGTCTGGGACCTGGAACCCACCCGCGAGGCGGCCGCGGCCACCTTCGCCAAGTACCGCCTCGACAGCCGCCTGGGCTTCCATGCCCGCAACCTGCTGGACCTGGCGCAGTACCAGGGCGAGCGGGCCGACGTGGTGATGCTCAACGACTGCCTGCACTATTTCACCCGCGAGCAGGTGCGCACCCTGATCGCCGGCGCCGCCGGCATGGTCGAGGGCGACGGCGCGCTGCTGGTGCTGAGCATGGCCCTGGAGGATGACGAGATCCATCCGGCGCTGTCGGCTGACTTCTCCCTGCACATGATGCTCAACACGGTCAACGGCGAGCTGCACCCGACCCGCTACCTGATCGACAGCATGGCGTCGGCGGGGCTCACCGTGGAGCAGGAGCCGATCGGCCGCTACACCCTGCTGATCGGACGGAGGGCTGCCTGATGCTGCGCCTGTTGGCATTGCATGCCGCGCCGCTCGGCGACGCGGCGGCCCAGGCCCTGGACAGCCTGGGCAGCGCCGCGGCGGCGGCGGGTTTCAGCCTGCAGGTCAGCCAGAAACCGGCCGGACAAGGGCCGGTGGACGCGGTCTGCCTGCTGCTCGACAGCGCCACGCCACCGGCGGCGCTGAACACGCTGCTCAACGAGGCCAGCGGGTTGTGCCGCAATACCGCGCTGGTGCTGGTCCGCGTGCAGGGCGCATTGGCACAGTTACCGTCTGCCAGCGGCGTGATCGCCCAGTGGCAGCAGGCGAGCCAGGGCTTCCTCTATCCCTACTCGCTGGATATCGGTGCCGGGCAGGCGCCGGAGCTGGCGATCAAGGACTGGCTGGCGGGCTTCGCCAAGTTCGCGGCCGCGACCAAGCTGTGGCGCTCGCTCGACGGCCTGGGGCTGGATGACGCGGCGCGGGCCGCGCAGCGCCCCGAGCTGAACCACGTCAATATCCTCACCCGCGACCTGGAAGCCTCCAAGGCGTTCTACAGCGACATCCTCGGCGCCAACTACTGCTACAACCTTGGCCCGCGCAAGGCGGTGATGGAGCTCAACGGCTTCGACTTCTTCATCGAGCAGAGCGAGTCGTTCAGCTACCCGACCGGCTACCACATCGGTGTGCGGGCGTTGCCCGAGGATGTGCGGCGCATCGCCGAGCAGGTCACCGCCACCGGCACCATCAAGCTGGTCAAGGGCAACGGCCCGGCACCGGGCTATCACCATGGTCCGGACAACGTGCGCAGCGCCGTCTACTTCGAGGACCCGGATGGCCTGGTGATCGAAGTCTACAGCGCCGAAGTGGAGATGATCGAAAGCAACCCTCGGTTGCTCCTCGACCGCCTCTGATCCCACGTCGTCGCAGGCCTGCCGTTTGGCAGGCCTGTGCCCAGGCAGGTATTTGCATGAACAGCTACAAACAGTGGCATTGGCCACGGCTGCCCAGCCCGCTGCCCAAGGATGTCAGCGACCGGGCATTGATGGGTTACCCAGCGCACTACCAGGAGCATCCGTTGCAGGCGCAGGTCGCCACGGCGCTCGACGATCTGCTCCAGGCACCGCTGGATGTCTTGCTGACGCTGCTCGAGCAGCCACGCCAACCCCTGGCCCGGCGCATTGCCGCCGGCGAGGTTTTGGCATTGCGCGGCGATCCGCGCATCGACACCTTCGCCCCGCAGATGATCGACATTCCTGCGGCGCGGGTGCACATCGGCCTCGACCCGCGCGCGGTCGAGCAGGTGATGGACCAGTTCGACGGGCTCGGCCTGGACCGCAGCTGGATCGACAAGGAGACCCCGCGCCACGCCGTGGAGCTGACGGCGTTCCGTATCGCCCGCTTCCCGGTGACGCACCAGGAGTACCGCCAGTTCCTGCTCGACAGCGGGCATGCCGGCATCCCCGACGGCTGGGCGTTCGGCCGCTACCCGCGGCACCACGCCAACCATCCGGTGTACAGCGTCTCGGCCAGTGACGCCGACGCCTACGCCCGGTGGCTCAGCGAACGCACCGGCCGACGCTTTGCCCTGCCCAGCGAAGCGCAGTGGGAGTACGCCGCCGCCGGCCCCGAGGGGCGCCAGTTCCCCTGGGGCGACGCCTACCAGGTCGAGCAGGCCAACACCGCCGAGCTGGGCTACCTGGACAGCACGCCGGTCGGCGTATTCGTCGACGCCGCCTCGCCCTTCGGCGTGCTGGACATGGCCGGCAACGTCGAGGAGTACGTGGCCGAGGACTACCGGCCATACCCCGGCGGCCCGCAGATCGAGGACGACCTGGTGCTCGATGTCGGCACCCACCGCGTGGCCCGTGGTGGCAGCTTCACCCGTTTCCGCGACCTGGCGCGCACCGCGCGCCGCCACGGGCGTTACCCGCGACCGATCTACGTCATGGGCTTTCGCCTGGTTGAAAACCACAACTGAGCTGTTCCGTCTTCCGTGCAAGAGGTCTGATTCCATGAACAAGGATGTTTCGCTTCACACCATCGTGCCGATTTCCATCCTCGGCGGCGACGTCGATGCCCATTTCTTCGGTTTCCACGGCTTCGAGCGTGACCAGGAGCACTTCGCCGTCGGTATCGGCCGCGAGCAGTGCGACGTGCCGCTGGTGCGGGTGCACTCCGAATGCATCACCGGCGATGTGTTCGGCTCGCAGCGCTGCGATTGCGGCCCGCAGCTGCAGGAGGCGCTGCGCACCCTCAAGGAGGTGGGCGGCTACCTGATCTACCTGCGCCAGGAAGGGCGCGGCATCGGCCTGTACTCCAAGTTCGAGGCCTACCTGCTGCAGGACAAGGGCCTGGACACCTATGAAGCCAACCTGCGCCTGAACCACCTGGCCGACTCGCGCTCGTTCGATCCGGCCGTGCAGATCCTGCGGGCCCTGGGCGTGGACCAGTGCCGGTTGCTGACCAACAACCCGGAGAAGGTCGCCCAGCTGCGCGCCGGCGGCATCGATGTGATCGAGCAGGTCCCCACCGGGGTGTTCCTGACCAATCACAACCGCAACTACCTGCAGGCGAAGGCCGTCAAGTCCAGCCATTCGATCAAGCTCTGACTCCAGCGAAAAAGGATCTTTCGATGAAACACATTGGCCCTATCAGCGGTATCGCCGCCCATGCCGCGCGCTTCGTCGCCACCGCCGGCTACGACAACCAGGTGATCCTGTGGAACGCCGCCACCGGCGAGCCGATCCACCGCGTGCACCACGACCACCTGGCCAACCAGTGCGCCTTCAGCAGTGACGGCAAGTACCTGGTCAGCGCCAGCAGCGACTACACCGCGCGCATCTGGGAAGTGCCGAGCATGCGCCTGAAAGCCGTGCTGCAGGGGCACAACGACGACGTCGAGATGGCGGTTTTCTCGCCCGACAGCCAGCGCGTGGCCACCTGCTCGCGTGATCACGTGCTGCGCATCTTCGACCTCGACGGCGTGCAGCTGCAGGCGTTCCATGGCCACCAGGCCGACGTCATCTCGGTGGTCTGGTCGCCGGACGGCCAGCGCCTGATCTCCAGCAGCGACGACGGTACCGTGCGCCAGTGGGACACCCGCAGCGGCCAGCAATGCGACGAGGTGGACATCGGCGGCGTGGAAACCGACACCATCGCCATCACCCGCGAAGGCGTGGTGTTCGCCGGGGATGACGAGGGGCGCATCTCGATCATAGCCCAGGGCCAGGTGCAGACCGTGCCGGCCCATGCCGCCGGGATCAAGCGCATCGTCTGGAACGACGACAAGCGCCTGCTGGTGAGCCTGAGCTACGACCGCTCGGCGATCCTCTGGACCTTCGACGCCGGGCGCAACCTGGTCAAGCGCCGCAGCACCGCGCTGCCGAGCATCGTCTGGCCGCGCAGCTGCGCCTTCGTCGGCGACGAACAGCTGGTGTTCGCCACCTTCGGTTCGCGCTACGCCACCTGGAACTACGAGCAGGACCAGTGGCAGGTGTCGGGCATCGAGCCGGCGGTGAGCATCAACGCCGTGGTGCGCAGCGACGAGCGCCAGTACAGCATCGGCGACGCCGGCATCCTGCACCGTGACGACCAGCCGGTGACCAGTGTCGGCAGCCTGTGCAACTTCCTCCTGCCGTTCGGCCCGCTGCTGCTGACCGGCGGCCAGATGGGCCAGGTGTTCGACGGCCTGTCCGGGCGCATGCTGTACCAGCACCGTTCGCCGCTCAACTGCGGCGCCACCTTCGTCAGGAACGGCGAGGACCTGGCGCTGATCGGCACCTATACCGGCGAAGGCCTGGTGTTCGGCCATGACGGCCAGGGTGGACTGCGCCTGGTGGCGTCGATCCCCATGCACGACAACGCGATCAAGGGCGTGGCCGCCGACGAGCGCCACCTGTTCAGCGTCTGTGCCTCGGCCGATGCCGCGTTGCACAGCATCGAGGATTTCAGCAGCGTGCGGCATATCGAGGGGGCGCATACGCGCATTTCCAATGGCTGCTGCCCGATCACCGGCGGCTTCGCCAGCATCGGTCGCGACCTCAAGCTGCGCCTGTGGCTGGAGACCGGCGACGAGGTGTTCGATTCGCCGCACCAGCACTCGATCAAGTGCATCGCCGCCTCGGGCGATGGCCGGGTGATCGCCACCGCGGCCTACAACGGTACCGTGGCACTGTTCGACCTGGCCTCGCGGCGCTGGCTGCCCATGCAGCGGCCGACCGCCAGCGGCATTTCCTGCCTGACCCACGACGCCGTCAGTGACGCCTTCCTGGCCAGTTCCTATGACGGGCGCATCTACGGTATCGACGCCCGCCTGGCATCCTGAAGGAGCAGCACGATGAGCAAGCAAGCAAGTGACTTCATGGCCCAGGGCGATTACCGCAAGGCCCTCGACACTTCGTTCGTGCACCGCTACAGCCATGGCGAGGACGAGTGGTCATGGGATATCGGCATGATCCAGGCGGCCCAGGCCTTCCTCGAGCGTCTCGACCCACGGGCCGACCAGCATGTGCTGGACATCGGCGTGGGCCGTGGCCGTGACGCCTCCACCTTCATCCTCGCCGGGCACCGGGTCACCGGGCTGGATATCGTCGAAAACTCCAGCTGGCCGTTGCTGCGCAAGCGCTGGGGCGATCGCCTGCAGCTGGTGAACAAGGCCATGCAGGACTGGCAGCCGGCGCCGGGTACGCTGTTCGACGCGGCCCTGGACAATGGCTGCTTCCACCACCAGCACCCGGATGAGTGGGGCGCGTACCTGGGCCATGTACGGCGCCTGCTGCGCCCCGGCGCGCTGGTGGGGCTGAACGTGTTCGGGGTCGACGCGGCCCATCCGCAGCCGGGCTGGCGCGAGATGGACAACCAGCGCCAGGGCTACTTCTTCACCGACGACGGCATCCGCCAGACCCTCGAGGCCCATGGCTTCACCTGGCAGGGACTGGAGGTGATCGAGCGCCAGCATGGCGAGGCCCGCTACCTGCTGGCGCTGGTCCGCACGTGAGTGCGATCGATCGCCATTACCTGGACATGGCCCTGGCGCTCGCCAGCCAGGGCCTGTACAGCACCATGCCCAACCCGCGGGTCGGCTGCGTGATCGTCAACGCCGGGCAGGTGGTGGGGCGCGGCTGGCACCAGCGCGCCGGCCAGGCCCACGCCGAAGTACACGCCCTGCGTGAAGCGGGCACGGCGGCACGGGGGGCGACCGCCTACGTGACCCTGGAACCCTGCGGCCACCATGGGCGCACGCCGCCGTGTGCCGATGCCCTGGTGGCGGCGGGGGTGCGTCGGGTGGTCACCGCCAGCGGCGACGTCTCGCAGAGCATCGGCGCGGATCGCCTGCGCGAAGCCGGTATCGCGGTCGAGGCCTTGCCTTGCCCACGGGCGCGGGCGCTCAATCGCGGGTTCTTCTCGCGCATCGAGCGCCAGCGCCCGTGGGTGCGGCTGCTGCGTCCGGCGGCGCTGGAGATCGGCGCGCTGGGCGAGGGTGTGATGCTCAGCCATTGCGACGAGCAGACGCCCCTGGCGCACTGGCGGGGCAGGGCTTCGGCGTTGTTGACCACTTGTGACTGGGTGAAGGCCTGCGACACCTCGCTGGTGGCCCAGGTCGCCGGGCAAAGGGCCGAGCCGGTGGTTCCCTTGCGGGTACTGCTCGACCCGGGGCTGGACTGCCCGGCTTCGGCCAAGGTGCTCGACGGGCGTGCGCCGACGCTGGTGTTGCATGGGGCGCGGGCGAGGCGGGACGGTCGGTATGCCCGGGCGCGTTGCCAGGTGCTGGAGGATCCCGGTGCCCTGCAGGTGTTACAGGCGCTGCATGAGCTCGACTGCAACGAAGTCCAGGTCGAGGCAGAGCCTTCGTGGTGCGAGACCCTGGCGCGCCAGGGGCTGGTGGATGAGTGGCTGGTGCAGGTCTAGCACCCTGCGCTTTCCCTGTAGGAGCGGCCTTGTGCCGCGAAAGGGTCGCGAAGCGACCCCTCGATCTGCGTTGTGATCACGATCGCCGGGGCTGCCCTGCAGCCCTTTCGCGGCACAAGGCCGCTCCTACAGGGAAACGCGCAACCTAGCGACTGCAGATCAGCCCGACCTGCAGGCTGTTCTGCTCGAACAGGTCCCAATACCCCGGTGGATGCGCCTTCTTGCGGATTCCGCTGATCAGTGGGGCGATCCAGCGCACGTTGCGCAGGCCGACATCGTGGGCGGCCTGTTCGTAGACCGACTTTTGCCAGCGGTAATAGGTGAAGTCCGCAGGCGGTGTGCTCATGAACTGCCCCTGGCAGCGCAGGCCGCCTTCCACCGGCTGTTCGTCCAGCACGCGAATGCCGTACTCGGTGAAATTGCCCCGTGCCAGGTCGAAGGCGGGGTTCGCCGTGTAGGCGATCAGCTGTCCGTTCGGCTTGAGGTTGAGGGCGACGCTTTCAAACATGCGGCGTAATTCTTCGACACTGCCGGCGTAGTTGAACAGCCAGGCGGCGGTGACCTTGTCGAACTGGCCGATGCGGCCCATCTGCGCCACGTCGCGCACTTCGTAGGCGATGCCGTCGTTGGCCTGGCGCGCCTGGTAGATCATGCTCGGCGAGATGTCCACGCCGTGCACCCGCGCCGCGCCCCAGTCCTTCAGGCGGCGGCTGAAGAAGCCGTGGCCACAGGCCAGGTCGAGGATTTCTTCGCCGGTTACCTCGCCGGTCATGTAGCGAAACGTGTCGACCTCGACGCCGCGCTGGCTGGCGTGGCTGGTGAAGTCTTCGAACTGCTCGCTGATCCGCTCGTAGACTTCCTTGGATTCCTTCATGGGCGCTCCTTGTTTTCAGAGGTAAGGCGCAGCGCCAACGGCAGCGCCAGCAGCGGCGCGCAGGCGAACACGGCGAACAGCCACAGCGCCGCCTGGCGCGCGCCCTGCTCGCCGCCGGGCTCGACCAGCCCGGCGCCGTTGGCGACCAGGCCGGCCAGGGCCGCGGCCAGGGCGGTGGCGTAGAGTTGCACGGTGGTGATCGAGGCCGAGGCGATGTTTTCCTCGCCGGGGCGCGCTGCTTGCAGTACTCGGGTGAGCAGGTGCGGCCAGCCCAGGCCGATGCCCAGGCCCACGCCGGCCAGGGCCAAGACGAACAGGGCCAGGCCCGGTGCGCTGGCGATCCAGGCCGGGGCCGGGGTCAGCAGGGCCAGGGCCAGCAGCGCCACGGCCACCACCAGCGGTCCGCTGCGGATCTGCCAGGCGCCGCCATCGCGGTCGCGCCCGGCGCTGGCCAGGGCGCCGACCGTCCAGCCCGCGGCCATCACCGCCGTCAGGTAGCCGGCGGCCAGGGGGCCAAAGCCATGGATGCGCTGCAGGAAGTAGGGCACATAGATTTCAGTGGTGATGGCCGCCACCAGCAGGCACATCATCGCGAACAGCGCGCCCATCGGTTGCTTGAGGCTGTAGGCGCCGGTGGGCAACAGGTGGTGGCGCGCCCGCGGATCGAGGCGGGCGATCAGCGCGGCGAGGGCCAGGCCGGCGACGATGCCGGCCTGGTTGATCCACAGGGTCTCGGCCAGGCTGGCCGCGCAGATCGCCAGTACCGAGGCCACCAGGCAGGCGATCAGCCCATAGGCCGGGCGCGCGCCATTGTCGTCCAGGGCCTGGCGCGTCGGCAGGCGCAGGCAGACGATCAGCGCCAGGGCGCCAGCCACCGGTAACAGTGACCAGAACGCCCAGCGCCAGTGCCCGCCTTCGGCGAACACCCCACCCACGGCCGGGCCGCACAGCGTGGCCACGCCCCACATCGCCGAGACCAGGGCCATGGCGCGGGGCCACAGGCGGCTGTCGAACACCAGGTGGATCAGCGCATAGCTCAGGGCGAACAGGATGCCGCCACCCAGGCCCTGCACGCTGCGCCCGAGCAGCAGCATCGGCATGCTCCCGGCCTGGGCGCAGAGCATCGAGCCAAGGGCGAACACCAGCAGTGCCAGCAGGTAGGCGACCCGTGGTCCGCCACGGGCCAGCAGGCGGGTGGAGAGGGTGGAGCCGATGATCGAGGCGACCACGAACAGGGTGGTGTTCCAGGCATAGAAGGCCAATCCGCCGATCTCGTCGATCACCGTCGGCAGCAGGGTGGTGACGATATAGACATTGATGGCGTGCAGGGCGACGCCGCCGGCCAGGGCGATCGAGCGCAGCGCGTTGCCGCCGCTGAGCAGTTCGCTCCAGCGCGCCGGTGGCTGTTCGGGAATGGCGGTCATGTACGCTCCTTGCGTGGTCCTGCGCTGGGAGTCTAGGAGCCGGAAAAGTATTATTCAAGGATTTGCTTGTGTAATTTGGCCGCAGTGGATTTGTTAGGATCATGCTCTTTTGTCTTGTCCAGGAGCGTCACCCATGATCATCAGCACCACCAGCCAGCTCGACGGCCGCCCGATTGCCGAGTACCTCGGCGTGGTCAGCGCCGAATCGGTGCAGGGGATCAACTTCGTGCGCGATTTCTTCGCACGCTTTCGCGACTTCTTCGGCGGCCGCTCACAGACCCTGGAGGGCGCGTTGAAGCTGGCCCGCGAGCAGGCCACCGAGGAACTCATGGCGCGGGCACGGCAGTTGCAAGCCGATGCGCTGGTAGGCGTGGACTTCGAGATCAGCATGCCGTCGGTACAGGGTGGCATGGTCGTGGTGTTCGCCACCGGCACGGCGGTGCGCCTGAAGTAAGGCCAGTTGCCACTGGTCGGGCCAGGAGGTTTTGTCCGGCTGGTCTGCAAATGACCGGCTAGTCTCACTTCAACGGACCGCGCTTCACTAGGCAGGCTCATTGCCTGCCGGCACGGTCGCCATTGGAGGGAGACAGGGCATGAGCGAATCCTATTTCGAAGACCTGAACGATGCGTTTCCGATCAACAGCCAGGTGCGCTGCGGCCAGGCGGCCGTGCGCCTGGGCTTTGCCAACATGACCCTGGACGAGTCGGAGCAACTGCAACCGGCGCACCTGCAGCGGGCCAAGAAGGGGCGTTTCACGCCGCGCGTCCCGTCGAAGAAGTAAGTCCGCGCTGAATCCCCATCGCGGCGCCCACAGGTCCAGTTGACGGGGCCTGCTACCGGGCGTACCTGTACCAGGATGCCTGCCGCCATCGCCAGGGCGTGGCGCTGGTACAGGTGATCATCGTCGAAGGGCTCGCCCCTTGATCAGACCCGCAGGTGCGGGTCTTTCTTCTCCGGGTTTTCGCCGGCAGGGCGTGCAGTCGCCGGCTTGTCCGTGGTGGGCAGTGGCGTGTCCTGCACGGCGTCGGTATCGGCAGGTGGCGACTGGTCACGGGTGCGCAGCAGTGACAACAGCACCCCGCCCAGCAGCAATCCGAACGTCACCCCCAGCGATATCCCGGCCGGCACCTTGCCCACCAGCCCGTGCCAGAAGATCTTGCAGCCGATGAAGATCAGCACCAGCGCCAGCGCGTACTTGAGGTAGACGAAGCGGTGCATCAGCGCCGCCAGGGCGAAGTACAGCGAGCGCAGGCCGAGGATGGCGAAGATGTTCGAGGTGTAGACGATGAACGGGTCCTGGGTGATGGCGAAGATCGCCGGCACGCTGTCGACGGCGAACACCAGGTCGGCCAGCTCGATCAAGACCAGGGCCAGGAACAGCGGCGTGGCATAGCGAATCGCCCGCGTCGCCCCAGGCGGGCTGAGCTGGACGAAGAAGTGCCGGCCATGCAACTGGTCGGTGACGCGCATGTGCCGGCGCACGAAGCGCAACACCGGGTTGTTGGCCAGGTCCGGGTGGGCGTCGTCCTTTGACAGCGCCATCTTCACCCCGGTGAACAGCAGGAAGGCGCCGAACAGGTACAGCACCCAGGCGAAGTGCTGCACCAGCGCGGCGCCCACGCCGATCATGATCGCCCGCAGCACCACCACCCCGAGGATGCCCCAGAACAGCACGCGATGCTGGTAGCGGCGGGGGATGGCGAAGAAGCTGAAGATCATCGCCATGACGAACACGTTGTCCATCGACAGCGACTGCTCGACCAGGAAGCCCGTGTAGAACTCCAGCGCCGGCTGCGCGCCCAGCTCATACCAGACCCACAGGCCGAACAGCACGCCGACGCTGAAGTAGCCCGAGTACAGCAACAGGCTTTCGCGCATCTCGATCTCACGGTCCTGGCGGTGCAGCACACCCAGGTCGAGGACCAGCAAGGCGATGACGATGGTGATGAAGACCAGCCACAACCAGGCGCTGGTGCCGAGAAAAGGCGTGAAGAGGAAATGCTGCAGAGCCGTCATGAGCCCCTCCTTGATTGTCGACGTTGCAAGGCAACAGTGATTCCGACATGGCGGCACAAACCGTCAGAGGGGCCCGGCATCACATGCTTGTGAGACTAGTCGCGATCGCCGGGCTTGCCGAATGGCAGGCTGTTACATTTCTTTGCCTGGAGCAAATGGTTGCGAAGTATTCGCAGGCCTGGGCGCCAACGTACTCAGGCGCAATCGCTGACGGTGCCGGCGGCCTTGCGCCCCCGGCTCACCCACCAGCCAAACCCCGCCGCGGTGAAGAACATGATCAGGCTGTAGATCGCCGCCGGCACGGCCATGGTCGCGTTGTTGAGCAGTGTCGGGCTCAGGGCCAGGGCGATGGCCAGGGTGCCGTTGTGGATGCCGATCTCCATGCCGATGGCGATCGCCTGGCGCTTCGGGATGCTCAGCAGGCGCGGCACCCAGTAGCCCACGGCGAGGCTGAGCAGGTTGAACAACAGCGCGGCGCCACCGACGATCGGCGCGTACTCGACCACGGTCTGCCAGTCCTTGACCAGGGCCAGGACGATGGTGAAGGCCAGGAACAGCGCCGCGACGATCTTCATCGGCTTTTCCATGCGCGCGGCGAAGCGCGGCGTCCAGTGGCGGATCAGCATGCCCAGCGCCACCGGCAGCAGGACGATGGCGAACACCTGCATGACCTTGGCGAACTGCAGCGGGATGGCCTGGTCCGACGCCATGAACCAGATCAGCGACAGGTTCACCAGCAGCGGCATGGTGAGGATGGCGATCAGCGAGTTGACCGCGGTCAGGGTGATGTTCAGCGCCACGTCGCCATGGGCCAGGTGGCTGAACAGGTTGGCGGTGGTGCCGCCCGGAGAGGCGGCCAGCAGCATCAGGCCCACCGCCAGCGCCGACTCGAGGCCGAAGCCGTTGGCGATCAGGAAGCACACCAGCGGCAGCAGCAGGATCTGGCAGACCAGGCCGATCACCACCGGCTTGGGGTACTTCACCACCCGGGCGAAGTCGGCCAGGGTCAGCGACAGGCCCAGGCCGAGCATGATGATGCCCAGGGCCAGCGGCAGGAGGGCGGTGAGCAGCGGGGAGGCGGTCATGGGCGGTCTCTCGGGCGAAGGATTCCGAGGAGTGTAGGTGGTGGCGCAACGATAGCTAATCGCAACTGGCCTGCCTTGGTAACCGATTGTTACCGGGGCGAGCGGCCCTGTGTCGCGTTGCGATGCATCGCCCGGCGCAGTAGCATTCGCCCTTTTGCCGAGGATTCGCCTGTCATGCCGTTCCAGCCAGGTCTGCTTGCCACTCCGGTGCCGGCCCATGCCCGCCACCTGTTCTTCGCCCTCGATTCGCTCGAGGCCTTGCCCGCCGTCCTCGACCAGCTGTTGCCGCAAGTCGATGGGCAGCGCCTGATCCTGGGCGTCGGCGCGCCGCTGGCCAAGGCCCTGGGCCGCGAAGTGCCGGGCCTGCGCAGCTTCCCGCAACTGGATGCGGTGGTGGAGAACCCGGCGACCCAGCACGCCCTGTGGCTGTGGCTGCGTGGCGCCGAACGCGGCGAGCTGTTCCTGCGCGCCCAGGCCCTGCAGCAGGCGCTGGCGCCGGCCCTGCGCCTGGTCGACAGCGTCGACGGTTTCCTGCACCGCGGTGGCCATGACCTGACCGGCTACGAAGACGGCACCGAGAACCCGGTGGACGAAGACGCCGTCGCCGCCGCCATCGTGCCGGGCGACCAGCCTGGGCTGGCGGGTTCCAGCTTCGCCGCGTTCCAGTTGTGGAAGCACGACCTGGAGTACTTCAAGTCGCTGCCCCAGGCCGAACAGGACAACATCATCGGTCGCCGCCTGAGCGACAACGAAGAGCTCGACGACGCGCCGGAGTCGGCCCACGTCAAGCGCACCGCCCAGGAAAGTTTCGCGCCGGAGGCGTTCGTGGTGCGTCGCTCGGTGGCCTGGACCGACGAACGTGGCGCGGGCCTGGCGTTCGTTGCCCTGGGCTTCTCGCTGGATGCCTTCGAGGTGCAGCTGCGGCGCATGAGCGGGCTCGAGGATGGCGTGATCGATGGCCTGTACCGCTTCAGCCGGCCGTTGACAGGGGGGTACTACTGGTGCCCGCCGTTGGCTGAAGTCGGTGCCGACCTGCGCCTACTGCTGGGCTGACAGGCCCTCATCGCGGGGCAAGCCCGCTCCCACGCCTTGAGCCTGATGCCCAGCTCGGCGTGGGAGCGGGCTTGCCCCGCGATGGCTCAGAACGGCACCGCCACCGTCAGCTGGCTGTAAACGTTGGTCCCGCTGCCCACCTGGTTGCCGCCATTGCTTTGATCCTTGCGCGGCTTGAACAGCCCCAGCAAAGGGGTGACGATCAGGTGCTCGTTGACCGCCCACTCCACGTACAGGTCCAGCTCCTGGGCATCCAGGTTCAGGGTGTCGCGGGTGCGCACGGTGTCGAAGTCGAAAAACAGCGCGCCGACCGTGAGGTCGTCCCGTGGCGTGGCCTTCAGGCCCACATGGTGGATGCCGCTGTTGGTGTTGAACGGCCCGGCATAGTTGCCGGCGACCTCGCCCTGGATCCAGGTGCCGTAGCCGCTGGACAGGCCGGTGAACAGCAGGTCCCAGCCTGCCGAATAGCGGGTGTAGCGGTAGGTCAGTTGTGGCGCCCAGGGGGCTTCGGCGAAGGTGTAGGCGGCCTCGGCGTACCAGGCGGTCTCGCGGCCGCCGCGCTTGTCCTGCCAGGCATACTCGAAGGCGAAGCGGGTGTTTTCCAGCCCGACGCCACCTTCGCCACGCAGGCTGTACACATCCATGCCTTCACGGGCCTTCTGGAACTCGCTGGCCCACTGGTCGGTCACGTCGATGCCGTGGATATAGGTCAGGCCCAGGGTGCCCAGGTCATGGGTGTAGTCCAGGGTGCCGGCCGCCAGCTCGGTTTCGGCCTGGGCGCGGTTGTCGGACTTGAGCCACAGCACGCTGCCATGCAGCCCCTCCTTGCCGCCCAGACGCAGCACCGCGGTGCGGTCGAAGGCATGGCGCGCGCCCAGGTAGAAGCCGCCGCCACGGTTGAGCTGGCCGTCGGCCGGGCCCTTGCCCAGGTTGGGGCCGTCGTCGTTGATCAGGAAACCGCTGCCCAGGCGGATCACCTGGCGGCCGCCAGACAGGTCCACGCCATCCTTGCCCAGCAGCGGGAACAGGTCGCCCGAGCGCCAGCCCAGGTAGGCGTCCTCGATCTTGGTGGTGCGTTCGGAGCCGTCCTGATTGCCGCCGGCATCGCCGTCGCCCCACGCACCGGAGCTGACCCAGTTGAGGGCGCCATACAGGGTGCCGTTGCCGCCCAGGCCCTGGTCGCCGCTGAGGCCGTACTTGATGAAGCCCTCGCGCCAGGTCGAGCCGCCGGGAGTGCCGTCGTAGTTGTGGCGGCTGTTGAACATGCCCCAGACCGCGAGCAGGTCGGCGTTCAGGTGGCTGTCGTCGTCGGCGTACAGCTCGTAGGCCGGGCTGGCCTGGCCATGGACCAGCAGGGCCAGGGCCGTGGCCATTGCGGTGCGACGTGGGGTGAGACCCATGGATCGATCCTCGTTTGTTGTGTGCGGTCTTGAGTGCCGCGTCGTTGTGGAGGCAGTGTCGAAAGGCGACGGGCTATTAGCGCGTGGAACGCTGGCGGTGGTCTTGCTCGTGGCTGCCAGCGGCCTTGCCTGTCGCCGCCATCACAGGCTCGCGGCGATCTCAGGCAAGGTCGCGCCGCCGTCGACCACCAGGGTCTGGCCGGTGATGTAGCGGGCGGCGTCAGAGCCCAGGAACAGCATCGCCGCGGCGATATCGGCCGGCTCGCCCAGCCGCCCCAGGGGCACGCCGGCGGCGATCCGGGCGTTCAGGGCGGTATCGCCGAGGTTGTCCATGGCCGGTGTGCGCACCATCCCCGGTTCCACGCCGTTGACCCGCACGTTGAACGCCGCCAGTTCCAGCGCGGCATTGCGAATGAAGCCATTGACCCCGGCCTTGGACGCCGCGTAGTGGCTCAGGCCCGGGTAGGCGACCCGGGGTCCGGTCACCGACGAGGTGGCCAGCACGCATCCGCCACCCTGGCGGCGGAACAGCGGCAGGGCGCCCTGGGTGAGCCAGAACAATGCCCCCAGGTTCACCGCCAGGGTGCGCTGCAACAGGGCCGGGTCGATTTCGGTGAATGCGGTGAGCGGGAAGTAGGCGGCGTTGTGCACCAGCACGTCCAGGCGTTGCAGCCCGGCCAGCAAGGCGCGGATCGCGCCGGGGTCGGCCAGGTCGAGGACCTCCCCACGAACCTCGTGGCCCAACGCCAACTGCTCCTCGACCAGGCGCTGCAACGCCTGCGGATCGAGGTCCACGGCCAGCACCCGGGCGCCGCCACGGGCGAAACCCTCGACGATGGTCTGGCCGATGCCGCCCGCCGCGCCGGTGACCAACACCGTGCGGCCTTCGAAGTCGTAGCGCGCGTTCATGCCGATGGCTCCAGGCGGGTGTAGGCCAAAGTCGGCACGTCGACCACGGTCGAACCGCCGTCGGCGGTGACCACCGCGCCGGTGACGATGCTGGCCTCGGCGCCGACCAGGAACTGGCACACGGCGGCAACCTCGTCGCTGCTGGCCGGGCGGCGCAGCGGCACGTCGGCGGTGACCCGGCGGTAGGCGGCGTCGAGGTCTTCCTGGTAGTGATCCATCAATGGCTGCATCTCCTGGTCGGCCATGGGCGTGCGCACCCAGCCCGGGCAGACGCAGTTGACCCGCACGCCGAACGGCCCGTAGTCGCGGGCCAGCGAGCGGGTCAGGCCGACCAGGGCATGCTTGGCGGTGGTGTAGCCGCAGACCTCGGGGCCGGCCGCCAGCGAGGCGATGGAGCCCAGCAGCACCAGGCTGCCGCGCCGCGCGCGCAGCAACGGCAGGCAGGCCCGGGCAGTGTGGAAGGCGCTGTCGAGGTTGCCGCGCAGGGCCTCGCGCCAGGCAGCGTCGCTGGTCTGTTCGGCCGTTCCCAGGCCATGGCCGCCGGCGCAGGCGATCACCGCGTCGAGGCCGCCGAAACGGGCGCGCACCTGCTCGATGAAACCCGCCCAGGTGGCACTGTCAGCGGCGTCGCCGGCCAGCACCAGGCCATCGCACAGCTGCGCGACGCGCTCCAGCGCTTCACGGCGGCGGCCCACCAGCGCCACCTGCCAGCCCTGGCGGGCCAGGCGCAGGGCGCAGGCTTCACCAATACCGCTGCCGGCCCCGGTGATCAGCACGCTGCGGCTCACTGCGCAGGCTCCGTGCGGTTGAGCACCCGGCAGTGGGACGACACCGGGAAGTTGGCCAGCGCATCGAAGCCGCCGCCCTGGTAGCCGAAGATCTTGCCGTCGCTGCGGTGGCGCGCCAGGTCGATCATCACCAGGCCCAGGGTAGGCACGATCTTCTCGCACCAGACGAACAGGTACAGCTGCTCGGCGATCTTGTAGTAGTACGCCCGGTCGGTGTCGCACAGGCCCTGTTCGACGCCCTTGAGGCACTGCCAGCTGTAGTAGTTGGCGTTGAGGTAGATGTGCTCGTACTCCTCGGTGGGGCTGTAGCGGTAGTGGTTGCGCAGGCCGACCAGCTCGGTGGTCGGCGCGTGGGGGCAGGCGCCGGCCTGCCAGGGGCGGTCGAGGCTGCCGTGCAGGAAGCTGGCCTCGACGCCGGTCAGCGCTTCGCCGGCCAGGGCCAGGGCGTAAAGGCCGCGCTGGGTGCGGGCCTGGTCGGGCAGGCGGCCGAGCACGGCGGTGAAGGCGTCCTCGAGGGTGTCGAGCACCAGCGACACCGACCAGGCCTGGCCGGCCTCGTGCTTGATGAAGTCGACCAGGTAGATACCGGGGCGCACCGAGGTGGCCCGGTAGCCGGCGCTGCCGCTGCTGTGGCCGTCCGCCGCGCGCCAGTGCAGGCGTTCGCTGTCGAAGCGGTGTTCGATGACCCAGCCATTGGCGAAGTGCAGGGTGAGGGTGCGCCCGGACAGGTCGGCCAGTTGCGGCAGGATGAAGGCCTCGGGCGCGAAGCCGTCGGCGAGGGCACCCACGGTGATCCAGTCGGTGGTTTTGGGCATGGCGGTGACTCCTGTGGTTGGGTAATGGCCCAGCTGGTGGTTGGCGCGGGCCAGGGTCAGTAGCGGATCATTACCGACTTCAGCTCGGTGAAGTCGTCGATGAAGGCCGAGCCGAACTCGCGGCCGATACCCGAGGCCTTGATGCCGCCAAACGGCACCGCCGGGTCGAGCAGGGTGTGCATGTTGACCCACAGGGTCCCGGCCTGGATTTGCGGGATCAGGCGCATGGCCTTGCCCAGGTCGTTGGTCCAAAGGCTTGCGCTCAGGCCGTAGGGCGAGGCGTTCATCAGGTGGATCAGTTCGTCCTCGTGGTCGTAGGGCAGAAAGGTCGCCACCGGGCCGAAGGTTTCCTGGTTGAGCAGGGTGTCGCCCGCGTTGCTGGCAACGATGACCGTGGGCTCGACGAAGCAGCCCGGGCCGTCGCCGAGGCGACCGCCATGGACGATGCGGTTGCCCTCGGCGCGGGCGGTGGCGAACAGCTCGCCGAGCTTCTGCTGGTGCGGCTTGTTGGCCACCGGGCCGAACTGGGTGGTTTCGTCCAGGGGCGAGCCGACCTTCAGCTGGCCCAGGCGTTGGGACAGGGCCTCGAGCAGCGGGTCGAGGCGCGAGCGATGGACGTAGAAGCGCTCGCCGGCGGCGCAGATCTGCCCGGAGTGCAGGAAGCCGGCCTCGATGATGCCTTCGACCGCCTTGTCGACGGCGACATCGGGCAGGAACGCCACCGCGTTCTTGCCGCCCAGCTCCAGGGTCGCCCGGGTCAGCTTGGCGCCCATGGCCGCCTGGCCGACGGCGATGCCGGTGGGCACGGAGCCGGTGAACGACACCTTGTCGGTGCCGGGGTGCTCGACCAGCGCCTTGCCCACCAGGCCGCCGCCGGTCAGCACATTGAGCGCGCCCG